>OCZT010008364.1_pt1 | contig 10072 bp, 7 predicted proteins | sample 1539031 | NCBI WGS metagenome assembly OCZT01 (sample SAMEA3539308, study PRJEB22396) | soil metagenome | biome: tundra; feature: field; material: soil | place: USA | collected 2010-05 | depth 0.15 m
ATACCTACTTTCATTGTATTATAACCTGTGCCAATAGTGCCTTGAGTTCTACATCTTCGAGCACAGAAGTAACAATTTTTACCTCTTCTATTCCATTTACCGAAGATTTTGAGAGTGGTGTGTTTCCACCAAATTGCTGGACTGCAACACATAACTCTGTTACTCCTTGGATCGGTGATGCATCGTTAAGTGCCTATGGCTTAGGAAGTCATTGTGCCATGATTGACCTGTTTCATTTCACAAGTGGCAATGAACAATTAACTACCTTCCGATTTGTTCCGACAATAGCGGGATACATGTTGAAATTTGATGAAGCGTATGCCTCACGAAACAATGCAAACGACCAGCTTCAGATTTTATATTCTACTGATTTCGGAGTTACGTTTAATCAACTTGTTTTACTGGCAGGTGGAGATAGTGGTCCCATAAATACTGGTGGTGATGTATCAACAACCTTTGTTCCTAATGGAAATCAATGGCATACGTTGAGCTATGCATTGCCGGTTGGAACAAACATGATTTCTTTCAATGCCATCAGCGCAAACGGTAATGAATTATATCTTGATAATATTTCTGTTAACCTTGGATGTAGCGGAACTCCTGTTGCCGGAACTACTGTTTCTACAACAAACTTTGCATGTGTAGGATTTAACTTCACTTTGTCTTTATCCGGTGCTTCTAATTCTCCCGGAATAACTTATCAATGGCAATCCTCACCTAATAATACTATTTATACAAATATAAACGGAGCAACAAATCCAGCGTTAACAACCTCTGAAAATGATTCAACATGGTATCAATGTGTTATTACTTGCAGCAATAGTGGTATATCAGCTACATCATCACCTGTTCCGGTGAATGTTAATATTTCACCTCTTCCTTTTTTAGAGAGTTTTGAATCAGGCGTCTTCCCTCCTACTTGCTGGTCTCAATCAAACACTACTTTTCCATGGTATCTTTCTTCAACTTCAAGTGCTTATGGTGTTGGAACACATTCGGCGGTGATGAACTTTTTTAATTTAATATCAGGCAATGAATACTTGAATACATTTTTGTTTGTTCCATCTACAAATGGATATGCTTTACAATTTGATGAGGCTTATGCTTCGAATAATAATTCCTTAGATCAACTGCAGATATCCACTTCTTCCGATGGCGGTGCGACATTCAATCAGCTTGTATTGTTAAATGGTGGTGATGCAGGTACACTGAATACAGGCGGTGATATTACGAGTGCATTTTCTCCCAATGCAAATCAATGGCAAAAGTTTACTTATCCTATTCCTGTTGGAACCAACATGATTCAGTTTAATGGAATCAGCAATGGACCAGGTAATAATCTTTATATAGATAATGTAAGTGTAATCATTCCGATTGCATGCTCTGGAACTCCTGTTGCTGGAACTGCTGTATCTTCTTTTAATCCGGTTAATGTATCACAGAACTTTTTCTTATCACTTTCCGGTGCAGATAATACTACAGGATTGACTTATCAATGGCAATCATCACCTGATAATATTGTTTATACAAATATTGTTGGCGCAACAAGTTCAACTTATACAACATCTGAATTAGTATCAACCTGGTATCGTTGCATCGTAACCTGTTCAAACAGCGGATTGTCTTCTAATTCAGCACCTATTCAAATACAGATTTCTATGTGGACAGCAATGACAAATCTTGCCCCTGATTATAATGCTGGTGGAATGCTTTTACTTTCTGATGGAACAGTAATTTGCAAAACTTCTTCTGGTGGCAATGATGGTATAGGAAGTATATATGACAGACTTACACCTGACAGCATAGGAAGTTATGTAAATGGTACATGGACACAACTTACACCAATGAATTTTACACGTCTTTATTTTTCTTCACAATTACTAAAAGATGGTCGCGTGTATGTTGCAGGTGGTGAGTATGGCAGTGGTTCAGCGCAAGGAGAAGTATGGGATCCTAATACAAATGTATGGACAGTAACTCCAAGTACCGGATACGGATATATTGATGCAAATTCAGAACTTCTTCCTGATGGAAAAGTATTGCAGGCATGCGAATGGAGTAATGTTACATTTGAATATGACCCGATTACAAATACTTATTCCAATTTGCAAGGAACTCTTGGTACAGTTGATGAATCAGCATGGGTTAAACAAAAAGACAGTTCAATTCTTTATGTAAATATGTCATCCTATAGTACAGAAAGATATATCCCATCGTTAGGACATTGGATTCCGGATGCAGATATTCCGGTAATGTTATATGATGGTCTTTCCGAGACCGGAGCCGGATTCTTATTGCCCGATGGACGAACATTCTTTTTGGGTGGTTCACCCCATACTGCCTATTATACTCCTTCCGGAAACACAACCAATGGAAGCTGGATAGCAGGACCCGATATTCCAAATGGATTGGGTGCTTCTGATGCTGCTGCATCTCAGATGGTTGATGGAAAGATTCTTTGCTGCTTTAATGCAGCAGGTACATTCAATTCTCCGACTTACTATTTCATTTTTGATTATCTGACCAACACTTTCAACCCTATCAGTGCTCCTAATGGTGCAACTTCTGCAAACGAACCTTCTTATTATTCAGGAATGCTTAATCTTCCTGATGGAACAACAATGTATGGAGACCAAGGTCAGACACAATATTATATTTACATTGCTGCCGGAGCTCCACTTCCACAAGCAAAGCCAACAATCGGTCAGATTTTCCAGACTACTTGTGATTCGTTCAGCATTACCGGAACATTATTCAATGGTATCAATGAAGGTTCGGGATATGGCGATGACTGGCAGATGGCAACTAATTATCCTATTATCAGATTAAAATCTACTACAACTGGAAACGTTTATTATGCAAAGACTTTCAACTGGAATTTAACGGATGTAGAAACCGGAAGTACTCCAACTTCAACAGAATTTACTATTCCATCTACGCTACCCCTTTCAACTTATTGGTTATGGGTAACAGCAAATGGCGTGGCATCTGATTCAGTTCTGTTTACACCATTCCCATTATTAAGCAGCACTTTAACTCCACCTGCAATTTGCAGTGGCGATACATTTAATTATAATCCTGTCAGCATTGTAAATAGTGCAACATTTACCTGGACAAGAGCCGCAGTTACAGGAATCAGTAATGCAGCAATCACTATTCCTCAAACAACAAATCCTCATGAGGCAATGATAAATACAACCGCTAACCCGATAAGTGTGATTTATGCTTATGCAATAACTGCAAATGGTTGTACAATTTATGAAAACGTTACTGTTGTTGTGAATCCTGTTCCTGTTGTAACCATCTCGGGTACAACTGTTTTATGTGCCGGGAACAGCACAACTTTAACCGCTACCGGCGGACCATCTTATTTATGGAGTACAGGAAGCACCAATGCTTCCATCACTGTAGTTCCGATAGATTCAGAAATCTATACAGTGACAGTTACCAATGGATATGGTTGCAATACCGTTGCATCTCAAATGATTATTGTTCATCCGAATCCTGTGCCTGTTATCACTCCAAGCGGACCAACTGCTTTCTGCCAGGGTGATAGCGTTTCTTTGATTTGTGATGTTCATCCTTCTTACAATTGGAGCATCGGTTCCACATCCGATTTTATTGAAGTAACTTCTTCAGGAACCTATTCTGTGACAGTTTCAAATGTTTTTGGTTGCACCGGTTCTTCATCTTATACTGTTACAGTTTATCCTCTGCCTGCTGCGCCAACCATCACTATTCATGGTGATACCCTGCATTCAAGTTCTTCGACAGGAAATCAATGGTATCTGAATAATGTGATTATAGGAGGAGCAACGAACCAGGATTATATTGTTACTCAGAATGGCAATTATACAGTTACTGTAACTGATGCTCATGGATGTTCAGCATCATCATCACTATTTGCTACATCGGTAGGAATCAATGAAATTAAAACATCCTTATCATCTGTTGTGATATATCCGAATCCAAATGATGGTAATTTTACGATAAGCAATGTACGATTTGCGATTTACGATTTACGAATTACTGATGTTATTGGCAAAGAAGTTTATCGTCAAACAATAACCAATTCTTCTAACTCCAACATTGATATTTCACAATTGAGTAACGGAATTTATTTCTGGGAAGTTATTAATGACAAAGAAGTAATGGCAAAAGGAAAGATTGCTTTGCAGAAGTAAAGAAGTATTTTCAATATTATCTAAAACAAAAAGCCACCCCGTTATGGAGTGGCTTTTGTTTTCAGAACAACTGGTTCTACCTTGAAGCTCCCGGAATCAATAAATGTAAACTAATACAATTCCGCAATATGTTCATTGAAATAGTTTTCCAGATATGCTTTATCATGCTGTAAATATGGTTTCCATTCCTTTTCAACAGGTAGGAAAACTTCTAAGGCATTAATATCGGGAAATAACTTGTAATCGAACCTGGGATAGTTGGCAGCAATATATCCTGAGTAAAAGAACTGAATCTTTTTCTCCACCATGTAGTCAATCTTTTTTAAAATTAAATATTTTCCCAAACTATACTTTTTGTAATCGGGATGATAGAAATTCAGAATACCTGCTATAGAATTAGTGCCTTTATCAAAAAAACCGATAGCAATCAACCTGTTAAAATCTCTTATTTCAACGAGCATTGAATTAAATGGAAGTTTAAATTCATCATCATGAAGAAATTCACTGCAACTATAGCTTGTATCAAAGTCAATCATCATGCGGTATTGTTTAAACAAATCATTTATTTCGTCAGTAATTACAGCTTTTTTATAAGTTACCGTAAATGATTTGCATGCTTTTCTGATTGCTTTGGCGGTGCTGCTTTCTTCTACATTGTCAACTTTCATTCTCATCCAAAAAACGGGCATGCCTGTCTCCCTGATAAATATATAGTTTATGGTAAACATGTGGTGCTGCATCCTGAAATATCCTTTTGATAAATAAGTATCGAGAATTTTGCCTCTGAATCCTCTTTTGGGCGGAGGTTGTAAAATCATGAGATTCATTTATAGTGAAAATATTTTTGGCAGGATGCCGATGTTGCAAAGATACGTAATAATCGGGGTAAAGAATGGAAACATTTGTTTAAAACTACTTTCAGGTATTGCTCATGAAAGGTATAGTTTTATTTATAATTGAATTCGCCAGACCTCACAGGAGTGATACCTGTAAGGTCTTTGGTTCAAAGAAAGTAAAGGTGAACTGGAATGTCTTGGAAATTTTGTAGTATTGCAGGCATGAAAAGTTGGAATATTGGCTTAAGCTTAATCATATTGTATGTTAACTAATCTAAATTATGAAGTATAGACCTACTCCTTTCAATATCACAACTGTTATACTAATTGTAGTAATTATACGATATTTTATTATTGAAAATAAAGACCCTGACTATGACAAGCATGGGTGGATTGCTGCGTTTACTATAATTCCATCATTCCTTTTAGGTATTGTTTTATTAATAACAGATTTTATTTTACAACGTGTTTATAAAACAAAAAAATATCTATGGTTCTTTATGGTTGAAGGTTCAATTATTGCTGGTCTATTAATAATTCGTTATGTATGACTAATACAAGATATTTTTGTCCATCGCTGAAAGTAATTGTGTTCTCATAAACTCTTCTTGAGATATCATAAGCAAGTGGTGTCAAGTCATGTGGTATTTTTCTTCGTGCCATTAAGTTTCAAGTTTGCAATATCGGTTATTCTTGGCTTTAGAGTAAACGATAACGTTTTTGGAATCTGTCAGGTCTTGTGTTCATATAAGGGGTGAGGTTCACCTTTATAAGTAAATCCTGATTTTTCATAAAATTCTTTTGATTTATGTATGTCTTTAACCGTAAGACATATTGAAAATGCTCCTAATTTCATAATTTTATTTGTTAAATGTTAGTAATGTTTTTTAGCGGGCGATTGATGCGGGAAACTGTCAGTCTTGGGTTCATTTGGTGAATGAGGTGCAAATACATATCCATGAACTAATTCATCTTTATTTTCTTTCATATGAATTAAATATAAATTATCATCTCCAATTATTTTTATCAAATGACAGTTTAAAAGTTTAACAATCTTATCTAACCAAAGGTCAATTTGCCTTTTATAATATTCCAAATCTGTTTTTGCACCAAATGGATTATCTGAATGCAATATTTTACCGCATTTTGAATAAATCAAATAAATATCATCAATAGTCATATATCCTTTATCAATATGTTTCCATTCAATTTTTGCTATTGGGTCAGAGCTAGGTATTTCAGTAATTGGTTGAGGATAAAAATCAGGGTTAAGTTTTTTTATATCTTTTAAAATTTCTTTCAAATTCCATAAATGTTCAAATTTAATCATTAGTCTTTCAAATTGATTTTTATTTGCAACTAAAGAGCTTAAAGCAACAAGTTCTATGATTTTTCTAATTTGCAAACAACAAAATTCAATATTTGTTATAACAAAACTCGTTGATTTTGTACCATTACGAATTTCTGCAATTGCAGTTGTTTTCATTTTTACTTCATTCATTAATTTGCAGTATAAATCTAAATTCATCTTTTTTCAATTTTAGTTAAAATATTTATTTCTTAAAATGTGAAGAACAATTATCTGTCCGATTTGAGGTAAGGATGCTGGCAATCTGTCAGGACCTGGGTTCATTAAAGTGTTTAGCCTTCCAGATTCTTGAGTTCAGTAATTTTATTTCACTAAGTTATCAATTAGGTCTGCCACTTTTACATAAATTTCTTCTCTATCATTTTCAGTTAATTTACTGAGTGGGATTTTTGGATCATTTATAGCTTGGAACTTTGATAAATGTTCGTCACTGATGAATCTGCATGGTTTAACAATAAGGGGAAGTATAATTTTACCTTTCTCCTCAGCGGCTTTTAATAGAGGAGGTAATTCATTTTCTATAATGAAGTCAGAAGCAAGAAAGTCAGCACTAATAATTAAAATTGCGATAACTGATTTATCTAAAGCTGATTTTATTTTGTCTTTCCATTTTTCTCCTGCCTTTATTTTAGTATCAACCCATAAATCAATTTGTCCCTTTTTCTCAAATGGTTTTAAATGAATTTTTAAACGATTGAGATATTCAATGTCAACATGGGAATAGCTAACAAAAATTGATTTGATTGTTATTTTTTCGTCATTTGTTTTCTTTAATAGGAAATCTATTGATTTACTTTTCCCAAGATAATTTACAATTGGTTTAAATAATGTTTCTTGCATTTTTAACCTGTCATAAAGAATCACTTGGTATTCGGAAAGGTCAATCGAAAGTTCTGTGGATTTATCGGATATTGGTATTATTGGTTTGTTTAGAGTTTGTGCTAATAAAAACTCAGACCTTGCATTTTGCCTTATATTTTTAGTTTCATAGTGGCTAATTTCTGCAATTACTATATCAGAACTCTTAATTTCTTCTTCAACTTTTTTACGAATATCTTTGTCACCACTGAAGTCTTCTGCTCTGACAATTGAATGATTACCAATTGAAACAGCCGATTTTATTAATTCATAAATGTCTTCAAATTCACCTTTGAATGGTATTGCTAAGAATATTTTCATGTTGTCGTTATTGTTTTATATTTTTATTAAAATTACTGTTATCATATAATTCATCGCTACAAAAATAGTAATTATATCAATCCCTCTAACAAAATAAACTTCCCCATCAAATAATTCCACCTATACTTGCATAATCCTTCGGGCAAAACCAAAACTCTCCTTATTACCGGAAAGCAGCATTATATATAAACCATCACTCCCCCCGCCGTGGAATTTCACCTGTATCCTCTGCCCATTTTACTGCGGACGTTTTATCATTTGTTCCTGATATTTTAAATATTGCCCTCATCGTATTTGTTACTTGTCTTATTTCTTCATATCCACAGGTAACAATTGATTCTTTATCGCTGTCGCCATCTTGTTTTGATATTAATAATGCTTGCTGATCATCATTTAATAATCCTTTTTTAGTTTTTGATTCTTCACCTCTCTCTTTACTTTTCTGTTTTTCTTTTAATATTTCTCCTGCTGCTCCTGTATAGGCATGATGTCCTTCCATTACCAGTTCAAATTTATTCCGCAGCGTTCGTCCATCGTGGGTATCGTGGATGTATCCCAATATCCCTGCATCATACATGCGACCTATCATGTTCGGATTTTCATTATCGGTTATCACCATAAATTTCCCCTCGTGTTTCATTTTTATCTTTATTATTTCTTCAAAACATTGACGGGCTTCTTTCCTTACTCCGAATATCACCAGTTCAGCTTTCGAATTTTCGAGGAGTTCGTAAACTTCTTTTTCTGATTTTACAATTATAAAGACAAAATTATATGGCAAGCCCGATAACATTTCTTTATATCCTACAATAGAGGATTCATGCTTTTCGCAAATGATAACATATACGGTAGGGTTTTCGTGGTTCATAGGATTTTATTTTTATTGGTTTGATAAATAATTCCGGCAAAGATTAATAATATAATTGAATGAAGGTGTATGATTTTTAATAATAATCTCTGAAAAGGGGAGTAATTAAGTAATTATACTTAATTAACGATGCCTTTAAGTACAATTACTAAAATCATTGAAGAGAAAACACTATATTTTTGCAGCCATGCAATTGAGGATAATACATATCACGTTGAATAAAAGCATTTCGGGACTCCGATTTTCAATCCTTGTAAAAGGGATTAACATCCTGAAAACAGTTGTTTTACGTGTAAAATCATCCATTTGCCACGCAAACTTCTTTATTTGCCTGGAAATGTTTACCGTATGCCACGCAATGTTTATTATTTGCCAGATAGTAAACATTATTAACCGAATAATGTTTCCTGTTAACCGGATAATGTTTACCGTTAACCGAATAATGTTTACCGTTAACCGGATAATGTTTACCGTTAACCGGATAATGTTTACCGTTAACCGAATAATGTTTCCTGTTAACCGAATAATGTTTGCCGTTAACCGAATAATGTTTACCGTTGACCGAATAATATTTACCGTTAACCGAATAATGTTTACCGTTAACCGAATAATGTTTACCGCAAGGCATACGGTAAACATTGCATGGCAAATGGAACATTTTAATTCAGTAACAGCAAAATTCAATTTTCAAAAGTATTCCATATTAACATATCTATAAACAATTAATCAAATCAAGAAAAAGTTAAATTATAAACAATTAAAAAATTATTAAAAATGAAAAAGAAACGTGTTAAAAAAGAACCGCAAACGCTTGAGGAGCAAAATGCCGCTCGCCAGTTGCAATTAGACCATCTGAGAGAATCAGATAAAATTATGTTTGCCAGCGCTGCCCGAGGCAGGAATTTTGAGGGTGTTCCTCATGATTTAGTGAGAAAAGAAATTCAAACTCAAACTTTAAAGCAGCAAAAAACACAGCTATTTATGTTTATGTTGTTGATGGCTGTTAAAATTACTGCAAAACCTAAGAAAAAAACCTTGCTGCAACGAATTATTATTTTGATGTCGCTTTCAACAGCAGTAATTAAAGGAAAATTAGGTTTTGATATTACCGAAGAAGATGGTTCTTTTGTTTCAAAGGCTACTCTTATTGCTGAGGCGATAACGTTGGATGCAGGAGGATTTTATATTCCAGTTTGGTCGGGACTTGCATTATTAAATTCGCGAATTACGTTGCTTAACACAGCAATTACGAATGTTGGTTTAGGAATTTTAGGGGCAGCGGCAGCAAAGAAAAAGGCAAAGAAAGATGTGATGCGGTCACTTAGACTTGGGTTGGCTTATATAAATAACCTGGCATGGGATGACCAGACAAATGCGGTTGAAATCATAGAAGGAGCAAAAATGGTTGTGGTTAACAATAATACTCAGGATAAACCAATAATCGGAGCTAAACCAGGACCTAATCCAGGCGATGTGCGATTAGATGCAATAGCGCCTAAAAATGCGGCAGGCAATTATATAAGCGCCGGATTTGACTGGCAATATGCTATCAAGACAGGCGGTATAATAATATGGATAGATGTAGATTCTACCCTGGTGGCAAATACAGTGATTCCGGCATTGGAAATAAATGTTG
>OCZT010008365.1_pt1 | contig 10071 bp, 9 predicted proteins | sample 1539031 | NCBI WGS metagenome assembly OCZT01 (sample SAMEA3539308, study PRJEB22396) | soil metagenome | biome: tundra; feature: field; material: soil | place: USA | collected 2010-05 | depth 0.15 m
GGTCGAGAGTCCTCGTTAAAACCTTCGAGGCCCGGAAGCCAGCAAAGTGAGCCGGCATCTCCACGATCGGCGCAAGGGTGCCCCGCCGACCCAGCCGCCGAAATCGAACCTATGGCCTCGGCGTCGAGGATTCCGGTCCATCGGTGCCGGCGGGGCGTTGGAGTCAACGGCCGCAAATCTACTTCCAAGCGCGTGGCCAGCCCTCTAACGTAACCACCCAATTGCGCCGCACTATGCCCCGGAATACACCCCGAGACTACGAAAAGAAGTTCGCCGAATTCATTCGAATTTGCCGAGAAGCCAGGGAATCGGGCGTGAAGCAGGTGCTCGTGGCAACGCCAGCGGTCATCGGCGACACCCGCGACGAAATGATCGAGAGTCTGTCGCGGCTGGCGGAAGCAGGATTGAGCCTCCACGTTGCCGAGCCGGAGGCACCGGCGCCGCCATCCCCAAAGGGCTTCTCGCACAATTAAGGCAGCGTATTCGCGTTCGAGATTTGAACGGGATTCTCGCGCATTTTGGATGCTAAATAATTGACCGGTGAAACAAATCGAGCGCGGATTTTACGAGTTTTGAACGGCCGCCAAAGCGAAGAGGCGAAATTCGGCCGAGTTGGGTCAATTGAAGCGAATCCGTATCTCGAATAAATGAAGAGGGTTAGGTCCAGTATTGACCGAACCCTCATTCATTTCGCCTCTCTATCGTCACTGGCTGCCCGGCATGGATTCGAACCATGACTAGGCGAGTCAAAGTCGCCGGTGCTACCATTACACCACCAGGCAGTGGAGTGAGGATTGAAAACGCTGCGCTGCACCTGCGCACCGTCAAGGCTGGAAACTTCCACGCCGAGCCGCGCATTTGCCAGCGACGCCACCAGCCGTCACTCTCGATCCACTCGCCGGGCGGCATCTCGGGCATTGACGCCGAATTTCCAGAACCATTTCATCGCCGTCATGCGCGAACATAAGGCGGCTGATCTCCGGGCAAAATATCATCGCGTCGTCCTGAAGCTCTCCGGCGAAGTGCTCCGCGGCGGCAAGAATGGCGATCCCATCGACGCCGCCATGCTCGAGAAAGTCTGCACCCAGGTGAAGGAAATCCACGATCTCGGCGTGCAAGTCTGCTTCATCATTGGCGGCGGAAACATTTTCCGCGGCCTCAATGGCGTGCAGCGCGGTGTCGACCGCACCACGGGCGACTACATGGGCATGCTTGCCACTGTCATCAACGGCCTCGCGCTCATGGATTGCCTCGAAAAACTCGGCGTCGACACCCGCGTGCAGTCCGCCATCCCGATGAACCAGATCGCCGAGCCGTTCATCCTCCGCCGCGCGATGCGCCACCTCGAGAAAGGCCGCGTGGTCATCTTCGTCGCCGGCACGGGCAACCCCTACTTCTCGACCGACACCACTGCCGCCCTCCGCGCCTCCGAACTGCATGCCGACATCATCCTCAAGGCCACCAAGGTGGACGGTGTTTACGACAAGGATCCGAAAAAGTTCCCCGACGCTGTGAAGTTCGACTCACTCACCTTCCTCGATGCGCTCAAGCAGCGGCTCAACGTGATGGACTCGACCGCGTTCTCGCTCTGCATGGACAACAATGTCCCGATCCTCGTTTTCGACCTTGGCGACGAGCACGCCATTCTCAAGGCCGTCCTCGGCGAAAAAATCGGGACGCTGGTGAAGAACTGACCGGGCGGATAGGTGGGAGCCGGGCGTTGAGGGACCGAACTCCTCTCCGTTCTCGCGCTCCGCTGATTTTTTATCTCTACTCCCACCCCTCAACTCGCAACCCCCGCAACCATGAGCCATCCGATCCTCACCGACACGCAGGCCAAGATGAAAAAAGCCGTGGACCACGCGCTCCACGAATTCAGCGCCATCCACACGGGTAAGGCCACCCCTTCGATGGTCGAGGGCGTCGCGCTCGAAGCCTACGGTTCGACGATGCGCCTCAAGGATTGCGCCGCCATTACCACGCCCGACGCGCGCCTGATCCAAATCATCCCGTGGGACGTCTCGCTCGTGCAGGCCATCGTGAAGGGCATCCAGGTCGCCAACATCGGCTTCAACCCGATTCCCGACGGCAAGGTCATCCGCATCCCGCTCCCCGAAATGAGCCGCGAACGCCGCGAGGAATTTGTGAAGGTCGCCCACAAGCTCGCCGAGGAAGGCCGCGTGGGCGTCCGCAACGTCCGCCACGGCGCGCTCGACGCAATCAAGAAAGCGAAGCTCTCGCAGGACGAGATGAAGCGCCTCGAAAAAGACCTCCAGACTGCGACAGACAAATCCATCGCCGAGATCAACGCCGCCCTCGAGCACAAGGAGAAAGAATTGCTCACGGTTTGACGACCGTGAGCGGCGGGAGGTTGGAGGCTGAAGGTCGGAGGAAAATTTGCTACACCTCCCGACCGCGCTCACCAACTAGACGTCGCTTTACCCGTGCCTTTCGCCTCCCATTTTCAGTCTCACACCTCCGGAGCCCACGCACCCAAGCGCGTCGTCATCAAGCTCGGCACCGGTCTCCTGACCTCCGGCGCGGGTGAATTGAACACCACGCGCATCGCCGCTGTCTGCGCCGAAATCGCCGCGCTCCGCGCCCGCGGCACCGAAGTTCTCGTCGTTTCCTCCGGTGCCGTCGGTCTTGGCATGGCCGCGCTCCGCCTCACGAAGCGCCCGAAAGATCTCTCGAAAAAACAAGCCTGTGCCGCCATCGGCCAGTCGCGGCTCATGCAAGCGTGGCAGGCCGGCTTCGCGCCGCACGGCCTCACCATTGCGCAGGTCCTCCTCACGCACGACGACCTCCGCGTCCGCGCGCGCTACCTCGGCGTGCAGGAGACGCTCCGCCAGCTCATCGCCTACGGGACGATTCCCGTCATCAACGAAAACGACACCGTCAGCGCCGCCGAAATCAAATTTGGCGACAACGACACGCTCTCGGCGATGGTCGCCTCGCTCGTCGAGGCGGACTACCTCGTCATCCTCTCGACCGCGCCCGGCCTCATCGATTTGCGCGGCACGAAACAAATCGTCCCCGTCGTCGAACGCATCACGCCCGAGATCGAGGCGATGGCTGGTGGCACGACCAGCGAGACCGCCGCCGGCGGCATGGTTTCAAAGATCGCCGCCGCGAAACTTGCCACGCGCGCTGGTTGCGGGATGTTTATCGCGAGCGGTGCCGAGCCTGAAATCATCGCGCGCCTCCTCGCCGGCCGAGGTCCCGGCACGTTCTTCGTGCCAAGCGGCCTGCCGCTCGACGCGAAGAAGCGCTGGCTCGCCTACTTTCAACGCCCCGCCGGCACCATCTATGTCAATGCCAACGCCGTGCCCGTGCTGCGGGAACAGGGGCGCAGCCTGCTCGCCGTCGGCGTGACCCATGCGCGCGGGGAATTTGCCGCCGGCGACATCGTGAATATCGCCGGCCCCGACGACACCGTCATCGCCCGCGGCAAGGCCACGTTTGCCAGCGAGGAAATTCCGGCGCTCGCCGGCAGGAAGGCCGACGCTCTTGCCGCGCTCCACCCAAACCGCAAGCGCCTCGAAATCGTCCATCGCAACGATCTCGTGTTGCTGTAGGGCGGGGTCACCGACCCCGCCGTTTGCCGTCACACTTTCTCTTTGCGCCTGCGCGCCGTTGCGTGAGCCTCGGGCGCTTCATGGATTTCGCCCTCGACCCAACCTCCGCGCCGCACGGTGTCCCGCCCATCGACTTCCGCGCGCAGCTCAACGACGAGCAATTCGCCGCCGTCACGGCCGAGCCCGGTCCGCTGCTCGTGCTCGCCGGCGCGGGGTCGGGCAAGACGCGCACCCTCACCTACCGCGTCGCCTACCTGCTCTCACAGGGCGTGCGCCCGTCGGAAATCTTGCTGCTCACCTTCACCAACAAGGCCGCGAAGGAAATGCTCCACCGCGTCCACGACCTCACGGGCGTCGAGCCCGGGCGTTTCTGGGGTGGCACGTTTCACAGCATCGGCCACCGCGCGCTCCGCACCCACGGCGACGCCATCGGACTGCCGCGCTCGTTCACCATCCTCGATGCCGAGGAGTCCGAGGGCGTGCTGCGCGACGCCGTCGATGCGGGCGACCGCGCGTTCTTCAAGGACAAGACCCACCCTCGCCCCGGCCCGCTGCACTCGCTCCTCTCGATGGCGCGCAACACCCAGCTCCCGCTCACCGAGGTTATCACGCGTTTTTTTCCGCAGCACGAAGCCATCGCAGAGCGCGCCCCACTTTTCGCGAAGAAATACGCCGAGGCCAAGCGCGCTGCCAACGTCGTCGACTACGACGATCTCCTCGAATTCTGGCTCGAGCTCCTGCAAAAATCCCCTGAGACCGCCGCGTATTTCTCGCACCGCTTCCGTCATGTCCTCGTCGACGAATATCAGGACACCAACACCCTCCAGGCCCAGATCGTCGATCTCATCGGCTCGCACCACCGGGTGATGGCGGTCGGCGACGACGCGCAGTGCATCTACTCCTGGCGCGGCGCGAATTTCGAAAACATCCTCACGTTCCCCGACCGCCACCCCGGCACCGCGCTCCACCGCATCGAGACGAACTACCGCTCGACCCCGCAAATCCTCGCGCTGGCCAACGGCGTGCTCGACGCCCAGCCGAAGGGCCGCCACTTCGACAAGGTCCTCAAGGCCCACCGCGCCAGCTCTGAAAAACCCTACTTCGTCCAATCGATGGACAGCCGCGAGCAGGCGCAGTTCATCGTCCAGCGCATTCGCGGCCTTGTCGACGAAGGCTGCGCGCTACGCGACATCGGCATCCTCTACCGCGCGCATTTCCAGGCACTCGATATCCAACTCGAGCTTTCGCGCCTCCAGATTCCCTATCAAATTACGAGTGGCGTCCGCTTTTTCGAGCAGGCGCACATCCGCGACCTCGTCGCGTTCCTCCGCTTCGTTTATAACCCGTCCGACACCGCCGCATGGAACCGCATCGCCGTGCTGCTCCCGAAAGTCGGCGACAAAAACGCCGCCAAGCTCCACGCCGCCGCCCTCGACCACGCCCGCCTCGTGCAGAAAAACTTCCTCGACGTCCTCGACACCGACGACGTCCGCTCGAAAGTCCCGAAGGACGCGCGCGACGAGTGGCCGAAGTTCACCGCCTCGCTCGTGCAGGTCGCCGAGATGATGCGCACGATGAAGCCGCACAACGCCGTCAAGATCGCGATCGACGGCTGGTATGGCGACTACCTCAAGGGCGCCTACGCGAACTACATTTCCCGCCTCGACGACCTCAAATCGATGATTGGCTTCGCGAGCCGCTACGACGACATGCAGGAACTGCTCGCGCAAATCATGCTGCTCAACAGCGAGACGAGCGACCGCTCCGCCGACCCCGACGCCGATGCGCTCCGCCTCACGACCGTCCACCAGGCAAAGGGCCTCGAATACGCCGCCGTCTTCCTCATCGGCCTCGCCGACGGAATGTTTCCGCTGCGCCGCACCATCGAGACGGGCGATATCGAGGAAGAACGCCGCCTCTTCTACGTCGCCGTGACGCGCGCCCGTGACGAACTCTACCTCTGTTTCCCGAAAGTGAACACGAAAGGCGGCCCCGTGATGCTGCAAAGCCCCAGCCGCTTCCTCCAGGAACTCTCCCCTGATCTCTACCAGCCGCTGAAAATCAAACGGAGCTACGGGTGGTGAAATCTATGAAGTATCATCTGACAACAGAGAGGACTTAGGCGGCGGCCTAAGTAAATTGAGTTCGGACACGCTTTGACGGACTGCTCCGATTCGTCAGACAAAAAACCATGTGCGGCGAAGGTTGTCATAGATAAGTTGAAAAACTAAACGAGATGCACTGGCTACATCAACCACAGCGCAATCCCGCTCCAGTGTTTCGCGAATCCCGCCCAGAGCCACCGTCGCACTCGTCAATAATGGTAGCGCACCTGCGCGATCCAGAGTTGCGCACCGACGACTTTGTAGACGATGCGGTGTTCGCTGTCGATCCGTCGCGACCACCAGCCCTGAAACGCATGGCGCAGTGGCTCGGGTTTGCCGATTCCGCTGAACGGCTCGCGTATGATTTCCTTCAGCAGTTGGTTGATGCGCTGGAGCTGCTTCGCATCGGTCGCCTGCCAATACAAATACTCCTCCCATGCCTTGGCCGAAAACACCAGTTGCGTGGCGGCCATCGGATCAGGCGTCTTTCAACATCCGCCCCCTGCCCTTGCCGGTCTCAAGCTGTCTGATCGACGCCAACAGGCGCTTGGCGTTTTTCGGGCTGCGTGTGAGATACGCGGTCTCGTCGAGCGCCTTGTAGTCCTCCAGCGAAACCATCACGACCGCCTGATCGCGGTTGCGGGTGATGATGACCGGCTCGCGGTCGTTGCAGACCTTGTCCATCGTGGCGGCGAGATTTTCCCGGGCGGCAGTGTAGGTAACGGCGTTCATATGGACAGGATCCTGTCCATGTCCTTCGTCGCGTCAAGCCGCCAGCTCTAGCCGACACCGAGCCACGGCACGCCGATCAGCAGGAGCGCAGCGAGGAAAATGAGCCCGAAGATCAAGCCGAGCCGCCAGAAATCGCGGCGCGTGATGAAACCGCAACCGTAGTAAACCGGCGCGGGACCGGTGGCGTAGGGTGTGAGCACGCCCATGATGCCGAGTGAAAAGACCAGCAGTAGCGCCAGCGTCCGCACCGGCATGCCCGGCACCGCCGCGCCCGCCGTCAGCACCACCGGCAGCAACGCCGTCGCGTGCGCGACCAGCCCGGCAAACATGTAGTGGATGAGAAAGAAAAATGCGACGAGCGCGACCAGCACGAGCAGCGGCGAATGACCCGCGAGCAGCGCCGCGGCGCGCTGGCCGAACCACACGATGAAGCCGGTTTTGTTCAGCCCGTCGGCGAGATTGATCAACGTGGCAAACCACACGAGCGTATTCCACGCGGCCGCGTTGCCGAGGATATCGTCCCACGACACCACGCGGCAGACGATCATGAGCGAAATCACGACGAGGGCAGCGAGCGCCGGATCGATCACGCTGCCGCCAAAAATCCACAGCCCAAGCGCAAGGAGCACGAGCGCCGCCATCGTCAGCTCGCGCCACGTGATGCGCCCGAGGCGGGCCAGCTCCCGCGCGGCCCACGGCGGGACTTCCGCACTCGTGCGGATTTCCGGCGGGTAGATTTTATAGATCAACCACGGCACCACGATCAGCAGCAGTCCGCCGATCGGCAGAAAGCCCATGAACCACTGGCCCCACGTGATCTCAATGCCCGTGGCTTTTTTCACGAGTTCGCGTGCCAGCAGGTTCGGCGCCAGGGCGGTGAGGAACATCGAACCCGTCACGCAGGTCGCCGCAAATGCCGTCCACATGAGGTAGGCGCCGATTTTCCGCGCCGACTCGCCCGGCTGCGAGCCGTAGAGCGGTGGGATGTTGCGGACGATCGGAAAAATCGTGCCGGCACTGCGCGCGGTGTTGGACGGCGTGAATGGCGCGAGCACGAGATCGGTGAGCGTGATCGCGTAGCCGAGGCCGAGCGTGCGCCCGCCGAGCCGCTGGACGAGCACGAGCGCGATGCGCCGGCCGAGCCCGGTTTTCTCGTAACCCATCGCGAAGATGAATGCGCCGAAGATGAGCCACACCGTGCTGTTCACGAAGCCGGCGAGCGCCCATTTGATGGCTTCGGCGGGCAAGGGAAACGACGGATCCGCTTTTTGTGCCGCATTGAACGGCAGGCCCAGCGCGGCGATGAGCGTCACGCCGATAAAGCCCACCGCGGCCGACGGCAGCGGCTCGGTGATCAGTGCGAGGATGACCGCCGCGAAGATCGCAAAGTAATACCAGGCATTCGGCGCGAGCCCGGGCGGCGTCGGCCTCAACGCAATGATGGCGGCGACCGCGAGCGGAAGGCCGGCGCGCCACACCAGCGGCGGGAGTTTTCCTGTAGCGGCGCTCATGGGCGAAGGCGCTGCACGAGCGCGTCGGTGAATTGGGTGGTCGTCAGTTTGCCGCCCAAGTCTGGCGTGAGGCATCCGTTGGCAAATGTTCGCTCCACCGCCGCACGCACAATTGCGGCAGCTTTGTTCTCGCCAAGCCACTCAAGCATCATCGCCGCACTGAGAATCGAGCCGGTGGGATTCGCGATGCCTTTGCCGGCAATGTCGGGCGCGGAGCCGTGCACCGGCTCAAAGAGCGATGGGTTGCGGCGCTCGGGATCAAGGTTGGCGGAGGGATTCAGGCCGAGGCTGCCCGTGATGCCGCCAAAGAGATTCGATCCGACCACGACGTCGAACGTGTGCGGGCGCCGCACGAGTTCGAGCGTGGCGGCGTCGATGTGAAGTTTTTCGGTGGCAACGTCGGCAAACTGCGGCGCGAGTTCGGCGAGCACCTTGTCCCAGAGCACGTAGGCATAGCGCTGGGCGTTGGATTTTGTGATCATCGCGAGCCGCCGCCGGCGTTTGCGCGCGAGGTCGAACGAGAAACGCAGGATGCGCTCGACGCCGCGCCGCGAGTGCACGGCGGTCTGCACCGCGACCTCGTCCGGCGTGCCCGCGGCGAGCACACCGCCGTTGTCGACGTATTCGCCTTCGGAGTTTTCGCGCACGACCACGAGGTCGATCGGTTTATCGCTGCGCAATGGCCCCGGCACGCCGGGAAACGTCCGGGCGGGCCGCACGCACGCGTAAAGGTCGAATGCCTGCCGCATCCTAATCAGTGGCGCGAGCGTGACGTGATCTGGCAGCCGGGCGGGCCAGCCGACGGCGCCGAGGAAAATCGCATCGAATTTTCGCAACGTCTCCAGAAAATCCTCGGGTGCCACCCGGCCATGGCGCTCATAATGCGTCATACCCCAGTCGAAGCGCTCGCACGCGAGGTGGAATCCGCCGAGCTGACGCTGCACGGCCGTGAGCACGTTAAAAGTAGCGTCAACGACTTCCGGACCGATGCCGTCACCGGGATAAAGTGCGATGCGGTAAGTTTTCATTGCAGCGTGTGCGCCGTGCGCGTGGTGGGCAACAGGATGTCGCCCGCATCAGCCCGCGTGGTCAAGTGGTGAACACAGAGGCGCCGGGGCGGCCTGCGGCCGCCGCCTCTGACGACCGGCTCAAACCATGCGTTGCACCGCGCGCAGGAGCCGCAGCGTATTACCGCCCCACAGCGCCGCGAGTGCTGGCTCCTTCCAGCCGCGGGCGACGAGCGCACGCGTGATGTTCGGAAAATCCGCGACGTCGCGCAGCCCGTCGAACGCCCCGCCACCACCGTCGAGATCGCAGCCGATGCCGACATGCCCGCTGCCGGCGACGTTCGCGGCGTGCTCGATGTGGCGCACGAGAACGTCGAGCGTCACGCGCGGGTTCGGGTGCTCGACGGCGACACGATCATAGTCGCGTCCTTCCGCCTCGAGCATCGCGGGCGAGACCACGGTGTCCTTGTAGCGTAGCAGCACCTCCGCGCCCGCCGCTGTCCGGCCGTTGCCCGGCGCATAGACGAGCGAAATCGGCAGCGCGTTGAGCTGGATGACGCCGCCCTTCGCCGCCAGCGCACGCAGGAGTTCGTCGCCGACATTGCGCGGGTGATCGCAGAGCGCACGGCAGGCGCTGTGCGACAGCATCACGGGCGACCGTGACACCGTGAGCAAGTCGCGCAGCACATCGTCGCTCGCGTGCGAGGCATCGAGCACGACACCGAGCCGGTTGCACTCGGCCACGACCTCGCGCCCGAGCGGACTCAGCCCACCCCACTCCGGCCCGCGCGGATCGGTGGACGAGTCCGCGAGATCGTTGTTGAGCATGTGCGTAAGGCCGAGCATCCGCACACCGAGTCGGAAAAACTTTTCGACGTTCGCCGGATCGCGGCCGAGCGAGTAGCTGTTTTCGATGCTGAGAAAAATCGCGCGCTTGTCCGCGGCCTTGAGCCGGAGCGCGTCGTCCGCCGAGAGCGCTAGACCGCATTCGCCCGCATGCTGGCGCAACACGGCGTGCGCCCGCTCGAAATGCCTCAGCGCCAAATCATGCACCGCCGCGTGGCCGGCCGGCGTGCGCGCCGCCTGCGGCACATAGACCGCGAACACCATCGCGTCCGCGGCACCGCGCATCCGCAGC
>OCZT010008366.1_pt1 | contig 10070 bp, 10 predicted proteins | sample 1539031 | NCBI WGS metagenome assembly OCZT01 (sample SAMEA3539308, study PRJEB22396) | soil metagenome | biome: tundra; feature: field; material: soil | place: USA | collected 2010-05 | depth 0.15 m
TCCGGCGCAACCTGATCACGCCGGTCGTGGTGGACTCACAGCCGCCGAGCACCGCCCCCAGCAGTTCAGGCCGCTGCGTGTGCAGTGTGTTCACCAGATCGCCACCGTCGTCCACGACCAGGTCCGGCCCGGAATCGAGCGCGCGGTGGATGTGCTCGTCATAGGTCACCCGGTCGGCACCGGCCCGGGCATAGACCACGGCCGCGCCGTCGGCGACCAGCGCGGCCGCGATGTCATCCTGGGTGGACAGCGGGTTCGAGGCCGCGAGGAACACCTGGGCGCCGCCCGCCCGCAACACGTCCACCAGCACGGCCGTCTCCGTCGTGACATGCAGGCAGGCGGCGATGGTAAGGCCGCCGAGGGACTGCTCGGCGGCGAACCGTTCGCCGATCAGGCCGAGTACTGGCATGCTGCGCCGCGCCCAGCCGATGCGGGCCCTCCCCGCTTCGGCCAGTCCGGGATCCGCGATATCGGACCCCGACTCCCCTCCGCGGTCGGCGGACGCCGACGGGCCCATCGTGGGCTCAGTAGCGGTAGGCATCGGGCTTGTAGGGACCCTCCACCGGCACCCCGAGGTAGTCGGCCTGCTCCTTGGAGAGTTCGGTCAGCCGTACTCCGAGAGCGTCCAGGTGCAGCCTGGCCACCTTCTCATCGAGGTGCTTGGGCAGGGTGTGCACGCCGACCGGGTACTCGTCGGCCTTGGTGAACAGCTCGATCTGGGCAATCACCTGGTTGGTGAAGGAGTTCGACATGACGAAGCTCGGGTGCCCGGTGGCGTTGCCGAGGTTGAGCAGGCGGCCCTCGGACAGCAGGATCACGCTGTGGCCGTCCGTGAACTGCCACTCGTCCACCTGCGGCTTGATGGTCACCTTGCGGATCCCCGCCATCCGCGACAGGCCGGCCACGTCGATCTCGTTGTCGAAGTGCCCGATGTTCCCGACGATCGCCTGGTGCTTCATCGCGACCATGTGATGGGCCATGATGACGTCCCGGTTGCCCGTCGCGGTGACGAAGATGTCCGCGCTGGCCACCACGTCCTCGAGGGTGGCGACCTGGAAACCGTCCATCGCCGCCTGCAGCGCGCAGATCGGATCCACCTCGGTGATGATCACCCGGGCGCCCTGGCCGCGCAGTGACTCCGCGCAGCCCTTGCCCACGTCGCCGTACCCGCAGACGACCGACACCTTCCCGCCGATCAGCACGTCGGTGGCCCGCTTGATGCCGTCGATCAGCGAGTGCCGGCATCCGTACTTGTTGTCGAACTTCGACTTGGTCACCGCGTCGTTCACGTTGATCGCCGGGAACAGCAGCGAGCCGTCGCGCTCCATCTCATACAGCCGGTGCACGCCGGTGGTGGTCTCCTCGGTGACTCCCCTGATGCCCTCGGTCATCACCGTCCAGCGGTCCGGGCTGGCTTCCAGCGACGCCCGCAGCAGGTCGAGAATGACCTTCCACTCCTCGGCGTCATCCTCGGCCGCCGACGGCACCGCCCTGGCTCCCTCGTACTCGGCGCCCTTGTGCACCAGCATCGTGGCGTCGCCGCCGTCGTCCAGGATCATGTTCGGCCCGTCCGCGTCGGGCCATGTCAGCGCCTGGTCAGTGCACCACCAGTACTCCTGCAGGCTCTCACCCTTCCAGGCGAACACCGGGATGCCCTGAGGATCCTCCGGCGTCCCGTCAGGGCCCACCGCCACCGCGGCCGCCGCATGATCCTGGGTCGAGAAGATGTTGCAACTCGCCCAGCGCACCTCCGCGCCCAGCGCCACCAGCGTCTCGATCAGGACCGCCGTCTGGATGGTCATGTGCAGCGATCCGGTGATCCGCGCCCCGCGCAGCGGCTGCGCCTGGGCGTACTCCGCCCGCACCGCCATCAGGCCCGGCATCTCATGCTCGGCGAGCCTGATCTCTGTGCGCCCATAGGCGGCGAGCGAAAGATCAGCGACCTTATACCGAACGGATTCCACGGGCATTTCTCTCCTCAACGAACACGACTGGTGTGGCTGTCACGGTACGCGTGGCACCGAGGTTCTCTGCCGACCGTACGGGGCCGGCGCCCTCTGACGCACCCTTGACGGAGTGTTTCTTACACGAAAATGTTAGATTCAGCTCATGCGGATCACGGAGGCTGCCACGCGCCTCGGCACGTCGCCCAGAATGCTGCGTTACCGCGACCTGCTCGGCCTGCTACCGCCGGTGCGTGAGGCCGCTCGTGAGGCGGCCCGTGAGCCCAGGACCGGTGGGGCACAGATCCGCGGAACGCGCGCCGCGAACGGCAGCACGCCGCGCGCTGGGAGCCGCAGCGCGCCACGTCGCGGCGCACCGGGTCACCGGCACTTCGACGAGGGCGATCTGGACGCCGTGGCGATGGCCCTCGACTTCGAGCGGCGGTACGACGTGAGTCCGGCCGCCGTTGCGTTCGGTATGCGGGTTTTGACGGAACCCGGGCTCCGGGCCGAGCTTGCCGAACTCGGCCGCCGCATCGGGCGGATCCCACCGCCGCCGGTGCGGGCCCTGGAGTTCGAGAAGGAGCGGGCGCTGCGGCTGCTGAGCCTCACGCCCAAGGCGTGACCCGTCACGCCTGCCGGCGCGGGCCTAACCGGCGGCGGGGCCGGCGGCGGACCGCGCGTATCGCCGGGTCTGTCGCGTCCGCCCTGGACTCCTGGTACAGATCCGGCTCAAGGTAGATCATCTCCGCGATCGGCACGGCGGCCCTGACCCGGCGCTCCGCCGCGTCGATCCCGGCCGCGAGGGTAGCGGCGCTTTCCGCCCCGCGCACCGCGATCTTCGCGGCGACCAGGAGGCTCTCCGGGCCCATGTGCAGGGTCCGCATGTGGATGACACACGTCACCTCGGGGCCGTCTTCCAGTGCGACGACGATCCTCCGTTCGACGTCGTTGCTGGCCGACTCCCCGATCAGCAGACTCTTCATCTCGATGGCCAGCACCACGGCCACGCACCCGAGGAGCACGCTGATGCCCAGCGACCCCGCGCCGTCCCATATCCCGTTCCCAGTGATCGTCGCGACCGTGACCCCGGCCAAGGCGAACACCAGGCCGGTCAGCGCGGCCATGTCTTCCAGCAGGATCGCGGGGAGTTCGGGCGCCTTGGCGCGGCGGATGAAGGCCGTCCAGCTGTGCCGCCCGCGGGAACTGTTCGACTCGCGCACCGCGGTGCGCAGCGAGAAACTTTCCAGGCCCATCGCGATGACCAGGACGCCGAAGGCGATCACCGGCGAGCGTACGGGCTCCGGATGGGTGATCTTGTGGACCCCCTCATACAGGGAGAACAGGGCACCGACAGTGAACAGCACCACGGCGACGACGAAGGCGTAGAAGTAGCGTTCCCGGCCGAAGCCGAACGGGTGCTCCTCCGTCTGGGCCTGACGTGCCCGGCTGCGGCCGAGCAGCAGCAATGCCTGGTTGGCGCTGTCCGCGACCGAGTGCACGGCCTCGGAGAGCATCGATGACGAGCCGGTGAGCGCGAAGGCCGCGAACTTGGTCGCCGCGATGCCCAGGTTCGCGCCGAGCGCAGCCAGGACAGCCCGCAAGCCGCCAGAGTCCGCTGCCGATGGCTGAGCGGCCCCCGGCGGAGCCCCAGCAGGTGCTGACAGAGCCCCAGCGGGGGCCGGAGCCCCAGCGCGTCCTGGCGCAGCCTCAGCGGGCCCAGGCGAAGGCCCTGGATCGTTCTCGGCGGCGATGGGCCGGTCACCTCCCTGAGTGCGTCCTGTGGATCTCCGGCCCGCGCCTGGCAGGGAACAGGCCTGCTAGGCGATCCGCGCCTTGAGTTCCCCGATCGCGCTGACAGGTGCGGGGTCGATGCCGTTGACGATGGCCAGGTAGACGGTCGCGTAGTCAATCAGCTGCACCAGGCTGGCCAGGCGCTCCAGCGGCCGGTCCCCCTCGCCGATGAGTTCTGTGACGCCGATCCCCCGCTCAGTTGCCAGCTGGACGGACACCTCGCGGCGCCGGGCCACCTGCGGGTGTTCCTGGCGGTCCCGCAGGACAACCAGGCGCAGCGGGACGGCCGGCTCCGGCCCCTGGCTACCGAACGCCGGGCCGCCGCCAGCCCGCCCGGGCGCGAACGGGCCGTCAAACGTGACGACCTGGTTGTGGTTGGCCTCGGGCAGGACCCCGGACACCGCCGGGTACTTGGCGTTCTCGGCGAGCTGGCAGGCGAACCGGTAGGCGGCCACTCCGGTCAGCGGCGAGGTGCCCCAGATCATCGGCAACGTCCCGGCGAGTTCCAGGGCGAGCATCTTCGCCGGGTTGACGAACGCCTCGCTGTCGGGCCGGCACAGGTGCGAGATCCGCTCCAGTTCCGCCGCCGTTGACTCATAGGCCTCGGCGGGCCCTTCGATCAGACCAAGCCGCTCTGCGATCACCAGCAGCGGGACGGACAGGCCCCACAGCGTTGACCGGGGCATGCCAGCCGACATCACGGAAATGAAGGGCGCGCGTGCCTGCTGCGCGAGCAGCGCCAGCGGGGAACTCGCGCCGCCGACACCGATCACCGGGCAACCCCTGCGCACCGCCTCGGCGGCGACAGCCAGGGTCTCCTCGGTGGATCCCGAGCAGGACACGGCGATCACCAGGTCGGCCGCGCCCACCCAGCCGGGCAGCAGGTAGTCGTGCACGGCTACGACCTGCGACGGGCAGCCCGGTCCGCACACGGCGGCGAGCACGTCGCCAGCCACTCCCGACCCCCCCATGCCGGTAACCATGATGGCGCGCGGCCGGGCGCCCTGCGCGAGGAGTCCCAGGTCAGTCTCGGCGGCCAGCCGGATCGCCGTGCGGACCTGCGCGGCCGAGGACGCGACCTGCCGGAGCATTCCGCTGGGGTCCGCCGTTTCCAGGAGCCGCACATCGTCGAGGCGCTCCTGCGCGGTCATGGTCACGACTGGCCTCCCGGTTGGCGCGCCTCATCCACCAGCAGGACGGGAATATCGTCGCGGACCGGGTAGGCGAGACCACACTCCGGGCTGGTGCAGACCAGCTCGCTCGCTTCCTCATCGACGCGCAGCGGTGCGTGGCACTTGGGGCAGGCCAGTATCTCGAGCAGCCAATCGTCGATCTTCACGTGCTCTCCCTGGGGTGCGCGCGGACGATGCTCAGCACCTCGTCTCGCAACCTTGTCATGGTCGTTTCGTCGCTGGCCTCGAGATTGAGCCGGAGCAGCGGCTCGGTGTTCGATGGCCGCAAATTGAACCACCATCCGTCGCCGGTAACGGTCATTCCGTCCAGTTCGTCCGTGGTGACGCCCGGCCCGCTGGCGAATTCCTCGCGGACCCGCGCGGTGACCTCGGCCTGGTCGTCCACCTCGCTGTTGATCTCGCCGGACGCCACGTACCGGCCATACCCGGCCAGCAACGCCGACAGCGGGCCGCTCTGCTCGCCGAGGGCGGCCAGCAGGTGCAGGGCGGCCAGCATGCCGGAGTCAGCGAACCAGAAGTCACGGAAGTAGAAGTGACCGGAATGCTCGCCGCCGAACACCGCGCCGGTCTCCGCCATCCGGGCCTTGATGAACGAGTGCCCCACCCGGGTGCGGACTGGCGTGCCGCCATGCTCAGCGATGATCTCGGGCACCGCCTTGGACGTGATCAGGTTGTGGATCACCGTCGAACCGGGCTCACGGGCCAATTCACGCACGGCGATAAGCGCGGTGAGCACCGACGGTGAGACGATCTGGCCGCGCTCATCCACCACGAAACACCTGTCGGCGTCGCCGTCAAAGGCAAGGCCGATGTCAGCGCCGGAATCGATCACGCAACGCTGCAGGTCGCGCAGGTTCAGTGGGTCGATGGGGTTGGCCTCGTGGTTCGGGAAGGTCCCGTCGAGCTCGAAGTAGAGCGGGACCAGGGTGACCGGCAACCCCTCGAAGACCTTGGGCACGGTGTGGCCGGCCATCCCGTTGCCGGCGTCCACCACGACCGTCAGCGGACGGATGCCGGACAGGTCCACCAGCGACTTGAGATGGCTCGCGTAGCCGGAGAGCAGGTCGCGGGGCGTGATGGTGCCCTGCGGGCCATCATGAGCGGGCACGCCGGCGGCCGCCATGTCGCGCAGATCGGCCAGCCCGGAATCCTGGCCGACCGGCCGGGCACCCGCCCAGCAGAGCTTGATCCCGTTGTACTTGGACGGGTTATGGCTCGCCGTGATCATCGCGCCGGGCATGTCGAGGCTGCCGCTGGCGTAGTAGAGCATGTCCGTGGAGCCCAGCCCGGCCGTCACAACATCGGCCCCCTGTGCGGCCGCCCCCCGGCCGAATGCCTCCGCCAGTGGCGCCGACGAGGTGCGCATGTCGTGCACGGTGATCAGGGACTTGGCGCCGGTCAGCCGCGCGAACGCGGCGCCTATGGCCTCGGCGACACGCTCGTCGAGTTCGTCGGGGACAATCCCGCGGATGTCGTAGGCCTTGAAGATCTTCTGGTAATCACCCAACTCGGCTCTGCCTCCCGTGTCGCCGCCGAAACCGTGATCCCGCTACGCGATGAGGTCACCGAGCCTACCGGCCGGCCAGCCAGCGCAAGGTTGCTCCGAGCGACCGGCGTGCGCAAAACCGGCCTAACCGAGCATGGCTAACCGGACGTGGTTAGCGCGTGTCTCGCAGATCTTCAGCCTGCTGCGCGTCCGTGATCCACGAGACACGCCCTAACCGATCTGTCCGCGGTCCTGCGGAGACGACCGCAGGACGCGCAAATGGCCCCGCCTGCCTACCTCGACGCCCTGGCCGACCGGCTCGCCGCTCTTATTGGGCCGCGCCGCTTCCCTGACCGCGTTGGCCAGCGCCTCCAGGTCGTCGGCCTCCGGCGGGACCGGGTCCACCGGGAGCCGCACGAACTCCCAGCCGCGCGGGGCGGTCAGTCGTTCCGCATGGGCGGCGCACAGGTCGTAGCAGTGCGGCTCCACGTAAGCGGCGAGCGGGCCGAGCACGGCGGTGGAGTCACGGTAGACGTAGGTCAGTGTGTACAGGGCCGCCTGTTTGCAGGTCGGCCGGGAGCAGCGACGGGGCATCACCGGTGGGCCCGGCTCTGTCGCTTACCCATCGCGGCGCGCCCACGCACCCCGCCTGAGGCTGGGGCGCGTGCATCACTCACAACCGCAGACCGTACAGACCCGCGGGCGGTAACGCCACCACCCGGGGCACTCTGCGCGATCGTGTCTCGCATGGCATCTCCCGACACCGGCCCGGGATACGCTCGGCGACTGTGCAGACCGGCGACAGCAAGGGCGTGCCACCCAGCGCCCGGATCAGGCGGCGGGACCGGCATGGGCGTGGCCTGAGAGGGGTTCTCGCCCCGCCGGAAGTCCCGCTGCACAGGAGCAGGGCGGAACGTTTCGACGATCTGATCCTGCAGGCTGTGGCCCGCCTAGAGGCGCGCTGGGAGTCTCAGCTGGCCGGGGTGGAATTCGCGGTTGAGGAGATCCCCCGCGCGGATCCGCTGGGCACCGGGCCCGGCGAGGTGCCACTAACCAGACTGGACATCGGCTCTCCGACGTCTGGTGACGGCCAGCCGGCCCGGCCGCCCCGCATCGTGGTGTACCGGCGGCCTCTCGCCGCGCGTGCGGACAACGAGGATGAATTGGGCGAACTCGTATTCGAGGCGGTCGTCGAGGAGTTCGCCCGCCTGCTGGGCATCGACCCAGAGGACGTGGATCCTGATTACGCCCCAGGAGAATGACGCGGCCGCCGCTGCCCCGGCGCTGGGTCACGATCCTGCCTGGGTCACGATCCTGCCTGGGTCACGATCCTGCCTGGGTCACGAAGGAATTCCGGACCGGCGGCAGCGGCACCGAGGTAAGCGCGCTCCCGATCGGGAGAATTGCCTGCAGTAGGCCGCCAGCCCCGCTCCCGGTGATCACTCGGCCCGCGTAGACCGGCCCCGAGCCCGCCAGCGGGGTGATCACGACTGCGAAGGCGCTACCGTTCGGCGCCCCGGGAACCGGGATGAGCGGCAGCATGACGCTATGCCCTGCCGCGACGGCCACCACCCGGACGGTCCGGCGCACTGAATTCGCTGGAGCCCCGGCCCCAGCGGCCTCGACGACGCGGACCTTGGCGGCGCGGCGGGGAGCAGAGATCACGAGCGAGGAGACCTTGCCCGCGGCGTTCAGGTCGTCCGCGGCCACGCCCTGCTCCTGGATCGCGGCCGTAGCGGCGGTGAAGGTACCAGGAGCTCCCTGAGCACCGCCGGTGGCCATGGCCACCGCCGTCACCGGCACATTCGAGGTCAGCGTGAGCCCGGCAGGGACGCCGCCCAGTGACGGCAGGGCGATGTCGGTCGCCGAGCCGCCAGGGATGTCGATGCCCCCCGCACCAGTGGGCTCATAGGACCCGCGAGCGGTCACCGCCTTCAGATTGATCTTCGCGTCCTGGACACCGGGCACCGCCACGTAGATCTGCCGGGTGCCCGCGGTGCCTGGCAGGCCTGGGATCACCAGGTGGGTGGCCGGGGTCTGGGACGCAGGAAGCCACGACCCCGGGCCGGCCCCCGTGCTCTCCTGGACAGCGGCGGCGATCTGCCCGGAGCTGGTACGCACATGTAGGACGAGGGACCGGGATCCGCTCACCATCGCGGCGAGGAGTTGCACCACCATGGCGTGGGCCGGCACCGTAATCCCGGTGTCCGTCGTGCTCTCCTGCAGCGGGCCGGCGTCCGTGAGGACGTCTACGTCAGCATCGGCCACCTGGCCGCTGGGGTTCATCAGGAACAGCTCGATGCGCGAGGCGGTGCGCTGCCCAGGGCCGACGAACCAGAAATCGGTGCCAGGACTGCCGCAACTGGCGGTGGGCAGCCCGCCCGCGGCGGTCTGCTCCACCTCGAGACCCTGAGCCATCGCGCCGGTCGCGCGGACCACGACACCACCGCGCAGCGGGACCGTCGCCACGGACTGGCCACTGGCTTGCTGCGGGCGCCCGCCGGCGCCGGCGTCCGTGGCCACGCCGGTGACCTGGACGTACCCGGGCTGGGCCAGGTTGAACAGGTGCGTCCCGCCGGTGGCGCTCCCGGCACCGGCCAGCCGGTTCACCATCGCCTGGCCGGTACCCGACTTGGCCGGCGCGGCCATCACGGCGACCCCGCCACCCGAACCGCCGACCCACCCCGGTGACGGGCAGACTCGCGTGACCGACGTGACCGCCACCGACCGTATCGGCGACACCGCCGGGCCCGCGGCAAGCGCGATGGAGTGCTTGACGCCGCCGAGCCCGTAAAGGCCGCCCAGAACGAGGAGCACGGTCACGCCGAGGGCAATCTGGCTCGTGCGCAGGTCCCTCACCAGTCCGCCTCTCCAGGCTCCTGCGGAGCCTCGGAGCGCCACGATGCGGGCACGCCGTCGGAGTCTGCGTCCTCGGGTGCCGTCCCAGCGCGGCGCGGCAGCGGAGGCGGCAGCGGGGACAACGGGGACAACGAAGGTGGCAGCGGTGCCCGCGGTGCCAAGGGAGGAAGTGGCGTCAACGGAGGCAGCGCCTCGTCGTCGCCTGGAAGCCTGCCTCGGGTTACCGGTGCGCGATCCGGGCGCTGCGCGCCGGGGATGCCGCGACGGTCACCGGGCGGCCGGCCATGGCCAGCGCCAGCCGGCTGGTCATTGGCTGGCCGACCACCAAGCCGACGGCCAGCACCGGGCAGGCCAGCACCGGGCAGGCCAGCATCGCGCCGCCTGCCGCCAGACGTGCCAGCACCGGACGTGCCGCCACCAGGCGGCCCGCCAGCCCTGTCCCGGGCCGGTCCGTCACGCTGGTCCGGTGACGGCCTTCCGCGCCGCCCCCAGAACCCGCCTCGGCGCTGGCCCGTGGCTTCAGGCTCGGCCGGCCCAGAATCAGCCGGCCCAGAATCAGCCAGCCCAGAATCAGCCAGCCAGGTATCAGCCGGACCAGAATTACTCAGCTCAGAATTACGCAGCCCGGCATCAGGCCGGTTCGCCTGTGTACGGCCCGCTCGGCTGGCCGGAGGCCGACGCTCATCCCACAACGAACCATCCGCCGGGATTCCACCCGAGTCCGCGGTGACCGGACCGCGCTGGTCCGCGGTGACCGGACCGCGCTGGTCCGCGGGCGCCGAGCCCCGGTGCCCC
>OCZT010008367.1_pt1 | contig 10070 bp, 4 predicted proteins | sample 1539031 | NCBI WGS metagenome assembly OCZT01 (sample SAMEA3539308, study PRJEB22396) | soil metagenome | biome: tundra; feature: field; material: soil | place: USA | collected 2010-05 | depth 0.15 m
GGGCCTGGCGGCCTGGCTGCGGTTCAAAGGGTCGAGTTCGGCTAGCAAGACCTGCCGGTCGGCCTCGGGTAGTGACTGGATGTGCTCCTGAAAAGTGCCGGCGGATGCCGGGTCGAAGCCGCGTGGCGATTGCGCGCCGCCATCCTGCCGGCCGGCGGGGATGAGCCGATCCATCTCGGGAAGAAAACAGCCGGCGGCGGGTTTCGGATCTCCGAGGCTGCCCCCCTGCACGCTGAGTTTGTGGGGTCCGAAGGTTACCTTGATGCCTGCCGGAAGCTCCTGCTGTGCACGATCCGGGCAGAAGAGAAACGTGACCGTACCTTTCCCAGCCGCCAGCGAATCGCCGGCAAACAGGATGTCACCGGGACGCACCGGAAGCGGCAGATTGAAGCCGGGTCGCGACAGTTCTGCCTGGTCAGCCGAAAGGACCAAGCCGAGCGGTGACTCCTTCCCCTGCTGCGCCGATGCGACGGCAACAAACCAGGCTCCCAACGGGAGAAGGAGTTGCCAAGAACCCGATTTCATCACAATTTTACCTAGTATACAGCAATGTTGCGGCGGATGAGGGAGAGGCTCTATGATTCAATGGTGCAGAAAGCCCGCACTGCCAGTCAATATCACCTGAGAAGCGTGAGATCCATCGCGACGATTGCATGTCTGCTGGTACTGGTTGCCGCCGCACGTGCCCAGACGACGCAAGGCTCGATCTCTGGAAGAGTCATCAACGCACGCACCGCCAAGCCAGTGGAGCGTGTTAGTGTGACTTACACCGCCCGCACGGGCGAGGTCGGCGGAGCGGCCATCACCGATTCCCGTGGCTACTTCACGTTGCCGCTGCTTTCGCCTGGGACGTATCGCTTGCTGGTCACCAAGGACGACTACCAGGCGCAGCAAGTCGAGCAGGTCGAACTGCCGGTGGCCGGCCGCCTCGACTTCAATTTTCAGTTGCGCCCCAAGAGCGACGTCTGGGAGGCGGGCCGATTCCGTAGCGTGGTTTTTCCGGCCGACGCGGCTGTGCTCACGTTTTACGGTCCGGATGTGGATACCAGCCGGTTCGGTTCTTTCGAAGCAGCCGAAGCGGTTCGCACAGCGCTGGATGCGTCTCTTTCCACCGTCATCGATCCGCAGATTATTTCTAATCTGCCGCTCAACGGACATGATGTCTTCACGTTACTAGCGACTCAGCCCGGCGTGACGGCCGACACCACGACCGCTCGCGGCCTGGGACTGGCGGTGGCCGGGCAGCGCCCGTCGGCTTCCAACTTTCTGTTGGACGGGCTGGAGAATAACAACTACCTGGTCACCGGCCCATTACATACCATGGCCCCGGAGGCAATCAGCGAGTACCGCATTTCGACCAGTAACTACTCAGCCGAATATGGACGGAGCTCGGGGTTCATCGCCAACGCAATCACGCGGTCTGGCGGCACTCGCTGGCATGGCCAGGTGTATGAGTACCTGAAGACCGGCTCGCTCAATGCCAACGGATTTCAGGAGAACGCCAACACCGTCGCAGGCGCGCCGATCGCACGCGCGCCGCTCAAAGAAAGCGAGCCAGGGGTTTTCGCCGGCGGGCCCATCCGCGGGAATCGCTTATTTGCGTCGGCCAGCTTCCAACTGGGCCGGTACCGCAGCAAGCAGGATCCGGAGGTGATGACGCTACCGACTACGATGTTTCTCTCCCATACCGCTACGGGAAGCACCGCGCGCACGCTGCTGGAGCAGTACGCGTCACTGCCCATCGCGGCGGCGGACGCGCCGCTGGCGGACGTGGTAGTGAGGCCGCCGGTAGCGGAAGATCGTCTGTTGGCGACGGCTCGCGCCGATTATCTGCGGGGCGGCGGCTCGCGACGATTCCTGATTCGCGCTGTGACTTCGCGCGACAACCAGCGGGATTTCGCCTGGACGCCCTACCCGGACTTCGTCACACCCCTGGTGCAGAATACATCCGGCGGTGGCGGCGCGTGGATTTGGTCTCCCAATCCCCGTTTAACCAATGAAGTCCGGGCCGGTGTGACGGTCGACGAGATGTATTTTGACCGTCCGCACCCGGAGGTTCCGGTGCTGACCTCCAATGACGGCACCGTTCTGCCAGGAAGCCCGGAACCCTACTCGTACCGCAATCACGGGCAGAACGTGGAATTGGTGGAAAATCAACTCTGGACACTGGGACGGCACATCGTCAAATTCGGCGGCGGTGTGCTGGCGAGGCGGATCAGCGGCTACGTCACTCCGGGGCAGAGCGGTTACTTCAGCTTTCAGAGCGCGATGGAGTTCGCGCAGGATCGGCCGCTGGGTTTTTACATCGCGCGCCTGCGCCAGCAGCCCTCGGCCAACCTCACGCCGGATTACTTTCGCAACTACCGGTACACGCAGTATTTCGGGTTTGTCCAGGACAGCTTCAAGGTCTCCCCGCGGTTGGCGGTGAATCTGGGCTTTCGCTACGAGAATTTCGGAGCACCGGTAAATGTGGGGGGCGCCAAGGATGCCGAGGTGCAGTTAGGCGCCGGCAATACCTTGGGAGATAGGATTACGGCCGCGCAGATAGTGTATCCTGGCGCCGGTGACCGGCAGCTTTATCATGCGGACAATCATGACTTCGCGGTGCGCGCCGGGTTCGCCTGGGACCCGCGCGGCGGAGCGCGCACGGTGATCCGGGGCGGTTATGGGATCTTTTTCGACCGGCCCTTCGATAACCTTTGGATGACCCTGCCGATCAACAACCTGGTGCTTGCGTCGTCCGCACCCAATCAGACGATCCCCTTCCTGCTGCCGGCATCGAAGACGGCGGCGTTGTTTACTCTTCGGCCCGACCCCAACTTCCCGCAATTGACGCTATTTCAGCCAGGCCTCCGCGCCGCATATTCGCAGAACGCCTTTATCGGCATTCAGGGGAGGATCGGCGAGAATTTCACGGCGCAGTGCAACGGAGTCACCGCCCTAGGCCGGGAGTTAGTCACCACCGACCTTCTGAACCGCCCACTCAGCGTCGCCGTTTCCACCGGCCTGAGCAACCCCCTCGGCAAGTTCCAGCCATCCTGGCCGATGATCGCCTACCGGGGAAATCAGGGGATTTCTAATTACTACGGTCTGGAGCTAGTGGCCCGCTATAGGACACCGAGGCTGCAATTCCAGGTTTCCTACACCCTGAGCCACTCCGTGGACAACCAGAGCGAACCGCTGGCGGGCGAATTCTTCAACTTTAATTTCAACGGACCCGGTACACAGCCCGGCGCAGCGTTCACACACCAATTCGACAGCCACGCCGATCGGGCGGCATCGGATTTCGACCAGCGCCACAACCTGGTGATGTACGCGGTTTGGGAATTGCCCGCCGCAGTTGGCGGGAGTAAGGCATGGTCGTTATTTCGCGGCTGGACCTTGGGAGGATTGGCCGCCTTCCGCTCCGGTTTTCCGTACAACCCGACAGCACCCACGCTGTTTGACGGAACCGGAGCTTACTATCTCAACAACCGTCCGGACCTGGTTCATCCGGCGGAGGCATTTCTCAATGTGTCCGCCCCGGGGGGCGTACAGATCTTGAACCGCGCAGCCTTCGCCACTCCGGATCCGGGAACTCTGAGCAACCTCGGCCGCAACGCATTCCGGGGCCCCGGGCTCTATAGCGCCGATTTGTCGCTGAGCCGCACCATCGGCTGGCGCAAACTCGGCGAGGCCGGCCATGTGACGGTGCGTGCCGACGCCTTTAACCTGCTCAACCACGTGAATCTGAACAACCCCGCTACTTCTCTAAACGCGCAGCCGCCGAATGTGTTTGGCATGGCACAATATGGCCGTCAAGGGTTCGACCCCGGATTCCCCGGTTTGTCTCCGTTGAACGAAACGGCTCGGCAAATCCAGTTGATGCTGCGAGTTGAGTTTTAGCTTCCATCTCCAGGTCTAAACCCACCCCTTTTCAGGCGGCCAGCTTCCGCCAGGTAGCACCTTTGCTTTCGTCGCGATGGGTCACGTTCTGAACGCGCCATCCTAATTGCCCAAAGAACTCATGCCTGCCGGCGCCGTCCTCACTTGCTCGCCCGTAGCCACCCCCTGGCGCTCGGGTGCTCAGATCGGTCCAACGATTCCGATCCCAATTCAATAGGAGAGGACGTGCGATGAAAACACGGAAAGCGAACGCCCAATCCGGCGCGGTCACAGAAGCGTTGCGGCACTCGTGGGTGGCAACATCCTCTTCCGCAAGGAGACCGACTCCGCTATCATAATGAGGTTCAGAACATAGCACTGGGGAGGTCTTAATGGGTACCCGCCGATCGTTCTTTGAAGAGGTTGCACTGCTTTCTGCCATGGCCGCAGTGCTGCAGGAAGAAGGCCACGCACAGGCCAAAGACGAGAAACTGTCCAATTTCTGGGACGCTTATTTCAACGAGGCGACTCGGGATCCGGCTGTCCTTTCCAGGGGTGCCACCGACAATGAACTGATCGATCCTGCCAAGAAGGTTCAACTCATCCACGCCGGTCCGGATGGCTTGCGCTATCCGGATACGATTGCCGACTCTGAGTTGAAGCCGGATTCCGACGTTGTGGTGACCGTAAACCCTGGTCACTTCCGTCCCGGGCCCGAGGATCACAAAGCGATCGCCAGGAGTAAGGGATGTCAGGTCCGCCTGGACTGGGTACAGACTCGGCCCATCATGAACTTGATCGCGCCGATGGCGTGGGCCGGCCTTGCAGCCTGGTCGGTGGAAAAGCAGACCGAGTCACCTATAAAGGACGTAAACAACAAGGTAATCGGCACAAAAACCAGTGCGGGACCGGCTACACCTTCTCTTAAAGATCTCGATTTTCGAGATCCGAACGATCCGAACGCTCCGGTGCAGAACCAAGTGATTCTCATGGGCGGCAGCGGCCGAATGGCCTTAAATGTCAGGGCGGTGCGCGTAAACCGGCGCCTGCAATCCGTTCTCGACAAAAGCGTGAGTTACGCGTCGATCATCTCCCCGTTTTTCGGCTTCGCTCCAATTGCGATCCCCGCGCTGAGGATTTTCACCGAACTCTTAGGTGCGGTGTTCAATCACGAGGCCGTGATTATGAATAGTCTGCCCGTTCAGGTTCTGGCCACGCGGGATTCCCGGAAGGGTCCCCACAATTCTAATAGCATGAAGATCGTCGGCGGCGATTTTATCGCCGTCCCAAACAACCAAACGCCGGACCTCAAGGCCGACATGGAAAAGCTGAGAGTCGTCAACGGCTGGCTGGTGCATCAGGATAGCGACAAGAACCTGCCTGTGGAGGCGCGCGCGGCGGACAAGAGGGTACCGCCGGTGAGCTATATGTCCATGAATCTTACAATCGAGGCATTACCCGACGTCGTCAAGCGCAAGGCGCAGGGCGGCTAGGCAATCTCCGTCCATCACTTCTTCTGGGCGCTCTGGAACGTAATACGTTCGATCGACCATTCGCTGGGGGCTTTGACTGCAATCGCTCCGCGCGAAGAGTTCCCGCATGCTTCCAGCAGGTTCTGCAGAGGGCTCCCGCTCGGGCCCCCAGCCCCCCTGGTTGATTGCGCACCATCGAAATCGAATACATTCAGATTCGGAATCGGGTCCTTGCTGGAAATCAGGATGTAGGTATCGGTCCCGAATGGCGCGGAGATTTCAAGGTCAGATGCCTGCTCCGTCAAAGGGATCAACGAGGTCGCTGGTGCCGACGGGGTTTCATCCTTCTCGGCTTTGGGCAAATGATTGCCTTCATTTCCCAGCTCGATCCTCGGAGCCAGGAGTGTGCCTTTTCCACCCTGATCGATCACAAACACGTACACCCAGCGGCGTGATACCGTTTGCCCCGTGTATTTAGGATCGAGTTGGAGGAAGAGTTTATAGTTATCGCCGCCGAACAGAATCCGCCCGGCGACATTAGAACTCGAGTCAGGTTTGCGAAGAACAAGGCGATAGGGGAATGCCGTCTGGCCGGGCCGCCCGGACAGATTCAGCCACGCATGCACCCTGCCGATCCGAACGGCGTACTCTGTCAGCATCGCTGCAACGTTTTCCGCTGTACCGTCGAACCAATCGGTTCGATTAGGAAGAGACGACACGACAGCCTGGGTTTGGGGCGCTTTTGGGTTGGCGGTGAGAGTTGCGCCGCTCTTTGAGACGAGGGGCGCGTAGCGAGAACTCAGGTCCGCGTCTGCCTGCATCCACGCGTACTGAATCTTCGATCCCACCAAGCGGCCATAAAGCCGGTAGTCGGCGCTCCGAAAGTCAGCGCCTCTGAGTCTCTGTATCCCCGGATAGCGGGTTCCTTCCCCCAGACTGATTGCCGCACTGATTGCGGCGGTAGGGGGCATCAGCACAAAGAGTCGCGCACCTTTGGGCAAAGCAGTTTTTACGTCTTCCGCCGAAGGTGAGGCGCCGAGGTCGGATGTTTTCACCTCGCTTCCGATATGATCGAGCATCCATTGGCCGGAGCTCCAGCGCAGAATTTCGCTAGGGCTCTCCTGAGTGGGGTCGTCGACCCAGTGGACCGATGGATCATCGCGCAAAGGCGCCAACCGTTCCGCTGCTTGACTAATTATTTCTGCTCCTGCCGCCTGAGGAACATGAACCCTCAGGTTCGGTTCGTCCGGAGCCGCCCACTTTGTGACCTCGAACCGATCCCCTGTAGCTACCGCGGTCCCTGCCGGACTGATCCTTGCGGCCGCCTCCGTCAGTCCCAAAGACTTAACCACAGCCAATATTACCGTTTGCGCAGTATTGCTGCCCGTTATACGCCGCAACTCGGAGCCTTCAAAAAGACCGATCGCTTCGCCTCCCTGCAGCAGTGCTTCGTCTCCCCGCACTTCCTTGATTAGCACGCTGAAGGGTTCCTGGCGAGCCGGATGGCCGAGAAGGTCTTTGTCACCCCGGCCCTTCCCCCCAAGAACAGGCGTTTGCGTCAGATTTGATGCCCGCATGTAAGTCGACATACGTTCGAAGATGCGATCCATGCTGGCATAAGGCCCTTCTTCGCGGATAGCCCGCACTAGGGCCGTAGTCATTCCGCCGTGTGCACCGCCTTCACTCCAAAGTTCCAGCGCCTCCTGGTTCTCTTGTGCCGCCGCTAGCGTGAGCACGCCTGCTTCTTCCGGGTTGAGTTCCTTGCCCGTCGCTTTATCGACTGGCGCCGGGTCATCCACCACAGGTTCCCCGAAGGTCACGCCATTCACGGCGCCCCGAATACCGGAATTCGAGCGCGACCTTCCGCGGTTGTTTGCCGGCCCTCTTGTCAGCGAGCCACTGTGGCAGGTATCGGCGATGAAGGTGACCGTGACCCCTTTTTTGGCGGAGTCCCAAAGGATCTGGGACAGTTCCTTGTCGCGAACGTCCACCGCACCTTGCCAGTGGTCGGACGGCACGATTGTTTGGTCGAATTCGTTCAGGGTGTTCGGGTTATTTCTCTTAAGCGCCGGGTTCCGGATGAAATTCCCGTGTCCGGAGTAATAAACAAGGCGGAAGTCTCCCTTGGCCGTCGTCTCCAGCAATTCACGCCGAAGCGCACCTAGAATCTCCTCCGCCGTGGTCCTCTCCGGCGTGATGAGTGTCACGATGTCGTTCTCCTGGAACCCAAATTCCGGGGCTAGGAGAAGACCTTGGATGAGATTCACGTCGTTAATCGCACCTTCGAGGTCCGGATATCGCCAGTGGCGCACATCTCCGCTGACGAGTCCTTTACGGGACGAAGATTTCTTCGCCGGACTACTGGACACCCGGCCGTCTTCTGGATTGTAATGATCGATTCCGATCAGAAGGGCGCGCCGCGTCTCGCCGAAGCCAGGGAAGCCAGCTTCCGTTAACACACACAGAAAGAGAACCAGCCCAGAACAAAAGCGGCGCATATTTCGTTTTTATAACATATTGGGCTCTGCAACTTCCCGAGAACGTCGAATGCACCTTGAGCACGGTTCCCAGGAAGCCCTCTCAAATGCTCTCAAATAGGACATTTCTCCTGTCTCGACACCGGCTAATTTCCCGACACGCCAACAACGGTGTACAGGGTCCACCCGGCGACCTTGTCCTCGGCGTTGACGAAGACCAGCAGATTCGGATCGGTATACAAGTAGTGGTCCCCTTGCCTGGCCGGGTAGATGAGGAACGGCGCCCGGTAAGCCTGGGTCAGGTCGTCTTTGCTGCTGCCGTCGCCAATGCTCTTGGCGGTCGATCCCGTATAGCCGGGCTTTGTGCTCAACAGAAACGCCCAATACTTCGTGCTGTTTTCCACAATCGACCGCGCGCTGGAGACCGCGGTAGGCGGGGCGGCGGTGATCCCCTCGCAGATCTGCTGCTCGGAGTGGGAAATTCCCGTGGTACCTCGCGCGGCGTGCGAACCGACTGGTCGGTGGAGTGGCGGCCCTACCAGAGCGTCCCCAAGAAGTAGGCGTCAAAGCCACGCGGAGGCTGGAGGGGTCCCGATTGTTAGGCTGCGCCTGGATTGCTCGGATCCCAGTCGGCAGCGGTTGGTCGGGGAGCAACTGGGATCGATTTCATACTAGAATCTGTAGAAGCTACTTGAGTCAAGCGGATACCCAGCTTGCAGAAATAGTCCAGCGTGGAGGGGAGCGATGATTTCCAAGTCCGTTCCGGACCGGCTGCCGTCTTTCTCATTTCGGCGGTTGGTGCACAAAGCTGCACCGGTCGCAATCTGCGCACTTGGCGTGTTATGGCTCGGGTCGTTTTTCGCCGCAGCACCGCAGCCGCAGGGCGGTCCCCCACCCACAACTCGCCAGGCAGGAAAACTGGAGCTGCATCACCCGGTGGAGCGCGATATGGGGCCTGGAAAGGCCGATCTGTTCACTGTCGATGCGGCCGCCGGCCAGTTCCTGCGGGTGGTCGCGGACCAAAAAGGTGTGGACGTCCTGCTTCGCATCGTCGACCCGGAAGGCAAAGTACTGGTGACGGCGGACCGGCCAGGTGCCTTTGGACCTGAGTCCGCTTCGGCCATCGTTCCACGTTCCGGTAGTCTTCAGGTCAAGGTCGAAATGGCGCCGAATACTTTTGGAGCCGGCCAGTACACGATCGAACTGACCGATCTGCGCGACCCCACCGAAAGAGACCGCATGCGCATCGACGCGGAATCGAAGCTCTTCGCCGCGATTGGCGAAGGCCGCGCCGCCGATCCGACGATTCGCCGGAGGGCGATTGAGCATTACATCGAGGTAGCTTCACTCTGGCGCGATTTGCCGGATGGCTTTGAGCAGGCGCTGTGCTTACACAGCATTGGGGTTCTGTACAGCAATCAGGGTGAGTACCAGAAAGCTCTGGACTACTACCAGCAGGCGCTGCCGATCCGGCATGGGCTGGGCGACAAGTCCGGCGAAGGAGCAACGCTCGGCAACATGGGTTCCGAGTACGGGAATCTGGGTGAGAGGCAAAAGGCGTTGGACTATGCCCAACAGGCATTGGCACTTGACCGCAGCGTGGGCAACCGGACAAACGAAGCGTCGGTGCTCAGTACCATCGGCAAAGTGTACTCAGATCTCGGTGAGGAGCAGAATGCGATCGATTCGTACATGCAGGCGTTATCGCTTTGCCGGGCAACGGGGAACCGTACCCTCGAGCGCCCGATACTGTATGGCCTCAGTCTGCTTCATAGATTGCCGGTGGTTTCCATGCCAGATGCGTCCCCCGGACAGCCCACCTCGAGGCCCTCGCCTGCGGACACGCAGTTTCAGTTGATGGCTCAGGCCGGACAACGCTTCGCGATCACTGCCATTGCGTTCTCCCCAGACGGGCGGCTCGTCCTGACCACAAGCCAGGAGAGCACGGCCATCTTATGGAGCGTTGACGAGGGGAAAGAAATTCGAAGATTCGAGGGACACAATGATGTAGTCACATGCGGGGCTTTTCTTCCCGACGGCAATCGGGTTGCGACGGGTAGCCGGGACAAGACCGTCCGGATTTGGGACATACATACCGGCCAGGAGTTACAGCGGCTAACCGATTCGATGGCCATCGGGGCGATTTCCCTTTCCTCCAAGGGAGACCTGATCGCAACCGCGGGAGAGCGAAACCAGCGTTCCTGTCGGTGGCGGCGAAAAAGGGTACCAAAATGGCGGCGAAGTGGTCCCCTGCCAG
>OCZT010008368.1_pt1 | contig 10070 bp, 14 predicted proteins | sample 1539031 | NCBI WGS metagenome assembly OCZT01 (sample SAMEA3539308, study PRJEB22396) | soil metagenome | biome: tundra; feature: field; material: soil | place: USA | collected 2010-05 | depth 0.15 m
GTATTCAGAGCATCAAATAATAATGACCTCGAATTACTGAATATAGCAGCTAACATACCCGCAGTACCCGTTATAACGGAGCCATAGATAGACAGTTTTATTGCAAAAGATTCCTGATTTGATTTATACAATTCCTGATTTGATTTACACAATGAGACAATAATATGCACCTTTCAATACCTAAGTGTTACACAATACTTTAAACAATTTATATAATTCCCACATTCTAAAATTCAAGACGGAAGTTCAGCAGTAAAGAAAATAATCAAAGAATAAAGCCTCATTCAATTTCAGAGTGTGAATTATGTAAGTCTTCTCAAGAATCATGTAATGTTTTAGGATGAAAATCGTTGTACCCTTACATTCTAAATCTTACAGTAAATATAAACCAATTAAAAAATTAAATTATGAAAAAGATCATGTTGACAGCAACCGCACTCATCTTCACAGTTGCTATGTTTGCTCAAACAACTCCTGCTCCTGCACAAACAGCTCCAGCTCCTGCACAAACAGCTCCTGCTGCTTCGAGCACGCCTGATCCTGGAACTACCAAGTCAAAAGGAAAAGGTCGTAAAACAAAAACCAAAGGAACAGCTCCAGCTCCAGCACAAACAGCTCCTGCTGCTTCCAGCACGCCTGATCCTGGAACTACCAAGTCAAAAGGAAAAGGTCGTAAAACAAAAACCAAAGGAACAGCACCCAAAGAATAAATAACATCCGGGTATATTACTTTGGATGCAAAATCTCTAGTATGGGATTTTGCATCTTTTTTTTGGAAATGATTACCTTAATTTACATTCATCAACTCAAGGAATAAAGTAAGATGGTGCCGTTCCCGCGAAGCTCCAGCTTCGTGAGGGAGTAGTTTGTTCCGAAGGAATGCCTTCGGCATAAGCTCAGCTTTCAGGAATGTAAAGCACGAAGCAGGAGCTTCGCGCTTACGCTGTAGATCAGCAATGAATCATCTCCAGTTTTTTAATATTGACGATCTTAATGGTGCCGTTAGTGGTTTGAATCAATCCTTCTTCGCGAAAATCGCTCAGGTTGCGGCTCACGGATTCAGGCGAAATGCCGGCAATGGAAGAAAGATTTTCACGCAGGATGTGTATGGGTTCATTCCCATCTCCATGCTGGTACTTTTTATAAACGAACAACAAGGCTTCCGCCACTCTTTTGCGGGCAGAATCGTAGGCGAGCTTCAGTAATTTTTCTTCTGCATCGGAAAGATTGTTCGTCAGCAGTTTAATAAATTTCAGCGATACATCATTGTTTGAGTGCAGCAACTGGAAGAAATCCTGTTTTGAAATCTTGACAATTTCTGAATTTTCAATCGCTACAGCCGATTCTTTATGGTTCTTGTCATCCAGCAATGAGAGATACCCGAAAAAATCTCCGTCCTTGTATATCTCGGTAATGTATTCCTTTCCGTCCTCGTTGGTTTTAAAGGTTTTTATTTTTCCTGAAACAATAAAATAGAGATGGTTGGGCAAATCGCCTTCCATGAAAATAATATCCTTGTTGCGTACCTTTTTCTGAACTTTATGTTCAGATAAAAGTGTAATCTCCTGCAATGATTGGACATGGCGCAGAAAATCATTCAATCCTCCCAGGTTATTGTTAAACTTTTTTTTCATCAGGTGGCTTTTTTTCAATCGCGCGTCAACCACTCTTAGCAAATCATCCCCATCAAAAGGTTTTGTCAGGTAGTCATCCGCTCCCATATCCATCGCTTTGCGGAAATCTTTTTTTTCTGATTTCGCAGTAAGAAAGATGAAGGGTATTCCAAACATTCCTTCGATATTTTCAAGTATGTGCAGAACGCCATAGCCGTCCATCACGGGCATCATGATATCGCATAATATTAGGTCGGGAGGACGTGCTTGCGCAGACTCAATTCCCTCTTTTCCGTTGGCAGCAGTAATAACTTTGTAATTTGCCAATTCAAGAATTTCGGCTGTATTCTCACGCATGTCCGCGTTGTCTTCGATTACAAGAATAGTGTCACTCATGGTAATAAAATTTTATAGGTTTTAGAAAATGGTTGGTTCGTTGATAGTTGGTTGTTTAGATAGTATTTTTTTTGTAATAATATTTTTATGAAGTAGAAAATCCAAAAGCGAAGTAAATGGAATGGCAGAAACAAACGACTGACAAGAAACATAAACAAAAAGTACTGTTGTTTCATTTTGTTATGTGAATTATCAAATCAAGATAGAAGGTTACACCTTCTCCTTTTCACCAGAACTTTGTTTCCACCAATCCGATGCCCAATGAGTAAACCTGTCAAATCCTTTGCTCTGAATCTGTGACATGGCTTCTACCTGGGCGTTCACATTATCGGAAAAGGTTTTGTTGAAGTTCAACGCCAGGTTGGCGTGTTTGTTGTAAAATTCAAGGATCTCTTTGGTGTTCTTACTGTTTAAATTCTGTGAGTTCTCAAAGTTTTCGTGAATCAATTTCAGAAATTTGTCTGCATTTTTCGGATTTGATTCTTTTACCGCTTCTACGAGTTGGGTATTAAAATCCACGGTGTGTTCCATCTGGCGGGTATAGGAATTGATGATGGCATCAAATGTGTCTTCTGCCAGTTCCAGCGATTTAACAAACGTATGTTTCACGGTGTCAGCAACTTTTCCATCCACTTCCTGAATATCGAGATGTTTTTTGATGGAATCGACAATTTTTGCATTGCTATTCATCGCATTCTCCATTTGTTTGGAACTTGAACCAATTAGTTCTCGGATGGTTTCTTTTGATTTTTCTGCAAAGCCGATAATATTTTTTTTAATCTTTTCAGCTTTTTCATAGGTGTTGTTTGATTTTGTTTTCATTGCTTGCTGGTTGTTGGTTTGTTTTATTTATTCAGAACAAATTTATTCTATAACTGTAACCTCAATTTTTCATTAATATAATCGTACTATTTATGCCATGCCAATTGATTTATTATTCTGTAATTAAATGATTGTACAAAACTATTGATATCAAAATATATTTGCAATGATTTTCATCAGACCCCCCCTTGTTTGAAATCAGGATCCAACCATAGTTAATCCCGGATCATAGTAGCATTTATTTTTTAAGCTTGAAAATTTCTGTGATATTTTTCATGCCTATTTTATTGCGATTACGGTTTAGTAACCGGGAAACCTTTCTTCTTCCATTCCGTTATACCCCCTTTTAAATCGTAAACTGTTTTACAACCTGCCTCCATCATGATGTCCATGGCCATTGCGCTTCGTTTTCCGGTGCCGCAATAAAGAAAATATTTTTTGTTTTTATCAAAATTGCCAATACGTGTTTTGAAATCATCTGCCTGAACATTTATATTGACAGCACCGGCAATGCATTCCGCCTGGTATTCTTCGGGTGTTCTTACATCAATGAGTACTCCGTGTTGTTTTTTCAGCTGATGTTTGAACTGAGAGGGGGATAATGTTATTGCATCATTTACCGGATGAACGGATGTAAAGGAATTTAAAAAAACAGAAACCGGCAGTACAAGCAAGAAGACAATAAAAAACTTATTTTTTTTCATTTTTATTTTCTGTTATGGACACCCCTTAATTCATTTTTGTAAAAATAGACCGATAAGAATGCAAAGGCTATGACCTTGGTCAAAAGTATATAGTGATTTTCGTTATGTGAAAATTTATGTTGTTATTGAATAATCTTCTCGTGCCTGTTGATTGCCTGTTTAAGCAGTTGAATTACCTCTGCATCTTCCACTTGTGAAAAATCATAATAATATTGCCCTACTCCCAAAAAATCAGAAGGAGTGGCAAGACAAATAAAGTCATCGGCTATTTGTTCTAATATTCTTGTTGTTGTGGGAGGCGAAACAGGGACTGCAATAATAATTTTCTCCGGGCTGTTTTTTCGTATCGCTTTCACGGCAGAGATCAAGGTGCTTCCTGTCGCCACACCGTCATCGGTCAGGATAACAGTTTTTCCTTTCAGGTCAGCAGATTTTTTGCCGTCCATAAAGGTTTTAAATTTTTCTTTAAGTTCTCCGAGGATTTTATTTGATTGCCGGTTGATATAATCGCGGTCTGCACCCATTACATTATCATTCACCACTGTTCCATTCAGCGTTACCGAACCGATTGCAAATTCTGGATTATTAGGATGTCCTATTTTTTTTGAGAGAAAAATCTCCAGCGGAAGATTTAATGCTTTTGCAATTTCATAACCTACCGGGACACCTCCGCGAGGCACAGCAAGTACAATTCCGTTTTTTATTTTTGTACCGCTCAACTTTATGACAAGTTGTTGTGCCGCATCCACTCTGTCTTTAAACATTTTTTTCATTCTAATAATGTACCGCAGATGAAACCAGGTGTTTTTTGAACCACCATGACGCGTTTTCTGCAACCTCTTCCAGTTTTCCGGGTTCTTCAAACAAATGGGTGGCTCCTTTTATGATGACGAATTCTTTTTGAGAGCGGATTTTACTGAATGCTTTTTTGTTCAGTTCTATTACAACAGGGTCATAGCCTCCTACAATAAGCTGAACAGGCGCAGTAATCAATGGAAGTTCGCGCATGGCTAAATCAGGCCTTCCTCCCCGTGAAACAACCACTTTTATTTTATCTCCGAGGGCTGCGGCTGCTTTCAGCGCAGAGGCAGCACCGGTACTCGCTCCGAAATACCCCGGCAGCAGGTCATCGCTTATCTCTTCTTTAAGAATCCAATCAGTCACAGCGATCAATCGTTCCGTAAGAAGATTGATATTGAAACGATTTTCAAAGACCTGCGCTTCCTTATCGGTAAGCAGGTCAAATAACAAAGTAGCAAACCCTGCATCGTTCAGCGTTTCTGCTACAAATTGATTTCGCGGACTCAACCGGCTGCTTCCGCTTCCGTGAGAAAAAATAATAATCCCCTGCGCATTCCTGGGCAAATACAGATCGCCCGTCAGATCCACACCGTCAATGTGGATTTTTAATGTTTCTTTTTCGGTCAAAGTCATCATAATTAATTTTTCACCAAAAATGCTCCCTAATCCACCGCGGAGCAATGATGAACATCATTCATTGGGGTGATTAATGTTATTTGCCATACGAAACGGCTTCATTTATTTTGCAGAAAATATAACATGCAAAAATGAACGACACACTAAAAACAATTTACGCGAGAAGGGCAGTAAGAAAATTCAAGGACAAAATCATTGAAAAAAGTACCCTTGAAGAAATAATAAATGCAGGAAGAATGGCTCCTTCGGCAATCAACATGCAGCCCTGGAAATTTTACATTCTGACAAAAGCCGATGAGATACAGGAATTCTCAAAAGAAATTGCCAAAGCAGCTGCAAAAGGAATGCTGCAATCAGGAATAAAAAACATAGTAAAAACCGCTTCAAGTGCTTTGCATTTATCCCATGGAATTGATTTCCTCACTGCAAAAGACCCGATATTCCATGGCGCTCCGGTAGTTGTTTTCATTTCATCACCAAAAGATAATGAGTGGGCTGCATTGGATATTGGAATGTGTTCGCAAAACATGATGCTGGCTGCAAAATCGCTGGGATTAGAAAGTTGCCCGGTAGGATTAGGAAAATTTGTGGAGCAAACAACTATCTATTCAAAGCTGAATATTCCAACATCTGAAAAAGTAAATATTGCACTGATCTTCGGGTACGGGGATGAAAATCCCGCCCCGAAAGAGAGAATAAAAAACAATACACTTTACATATGAGTACATCATTTTTAGAAGAACAGCCGGTCCGCATTGATGAACTTATCCAATTAGTAAAAACAGGTTCCCACCCGCTCCGTACACCCGAAGATCTGGATCCATTAATGGAAAAGATCGGTGACGCACAGTATGTTTTGCTCGGAGAAGCATCGCATGGAACACACGAGTACTATACCTGGCGAACAAAGATCACCAAGCGGCTGATCCTCGAAAAAGGTTTTTCTTTTATAGCAGTGGAAGGCGATTGGCCCGATTGTTACCGATTGAACCGTTATGTAAAAAATTATCCCGATTCGGGGAAAAATGCGTTTGATGTGCTCCACGAATTCAACCGCTGGCCAACGTGGATGTGGGCAAACTGGGAGATCGTTGCCCTGGCGGAATGGCTGCGCGAACACAATAAAAAACTTCCGCTGGAAAAACGGGTAGGTTTTTACGGCCTGGATGTTTACAGTTTGTCCGAATCGCTTGAGGCGATTATGAAGTATCTTGAAAAAACAGACCGCCATGCATTTGAATCTGCCAAAAAAGCTGTTGAATGTTTTGATCTTTATGGATATGAAGGAGAAAGTTACGCGCGTTCCACTTATCTTGTTCCCGAATCCTGCGAGAGTGAAGTGGTCAATCTTCTGAAAGAGATCCGCAATAAAATTACTCAATACAACACCGACCACGAAACTGTTTTCAGCACAGAGCAGAATGCATGGGTGGCAGTGCATGCTGAAAGTTATTACCGCGCCATGATAAAAGATGGTGCATCGTCATGGAACATCCGCGACAAACACATGGCAGAAACGCTTAATCGCCTGATGCAATTTCATGGGGCAAAAGCCAAAGCAATTGTATGGGAGCATAACACGCACATCGGGGATGCGCGCGCCACGGATATGCAAAATGAAGGAATGTTTAATGTTGGTGAACTGGTTACTCAGGAACATCAGAAGCAAGGCGTGGTGAAAGTTGGTTTTGGTTCTTACAAAGGAACCGTGATTGCGAGTCGCAAATGGGGCGATGAAATACGCAAAATGGCTGTGCCCGAAGGAACCGATGGAAGCTGGGAATATATTTTGCACAAGGCAGGGAGTGAAAACAAACTTTTACTGATGGATCAATGGAAAGATGAACCGCTTTTTAATCAGCTTATGGGGCACCGTGCGATCGGTGTGGTGTACAATCCTGCATTCGAAAGATTAGGAAATTATGTTCCGAGCATTTTACCTTTTCGTTACGATGCATTTATTTTTTTTGATGAAACAAAAGCGCTGCATCCGCTGCACATCAAACCGGATGGCCGCCAAGTTCCGGAAACGTATCCCTGGGGAGTTTAACATGAATAAAAAAATCACAACTATGAAAAATATAATGGCATTATTCATTTGCCTGATTTTTGGTTCCTGTTCATCACCGGTTAAACCTGAAACAATCAAGGAAGATGTATGCACCCAATACGCCTGCCCGATGCACAGGGATAAAACCAGCTCTAAACCGGCAGAATGCCCTGAATGCCACAGGGAAATGGTTCCGGTAAGTCATAAGCAGAAAAAAGATACTGTAATAAAAAAAGCACCGGAAGCACTTAGCGGTAATCATGAAGAAATTAAAGATAATATTATTTGATACCTTCCTTAAAGAAGTGCAGCAACGCATTTCCTGTTCAAAATATTTTTCAGGATGCTGAGAGATAATGAAATCACAGAAGGATTGAACCGGTTCTGCATGGAACAAGGTTGACCTGCTTGTAATGGTCGTTCCGGGTTATGACCATCCTGTACTTGAGGATATATAAAAGATTCAGCATCTTATTGCAGGCATCAGTTAAGTGATAAAAATTACCACTTTGTTTGATCGTCATCATAGACTTAAGCAGCGCAGAGGGTACCTTTGCTCTGTCTTAAGTGAAAATGTTCTTTCTAAGATTGGTGAAGCCAGAGGATAAGAGTTCCAAAAGATTCTGAAAACTGGTAAGCCCGAAGGCAGTGAAAGCTGCAACCTGCAAGAGTGTAAATCTCAAGCGGGGTTGACGCAAAAAATTTCTTTATTGAGTATTTTGCGTACGAAGCATTGTACAATGTTCTTGGAAGTACTGACGGGTTAATGCAGGTGCAGGCACGAGCATCCTACCGATGCATCCGGGCCTGCATCCGACAGCGGAGGAATCCGCAGCATGCAAGGGTAACCTGCATGTGTGGTTGAAACAGATATAGCGACTGTAAAAAGTTGATAAACTGTGAAACCTCAGGGCGGTGCAAGCCGATTCGTTGATCCCCAATACACTTAAGATTGGTACACACCATATTACCAGTAAAGAGCCGGGATAAACTTCCGGCTCTTTTCATTTTTTTTATTATCATATCAATATTTTAACGCGCTTTGATGAAGATCACCCGGTGCAATGACCAGTGTCAGAGCGGACGTCTGCTCACCGGATATATATTTGGCAAAACAATCAATCATAAAAAATTAGATCAATGAATAACAAAAGTATCGAACTGCTGAACAATGCAGTGGCAGATGAACTCAGCGCCATATATCAATACCTGTACTTCCATTTTCACTGTGACGACCAGGGGCTTACCAGGATTGCCGGGTTATTTAAAAAGACGGCTATGGATGAAATGCAGTACGTGGCAAAACTGGCGGATAGAATTCTTTTCCTTAACGGGGGTATCAACATGGATCTTTTGCAGCCGGTTCAAAAATAAAAACGGTAAAGGATATGCTGAAGCTTGCAAGAAAGATGGAGGATGAGAGCGCAAAAGAATATAATGTAAATGCGCTTAAATGCTCTGTCGGTTCGGATGCTGTTTCAAAACAGTTTTTTGAAAATTTGATTTCGGAGGAGGAAAAACATTTTAATCAGTTTGATTTGCATCTTGAAAATATAGGGAAGTACGGTGATAACTATCTTGCGTTGCAAAGTATGGATAAAGTATGAAGTTTGAATTCGGGTCGTTTTTTTGCATGAGTTGTTTGGTTTCTGATACATTTTGAAATTGAAAGCATTACAGAAATATGGACATGCTCGTTTCAAACATCTGCAGCAGCAATTGAAACACTACGCGCAAAGGACTGATCCGGAAATACTTCATAGAATCCGTGTTGAACTAAAAAAAATTAAAGTGTTGTTTCACTTAGTCGCTTTTTGCCCCGGTAATTTTAATTCTAAACGGGAGTATAAACCGCTAAGAAAAATATTCAGAAAAGCAGGGCATATCCGAAAGGTTGATGTTGTCAGCCGGTTGCAGCATGAATATAAAACGGATGATATGAAACAAGATGTCCTCTCTGAAACCCGGAAGAAGAGAAAATACATTTCTTCTTTCAAAAATAATATCCCGGATTTTCAGCGAATCATCAGAAAGTATGACAAAAAAATGAAAAAATATTTTAAACGGACAGATGCGGGATGTTTTAAGAAATATCTTTTAAGCAAAGAGAATGAGGTGGAGAAGAGATTTTCCCAGCGCTTGCGCTTGAGAGAATTGCATGAATCACGGAAACTCATCAAAGAGATCATCTACCTCTCTCCTTTGAGTAAAGATGTTCCTGTAGATGTAAAATACTATCATTCTCTTCAGGATATCATAGGAAGCTGGCATGACAAGCAAATGTTTATGCAATTAGTAAGAAAAAAAAGAAACCGTTTTCATCTGCAGAGTATTAAAAAATTAAAAGCTGAAAGCGACAAAGACATTAAAAAACTGAAATTGTTTGTAACTGAAAGTTAAAGAATAAAAAAATAAATTAATAATGAAAAATTGTAAAACTAATCAGCGTAAATCCCCGGAGATTCCCAAAAAACCAAGCGAACCTCCATTCGTAGAACCAAACTTACCTGTGATTAAACCTGCGGAAGTTCCGGTCAGAAATCCAGGAGGTAGTCCTTTGCCGCTTCCGGAAACGCCTCCTTTACCACGAACCTATTTTTAAACAAGTCAGTATTTACTGCATCGGAAGCACGAAAAACCAGAAGCGGAACCGGGGTATGATACAACATCTCCATTGTTATTCCCGGGGTAAATAATTTTTCAATTATATCTTTTTTTCTTATAGACACGGCAAGCAGGTCTGCTTTGGTCTTTTTAATAAAATCTTCAAGCGCATCACCGGTATTTTTTTCACTTTTGACAAGCTGAAAATAAATGTTTGGATTTTTTATCGTTTTTTTTACTTTGCTTGCAAACCCGTCAAGCATATCCTGTTCTGAATAATCGTTCATATCACCGTCTTCAATATGCACAACAATAATTTTTGAAGAAAAGACTTTCCCCACAGCGGATAAAAATTTAATAGCATCCAAATCACTATCGTGATAATCCGTTGCCAAAACAGTGGTGTAGATTTTATTTTTCAAAGTAGTTTTATCCGGCACAACG
>OCZT010008369.1_pt1 | contig 10070 bp, 6 predicted proteins | sample 1539031 | NCBI WGS metagenome assembly OCZT01 (sample SAMEA3539308, study PRJEB22396) | soil metagenome | biome: tundra; feature: field; material: soil | place: USA | collected 2010-05 | depth 0.15 m
ATCGACGATGAAGGGAAACTTCTGAATCGTGGTGGTGATAAGCTTTTTGCCTGCCTCCAGGTGGGCGCGGAGTTCGGCGGCGCTGTTGGCATGGGCCAGCAGGTTCTTCACTTCGGCGAACTGCCGGATATTCTTGTCGATCTGGCGGTCGAGCACGCGGCGGTCGGTGACGACGACCACGGAGTCGAACAGATTCTCCTGCCCGGTCTTGTCATAGAGTTCCACGAGCTGATAGCCGAGCCAAGTGATGGAATGGGATTTTCCAGATCCGGCGGAGTGCTGGATGAGATAGCGTAGGCCAAGACCCTTCGCCTGCACATCGGCGAGCAGCAGGCGTACCACCTGGAGCTGTTGGTAGCGCGGGAAATAGAGCGTTTCCCTTTGCTTGCCGGCCTTGTCCTTCTCCACCGTGAGCTTGGCATAGTGCTCGATGATATTGCTGAGGCTGTGACGGATGAGGATTTCCTGCCAGAGATAGGCGCTCTTGTGGCCATTCGGATTGACCGGGTTGCCCTTTCCCTGGCCGTTGGGCAGGCCTTTGTTGAAGGGCAGGAAATAGGTGCTCTTGCCATCGACCTTGGTCGTCATCCACACCTCGTCGGGATCGACGGCGAAATGCACGAGGCAGCGGCGGAACTGGAACAACGTCTCCTTCGGATCGCGGTCGTCGCGGTATTGTTTCTTGGCGTGGTTGACGTTCTGGCCGGTCCACGGGTTTTTCAACTCAAGCGTGGCGATTGGCAGACCATTGAGCAAAACCACCATGTCCACTGACTTGTGATCGATGCTGGAGAAAAACACCTGCCGCGTCACGGAGAAGACGTTGGACTCGAACTTGGCGGTAACGTCCGGATTGAGATCATTGTAGGGCAGCCGATAGAAAAGCGTGAGGTGGGCGTTGTCCACATCCAGCCCCTTCTTGAGCACGGCGAGGATGCCGTCCTTCTTCAGTTTCCGGTGCAGCCGTTCGATCACCTGGCGCTTCCAGTCCGCCTTGTAATGGAGCTTCGCAAGTTCTGCCGCCTGGGTAGATTCGAGAAACTGCCAGAACTTCGCTTCGTCGATGGCGAACTCGGAGTTGAAGTCCGTGGACTTGCCGCGCAGGTAGCCCGCGCCCTTGCTGGTCTGATAAACACCAACATCGTCCGTCAATGGTGTTCCTGGAGAAGGCATCACACTCACGCCGCCGGTGAGATGGCATTCGATGCAGGCTTCGAGGGCGGCTTCTTTGGTGTTGGTGACCATGTTCAGATTCATCAGTCTCGTTTGAGACGCTTCTTCAGCCAGAAAACAACTACGGGTGAATACGGATCCAGTAGCCCGCCATCATCACCCCTCCATTTCGCTAAAAGCCTCTCCAGTTCCGCCTCCTCCAATTTGCCACGTTTGCGGAGACCATCGTGAAAAGCGTTGAGGACGGCCTTTCGGTTATTCTTCAGGAACGCAAGATTCAGGTTCAATACCCCTGAGCATTTTGGCTGGCCCGCACGAGGCTCCTCGCCAAGCTGGGCGTCCAATGCGGCGTCTGTCGAACGAATCGAACCATCTGACAGAAATTGGATGACCTCTTCGATATGGTGGGCCTGGTTTGAAGGGTTCGGGGCCAAATCGTCGTCACGCTTGTGCGTATCACAGTATTGCATCTCGTCTGACTGCCCTTCGTTGCCCATGCAGGCACCCAGGAGATTCCAATAGTCGAGCTGATGCTGGGGATACTTGTCCTCGGCTTGAGACTTCCAATGCTCGATCTTCATTCCACCGACTACCGGCCGGATACGACTGCAACAGTAACAGCAAATGCCCCTTTGCTCTTTTACCAGTTGCTCACGCAAATCCTGCTTGGTCTCTGCTGGCAAATTCCCGTAACCGGTATGGGTATTGGCCCGATGCCGGGTCAAACTGACAGGTTCCGGCAGCTTGGTGATCGCTCTCATTTCGTTTCCTGAAGGAAGGTCATCAATGTCCGGACCCGGGTGACATCGGGATCATTTTCTCCCAATGCCGCAGACAGGTCGCCAAGCAGACCTTCCACCTTTGGAAAATCCTCCTCATCAAGCGCCACCGCAATTTCACTGATCCGCTTCTGATCCTCGATCCTGCGTGCGTGACTGCCCATGATCTCCTCAAGCACGCGACTCGAATCAATCCCCTGCGCATAGGATGGTGAATAGTCATCGCCTTCCGCCAGGATCCGCACTTCTGCAGCAGGAACCTCCCCGATGATCTGCGGTGAATGCGTCGCGCAGATGAACTGCAACTCCGGGAAAATCTCCTGGAGTTTCCGGACGATCATCCGCTGCCATTCGGGGTGCAGATGCATGTCGAGTTCATCGATGAACACGACACCCGGCGTTTCCTTCAGCGCCCGCTCTCCGAGATGCGGATTGAGCTGCGCGGCTTTCCAAGCGATGTCTCCCACGAGTGCCGCCATGTTACGCTGGCCTTCGCTCAGGTGGCGAAAATCGATCCACTCGCCTTTACGTTGGAACAGGAGGCTTCCCAGCCCACCTTCATACGTCAGTTCCTCCACCCCAGGCAGGCAGTCGCGCATGGCATTCTTCACGATCTGCGCGTGGATGGACTCTTTCTTCGACTTATACGCCTTGTAGTCCTCGAAGCCCAGCCAGCGTTGCAGATCCCGCGGACTGCAGCGACCGTTCACGCTGTTGCTGTAGCCGCCGACGCGCTTGCGGAACTGCTCCCACGCCAGTTCCGCTTCGTTTTTCGGTGCGGTAGCCATCTCATGCGGATCACGTTGCCTCAGATCATCCTTACGCCTCTTCTGCATGTCCTTCGGCTCGTTCCAGAGGCGGTCGGCACCGTAATACGAGATCAGAGGCAATGAATCATCCCAGCCGTCGATGGCTCGGATTCCCATCAATCGGGACGCTTCCGCCATATCCTGTGCCTCCTTGGGCTTGGTCCGCGTGATTCTCCCTTTCGTCGGCTCGGAAAGCGAGCGTGCCCACTGGAGAGGTTTTCCATCCACCACTCCGCCCGCATCGACCGACACCGGATACTGAGGAGCCACGTGGGCTTGCCCTTCGATCATCTTGATCAACACATGCGCATCATCGTGCTTGATGTTGCGGACGTCGGTGCCGCGCATACTAAGGAACAAGCCACTGGCGGCCACCGCCAGACCTTCGAGAATTGACGTTTTGCCAGCACCATTCGGCCCGACGAGGAGATTGAACGAGCCATTGCCTCCCTCCCGTCTTTCCGGCGCGCGGGGAAATTCAAAGCTTCCTTTACGGATGCCGCGGAAGTTCTTCAGGGTTAGTTTTTCGATGCGCATGGCGGAATTTAGAAGTTTACGGGAAAAATCGCAATCTTTCCGCTGATGGCTTGAGAGATCAGGGCACTGCGGAGGGCTGCTTCTTGGGTGTGGGTGACCATGGAGTCAATTGTTGCGCAGCCGATCCAGCAGCCGCTTCGCGCCGGGGCACTTTCCCTCGACGATGGCCGGATCGATCACTTTCAGAATCTCGAAGGACCGCTTTCCTTTGGCGTAGGCTTTCTTGCCACATCCAGCGGTCGCCTGTGCGAGCTTTTCAAAAATCGTCTCTTTCGAAATCGCCTCCAGATCTGGCCATTGCGGTATGGCGTTGTCTCGCCAGCAGTCATGGAAGAATTTCTTGAGTGCTTCACGGTCCGCCAGAAACCAAGTCTCCATGCAGCACACCATCAGCAAGGCATCCGTGTCCCCGGCATTTGTTGGGCGGACCCAATTGTCGCGTGCCGCCAAATGAGCCCATTCCGTATTGCCCTCGGAAATCAGATCCTCGCTATCCACGAGCAGTAGCGACAGTTCGTCCGGCTTCTTTAGCCGCACTGCGGTTTGATAGGCGTCAAATGTGGCGTTTCTGCCACCTCCGCGGAAGGTCTTCGGCATCCGTCCCGCCAAGCCTGCCTTCTGAAAAAACACCTGCCAGCCCTCACGAAACAAGGTGTCTTGAAGCGCCGAGTCTCCGCCGCCTTCGATGTAGAGTTTGATTTTCACCAGCGGTTCCCTCCGATCTCCCCTTTGCTCCAAAGGTCTCCCAACGAATATTTTTCCAGCCACACTTTCATCCGCTCGCCATCGAGTCGCTCAAAGGTCGATTCTCCGTTATGCTTCTCGCACACGATCACGCTTTCGGGATCTTCTCCCAGTGCATCCACCAGCATCCGTGAATGGGTGGTGATGACAATCTGTGTTCTCTCCGAAGCCTCAATCAAGAGTGCTGCCAGCTTGGGAATGACATCCGGATGAAGGCCGAGTTCCGGCTCTTCGATCACAATCATCGGCGGCGGCTCCGGTTGCAGGAGGATCGCCAGCAGAAACAGGAACCGCAGGGTTCCATCGGAAAGGCGTTCGGCGGAAATCTCAACTCCGCCACTTTCTTCGATGAAAAGCTGCATGGCACCAGCACCAGCGGGTGCCACCCGGACATCCTCAATTTCCGGGTAGAGGCTTTGCATTTCCTGAACGAGTCGATTCCGATCCGCTCGCTTCATTGAGGCGACGACGGTGACAGCGTTCCGGCCTTCCCTGCCGACGTCGTTTACCGGGCCATCCGGAACTTGGGATGAGCGCATCGGCGAACCGGTGCCAAAGGTCCAGTCCCGGTAGATCTGGATGCCGTTGTAGGCGCGTTGGAGGAAATCCAGCGTATGATAAAGCTCGGGGTCCCGGATCTGGGAGAGAATCGAAACCCTGAAATCCAGCTTCGAACTGTCCATCTCTCTCAGCTTTCCATTCGACTGATCGTCACGGATGGAGGCGTTTCCCTCCCTGTTGGTGTAAACCGTGGCGACACCATCCCCATTCGGGGATGCCTCACCATACGAAATCAACTCCCGGTCAATCCAAACCCGGTCTCCCGAGCCTCCAAAATCAATCCGATGTCGGAAGCCTTGGGAAGGATCGGAGAGATTTCCTACTACCTCCGCTTCAATGCTGGCGAATTGATCGAGATCGAATTCACCTCCCTTCCAAAGCCACTCCCTGGCTCCCCCTCCCGTCATGAACGGCGAAGCGAATCGCACCGGAGCATAGCGGAGGAGATTCAGAACCTCGATGAAATTACTCTTCCCGCAACCGTTCGGGCCGATCAACACGTTCAGCGGACGCATCGCCAGGTCAATCCCTTCAGGGCCGAAGGAAAGGAGGCGGGAAACTTTGAGGTTACGGATCAACATCGGTTTGGATTGTGCAGGTTTTCGAGGAGGCGGATGGGATCAATCGAGCATCGCCATTAATTCTTCAATGGGTTCGTCCCCCGGCCACTTACCCCAGAGTACCATGGGGTCAGAGTCCTTGGTTCGTTTCGCGATCTCGGGAAAAAGCGAATCATTCTGGAGCGCCTGGGCCTTGATCTGGCCCTGCGCTTCGGTGAGTCCTTCAAGACGAAGTTGGTAGTGGTTGGTTTTCAGTGTGTCCTCCTTTCGGTGGTCAGCGTATCGTCAATTTTCGGAAAATCGACACAAACGCCTCGAAATTCAGGGCAAGGCAGCCGCGCATCTTCGGCGACACACTCTGCCCCGCGACCAAAGCCTTGGGGGCTTTGACGATCTCGTGGGTGCGGGCGGCAGTGTGGCGGTTGGGCATGAACGAACTTCGAGTGTTGAGAGTTAAATGATCAATCTATTGCGGGTGTCGAAGAGACATTTGACAGCGCCTTACTGCTTTTCCTGAACTGGCGAAGGTGGGAGAATGGTTTTCCAAAGTAGCTTAAATTCCTGCGTCCTTTTGTTTCGGCACTCTTCCCCATGCTGGACTTTCGCAGAAAGCGTTTGAGTCGCCTGCGTTCCTTTCCGGCGAATTGATCTAGGGCTCGGACATGGCCAGGGGAAAACGGACGATCCACTAGCTGCTTGAATCCACTAGCCCAGCACATCGGGAGGGGCTTATTGTGAACAACGTGCAACTGAACTCGTCCCGAGGAAAATGCCCAGAGTTTCGAATTAAAGCGATACATCAACCGCTTGGACGAAACTTTCGCCTTACGATGTTTGAGTTCACTCCGCAGAGACTCACCCAGATTACCGATCTTGTCTTTTTGCTTTTTGATCGATGATGGGCGTATCCGTATGTGCCCGTCATGGCGAATTTGGTAGCCTAGAAACTGAATCCATGGAAACTGCCCCTCTTGCGGCGCAGAAGCTCCCCAACGATAGCATTCCTTGGTTTTTGAATCTTCGAAAAATTGACGTGGCGAACCATTGAGAGAAGTCGGGAGATGGTAAGGAAGTTTAACCGCCCTCAAAGCGCGGTAGTATGCTTGAGTCGCTTTTTCGCAAGCATTTTCGTTCGATGTGATAATGATGATGTCGTCGCAATAGCGCAGGTAAACCGAATCCCCCTCGGATGCTTGCAAGGAAAGACATACTTCTTTATCAGCAAGATCGAGAATAAGATTGGCAATAAGGCAGGAGTGGGCGCCACCTTGAGGCACTCCTATCTGACATCGCCTGGGATCTTTATGGAAGAAATTCAGAGTGTTCGGCGAATTCGTAGATCTGTTCTCAGAAACCGGCCATTTGAATCTGGCATTTGGATTCTTCGTCTGCGCTTGGAGACGCTTTTCATAACCCAGAGCGACTTTTGAAAAGCTGTATGAGTTCAAATATCGCTGAAAATACAGGATGCTTCGTGAGTCGATTTGAACGCCTGGATTCCTAACCGCAAGCAAGTCAATGGCTCGTTTTAACGCTTGCTGCGCTACCTGATGGTGAACGCAATCGAAAAAACCACGGATGTCGCATTCCGTGACATAGAGAGGAGCGTCCGGAAATTTCTCGCGAATTTTATAGATGTCATTGATCGCACTGTTTCGATCCAAATATCTCTTTTTTCCTGACCGAAACGCCCGACATGCATCTTCCAAACATGGCTCAAGATGCTCTCTTAGGTATTTTGCATTGATGATGTCGATCATCTTATCCTTAACGTTGGGGAAAGATGCGATGGCCCGGAACTCATCCTTCCCCTTTTTTGCTTGAGGGACGATTCGTGGCTGGCTGAATACAAATGACTTCTCTCGCAAGACTTCATTTCTAAGTTCTTCCAGAAATTGGTTCAACCTCACCACCCAAGGCTGTTCCGTTGCATTCCGGCGATGCCAATCAATGCATTTTCGCAGTGCCGAAAAGGCATGCTGCGAGGTTTCCTCGCGACGCTCTTTGCGAGGTCGAAAACGATGCCAGGCTCTTCTCGGTGGAAAGAGCTCGTTCAGCTCCGTGTGATCTGACTCGGGCATAAGCTCGAATACTTTCCGGTAGAAGCGTCTTTCATGAATGGCTGCCGCACGATTGAGTCGGATGCGGCAGAGGCACTCGATGAGCGCTTCGTCAGAAAAATATTCCTCGTAACTCTTCATAAACGGAATTCGCCCTGTAGCGGTAGTTTTAATTCTGTGCAGAAATACAAGACGAATCTTGCTATGCTGTGGAAAGGCCGAGGCCCGTCCAAGGGGAGGCGGTAGCAGTCACAGTCGGCGGTTTTTCTCCCATTCCCGCTCCAACATTTGCACCATAGGCGCCGTGACTGTAATTCAGGCTCGGCAGCAAGCTGCCTACTGACACTACAGGGCGAATTCCGGCTATGAAAAATCATTTGTGTTATTGAGTTTGTAGTCGTTCCTCTGACGTTAGCAATAGTAATTCTTTGGCGTCACACCTTCCACCGCATCCAAGGTTTCTGGACTTTGATATTCTCATGGACGCGGGCGGCGGTATTGATACATAACATAGAAATAATGCGCCAGTTTCGCAACAAAGAGTTCAGTCTGAACTATAGATTGCGAGCCTCAACCATAACCCGATCCTTAGATCCTATTGGAGCAGCAATAATCTCAAGGGCCCTGCATGTTTGCCTTCGAACGGGTATCCAGATCACGTCACCGGGCCTTTCGCTGCGCACAATCATTCCATGCCTGACTAATATCTCAATCACTCCCGCCACTTTTGACTGATTGGCCCCATTGAGTCCGCGGTAAAGTGCTTTCTCTTTTCTTCCGCCGAGCGTTTGCACAAATAATTTTCTGAGAGTGGTTATCAGCACCTTAGCTCCATCAGGAATCTTGAGATCTAAAACTGCATTAACTGTGTTAGCAGATGAAGAGTATGTTTCTATGAAACAATCAAAGAATCGGTCGCTCGGCAACTCGCTTTGTGAAATTCTGCCATCGAGATCCTGAATCAAACAGTTACGAAAATACGGACACGCTTTAAGATCTAAATCAGCGGGAACCACAATCTGCGTAAACATGCATTCGTCGAATGTCACATGTTCTATATAATTTCTTTCATTATCAATTTCGAAAGACCCAAGGTATTGATTGGCAATTCTCAAATTCGATTCCAGTCTGAAATTGAGCCTGATAGCTAGTCCGAGCAAATCAGCGACTGTTGTGCTGCCTGCAAACAAGTCGCTACGCTCCGTAGCCTTTATTGCAGCACGAAACTTTCCTTGATTAAATCCACTTAAGTTTAGCTTATGAGATGAGAGTCCAATGCCCGTGTTTCGCAGGGGAGTAGCAAGCTTAGAGACTCGTTCAGCGCAAACATCATCAAAAGGAGATTCGCAGAAGCGAACGAAATCACCCGCAGAGCAGGCGTCTGCGAATTCAAGATCTACAAATGAACGAGAGCTATCGCTATCGCTTTGATCTCGACCAAGTCCGGGAAGACGCTGCAAAACGATCAATGCCTCATCAGTCGGACTAAATCCGCACTCTCTCTGAAAGACTTGGATAATTTCGTCAGAGGATATTGGACCAATCCCTGAATCCTTCGCACGTGCTAAAGTTGCAAGCGATTCCAAAATCAATCGTATATTCTCACCTGAAATACCAGACTCAATTCGAGCTTCACGATCACTGACTTCATTCAACAGATAGTCCCAGCCAGCCGACGGGTCATGAAGTACAGCTAATTGCTCTGCCGCGCTTGAACTCAAGCCTCTAGCGAAGAGAGAACTCAAAAGCAGCGGCCTGGAAGGAACCCACGCAGGAATTTCTCCGGTATATCCGAATTGGGAAGTAAGGGACTTAATTTGCTCCTCATTAAACTCATTAAGCAAAATGTCTTTCCATCCAGACTCTCGCTGCCCAAGTGCTTTTCTTCGCTCGTCCTCCGTGTCGAAGAAATGTTGACGTCCGGCAATCGCTATGCCTATATCCGCAGGGGACTCTTGAATAATCTGGCGAATCCCTTTCATGCTGGCATATCGCGCATCACGCAATTTGCGCCATGCTCCTTGCAGTCCGAATGAAGATACCTCATCAAACCCATCGAGAAGCAAAATTACATATCCAGCTTTCCACGCACGCACCAACTGGGACGGATTCTTAAATCCTATATTTCGCGCATGACGTTCAAGTATTTCGGTTGCATTTTGTTGCCCTTGGTGCTCGCGGAGATTTAGATAGATTGGGAATTTAGATGTTCTAGATTTTAGATGGCTTGATCTTAGTTTTTTAAATACTTCTCGCAATGTCATGCTCTTCCCGGCTCCATACTCCCCAAGAAATGTATATCGCGATCCAGCCAAAATGCAATTAGCCAGGTAATCCGAGGTTCGATTCTCGATTTCGTCATGGCATCTTAAACCGATTTCGATGTAGGTGACCTCAGAGGTTGGATTTCCGGTCTTGGGATCATAAATGCTACCAAATTTATGATTCAGGCGACACTGGAGGTATTCATGAGAATCAACTAGTTTCGATTGGAATTGGGAAAATGATATGATGTTAAATAGATTTTCCGGGGCTTGTCTAAATTTGCTGCGGCAGGCTCTTTGGTCGGCAGTCGGTTCAAATTGGGTGACAAACCAGCATTTGATGGCTTTATCTTGATGAGATTTTCTGAACTTATTGTACAGATCATATAACTTTTGAAGGTCTTTTTCCGCCTTGTCTTTAGTCCTTGAGGCCGTACATTCAACCAAGTGAACATTGTCCTCTGTGAAAAAGACGCCGTCTCTTTCTTTCTCATCGATCATCTCTGATCCGCAGAATTCTGCTGCAGGCCAGCGGTAACGGGCTATACGCCTTACTTCATTTTCGAATTGATGAGGATCGTTC
>OCZT010008370.1_pt1 | contig 10069 bp, 9 predicted proteins | sample 1539031 | NCBI WGS metagenome assembly OCZT01 (sample SAMEA3539308, study PRJEB22396) | soil metagenome | biome: tundra; feature: field; material: soil | place: USA | collected 2010-05 | depth 0.15 m
GCACGGTCCGCGCGGCCGCGGAGCGCTCGGCGAGGCCGAGGTGTTCGAGGACCGCTCGCGTGCGCACGCCGGGCCCACTGCGCGGAGCCTGGCGGCAGGCCCGGGCGAGCGCCGCGAGCACGAGCTCCTCCGAGGGCGTCGACCCGCCGTCCGCGGGATGCTTGTGATCGTGCGCTGGCATCTGGCCTCCTCTGCTCGTGGGCGCCGAGATGCTCGCGCCGATTCCACCAGCACGAATCGGCGTTGCGCCGTGGGTCGCGCTCGGGGACAATCGACGGTGCGCCGAGGCTGAGCAACTCGGTGCCGGGCCCGGGGTGTTCGCGCACCGCCGGGCCGCTTTTTTCGGGATGCGACCGACGCTAGCCGCCCCGTGCGGCCAGGGCAAGCCAAAGTGGGGAGACGTTCTCCGGCGGATCCAGATCGGTCACACACGGGTCGCACTCGTCGGTGGGGTGCGTGCTTCGGCGCGCGTCCCAGACGGAGCGAGCGGCACCCCGAGATTGTCCAGAATGCACAGTTGTGGGCGTCGCTGCAGGCGTTAGACTCGCCTGCGGCGCACGCAGTCCTCGCTCGTGGAGGCCTCGATGGACCTGGGCGCGGACGGCTGGCAGACGTTCCGCTTCGTCACGCTGCCGATGATCGCCACCGCGCTCGTCGCCGGGGCCCTGCTCGCGTTCGCGCCGTCGTTCGACGAGATCGTCGTGACCACGTTCACGGCGGGAGCACAGAGCACGCTGCCGATCTGGATCCTCGGCAACATCCGCCTCGGCCAGCAGCTGCCGCAGGTGAACGTGGTGGTGCTGTTCGTGATCGTGATCACGCTGATCCCGATCACGCTCGCCCAGCGGCTGACGCGCGGCACGGGGCTGCTGCGCGGCAAAGCCGCCGAGGGCGCCGTCCCGGAGCGGCGCGTGGGGGAGCGAGGACTGGCCGCGCAAGCAGGGAATGCTCGACGTGGCAAGCTGAGGGCATGGATCCGGGACAGCAGCAGACGCCCTATCTCGACGCGCTGTGCGAGTACGCGCGGCGGCATCCTGCGCGCCTCCACGTCCCCGGGCACAAGGGCGGCGACGGCGCCGACCCGGGCCTGATCGAGGCGATCGGGGAGCAGGCGCTGAGCATGGACATCCCCGCGCTCACGCACGGCGTCGACGTCGGCGTGGACCCCACCCCCTTCGAAGAGGCCCAGCGCCTGGCCGCGGAGGCGTGGGGCGCCCGGCGCGCGTGGTTCCTCGTCAACGGCGCCTCGCAGGGCAACATCGCGGCGGGCCTCGCGCTCGCGCACTCGGGCGATCGGGTGGTCGTCCAGCGCAACGCGCACTCGAGCACCATCGACGCGCTCGTGCTCTCCGGCCTGCGCCCCACGTTCGCGGCTCCGGAGGTGGACCCCGAGCTCGGGATCGCCCACTGCCTGACCGAGGAGACGCTCGACGGCGCGCTGCGGGAGACGCCGGGCGCGGCCGGCGCGTGGGTCATCTCGCCGACGTACTTCGGCGCCGCCGCGAACATCCGCGGTCTCGCGGAGGTCGCGCACGGGCACGGCGTGCCGCTCGTCGTGGACGAGGCGTGGGGCGCGCACATGGCCTTCCACGAGGCGCTTCCCGAGCACGCGCTGGCGGCGGGCGCGGACCTCGTGATCTCGAGCACCCACAAGATCGTGGGCAGCCTCACGCAGTCGGCGATGCTGCACCTGGGCGGCGCGAACGGCGGGCCGGGGGGCATGATCGGCGAGGACGTGGTGGATCGCGCGGTGACGCTGACGGAGTCCACGAGCCCCAACTCGCTGCTGTTCGGCTCGCTCGATGCGGCGCGCCGCCAGGCTGCGGTGCACGGGCACGAGCTGCTCGAGCGCATGATCTCCGCGCTGGCGGGCGCGCGCGAGCAGATCCGGGCGATCGAGGGCCTGGATGTGCTCGACGACCGCCTCACGGGTCGCCCCGGCGTGTTCGCCTACGACCCGCTCCGCCTCGCGGTGGACGTGCGCGGGATCGCGGCCAACGGCTACGAGCTCGCGCCGCTGCTGCGCGAGATCGGCGACATCAACCTGGAGCTCTACGGGCAGAACGTGATCGTTGCGGTGTTCGGGATGGGCGAGCGCGGCCTGCCCGAGGCGGAGCGCCTCGTGAGCTCGCTGCGGACGGCCGTGGAGCGCGTGGGCCTGGACCCGGTCGGGAAGCGGGCGAGCTTCGCCCCGCCGCCGCCGTGGGGCGAACTGGCGATGACCCCCCGCGAGGCCTACCTGGGCGCCCAGGAGGTCGTGCCCGCCGAGCGCGCCGCGGGGCGGATCGCGGCGGAGTCGCTGGCGACCTATCCGCCGGGCATTCCCAACGTGCTCCCGGGAGAGCGCCTGACGGCGGAGACGCTCGCCTACGTGCAGAACACGCTCGAGCTCGGCGGCAGCGTGCGCGGTGCGAGCGACAGGCGCCTGCACACCGTGCGGGTCGTCCTAGAGGACGCAGCGGCGGGGCGCTGAGGGGCCGCGCGGCTCGTGCCGGGGGCGCTGTGGCAGCGAGGCCCGCAGGCCCGGTCAGGCGCGCGGCGCGTAGCGGTGGTGGAGCATCAGCGCGTTGCCGTCGGGGTCCTCGAAGAAGGCCATCAGGCAGACGCCCGTGTCGAGCGTCTCGCCGCTGAAGTAGACGCCGCGCCGCTGCAGCTCCTGGCGCGCAGCGTGCACGTCGTCGACGCGCAGCGCCACCGGGTGCAGGTTGGGGCGGTGATCGAGCCCCACGGCCTCCGAGTCCATCACCTGGAGAGTGAGGTTGCCCGTCTCGAACTCCGCGCCGGGCACGCGCCCGTACCGGGCCGAGCACGTGAGGCCGAGCACCTCGCTGTAGAAGGTCAGCGCGGCCTCGAAGTCCCTCGTCGCGACGGTGACGAAGTCGACGCCTGTGACGAGCGGTGCGGGGGTGTTCATGGGCGGCTCCGGGTGGTCGTTTGCAGAGCAGCCGCGCGCCGGGTCGCGCGGTGCGCGAGCGATGCCCCAAAGGAGGGAAGCCGCGCATGCGGGGCTTCTCCGAGATCGAGACTAGGGGAGGAAGACCGAGCCGTCCAGCCCGAGCGGGGGAGGAGGCGCTCCGTAGTGCTCCGTCGGCTCGCGCGAAGAAGCCCGGATGGCGATCGCGCTCGGCCGTCATATGTTCAGCTGCATGCTGTGCGGCGATCATCGCGGCAAGATGGTCGTGCGCGCGGTACCCGCCGGATCGCTCGACCGGGCGCAGCTCGGCCGTTGGTCTGAGCTGCAGCGCGGTTCGCCCTCGCTGGCCAGCCCGTACTTCTGTCCCGAGTACACCCGCCTGGTGGCCGCGGCTCGCCAGGACGTGCGCGTCGGGCTGCTGGAAGCGGGCGATGGGCCCGTCGGGTTCTTCCCCTTCCAGGGCGGGCGGTTCGGGGTCGGCGCGCCGGTGGGCTCGCTCATCACGGACTACCACGGCATCATCGCGGGCGAGGGGGTGCATGTGGACGCGGTGGAGATCCTGCGCGGGTGCAACCTGAAGGCCTGGCGGTTCCACCACGTGCCGGCCGCGCAGACGGCCTTCGGGCGGTTCAGCCGGTCTCGCTGCGACTCAGCCGTGATCGATCTCTCACGCGGCTTCGAGGAGTACGTGCACGAGCGCCGGGCGAGCGGAAGTCACCTCGAGGCATCGATCGGGCGGAAGGAGCGCAAGCTCGAGCGCGACTACGGTCCGGTTCGCTACGTCCAGCACACGCCCGATCCGGGCGTCCTGGCCCTGCTGATGAAGTGGAAGATCCGCCAGTACCGGCAGACGGGCGCCATCGACGCCCTCGGGCGCCGCTGGGTGCGAACGGCCCTGCGCCTCATACACGAGACGCAGAGCGAGGCGTTTGCGGGTGTGTTGTCGCTCCTGTGCGCAGGCGGTAGCCCCGTGGCCGTGCATCTCGGAATCCGCTCCTCGACGGTGCTGCATTCGTGGTTTCCCGCCTACGACCCGCGTTTCGCGAGCTATTCGCCGGGGCTGATCCTCTTCCTGAAGATGGCCGAGAGCGTGCCCGCATCGGGCATTCGCGCGATCGACCTCGGTCCCGGAGAGGGCCAGCACAAGCAGATCCTGAAGAACGCAGGCTCGCCGCTGCTGGAGGGAATCGCAGAGGTGCCGTCGCTCACGGCGAAGGCAGTGCGCGCCTCGCGGACGGCAAGGGCGCTGGTCGGCCGCACGCGGCTCGCTCCGAGGCTGCGCCCGATCGTGCGCAGCCTCGAAGGGGTGGCGACCAGGGGCTGAGTCTGCCCCCCGCGGGGGGGCGGCCGCGCTCAGACCTGCGGGCAGCCCGGGCGGCAGGGGTCCTGCGTTACTGCGCTCGAAGCCGAGCATGAGGCCGGCGCTTCTAGCCGCGATGAGCCAGGTGGATCAGCCCGCGCAACACGGAGCCGACGACCCTCGCTCCGGCGATCAGGGCCGCCGCGGACGCCGAGCACGACATCGGTGAGCGCGGCGAGCAGAAGAATCGGCATTCCTCTGGCAAGGATGCCCACGCCGCCCGGCAGGTATCGCCACGGGAATCCACAAGACGCAGGCACGAGTTCCTGGGAGGCCGGTCCGGTCTGAACCTATGGCTCGGGCCCCATCAACGCCAGAAGCCCCGCAGATGCAGGGCTTCTGTGTGATGGAGACTAGGGGACGAAGGTCAAACCGTCGAGCCCGGGTTCAGGCGTTGCGACAGGCGCTGGCGGACTGCGACCGAGAGAACGCGCCGTGCAGAGCAGACGTGCCGTGATGGCCGCTCAGCGGAGCGGCCATCCGTTGCAGTGAGGGCCTCGAGCGGCGAAGGCCCCACATTGTCGCCGACCATCGGCATCCCCTTGGCCGGACACAGCGTTGGCTGGGGGATTTGCCTCGATCGGCTTGACTGCGAGCCTGGTAGATGAATAGGGTCCACCACGTCGAGGTGTGGATCGGGCACGTCCGCCGCCACCGCGTCATTCACGTCGGCCATCTACCCTGGAGGGCGTCATCGACTTCATCGCTACTCGGACATGGAAGACCTCTGGGCCCGGGGCGATGTGGGCGTTCGTGGTCGGCGCCGCGTCGGTGCTCGCGTGCCTGCTGTCGCTGGGCACGCGTGACGCGTCTGCGGCAACGCGGCCGCCGGCACCCGTGGGCGTGCCTCAGCTCGCGCCGGGACAGCTGCCGACGGTCTGCGCCGGCGCGAACGGCGGGTCCGGCTACAGCTCGGTCAGCGGCGTCTACTACGACAGTCCCAGCAACAGCTGGTTGAGCGCGCCGTTCTGCTATCCGCGCTGGGGCAACCTCGAAGCCTCGCCGCCGCAGATCGCCGAAGCCGGCAAGGCGGTCACCGTTACCGCGACTCCGACCGACGGATCGAACTCCGGGACATACGCACCGCAGACCGCGTCGATCACTTGGACGCTCGGCGCCAAGGTCGTCTCGGGTTGCCTCTCGGCGAACCTGACATGCACGTTCATCCCCGCGCCCAAGCAAACGCACGCGTGGCAGTGGCTTGAGGTCGAAGTCTCGATGCCGCGGACGTTCTTCATCGACTCACCGGGCGAATTCTGTGCCGGCGTACACGTCTGCGCGGGCGTCGAGACCCACGCGTGGACGTGGATCGGCGTGCCACCCGACATCTGCCCCGGACTGCTCGCCGGCAGCGCCGTGCGAGCCGTGTCGCATCCCGGCCCGGAGCGGATGGCGACCGCGACGCGATCGGGCTGTGGGGCGACGCTGTCGGGCCACGTGTTCGTCCACAAGTGCGTTGGCTCGGGCGGAGGCTGCGACTCGGTGAAGGTGGTGGGCGCCGATGGGCGTTCGGTCTCGGTTGCCGGCCCCAGCGGCCACAAGGACACGTTGACCGACGCCAACGGCTTCTGGCAGATGAAGGTCCCCAGGGGCAACTACACGGTGCGGATACCAGGAGCGGGCAAGTCTGTGCAGCCGGCGTCGCGGTCGGTCCGGGCGCGTGGCGACGTGCGAGGGCTCGACTTCGATGTATGCAAGCCGCCTCCGGGATACACGGGCAAGCATCTGGGCTGCGATCTGGTCGAGATCCGAGGCACAGTGCTCGCGTTCGACGGCACCCCTTACGGCCTAGCCCACTTGTCTGCGCCTGGCGACTTTACAAACTCCGACGCCCACGGACACTTCGCGGGGCTGCTCGTCCCGATCGGCCTTGTTTTCGTCACCGTTAGGTCAGGCACGGGGATTTTCCCGACCGAAGCCGAGGTCGCTGTGAACGCGACCCGGAAGGTCAATACCGTGCGCGTGACGCTCCCGATCAAGATCCAGATCCAACCGGCCCGCGCCGAGGGTGGGTGGGGCGTGGCGCTGGATGGTCTCCCGCGCACCCCGGTCACCTTCCACATCCAGCACAATGTGCCAGTCCTGACCAGGAGTTGCGTCGACAAGCAGGACGAGAACGTGTCCGCAAGCCCTGATCGTAGTATGGCCTTCCCAATGACCCCGCAGAGCGGGGGCTTCCCCCTCATGGAGGGAGCGCCGCACTTCTGCCGGGGCTTGTACACCGCCACGGTGGTCCAGGGCACGAGAACACTCGCCACGACGACATTCGTTATCAGCTAACGCCGGGGTCAAGCCGCACCGCCCAGCGGGTGCAAGGGCTGTGGCTCGTCAAGGACTTGCACACCGCACAGGGCCTTGACACGGCGCCCGACCAACGACCCGCGCGACCCCAGCAGATGAGGAGTGATCTGACCCTGTCTTGGTGGAGTCGTCGGTCTGGAATCAGGCGGAAGTCGACGTTGGGCTGAGCGCCGGCTCCCCAGCTGAGGCCCTCCGAGCCAGCCCCGCTGCAGCAGCTCTCACCCCCCTCGCGCCGGAGATCCAGATGTCGACGTTTCGTCGTCAGGTCACGATCGCTTGCCAAGCGCGTGTCGAGACGCTTCGGCAATCGCTGGTTGAGCGTCGCGAGCGGGCCTCTTCGGAGAACAGGCGCGTGCGCTAGGGCGGACGGGTAGGGAGGACGCGTGCGGGCGCGCCTCGCCCAGCGGCCGGTAGGCCCCAACGGCCTCTTCGACCGCCGGCCCGCGCGTCCTCACCGCGTCCCAGCGCCAGTGCCTGGACTCCCGGCCGTACAGCGCATCTTCGGTCGATCCCCGATCAGCGACACCGCAGGTGCAGGCTTTCGGTCGAAATGGAGCTAGGGGGACTCGAACCCCCGACCTCCTGGGTGCGATCCAGGCGCTCTCCCATCTGAGCTATAGCCCCGTGCACGCGGGCGGGTCGCGGCGTGGACGGCCAGGGAAGTGTAGTCGCAGAACGAGTCCCGGCGGGCGCAGTATGGTTTGCGTGCGCAATGGGATTGCTCGACGAAGCCATACGCGAACACCTTGAGCTCAAGCGCCGGCGGGGCGCTGATCCCGGGGAGATCGCGCGCGCTGAACGCGCCGCCCTCGAGCCGGTGTTCGACGAGGCGCCCGACGAGCACGAGCCGGACGAGCATCTCGGCGACGGCGGGGCGCCCGCGCCCGAGCAGACGCAGCTCGATCACGTGGCCGAGGGCGAGCAGGGCCTTTCGGCAGGGGCGTCCGCGGACGGTGATCGAGCCGAGCTCCAGCTCGCTGAATTCGGCAGCCCGGGTCAGGAGACCGCGGAGATCGACATGCGCGCGGTGCTCGATGAAGACCATCACGGGGCGGGGCTCGCTGCGTCGGCGCATCTCCCGGCCGCGCAGCACGCGCCTGCGCCCGCCGGCGGATCCGCGCAGGAGGACGGCCTGGAGTGGGAGATGCCGTCGCGCGAGGCGCGCGAGGCTCCGCCCGAGCAGGTGCCCGGTCAGGAGCGTCTCTCCTTCGAGTAGTGGCGCCGGAGCGCTGTCGCAGGCGCTAGGCGGTCGTCGGCTGGTCTTCGCCGGCGCGCGCGTCGATCTCGCGGAGCAGGCCCTGCGTGGTGGCGTCGCGCTCGAGGCGGGCGTCGGTGAGCGGGTTCAGGATGCCCCTCAGCACCGACATGAGAGTCCAGCGCCGCGGCCTGATGATGCGCGCCTGCCGGTGCTCGATCCCGCGCACGATCGCCGCGCCTACGACTTCGGCGGAGAGGCGCTTGCGCAGCGGGCCGGGGAAGCTCTCGAGCATCCGCGCCGCGAGTGCGTCCTGGTCGATCGCCCTGTGGACCATCTCGGTGTCGATGAAGCCGAAGTACGCCACGCTCGCGCTCGCGCCGTGCTGGACGAGCTCCACGCGCAGCGCCCTGCCGAACTGCTCGACGGCGGCCTTGCTCATGGCGTAGGGGAGCGCGCCGATGCCGTTGGTGAAGGCGTAGACGGAGGAGACGACGACGACGTGCCCGCGCCGGCGCACGATCTCCGGGAGTGCGGCATCGACGGTGCGCCAGACGCCCATCAGGTCCACGTCGATCACGCGTTCGAAGCTCTCCGTGGACATCGCGCGGAAGGTGGCCACGCGCGAGGCGATGCCGGCGTTCGCGACGACCACGTCGAGCCCGCCGAAGCGCTCGACCGTCGTGGCGACCGCGCGCTGCATCGCGCCCCTGTCGGTCACGTCGGCCGCGACACCGAGCACGCGCGCGTCGTCGAGCTGCGCCGCAGCACGCTCCGCGTCTGCGCGATCGAGGTCGGCGATCACAACGGAGGCGCCGCGCCCGACCTGTGCTCTGCGCGACGAGCGAGCGCGTACCGGCGGCCCCTCGACGTGCCCCCTTTGGGCGAGGAGGAGACGTGGCTGACCACCGCGGAGCGCGAGTGGACCACAAACACAGCACGAACCGCAGCCGGCAACCTGGTCGCGGTTGCCCGTGCGCTTGTCGAGCCATCGCTGACACCCCAGAAAAACACCGCGCCCGCTAATAGAGGGCCGCGCGGACGCAACGAGGGCCAAGCCCGTCGGGCCTGTCTGAGAGCCAGCTGATGCAGCGTCCGACTACCCTCAAGGGATGATCGTTGAGCATCCACACGCGCAGCTAGTCCGCGACTTTCATGACCACCAGAATCGCTTCTACGCCGGCGGCGAGCAGACGTCAGCGGGAGCGATGCTCACAGACGACGTCACCTGGCACGTACCCGGCGAGAGCGCGATCGCGAACGAATATCGCGGCCGCGATGAGGTGCTACGCCACTTCCTCCGGCGACGCGAGATCTCTGACGGGACACTCAGACTCACCGTTCATGGCGTCCTCGCCGACGAGGAGCGAGCGGTCATCCTCGCCGCAGGCCAATGTAGCCGTGGGGGCGAGATCTTCCGGTGGCGTACGGTCTCCATCTTTCGGGTCAAGCAAGGTCAGATCGCCGAGTGCTGGGTCGTCCCGTATGACCAGGCCTTGTTCGACGGCATTTGGACGGACCAGCGCGCGTAGACTCGCCCGCCGCAGCGAACGCGTTTGGCGCACGCCTAGACCGCGGCGGTGCCAACGAACCGCCAGATGGTTCGCGTCGAGCTGCTCAGTCAGCGGCTCCCTCGGCATCGTCGGCGTGGCTGACGATGTCGCCGTCTTTGAATAGGACCCCTTCGGCGATCTCGCGCCAGACCGGGGTTCGGCGTAAGAGAAACTCAAGGTCCATCGAGAAGTGCTTGAACTCCTCCTTCTGAGCGTCCCCCATGATCGCTTTGGCGTCCTCGTCACTCTCGACCGATAGACGCTGCTCATACCAGCCGATCGCCTCGGCCTCCTCTGTCAGTGAGGCGCACATCCGCGCAAATGTGCGTGTCGTCGCCGACAGCTCGCCCGGCGGCTCGTGGTATTGGTCAAATCCCATCGCTGCTCCTTTGCTCGGGTTGTCTATCCCGCTCTACCCACCCGGCGGTTCTCGAAGGTCGGTAAGCCACAGGATCGTGTCACTGTCTGAAGCGTATCGGGGTTACTGAGTGCTCGGATGCGCGTGACTGCTGCTCTGGCAGGAATGCTAGCGTGCGCCGAGCCTCCGCGAGCGCTGTCGCTTCGGTGGGCCGGCTGGCGACCCCGCAGGGCGGCGATACCAGGCCTCGCGCCACCCTGTGGGGTGCCAAAACTCGATCGTGAGGTGGTAGCGGGCGTTTTGGGGGCCCTGAGCTCGTAAGGTCGCTGGCTCTGTCGACGATGGGAGGAGCTCGGTGTTGGCGTCGTTCTTGTACGTGATGTTCGGG
>OCZT010008371.1_pt1 | contig 10069 bp, 9 predicted proteins | sample 1539031 | NCBI WGS metagenome assembly OCZT01 (sample SAMEA3539308, study PRJEB22396) | soil metagenome | biome: tundra; feature: field; material: soil | place: USA | collected 2010-05 | depth 0.15 m
GCGGCGTCTATTATCTGTTCCTGCGCGGCATCGATCCCGCCCGGCCCGGATACGGCATATATCGCGACCGGCTGCAGGAATCCTTTGTCCGCCGACTCAACAACCTCCTGACTGGCTCTACTGGAAAGGAGAGCGCGGCACATGACTGAAATCCTCCAACTCGTTGCAAGCAGCGCGTTCAGCGACCTTGACCGGCACTTTGCTGCGTTCATCGAAGCTCAGGCGGGAGGCGAGCAACCATTAGTCGCCCTGGCGGCCGCCCTGGCAAGCTGCAAGCGGGGCGAAGGCCATATCTGCCTCGGCTTGGAGACGCTTGCCGGCTCGACGTTTCCGGAGATGCCTGCCGATGGGGTGACGCCAATCCAGCTTCCTCGCCTCAAGGACTGGACCAAAGCACTTCGGGCCTCGCCAGTTGTCGGGTCACCGGGCGAGTTCAAGCCGCTGGTCCTGGACGCCCGTCATCGGCTCTACCTCCACCGCTACTGGGAATACGAGCAGACCCTGGCTTCGGCGATACGAAAGCGCGCGGCCAGCGCGCCGCCACAACCTGACCCGCTGGCGCTCAGCCAAAAGCTCCAGGCTCTCTTTCCCCCCGCACCCGGCGAGGCCGTCAACTGGCAGTGCGTTGCCGCGCAGGCCGCCGTGCGCCAGGGGTTCTGCGTTATCTCCGGCGGCCCGGGCACCGGCAAGACCCACACCCTGGTGCTGATCCTGGCCTTGCTGCTGGAGCTGGAGCGCGACCGGAAGCTGCGTATCGCCGTAGCCGCGCCGACTGGAAAGGCAGCCGCCCGCATCCAGGACTCAATCCGGACCGTCAAAGCCAGCTTAGCATGCGATGAGACGATCAAGGCCCAACTGCCGGAGCGCGCCACCACGATCCACCGGTTGCTGGGCTACCTCCCTGACTCTGCCCGCTTCCGCCACGACACGGACAATCCCCTGCCCTTCGATGTGGTCGCCGTGGACGAAGCCAGCATGGTGGACCTCGCCTTGATGGCCAAACTATTCCGGGCCATCCCCGCCTCCGCCCGGGTGATACTGCTCGGCGATAAGGACCAGTTGGCCTCGGTCGAGGCCGGCGCCGTCCTGGGCGACATCTGCGCCGCTGCTGCCACTGAAGTGGTAGGGACGCGTTCCACCGCGTCCCTGACTTCGCCGGTAGAGAATGGAACGCAGTGGAACGCGTCTCTACCAGCCAAACACGCCCTTGCCGACTGCGTGGTGCAACTGAAGAAGAACTACCGCTTCGGCGAGCAGAGCGCCATCTACCGCCTTAGCAACGCCATTAATGAGGGTCGTGCGGAAGACGCCCTGCAAATCCTTAAGGGTGCAGGCGCCAATGCGGCAGCCGACCTTATCTCTGCGCCACTTCCCCGCCGCTCGGAGTTGAAGGAAGCCTTGCGGGCGCGGGTCACAGCCGGATTCAGCGAGTTCCTGAAAGCATCCGATCCAGTTGCGGCACTGACGGCGCTGGCCCGCTTCCGCATCCTGTGCGCCCTGCGCGAGGGTCCCTTCGGCGTGGCCGGGTTGAATCACCTGACGGAGGAAATCCTGGAAGACGCGGGGCTGATCCGGCCGCAGAACCCGTGGTATGCCCGCCGGCCCATCATGATCACGCGGAACGACTACAACCTTAAGCTCTTCAACGGCGATATCGGCCTTCTCCTCCCAGATACCGACAGCGGTGAGCCGCGGGCCTTCTTTCCCGGGCCGGACAATACCCTGCGCAAGTTCCTCCCCCTCCGATTGCCGGAACACGAAACCGCCTATGCCATGACAGTCCATAAAAGCCAAGGCTCCGAGTTCGATCGTGTTCTGCTGATCCTGCCCGAACGCGAAAGCCCCGTCCTGAGCCGCGAACTCCTCTACACCGGCATCACGCGCGCCCGATCGAGCGTCGAGCTATGGTTTGACGAGAAAGTCTTCCGCGCCGCCCTCGCCAAGCGTGTCACCAGGACCTCCGGTCTCTGTGACGCGCTCCAATGATTGCTCTCCCGCACAGCCAGGGATGAGGGGGATACTCAGGTAACAGCGGTTGCTGCAATCCCCAAGCCCAGGAGAAGGTACGGTCCCACCGCCATGCAAAAGTTGGTGAAGGCCGGCAGTGGGCGTCCCCTCGCGGCCATAATCGGCAGCCGCAGGATCGACGATACGAAGCAACACGCCGCTCCGAAGAGCGCGAGCACTACTCCATGTATGATTTTGTTCATAGTATTTGCCTTGGCGAATCCTGGCTTCAGTTGCGCTCGACCATCTTCTGCACGAGGGCGGGGCCTTTGTCGCCGAGCGTCTCGATAGCAAGCTTGTTGATTTCCTCCTGGACGGCGGCTTGTATTTGCCTCTGCTTTTCCTCGGGTGAGCCAGCCATGCTCTTCTGCATCTCCTCGAACTTCTGCACAAAGACGTCTTGCTGCTGCTTGACCCGGTCGAAGAATCGGTCGGTGGCTTCGGCTGAAATCCCCAGCGACGCCCCAACTTGCGCGAGGCGAGCCCGCTCGCGCCTGGTCCCTTCGTCTTCCGGCGCGCCTTGCTGCTCCGCGAGTCTCTCCAGGAGGTTGGTTTGTTCGGCGAGCCAGTGCTTTTCGTTGCGCAGCCGCAGCAGCTCGCGAAGCTGGTCCGCCGTGAGCGCCGGAGACGCCTTTGCCTGAGCAACGCGATTGGACAACCGCCCGTTCTCCTCGACCAAAAGCGACAACCGGCTGGCCTGCTGCTCGAAGGCGTCTTGCCGCGCGCGCAACTCAAGCCGGGCCTGGCGTTGCAGGAAGCACGGCATTCCGGCACTGGCCGCGATAAGCACGCCGGCGAAACCGACTTTGAGTGCGGTGCTCATTGCTCCGGCGGCGGCATAACGATGTGCTGCTTTTCCCAGGCATCATAATTGCCATCCGCTGAGGAGGCGACTTCGCAATGCCCGTCCGCAAACCCATAGGTCCGCGACCATCTACCGCCACGGTTTTGTCGTGCTTGCTTTTGCCGCAACACAACGGTCAGGGCCGGAGAGGTGATATTGGAGATTGGCCCGCGATAGAGGATCTCAAATTGCCCGGTGGTGAAGTTGGTGTCGGCCAGCGCTGCCTTCGGCAGAAACGACTGCGCCTCGTCGAAGCTGGCTGGAAACGTGTCGCGGTTCTCGCTGGCAAACAGATGAAACGCCAGGAGCCATTGCTTGCTGTAATTCATCCCGCCAATCGCCCACTGCCTATCCTCCTCCATCGCCTCCAGCGCTGAGGGGGACATGTCCGGCTGCGGCATATTGCGGACTCGCAGGCGACGCTTTTCCTCCAGGCTCGCAGCGAGGCTGTTGGTCTGCTGCCGGAGCGACGCCACCTCACTGCGCAGGCTTGTCAAGTCGCCGAGCGTGTTGGCGCGGGGGCCGCCGGTCTGCGCCAGACCCACCAATCGCTCGTTCTCGGCCTGTTGACGGGCCAGCTCCGCCGACTGTTGCCGCATTGACTCCGCTTGCGCGCGGAGCGCGGCCTGCGCCTGATGTTGAACCACCACGGTCGCTGTGGCACCGATCAGAACCACAGCCCCGAGGACACCTGCTTGGATCTTTGTCATAGTTGCCAGTTTGATCAGAGTGGCTGAGAAGCCGGCACCGGCAGTCGCGCCCGCAAGGGCGGTGCCCGCGATGTTCGCCACCAACCCGACCGGCGCCGCCGTCAGGCTCTGCGTCGTCAGCACCGTTCCCAGCGCAGCCGCGGACAGGCTCACGCCCCGGACCTTGAGCAAGCCATGCAGTTTCTCGACCGCGCGCGTCACCCGCTTCCGCGCTGCCTCCTCGTTGCTGCCCAGCGCCTCGCCGATGGAACGAAAGTCGCGCTGCTCGAAGAACCGCAGCAGGATGGCGGTGCGGTCCTCCGCCCGGAGTTCCTCAATCGCGTCGTCCAGGAGCGGCGCCAGTTGGGCCAGATTAGAGTCAGAGTGATCTTCTATGGCGCTCATTGCCATCGCCTGCCTTTCGCGTTGCTGACGACGGCGTTCGCTGCGCATGAGCGTGCGGGCCGCGTAGCACGTATCCCGGTGCAGCCAGCCACCCAACATCACCTCCCGAGGCAGCCGACGCGCCTTGCGGGCCAGATTGAGAAATACGGTCTGGCTCACATCCTCCGCGAGCTGCGCGTCCCCGCCCACCAGCCGCAATGCCGATGAGTAAACCAGGTCAACGTACCGCGCCACCAGTTCCCGAAAGGCCGGCTCTGAGCCGGTCCTCACGTATTCCGCCACCAATGCCTGGTTGTCCGTCATCTTCAATCTATTAATAGAATGCCGCCGAAAACCCAAACCGGACAATCGCTTCGCAGAAACCCCTGCGTTCGCCTTTCGGCTCATGGCCAGAGGCTTCGTTCGTAAGAATGCGAGGGCCGCCAACGAACCTGCGACCCGAAAACCTGTAACGTTGTCCCTCGCTCACCGCTCCCCGTACAACTTAGCTCCCACTTCCCTGCTGGCGGCAATGGTTTCGGCGTAGGGAGTATCGGCGACATCGACGAAGCCGATCTGGTAGTTTTCTTCATCCCACACGCGCCCGGTGGTCGGTTCGTCGGCGTATTGAAACCAATGGCAGCCCACGAATTGCGGATGGCGCAGCGCGCTGAGCACGTATTCCTTATAGGCCGCCGCGCGCGCCTGTTGGTTGGCCACCGGTACCAGGCCGGGATGGAATAAGCCGCGGTCCAGGGCGCCCAAATGGAATTCTCCGATGATCAACGGCACGTCGGCCCCGCCGTTGAATTTGAAGTCGGCAACGTTGAGATGATAAATGTTGTAGCTCACAACATCACAATACTTGGCAGCCGCGGCAGCGGCGCGGGCATTGACCGCGGCGAAGCGGCACCCGAGGTACAGTTGGCTGGGCGCGACGGCTTTGATGACCTCGCGCACAGTGCGGAAGTACTGCTCGGCGGTATGGGTGTAGAAGGCGGCAAGATCGCTGCTGGCCTTGGAGTTGTCCGGCGCCTGGCGGCTTTGCAGCAGGGCATCCCAAGTGGCGTGGTGGGTGCCCCAGGCCTGGTTCAGCTTCTCTATATCGGCGTATTTGGCCTTGAGGTCGGCAATGAAGACCTGCTTGGCAGCCTGCTCTGGTGGGGATTGCAGGGCGGCGAGCGCCAAGGACGTATCGTTGCCCCAGGACATTTCATTGTCAGAGAAGTAGCCAATGCACCAGGGGTCTCCCGCGCTGTCGTTCCGCTTACGTTCCATGGCACCGCGCAAGCCGTCGCCAAAGCCCGGGTCGAATACATCGGGGAACTTGCCCCAATAGCCTTCGCTGCCTTCGATCGGTTTGGCGCCTCCGGAGCCGATGCTATCGGTGTAGGGTGTAAGCCGGAGCCGATAGGTGGCGCTGTCGGACCAGTTGCCGATGGTGTTGAGTCTCCAACTGCGCAGGCGCTGATGGATAAGCTGCGGATAGGCCGTGTGCCAATCCGGGCCGTACTTCCGCAGCAGGTTGGCCCCGGCAAAGGAGAAACACTCCGGCTTGCGCCCCGCGTAGTGGCCTTTGAGGGCGGAGCCGCGCGAGCGGAAGGCGGCGAACTCGGGTCGGTTGCCGGGGAAGTCGGCAAACCAGCTTGCCCGCTCCTCAATCGGGGTGGTGTCCAGCATCCGCACGCAGTCAATGCCGTGCGAGAAGAACAGCCGGCCCTCCGGGTCCACCAACCACCACTTGGCCTTCACCTTTTCGGTGCGGAAGAAGCCGGTCGCCTGGCGTTGCGGGCCGGCGGCCCAGCCGCCGAACTTGTCCCAATCCTTGGGGCCGGGCAGGCGGGCAAGCTCTTTGGCCTCCGCCTCGCGACGGGCCTTGAGGTCGGCGACCGACTTAACCTTGCCCGGCCAGTCTTTGTGACGGTACTGGCCGAAGGTGTCGATGAAGGGAAAGAAGGGATCGGCATCGGTAATCGACGCGGTGGGCGGCTGGTAAGCACCCGCCGCGCGGATCTCCCGAATGTCGAAGAGGTAGTCGGTGCTGGGCTTGGTAACGAATACAACGAGCTGCGTGATACGGCGCGGATCAATGCTGCCCGAGCCGTCGGGCCCTGCGGGGTAGGCTCTCATGCCAAAGAGCTTTCCGCCCAGGGTGTCCCCTGCCGTCCGCCGCAATGGCACCGCCAGATTGCCCTGTTGCCCGGGCTGGAGCGCCAGCGAGTGCGTCACGCAATGCTCAGTGCCATCGGCCCCCGAATTATCCACCCGGCAGAAGACGGTGACCGGATTGGTGCCTGGGTTTGCGAGGCTGAGCACGACGTGGGCATAGGGCGAAAGATCCCATTGACCCTTCGGCGCCGGCAGGGTGATGCCCGGCCAGGGTTGGCTATGTCCGGTCGCCACACGCAAGCCCGCGTTGGCGCCAGACCCTGTTGCCGACACTTTTGCGTCAGTGGCGGCGATGTTGGTAGCGTCGAAGCCCCGGGCGAAATCAAAGAGGGTCTGTTCTGCGGCTGAGGCGACGGGCGCGGCCACCCCTATAACCAGCGTGGCAAGCACGGACAGGCATTGCGCTTTCATTCTGAACGGATAGATAGCGCGAATGCCGCCGGACGCACGTTAATTCGGTTATGAACGAGGCTATTGATTGGCGGCGGCTTGAGGGGGCGGCGCGGCGGGGGTGGGATATTGCCAGACCCAATCGCCCGCGGTGAGTTCCGTCTTGTGGTCCTTGCCCCCGGGCAACACGATTGTTCCGCCGTCATCCTTCTCATTCCAGCCCACCGAGTAGAGGATGAACTGGCCGTCGGGCGTGCGGCGATAGATGAGCGGCGCGCCAGTGATGATGTCGTGCGGCATCTTCTCGACGAACCTGGGGCTGAGCGGCTCCAGGGATTCCGGAAACTGCCCCTGCGCCAAGCGATAGCGTTCGAGGGCGCAGGCCACGATGGCCTCGTTCACCCGCGTTTGGCCGAAGGCAAACTTGGTTTCCGCCTGGGTGATCGCAGGAACCAGCATGCGGGCGAAAAAATTATATGGCCGGAAGCCTCCGACAACGGCTTCGGCCAGCGCCGCGTCATTCGCACCAGCCCGGGAGGGGTAGAGCCTTTGATTCGCCGCATCCGCCACCGGCACGAAAAACTGCTGGTACATGCGTGCGACAGACAATTCGTTCTGGTAGAAGAAGCCGCCAAGGAGAAACGAAATCAGACTGGGCAGCCGCTTGGAAAGGTCATTCGCATCAATGATCCCCTGGTCGCGAAGCTGTTCTATGGTGCGAATGCTCAGGGCCCGTTCTCCGCGCATGGCGGCGTCCGCCAGCAGGTCGATCTTTCCCAGGCGCTGCTCAATCTCCAGCAGTTGCGCATCGGACCAGCGGTGCTCGGCCAGGCCTTCCCAGATCGGTTTGAGGGCGAGCTGATCAAGGGCGACCTTGACCAGCTTCGAGATTAGGAACGGTTCGTCCTTTAGTGTATCTGCCAGGTACAGCCCCATTCGGGTGTCTGACCAGGCTTGGTCCGTTCGGCCCATAGCCAGTTCCGCTGAGGCCCGGACCTGGAAGAGCACAGTGGCTTGTTTTAAGCAGGCCAGATGCGGCAGCAGAATCGCAGGGGCAAACTCGTCCTCATACTGGATGTTGAACCGGGCGTAGGGACGCTGGCTGGCGCCGCGCAGTTCCTCCACGACGGAATCATACTTCTCCAAACCCCGGAGCACTGCGGCGGCAGCTTCGGCGCGAGTTAACGAACGCATCGCCGTCACGGGAGCGTTGTTGGTGTTGCCAGCGAGAGCCGCAGCCCAGCCTGCGAGGTCGGTCATGCGCTGCGTGGATCGGGGCTCGTTGTGATCGGCAGTGGCTTGCTCGATCTTGCCGATCTCTTCCTGCAGCGAGCTGATGCGATTGTAGCCGTTGGTATCTCGCCAGAGGGACTGACCCTCCGGTCGCGGTCTGGGATTAAAGTCAAGTACCGGGGCCAGGAACGGAGTCATGGCAAAGTTCTGCGCATCCGGCACTGGAGTCGGCACGTAGTCCTTCCAATCCAGCTTTTCTCCCTGGGCCTCCAATTGATGTTTGTAATTCAGCCACGCGCGCTTGCCACGCCAGTTTTCCTCAGCGCAAACCAGCGCGATCAGCGTGGCGAGCGCAGCGAGACCGACCAGGAGGCGCCCCAGGGTCCGCCGCGTGAAGAACCAGCGAATGAGGCGGGTGAAAGTGGGGAACCTGGGCGAAGGCACGGTGTTGTTCATAAGTAGTTCCTTGTTTGGTTTGATTCCTTAGATTTGGGCATACGGCTCCGGGCGCAGGGTGGTTTTCAGCCCGCGTGCGCTTTCGTTTCTTCCGGGCGGCGGCTCAGCCGCGCTTCGGGGGCCCGGGATTTGGAGTTGGAAAATCAGCGGCAGGGCTCCCGGCCCGAGCAATTGCGCCAGCAACTGCTTCTGCCCGCGTAACACCGCCAGGACTTCAGGATCGGGCCGAGGTGGCCTGGTAGAAGCGGTCCTGGGTGTGTCCCGGGCCGCCAGGCCGAACGCCAGGATGCCAACCCAGATGGCGGCCATCCCGAGCCACGTCCGGCGCCAGGGCCAAAGCGCTTCCCGCCAGAATTGCACGGCGGCGGTCGCAAGGTCGAACGCGGGCGGTCGTTGACGACCCGGCCCCAAGGCTGCATCAAGCTCCGCTTTCAGGGGCGGGGACAGCTTGTCCCCGGCAGTGCGGGCTTGATTATACGGGGACAGGCTGCCCCGCTCAGCCGCCGAACGGGCGCAGGCGGCCAGGTCCTCCGCACGGATGGTCTTGAGTTTGGCCTCGGCGGACTGGTGACGTGCTAAGATAAGCTCACGCGGGGTCTTCATGTTTCATTCTCCTCCAGCAACTTTCTCAACGCCTTGCGCGCGTAGTGGAGCCGGGATTTGACCGTGCCGATTTGGGCCTCGGTAATGCGCGCAATCTCCTCCAGCGAAAAGTCCTCTACGAAATGCAGCAGCAGCACAGCGCGATGGGGCACGGCTAATTGGTCCAATAGCTTCATGAACGCCTCCTCCTGCTCTTTGCGGATAAGCAACTCCGGCGGCCCGGGCTCAGGTTCCGGGAAATCTTCGTCGAGGGGATCGATGGGCGCCTCAGCGGGTCGCTGTTTGCGCCAATGCTGAATGCACTTCTGATGCGCGATGTTGAAAAGCCAGGAGCCGAACTTCTCGTCCCGCTGCAAGGTATTGATGTGCCGCGCGGCGTTAATGAAGCTCTCCTGGACGATGTCCAGGCTCGCTTGCTCCTGATGGACCAGCTCGTAAACATAGGCGTAAAGCGGCAGCCGATAGCGTGCGAGCAGCGCCTCCCAAGCCTCCGATTCCCCGGCTCGGGCTTCGCGCACAGGCAGTTGCAGTTCTTCAGTCACTACCGGCATCTACACCCAGTAGAATGCAAAAGAGGGTAAAAGGTTCAACGGAACAGGAAATAGCTGGTTTGGAAGCCGGGCCGCTTGACAGGTTAAATAGGTTACATGGGTTACATCGTTACAAAGCGCCGGTGCCGCCGGTCGCGCATGCACCTCATGTAACTTATGTAACTCATGTAACTCATGTAACGAGGTTACGATGTAACTCCGTAACCCTGCTACCCCCACAGGACCTTGCGCACCGTGCCCGCCACAAACTTCCGCCTCTCCTCGGCCAGCATCGAGCCGAACTTGACCAGCTTGCCCTCGCGCGTCTCGATGATGATGTAGGTCTTGCGCTGGCGACGCCCATCGTTGTCGCTCCACTGCTTGTCGTCGATACGCACATCCTTCACCGCCGAAGCATCGAAGCGCCGCCGATATCCGAACGTGCCAATGCCAACGAACACCACGCCCTCGGCATTCCGAATTCGGACCTCAGTCCGCCCGCCGAGAGCGGACAGAAACGCGCCTATCAGCACCAGGCCGACCACAATGAAGGGGGTGAGGAAGATCCATAGGAAGAGGGTCATGCCCATGCTCATACGTCATTCGCAACGTTCACGTCCTCGCTGGGGATCACTTTACCGCACTTGGAACACGTCGGGACTATCATAACTGATTCCGGAATCATGCCGCGCAGCCGGACGGCTTCAACCCTAAAAGGGAACCGTTGAACCCAGCGCAGGGTTGCGTTAAGCGGCTCCTTGGTG
>OCZT010008372.1_pt1 | contig 10069 bp, 7 predicted proteins | sample 1539031 | NCBI WGS metagenome assembly OCZT01 (sample SAMEA3539308, study PRJEB22396) | soil metagenome | biome: tundra; feature: field; material: soil | place: USA | collected 2010-05 | depth 0.15 m
TCGAGTCGGCCCTCAAGGCCCACGCCCTCTTCAAGCGCGACCGCGACTACATCGTTAAAGACGGCGAGATCATCATCGTCGACGAGTTCACCGGTCGACAGATGCCCGGCCGCCGCTGGAGCGAGGGTCTCCACCAGGCCGTCGAGGCCAAGGAGGGGCTGCACGTCCAGCGCGAGTCCGTCACGCTGGCCACGATCACCTTCCAGAACTACTTCCGGCTCTACACCAAGCTGGCCGGCATGACCGGCACCGCAATGACCGAGGCCGAAGAGCTCCACAAGATCTACAAGCTCGAGGTCGTCTCCATCCCGACCCATCGGCCGATGATTCGCGAGGACGAGGCGGATCTCGTCTTCCGTAACGAGACCGGCAAGTTCATGGCCGTCATCGACGAGATCGTCGAGATGCACGAACAGGGCCGCCCGGTCCTCGTCGGTACCGTCTCGGTCGAGAAGTCCGAGCGTCTGGGCGACATGCTCATGCGACGCGGGGTCAAACACGAGGTCCTCAACGCCAAGTTCCACGAGAAGGAAGCCCCGATCGTGGCGCAGGCAGGTCGGACCGGCGCGGTGACCATCGCCACCAACATGGCCGGCCGCGGCACGGACATTCTGCTCGGCGGCAACCCCGCCGGACTCGCCTCCGAGATGCTCCATCGCAGAGGACTCAATCCGGCCGAGGTGGACAAGGAGACCTACGACGAGGCTCTTGCCGAGGCCAAGCGCATCTGCGACGAGGAGCACGAGAAAGTGGTGGAGGTGGGCGGCCTCCACATCATTGGGACCGAGCGCCACGACTCGCGCCGGATCGACAACCAGCTCCGCGGCCGTTCCGGCCGCCAGGGCGACCCGGGCTCATCGCGCTTCTACCTCTCGCTCGAAGACGACCTGATGAAACGCTTCGCCTCCGACAGAGTCGCCGGTCTCATGGAGCGCCTTGGCCTCGAAGAGGACATGGCCATCGAGTCGCGCCTCGTATCCAAGACGATCGAGAGCGCCCAGTCCCGCGTCGAGGGCTACAACTTCGACATCCGCAAGCGCGTTGTCGAGTACGACGACGTCATCAACAAGCAGCGCGAGACCATCTACGAAGAACGCGACAAGGTTCTCCGCAATGAAGACCTGACCGACACGGTCCAGTCCTTTGTCGATCAGGAGATCGACGCCGTGATCGACCAGCACCTCTCACCGGCCCTGCCGCAGGGAGAGTGGGGCATGGCCGGACTGGTCGCTGCGATCGTGGCGATGGGTCTGGGCGGCCCCGACATCACCGAAGACGCGCTCTGGGACTTCTCCGGCCGCGATGCCATCGCCACTCACCTCAAGGACCTGGCGGCCGAGCGGCTCGAGCAGAAGGACGCGGAGAACCCCGACGACTGGGCGCTCATCGAACGCCTCGTCCTCCTCCGGACCATCGACTCGGTCTGGGTGGAGCATCTGACCGAGGTCGACGAGTTGCGCCAGGGCATCGGTCTGCGCGGCATTGCCCAGGAAGACCCGCTCAACGCCTTCAAGAAGGAGGCTTTCAGCCTCTACGAAGAGATGAGCTCGCTCATCCGCCACCAGGTCGCGACCACGATCTTCCGCGTCTCGATCGTTCGCCAGCCGGCCCAGCCGCAGGGCACCGAGGGGACGGGGCAGCCGCCGGCCAGCAGCAATGAGCAGGCCGGCGCAGTGCCGGGGCAGGCGGGCGGCAACGGAAACGCGGGCGGCAACGGAAACGCGGGCCAGGCGGGCGGGCGCATGCTGCCCGGGCCGCTGCCACAGGGTCGCGCCTCCGGCGGATCGAGCGGCGCCACGAGCGGTGGGTCGGGCGGAGCGATCCGACCCGGCTACTCTCCGGCGGGCGTCCGCATGGGCCGCAACGACCAGTGCTGGTGCGGATCCGGGATGAAGTACAAGAAGTGCCACGGTCGGTAGAGACGCCGCTCTGCCAGGGCCGAAACGCGGAGCCGCAACGCCCGCATGGTCCGGGCAGGTGACGAGGCCCCGACTCACCTGGCGTGAGAGGCTCCGAGACCTGCTGCTGGTCGTGATCGTCTTCGCCCTGGGCGCCGGTGCGCTCACGGCCTACACCACGTTCCGAATCTGGCAGGTCGGCCATCAGGACGGCCGGCGCAGCGTCGACGCCATCGTTGTGCTGGGCGCTGCCCAGTACAACGGCCGGCCGTCGGGGGCGCTCGCCGCACGTCTGGACCACGCCATCGAGCTCTACAAGGAGGGCGAGGCGCCCTTCTTGATCACCACCGGGGGCAACCTGCCGGGCGATCTCACGACCGAGGCCGAGACGGGTCGCCGCTACGCCATGGCCAGGGGCGTGCCGGAGTCGGCCATCCTGATGGAGAACACCGGCAGCAGCACCCTGGAGTCGATCCAGCACGTCCGGGCCATCTTCGACGCCCACGGCCTGCACACGGCCCTGTTCGTCTCGGACCGAAGCCACATGCTCCGCGTCCTGCGCCTGGCTGAGGACCAGGGTATCGAGGCCTGGTCCTCGCCGACCGAGACAAGCCCGGACGACATCGATCAGGACCTGATCTTCAAGTCGCTCGTCCACGAGCTGGGTGCGATGGGGCTCTACGTCTTCGTCAACGAAGACCCGGGCTCGGCCGGTCAGACAGGCGCCGAGGCATCGGCCTCACCGAGCCCTGCGGCCGGGCACTGATCAAGGGTCAGGGGCAGGCGCCGCGGCATCGTCCTAGTTCGCCTCAACGGTCACATCGTCGCCCCAGCCACGACCCGTGCGGCGCCCCGGGCAAAACGGGTGTGCCCGCGCAACGGAATGCTGAACGAGTTGGCCTCCAGGTCACAGATTAACCGGCAACCACGGCATTTAACCTCTTGGCCTGGGCGAATTGAGGCCGTATACTCCGGCCATCGTCGGTCGCGATCAGGGCCCGTCATCCTGTCGCGATCCTGCGGAGGGACGATTGCCGCCACACTGAGGAGAGTAGTGAAGCAGGCCGAGGAAGCGGCTTTCATCGATCTCATCGCCTGCGAGCGTGATTGCCGCGGTTGCAGCTATGCGGCTGCCCTCGATTGCGATGGCAACTGCGGATCCTGCACCCACAACATCTACTGCCCCTGCGTGAACCCCGTCGTCGCCCGGAGCAAGAGCGCGCTGCGCCTCATCGAGCTCCGACCGATCCTTCTCCAGGATGCGAGAGGCCGCTCCTAATGGAGCCGGCCGAGATTCGCGACCTGGTCCAGCGGATCCAGGCGACCTCGGGGCGTCTTTGACCTCGAGGCCAAAGGGACTCGTCTAGCAGATCTGGACGCGCGCGTCGGCGAGTCGGACTTCTGGGACGACCAGCGTTCCGCCAAGAAGGCGCTACGCGAGGCTGAGGGGCTCCGCGAAGAGCTGGCGCTGTGGCGCGACATCGAATCCCGCGCCAGATCCACCCTGGAGCTGCTCGAGCTCGCCCAGAACGAAGACGACCAGCGCCTCCTCGACGATGTCGCCGGCGAAGCCGCCACGCTCGAGAGCGAGTACGGCATCGCCCGACGCGGCCTTCTCTTCGGCGGCGAATACGACCAGCGCAACGCGCTCCTGACTATCAGCGCCGGGGCCGGCGGGACCGAAGCCACCGACTGGGCCGAGATGCTCCTTCGCATGTACCTGCGCTGGGCCGAGCGTCACCGTTTCGCGACGGAGATCCTCGACCAGACCGAAGGCGAGGAGACGGGCATCAAGAGCGTCACGGTGGCCATCGACGGTCGATACGCCTACGGCTTCATGAAGGCCGAGCGCGGAGTCCACCGGCTCGTCCGCATCAGCCCTTTCGACTCCCAGAAGCGCCGCCACACGACCTTCGCCCTGGCCGAGGTCCTGCCCGAGGTCGAGAGCGACCTCGAGGCCGAACTGAACTGGGATGAGATCCGGATGGACACATTCCGCGCCACTGGGGCCGGCGGTCAGCACGTGAACAAGACGGACTCGGCCGTCCGCCTGACTCACATACCCACCGGCATCGTGTCCCAGAGCCAGAACGAGCGGTCGCAGACACAGAACAAGGAAACGGCCTCAAAGATCCTTCAAGCCCGGCTCCTCCAGCGTGCCGTGGAAGAGCACGAGGCCGAGTTGAAGAAGCTGCGCGGCGAACACGTTGAGGCGGGCTGGGGCAACCAGATCCGAAGCTACGTCCTGCATCCCTACCAGATGGTCAAGGACCACCGCACGGAACTGGAGACGGGGAACACGTCGGCAGTCCTCGACGGCGACCTTGACACGTTCATGCAGGCCGAGCTCGAGCGCGAGGCGACGGGCGCCGTCGTGGGCACGGATGGGCCTCGACCGGCGGCCGGCTAGGGTGGCCATCTCGTATCGGCCGCCCAGGCATGCCGAGCTGGCCGAATGCGCGCTCGTCTGGCATTCCGCCGTCGACGATTACATGGCCCGCCTCAACCGGCCGTTACCCTCGCCCTACCTCGACCCACTCCTGACCTTGCTCGAGCATCTGCTCGTCACCGACCCGGAACGGTTTCTGGTGGCCGTGCGCCCCGCGGTTGCCGGCAGCGCGCACGGTCGAGACAAGGTGGTCGGCTTTGGGATCGCGGCTCAGCGCGAGCACGTCTGGTTTCTCTCACAGCTCTATGTGCTGCCCGAAGAGCAGGGCCACGGCATCGGTCGCGCCCTCCTGACACAGATCCTGCCGTCCCTTCCGGCAGGCCAGGCGAACGCCCAACGCCCCGAAGGCGGCCGGACGCAGAGCCTCGCCCTCGACGAGCGCGACGTCGCCGACCACCGTCCCGGGATCCTCGCCATGTGCACCGATTCGGCTCAGCCCGTCTCCAACGGCCTGTACGCTCGATTCGGGATCGTGCCTCGGGTTCCCGTCCTCAACCTCGTCGGCACCCCCAATCCGTCCGCCCTGTCGCGGCTGCCCGTCGGTGTCGGCGCCGAGCCGTTCGGTCGAAGCGACACATCGGCCACCCTCGACTCGATCGACAGGACCGTCCTCGGCTACGCCCACCCGGCCGACCACGGCCTGCTCCGGGCCTCCGGCCGCACCGGCTTCGTGTATCGGTCCGACGACGGGCAGGCCATCGGCTACGGCTACAGCTCCGAGGCGGGGCGCTTCGGTCCGGTCGCTCTTCTCGATCCGACGCTCACGGCCCCGGTACTAGGCCATCTGATGCACGTCATCCGCCCGCGCGGAGCGACGTCCGCTTGGGTCCCGGGGAGCAACGATCGGGCCATGGTCGCGCTCCTGAGGGCCGGCCTCCGCATCGAGGGCTTCCCCGCCTTGTTGTGCTGGACCCGGCCATTCGCTCAGTTCGAGGGCTATCTCCCGGCCAGCCTGGCGCTCTTGTGAACGCGGAGCCAAACCGCACCGACCGATCGGTGCTAGCCTCGTTGCCATCGTGAGCGCGGCACCTACCGGATCCCCATCGAGCCCGATTCGCCGACCCGGCGCGACCGGCCAGCGGCCCACGGATTCAGTTCCCGGGCGGATCGTGCTGGCCATGCAGGGCGTCACCAAGTCCTATCCAAACGGCCGAGTAGCGCTCCGCGGCGTGGATCTGACCATCCCAGAGGGGGACTTCGTCTTCCTGGTCGGGCCCTCCGGCGCCGGTAAGTCCACCGTGATAAAGCTCTTGATCCGCGACGAGCTTCCGACGAAGGGCGCCGTCCTTCTCGACGGCCGCGACCTGGGACGGCTGAAGCGCCGCGAGGTGCCCAAGATCCGTCGCAAGATCGGCATCGTCTTCCAGGACTTCAAGCTCTTGCCCAACAAGACGGTCCGGGACAACGTCGGCTTCGCGCTGGAGGTCACCGGGGCCCGCCGGCGCGAAATCGACCCAGCCGTCGATCGGGTCCTACGAGTAGTGGGCCTCACCGGTCAGGCGGACCAGCTCCCATCGCAGCTCTCCGGTGGTGAGCAGCAGCGAACTGCAATCGCTCGAGCACTGGTCCACAACCCAAGGTTGTTCATCGCCGACGAACCAACCGGCAACCTCGACCCGATGATCAGCTGGGAGATCATCCAGCTCCTGCTCCGCATCAACGAGCTGGGGGTGACGGTCCTGATGGCGACCCACAACGCCGAGGTGGTGACGGCCGTGCGAAAGCGGGTCGTTGCCCTGGAGAACGGGCGGATAGTGCGCGACCAGGTCGGCGCCGCCTACCACCGCGAGGACTGAATGTTCGCCTTCATCGGCTTCAGCCTGCGGCGCGCCTGGCTGGGCTTCTGGCGGAACGGCCTCATGAGCCTCGCCGCAACAGCCACGATGGTCCTGATGCTGGTCCTGCTGTCCGGCCTGATCATCCTCCTGCACGGCCTCGACGCCACGCTCAATTACGTCCAGCAGGAGGTCCAGGTCGTGGCCTATCTCAAGGATGAGGCCACACCGCAGGACATTGCCGGTCTGGCGACATCCCTTCAGGGAATGCCTCAGGTAACACACGTTGAATCGGTGTCGAAAGACAAGGCCCTGCAGGACTTCCTGGCCCGACACCCGGACGAAGCCGACGTGATCAACTCCCTCTCGACGAACCCGCTGCCGGCCTCGCTCCAGATCAACCTGCGCGATCCGAATGACTACCTCGATGTCGCGACCTACCTCAAGAACCAGCCAGCCGTCGATCGGGTGCTGAACATCAAGCAGACAGTCGACCAGATGCTGACCGTGATCGGCATCCTTCGAGCCGGGGGCACGGCCATCCTCGTCGCCGTCGGGCTGATCGTGCTGTTCATCATCGTGAACACGATACGACTGGCCGTCGTCTCTCGAGCGGACGAGATCGAAATCATGCGGCTCGTCGGAGCATCGGACGCGTTCATTCGCTGGCCGTTCATCTTCGAGGGCGCGTTCGTCGGGTTGTTAGGGGCGGGCGTGACGATCTGCCTCCTGCTCATCGGTCAGGGCCAGATCACGGCCTTCCTGGCAGGCTACTTCCAGGTCCTGCCGGTTGAGGCGGCCGTGACCGTCGGCCAGAACCTCATCCTGATCGTCCTGGGGACCGGGGTCGGAATCGGCGTCCTCGGCTCCTACCTATCTGTTCGGAGCTATCTCATCCGCTGATCGCAGGTCGATCCGCGTCTCTTTGCTGCCTGAGGTTCGCACCATGCCCACAGAATCATCCGCGATCGGTCCGAACGGATCCGGAAGCTCCGCCCCGGAGGCGGAGCACACGCCAGAGCGAACGCCGGACGGCAAGGCCGGGACCGACGAGCGCGTCGAAGAAGCGGAACGCAGGGGCCGCGACGGCTCGCGCCGCACCCGCGGCGTTGCGCCGTCCCGCTTCAGCCTCATCCTGGTCGCGGTCCTCGCCGGCAGCGCCCTGTTCATGGGCGGCTTCTCTCTCGGGGCCCATATCGCCACGACGCCCGGAACGCCGGCCGATGAGGAGACGCGCTTCGGCCCGTTCTGGGACGTCTACTCACTGATCCAGAACGACTTCGCCGGCTCGCCGAAGCCGAGCCAGGACCAGCTGGTCCAGGCGGCCATCAAGGGCATGATGGAGAGCCTCAACGACCAGTGGTCCTACTATCAGGGCCCGTCCGACTTCCAGAACTCGCTGCTCAACGTCGGCGGCCAGGCCCAGGGTATCGGCGTCCAGGTCCAGCTGCAGCCGGTCGACGCGAGTTCGACGGCGACCTGCTCGACCATCGGAAACGGCTGCGAGATGGCCATCGTTCAACCGATCACCGGATCGCCCGCCGATGCGGCCGGCCTCAAGGCCGGCGACGTGATCGTTTCGGTCGGCGGCAACTCCCTCGACGGCCTCACCATCGACCAGGCCATCGCCTTGATCAAGGGGCCGACAGACACGTCGGTGGCGCTCGGCTTGCTTCGCGGCAGCTCGTCGATGCAGGTGTCGGTCGTGCGCAAGGTCTACAACCAGCCCGAGGTGGACGCCAAGACCCTGGCCAACGGCGCGGTCGCCTACCTTCACGTGATGGGTGTCAACCAGCCCGCCAGCTCGCAATTCGACCAGAAGCTCGCCGCCGCCCTCCAGGCCGGCCAGCGCAACATCATCCTCGACCTCCGCGGGAACCTGGGCGGGTACGTCGACGACGCGGTCAAGATCGCCAGCGAGTTCATTCCGTCAGGCACGATCGTTTACCAGCAGGACGCCAGCGGCACGACCTCCGAGCTGACCGCCCGAGCCAACGGCCGTGCCACCGACCCCGCAATTCACCTCGTCGTGCTCGTCGACGGGAACACGGCGTCCGCGGCCGAGATCCTGGCCGCCGCGCTGCAGTCCCACGAGCGAGCCAAGCTGGTCGGATCGAAGACGTACGGCAAGGGCGTCGTGCAGGAGTGGCTGCCACTATCCAACAACTTTGGTGGCATCCATCTGACCGTCGCGCGCTGGCTTACCCCGGACAAGGTCTGGATCCAGGGCAAGGGCCTCCAGCCCGACGTGCCGATCAGCTCGGACAATGCCCGTGCCGGCACCGACCCCGTCCTCGACGCGGGGCTCGAGCAGCTGGGCTTCCCGCCTCAGTCCGGCGCCGCGGCGAGCCCAGGGGCGTCCGCGGCCCCAGGTGCGTCCGCGAACCCGACTTCGAGCCCAGCGGCAAGTTAGCTCGATTCGGCCCTGTCAGTCCGCGCCCAGAGGCGCCAGGCGGTCCGGCACGCTCTGCAGCTAGGTCCCACACGAAAGGGCGTTTGCGTCTTTCGCGCCCGATCGATACCATGCCCTCGAACGAAAGGAGGTGATGTGCAGTGTCGGATTTGCCGATGCGCTGCACCACCTCGCCAGGAGCCGGAGTCTAAAGACCGGTCACCAGCGGGTGGTGTCATAACGCAGTACCGAATGCCGGCCCTTCGGGGCCGGCATTCGTGCGTCTCCGGCATTGGCGCTGGCGCTGGCGCTGGCGCTGGCGCTGGCGCCAGGGTCGGGCCCAACGTCAAGCCTCCCGTCCGCTAACCTCGTCGCAGCAGCCCCGAGCCACACGCAGGAGACCGCCATGGGCGAAGAGAAGACCGTCGCCCAAAACCGAAGAGCCCGCCACGAGTACTCGATCGAGGATTCGTTCGAGGCCGGCATCGTCCTGACCGGAACCGAGATCAAGTCGATCCGAGCCGGCAAGGTGAGCCTGGCCGAGTCCTACGCGCGCATCGAGAAGGGCGAGGCCTGGCTGGTGGGCGCGAACATCCAGCCGTGGGACACCGGCAACCGCTACAACCACGAACCGAAGCGCCCGCGGAAGCTGCTCGTTCACCGCGACCAGATCGTGAGCCTGCTGTTCCGCACCAAGGCGAAGGGCCTCACGCTGGTCCCACTCAAGATGTACATCACCACGCGCGGTATAGCGAAGCTCGAGATCGGGCTCGCCAAGGGTAAGCATCAACACGACCGCCGGCGCGATATCGCCGAGCGTGACTCCCGTCGGGACGTGGAGCGGGCCATCGCCGACGCGAGCCGCGACCGCGGGCGCTGACGAGCGGGCGTCGGCAAGGCGACGGCTGTCTGGATCATGTGCCCGCCGTTCGGTTTGGGCGCTGGTGGCGACGATTGTGCCTTTGACACGATGCCATGCGCCATGCCGCTGCCGAACTCGGACGGCTTACCGTTCTCCAGCGGTCCTCGCCGGCTCCGATCTCCCTCGCCGTTCTCGGTACCGTAGCGCCGTCTAGCCAACGGTGCGCCAACCGATGTGGTACAAGGGAACAAATGAGTATCGACTCAGTAGAGCCGTACGAGGGCAACGGCCAGAACGGAGTCCCTCTCGCCGTAGTGCCATGGGAAAAGCCCGAGGCAGTGGTTTGGCACGCCCCCGAAACGGCGCCGCTGGACGTACCCGCAGAACTACGGCCGCGGCGCAGGTTCCTGCCCCGCCTCCGCCGGCCGCGGGTCGCGTTCCAGAGCCGCAACCATCCTCGGTTGGTGGCCCTCGTCGGCTTCACCGTCGCGTTCCTTGTCGGCATTTTCGCGGCACTCGTCCTGATCTCCGCCGTCGCACTGGCGGTCGCCAGTTCGTACAGCAGTCGCGTACTGCCCGGTGTCCATGCCGGTTCCGTCGACCTATCGGGCCTGACTCGCGACGAGGCGATGGCCAGCCTGCAGTCCGGATATGCCTACCTCGGCCAGGGCGAAGTGACCGTCACGACACCCG
>OCZT010008374.1_pt1 | contig 10068 bp, 5 predicted proteins | sample 1539031 | NCBI WGS metagenome assembly OCZT01 (sample SAMEA3539308, study PRJEB22396) | soil metagenome | biome: tundra; feature: field; material: soil | place: USA | collected 2010-05 | depth 0.15 m
GGCTGGTGTTCTTGTTCCTGTTCACCATGGTGGCGGTGTACCTCTCGGCCAATCTCGGAATGATGTGGATTTTTGTTGAGGCCACAACCCTCGCATCCGCCTTGCTGGTGGGCTTCTACAATACCGAGGGCGCAGTCGAGGCCGGCTGGAAGTATCTGATCGTGTGCACCGTGGGCATCGCCTTCGCCCTGTTCGGTACGATCGCGTTCTACCTCGCGGCAGTGAAAGGCGGGGTCAGCCCGCAATCTGCGCTCGATTGGGGAACCCTGATGGCCGCCGCTCCAGGTCTGGTTGGAGGACGCGAGCTGCTGAAACTTGCCTTTGTGTTTGTGGCGGTGGGATACGGAACCAAGGTTGGCTTTGTGCCTATGCATAGCTGGCTGCCCGACGCCCACGCCGAGGCCCCTTCACCCATTAGCGCCCTCTTGTCCGCGGTGCTGCTGAATTGCGCGATGTACGCGCTGCTGCGTTTTGACGCGATCACCTCGCGGGCCATCGGCAGTGGCTTCAGTCATACTCTGCTGCTGATCTTCGGCGGCGTTTCCCTCGCCGTGGCGAGCCTGCTGATGATTGTGCAGCGCGATCTGAAACGCCTGCTCGCCTACAGCAGCATTGAGCACATGGGCATTGTGGCGATCGGCATCGGTCTGGGCGGTGCACTGGGACTCTTTGGCGCTTTACTGCACACCTTCAATCACTCGATCGCCAAAACATTCCTGTTCTTCACCGCGGGCAATGTTCGAGAAAACTTCGGCACCCTCCGCATGGAGCGGATTCGCGGCATGGCCCTTTCCCTGCCCTGGGCAGGCGGCGCTCTCATCGTGGGAGGCCTTGCCATCACCGGAATGCCGCCCTTTGGGTTGTTTGTCAGCGAACTGGTGATTCTCGCCGCCGCTTTTTCCACGGCACACTACTTCATTGCCGTGCTGATGCTGGCAGCAATTTCTGTGGTCTTCGGCGCGCTGCTCCACCATTTTCAGCACATGCTCATGGGTAAGTCGGACGATGTTCCCGCACAGCCGGCTTTGCAGGCTTCCTGGTTGGTCGTGATGGGCGTTTGCGCTCTGTGCCTGGTGGTGTTGGGCGTACATATCCCAGCGGCATTTAATGCTGTTTTGCGTGGGGCGATGGCGGTGTTGCAGCCATGACAGCGATCCTTCCCAATAACGAGGCGGGTGTATCACGAGCGCTGGATCTGCTGAGCGCCGAGAACACGCGGCTGGTCTCCATTTTTGGCAGCACCGACGATAACCACGTACGCTACGTTCACTACCTCATTGAGGTGGACGGCCGCGAATACCGAATGCTCAGTTCGCCGGTCACCGGACCCATTCCTTCAGCAACGCCGATCGTGCCCGCAGCCGCCTGGTACGAACGCGAACTCCATGACCAGTACGGCATCGAGTGCGAAGGGCATCCTGACCCGCGGCCGCTGTTGTTCCACGAGAATTGGCCGGAAAACGTGCATCCCATGATCGACGACGCTTCGCATGTGCCTTGGGCGGAAGGCCAATACCACTTCCTCAGAGTTCACGGGGACGGGGTTTGCGAAGTGCCGGTCGGTCCCATACACGCCGGCATCATTGAGCCTGGACATTTCCGCTTCAGTGTAGTCGGCGATACCGTCCTCCATCTCGAACTGCGGCATTTCTATACCCACAAGGGCACGGAGAAGCTTTTCGAGAACAGCGCGGTGATGGACGGGGTGATGATTGCCGAATCGGTTTCGGGTGACAATTGCTTCTCCCACGCCGTGGCCTACTGCCAGGCAATTGAAAATGCCTTCGCGATCCCGGTGCCCCCGCGGGCGCAGGCCATCCGCCTCGTCGGACTCGAACTAGAGCGCATGCTTGCCCACATCGCCGACGTCGGGGCGCTGTGTGGAGATGTCGGATTTATGGTACCGGCCGCGTACACCGCGCGCATTAAGGAAACTCTGCTGCAGGCTTCAGCCCGCTTTTTCGGTACGCGTTTCTGGCGTGGCATTTCCGTGCCTGGAGGAGTAACACGCGATTTGTCTGGCGCAGAAGCGGGCGAGTTCGGTCGCATTGTCACAACAGCGGCCCGCGATTTCGCGCAGATGGCACGTCTTATTCTGCATACTTCGTCGGTTCAGAACCGTTTTGAATCGACAGGAATCCTGACCGCCGAAATCGCTAAGCAGCTGGCGGTCGTCGGCCCGGCGGCGCGCGCCAGCGGAATCAGACTCGATGTCCGTCGCGATCATCCAAGCGGCCGCTATCGCGACGTCCAAGTGGACGTTCCACAGTACAAGCACGGAGATGTGCTCGCACGCGCCCGCATCCGAATCGACGAGACCGCCATCTCGACGCAACTGATCAACGAAACGCTGAAGGAACTTCCGGCAGGATCGGTTCTTGTCCCCGTGCCACTCTCGGGAAGCGCAGACGCTCTGTCGGCAGTCGAATCGCCGCGGGGCGAACTTCTTTACTGGGTGAGAATACGCGACGGGAAGATCACGCGGTGTCACATCAAATCACCTTCGTTTCAGAATTGGCCAGCGCTGCCGTTGGCCATGCCTGGCAATATCATTGCGGACTTCCCCCTGATCAACAAGAGCTTCAATCTCTCGTACTCCGGATGTGATCGATGATCGGCGACGCCGTCGAGCGCAGTCTCAGAAGTCCCCAGGTGTTGATCTCGGTCGACGAATTATTCTCGAACGCCGCGGGAAGCCGCATGCCGGATGTCCGACCGGACTTGCTTACCGATGAGGTTGCGCGTCGCGTAGTGGCAGCCTGTCCGACATCGGCATTGAAAATTGACGAGGACGCCGGGCGAACACATCTGATTCTTAACTACGGTGAGTGTACCGGCTGCGGCCGGTGCATCGCAGCAGGTGGCGGGACTTTCCGGTACGCGGAAAAAGTCACTCGCTGCGGTGTGAGCAAGCAAGCGCTGATTCGAAGCTGGGACATCCAGGACCGGGCTGAAGTTGTCCAGGACGAGCCTGCGCTATCTCAGGCAGCAGAGCAGATTCGGGCGCTGGTCGGGCGGGCGCTGAACATCCGGCAAGTCGATGCCGGATCGTGCAACGGCTGCGAGGCGGAAATCGTCGCCCTCACAAACCCCTACTACGACCTGGAGCGATTTGGAATTCACTTCGTCGCATCGCCGAAGCATGCAGATATGCTGCTGGTCACCGGCCCCGTTACCCGAAACATGGCAGCAGCGTTGAAGAACGCTTACGATGCTGTGCCTTCTCCGAAGCTGGTGGTTGCGGTTGGAGCCTGTGGTTGCAGCGGCGGAATCTTCGGCCGCAGCCACGCCGTAGTCGGCCCGGTAGACGCGGTAATTCCCGTTGACGGATATATTCCAGGATGTCCTCCGACTCCGAGGATGCTCCTTACAGGTATCGTGCAGGTGCTACGCCCTTTTTCGTTGCGCTGGTGAAGGCGCAGGTCGTAGTCCCCTGTGTGGGGCTGTTGTTCAAGCGGAAGTCGCCACTGCCCACAACCGGTCCCATCACACTATCACCAGAGCTGTGTCGGCCAAGCAGCACGTGGAACCAGACTTCTGGTGCAAAATCGAAACTATGGCTTACTCGCATCTACTGGGACGGACGACCAGAGGTCCGCTCTGCCTCGTTCGGTCGGGTACCCCCCCTTCCTCGGAAGCGAAGATGAGTTTTTTTACCATACGTCATCTCGAAGGTATCGTCTGCTCTCCTTGAATTGCTGGTTGAACGAGTTGCGTTTGATCGGTGCATTGGTTCTTCGCGTGGAGGTGCCCTTTCCGTAATGCGCGTTCCTTCATCATCACGAAGAAGACAGGAACCAGAATCAGGACGTGGATGGTGGAAGTAATCATGCCGCCGACGATAGGCGCGGCAATCGGCTTCATTACATCGGAGCCGATGCCGGATTCCCAGAGGATCGGAACCAGGCTGGCAAGCACAGCGCAGACTGTCATGAGCTTTGGCCGCAAACGATGAACAGCGCCTTCGATGGCTGCCTCTTCAACGTCGGCATTCGTTAATGTCTTACCGGATTGCAGCTTATGTTCGAGCGCTTCATGTAGATAAACCAGCATGACCACGCCGGTCTCTACCGCGATTCCAAAGAGTGCAATGTAACCGACCGCCACGGCGACGCTGAAGTTATAGTGAAGAAGCCATTGCAGGAGCAACCCTCCACTCATCGCATAGATGGTTGGGAAGATGAGAACAAGCGCTTCGGCAACCGAGTGAAAAACCAGGTACAGCAACACGAAAATTGCAAAGAAGACCACCGGAAGAATCAGTTGCAGACGTTGCTTGGCGCGAAGTTCGAGTTCATATTCTCCCGACCATTGAAAAGAGTAATTCGCTGGCAGAGTCAATTTGTCGTGAATGAGTTTGTTTGCCTGTGCAACGAAGCCGCCGTAATCGGAGTTCTTGAGATCGATGTAGATGTATCCCGTCAGTGCACCGTCTTCGTCCCGAATACTGGCGGGGCCATGCGTGAAGGAGATCTTCGCTACCTGACCAAGTGGAATCTGCGCGCCCGAAGGAGTACCGATCAGCACGCCACGCATCTTCTCGACATTGTCACGGAAGTCTCTCTGGTAGCGGACATTGATGGGATAGCGTTCGCGGCCCTCGATATTTTCTGCGACATTCTGGCCGCCGATGCCGGATGAAACCGCTGTCTGCACATCCGCGATCGTGAGACCGTAACGCGCTGCCTCCTCCCGCTTGACTTCGACATTGACGTAGAAACCCTGCGCCACCTTCTCAGCAAAGACAGATCGCACCTGCGGCAGTCCAGAGAGAACAGTCTGAATCTGCGAAGCCAATTGCTGAATACCATCCACATTCGGCCCCTGCACCTTCATGCCGAGCGGCGTCTTGATGCCGGTCAGTTCCATGTCCAGGCGGTTTTCGACCGGACTTGTCCAGGTATTCGATAGCCCCGGAAACTGGAGCTTCTCATCCATCTGCTGAATGAGCTTTTCGTAGGTCATCCCAGCGGGCCATTGCTCCCGCGGTTTGAGCATGAGCGTAGTGTCAAACATATCCAGTGGCGCATTGTCGGTTGCGCTGTCCGATCTGCCAACCGCGCCGAATACGCTGGCCACTTCAGGGAAGCTGCGAAGAACACGGTCCTGCTGTTGCAGGAGTATCTTTGCCTGTTCAATGGAGATGCCGGGAAGAGCAGTCGGCATATAGAGAGTGGAGCCTTCAAAGAGAGCCGGCATGAACTGGCTGCCCAAGTGCCACGCAAGTGGAAGTGTGACCAGCAGAAAGATCAGGTTGACCACAATGGTGAGCCAGCGGTGTCGCAGGCAGAATTTTAGGATTGGTAGGTAAATCGCCTGCGTGACCCGTGAGATTGGATTGGCACTCTCCGGCCGCAGGCGGCCCCGAATCAGCATCACCATCAGGACCGGCACGAGGGTGATGGCAAGGATGGAGGAAGAGCCGACCGCAAGGGTCTTGGTCCATGCCAGCGGGCGGAACATGCGTCCTTCCTGCGCTTCGAGCAGGAAGACCGGCATAAATGAAACGACGATGATGATGAGTGAAAAGAAGAGCGCCGGACCAACCTGCTTGGCTGCGTTGATAAGAATTGTCTGCCGCTCCGGTTCCGATACCGGGCTGGCATCATTTTCCTGCCGTTCCGATAAATGACGATAGCCGTTTTCGACCATCACAATGGAGGCATCGACGAGCACTCCAATCGCCAATGCGATGCCGCCCAGCGACATGATGTTGGAACTCACTCCCAGCCAGTACATCGGGATGAAAGACATCAACACCGCGATGGGCAAGGCAACAATCGCTATGAGCGCGGAGCGGAAATGAAACAGGAAAACGATAATTACCAGGCTGACGATAACGGCTTCTTCGAGTAGATCGCGCTGCAGCGTCTTAATCGACGCGTCGATCAAATCAGAACGATCGTATCCCGTCATGATCTGGACGCCGGGCGGTAGTGATGGTGCGATCTCACGCAGCTTCTGCTTCACTCCGTTGATGACGTTCAGCGCGTTCATGCCCTGCCGCATGACGATGATCCCGCCGACGGTCTCCCCATCTCCATTCCACTCTGCAACTCCTTCGCGGATATCCGGGCCAAAGCTCACCGTTCCCAAATCGCGCACCAGAATAGGTGTCCCATTTTTGCTGCCGACGGCGACCGCGGCGAGATCGTCCAGCGAGCGCAGATAGCCGAGACCGCGGATCATGTAGTCCGCGCCGCTCAAGTTAAGGACGCGACCGCCGACTTCGTTTGTGCTCATCTTTACTCTGTCGATGACGGTAGACAGCGGGATGCCATAGGCAAGCAGCTTGTTGGGATCGAGCTGCACCTGATACTGCCGAACGAAGCCGCCGATGCTGGCCACTTCGGCAACTCCAGGCACGGTCTCCAGCGCATACCGTAGATGCCAGTCCTGCAAGCTGCGCAGGTCGGCAAGACTATGCTTGCCGCTCCTATCGACGATGGCATACTCATAGACCCAACCTGCGCCCGTCGCATCGGGGCCGATCGAAGGATGCACGTTCTCCGGCAAGCGCCCACTGATCTGTTGCAGGTATTCGACGACACGCGAGCGCGCCCAGTAGAGGTCCGTGCCGTCCTCAAAAACTACATAGACGTAGGAATCGCCAAGCATGGTCTGAGCGCGGACGGCCTTGACATGCGGGGCAGCCAGCATGCTGGTGACGATTGGATAGGTCACCTGGTCTTCGATGACATCGGGGGGCTCACCTGCCCAACCCGTATGAACGATCACCTGCACGTCCGAAATGTCGGGTAGCGCGTCCAGCGGTACATGCTGCAACGACCAGATTCCTACAAGTGTGAGCAGCAACACTCCGGTGAAGACTATGAAGCGATTGCGGGCGCAAACGTCAATAATTCTGGAAAGCATTACATGCCTCCTGTCGCGTTCACGCGCAATTGCTTGGTTGCGATGACTTGACCGTTTTTCTGGACGGAGATGGTGACCTGAAATGCGCCGCCGGAGCCAAGCGAACCGCTTCCTTCATACATGCCAATGCCTTTGTCGGTGAGCTTGGTGGTTGTGTTCATTGCTGCCATCCCCATCGCCGGCATACCAACCATATAAAACGTGACCGTAACCTCAGCTCCGGTAGTGGGAGTTCCATCTGCACTTGTGAGTTTCACTCGAAAGACGTTGCTGCCCTTTTGCGGTGGGTTGGGATCAGTGGTGAAGTCGATGTTCGCCTGTGCAGCAGCGGGGGTATTTGTTGCTGGAGCTTTGCTTCCCGAACCCGGCGGAGGTGGAACAAAAGAACCTGCGGCGGCTTGCAGCTGGCTTTCTGAGTCAATGAGAAAGTTGGCTGAAGTGACGATGGATTGGTGTGCTTTCAGTCCTTTGAGAACGATGAAATCATCGCTGACGCGGGGACCAACTGTGATCTCTTTTGGCTCAAGACTGCCGTTGCCGTGATTGAGGAAAACCAGTTGCCGTGTGCCGGATTGGAAGACCGCCGATGCAGGAACAACGAGTTGACGTCCCAGGCTGGCTTTGAGGTCGACGTTCACGAACATACCCGGCTTCAGTTTGAGTCCAGGATTCGCCATCGCGAGCCGCACACGAACCGTGCGCGTCGCCATATCCACTTGAGGCAGAATCTCTTCGATTTGCCCGGAGAATGTGCGGCCCGGATAAGAGTCGACGGTAATCTGCGCCGTATCGCCAGGTCTTATGCGGCCTATGTCGTCCTGGAAAACCTGGGCATAGACCCAGACGCGCGACAGATCGGCAACGGTGTAGAGCTTGGTCGAAGGTTCGGCATACATATTTGGCAGAGCATTGCGCTCGGTAATGTATCCCTCAACCGGTGAGTTGATGATGAGGTCAGTAGTCGGCTTACCGGTTTCCTTCAGCTTTGTGATTTCACTCTGGGGAACTTCCCATTGTTCCAAACGTTGTTCTGCTGCGGCTGACAACGACTCTGCTCCAGATGCAACTCCGTCCACAGTACTGGCGCTCAAGGTCTTCTGGTTCTGCCTTGCCAGCAGATACTCCTGCTGGGTCGCCACGAGATCCGGACTGTAGATGGTGAAAAGCGGCTCTCCTTTGTGTACGTATTGATAGGTCGCATTGGCAAATACTTTGCGGATGTAGCCGGGGAAGCGCACCTGAACATAGGAGAGAAGACGCTCATTGATATCCACCGTGCCGGTCGCACGTATGTCGTCGTTCAATTGTTTGTATTCGACCGTGCCAGTCTGCAAGCCGATGCTCTGCATCCTCTCGGGTGTGAGTTGTACCGGAACGAGCGGAGCATCCATATTCATGTCTGGCATGGATGGCTTTGGCTCGTTCGCAGCAGCAGGCGGACCAGAGGCTACAGGCTGCATATCCTCGGATATCGGCGTCTTCATTGCCGTTGGCTGGTTCGCTTGATGGGAACGGTATGCCCAAATCCCAGCGACAACTGCGAGGATAACGACCCAAAAGAGCGAGGTTCTCAAGACATATTTGTTCATCGCAGTGTTGCTCCTGTCAGAGATTCGAGATGGGCCAAAGCAGCTTCGTGATCCACGAGGGTCTGCACGTATTCGAGCTTCAAGTTGAGGGTGTCCGTGAAATAAGAGAGGACATGAATAAACTGCTCACGATTGGACGCATAGGCGCTCAATGTTGCCCGGTAGGCTGCATCGGATTGCGGAATCAGACCTTCCCGATATTCCTTCAATAGCTCTTCATCGCTCGCCGCTTTGACATACCCCTCCTGCACCTCTGCGAGTTGCTGTTGCAGATGTGCATTGAGGGTCTGTTGTGACTCGGAGCGCTTCTCCGTGGCCTCTGCGATCTCCGCATTCACCCGCGCTTTGCGAGGAAAGCGCACATCGAAGGTGAACATGTAATAGTCCCGATACTTGCGGTCGGTGTTCTGGTAGATATAGCCAACTTCAAAATCCGGCTTTCCCTCACGCTTCGCAGACGCCAATTGCGCGTCTTGCTTCCGAATAGAACTCGCGTCAACCTGGATCTGAGGGTTGTTCTGCCGGACCATCCCAAGAAGCTCATCGGAGGTCCGTTGGAGCGGAGTAGCGATCAGGTCTTCCGTAACAATGTCCGGCGACCCTTGATCCCGATTGAGCAAACCTTTGAGATGTGCCTGCGCCTGCCACATCAGTTGATGGTGCATCGTGATCTCTTTCACGATTTTGGTTCGGTTCACCTGTGCCTGTAAGACATCCTGCTGCATGCCCTGGCCGACCCGATAATGGACCGTCGCATCCTGGATGAGCTGGTCAAGCACGGACTCGTTTTGCCGCAGGATGCCAAGCGTCTGCTGCAGATACGCCAGTTGGAGATAGTCAGCCTTTATCGCGTCGGCGATGCCGGTTTTTGTCACTTCAACTTCCGCTAGTTTTGTGTCGGCATCGCGTTCGGCTACGTCTCCTCGCAACCGCAATTTCCCTGGATAGGGTAGCGCCTGCGACGCTCCGACGCCGATGTAGGCGAAATCGCTGTTGGTGTATCCCGCAAACGGCTTCGGACTGCCCACACTCAACTGCTGGTAGGTAAATTTTGGGTCGGGCAACGTAGTCACCTGGGGCACTATTTGCCGGGCGGCCCGCACGCCGTAATTGGCGGCGGAGATTTGTGGGTTGTTTCCCTCGGCCTCAGCTAAAAGCTGGGACAAGGGCGTAGGCGGGCTCGCCACCGACTCCTGCCCGAGAGCAGAAGTTGCAGTGGCCAGCACGAGCGCGGCGGTCAACAAAGAGACCACGTTCATACGGGAGCTCCAATCTCATATGCAGTTCAAGGCATTCGCCAAAACACGGCAGACAAGCATGCGTGCTCGGCAAAAGCAGAGTGCGAGAGATGAGCGAACTAGATTCTTAGGATGGAAACTGCGGGCGGAGGAGACTCTGGAAGAGAGTAGTCGGGGTGTCCAAGCCATCCAACAACAACAGAGGGCGGATGCAGCAACTCATAAGCAGTCAGCCAGATCGCTGCAATCGCAACCGGGGACAGGGCCACTCTCTTTGTGACCAGCGCATTGTCATGAACTCTCGCCGGAACCTTCTGGCAGCAACCGCGCGGCGCCGGCATCTCCATCTGCCCGCACTGATTCTT
>OCZT010008375.1_pt1 | contig 10068 bp, 10 predicted proteins | sample 1539031 | NCBI WGS metagenome assembly OCZT01 (sample SAMEA3539308, study PRJEB22396) | soil metagenome | biome: tundra; feature: field; material: soil | place: USA | collected 2010-05 | depth 0.15 m
CGGCTCGGCGGAGCGATTTCGGACATCGCGGTATCCGACTACGCCTTCGCGCCAGCGCTCTCCCCCACCAGCGCGAGCGACACGGGGGTGGACTCCGCGGGTGTGAAGGTGACGGTTTCCGGCGTGGTGGATAGCATCGAATCCACCTTGGACACGACCGCCTCCGGAAAATGGACCCGATTGAACGCCTCGACTGTTTTCTTGAAGGCCAGCGGAACGCTTTACGTGCGCGCCCGAGTGGGAAGCGCGACCTCCCCCATCGCCTCGGCCACCGTCCAAATGGTCTTGGCGGCGCCAGGAATCAGCCTTGCCACGAGCACCTATGCCACCGCACAATCTGTGTCTCTGACAAGTTCCGCCAACGGCGCGGGCATCCACTATACCATGGATGGAAGCATTCCCACGGCGCAGTCACCGCTATACAGCGGCGCGATTACGGTAGGTTCCACCCAGACCCTTCGAGCCATCGCGGTCAAGAATGGATTTCAAAACAGCGCAGTGTCCAGCGCGGCCTATGCGATCGCTGATACGAACACCTACGGAATCCCTTGGAACCCCAGCATTACCTATGGGACCCTCACGGACGTGCGCGACAGCCAGATCTACCGAACGGTGAAGATCGGGGCGCAGACATGGATGGCGCAGAATCTGAATTATCGCGGCAAACCAGATGGCGCGGACACCCTCGGCGCGTGTCCGACGGGTATTGCGGACTCCTGCAAGAAGTACGGACGGCTATACACTTGGACAATCGCCATGGCGGGAACGAGTGGCAGCAATTCCGTTCCAAGCGGAGTTACCGGAATTTGTCCAAATGGTGCACATATACCAAGTGACACAGAGTGGAGCATTCTCATTTCCATCGTCGATTCCGCGGGGATTAGATTGAAAGCTGTCCGTGGTTGGAATTCCGGCGTTGGAACGGATTCCTACGGCTTTCGAGCACTTCCTGCAGGAACCGGAGATCTGGCCTCTATAGGTAGCTCAGACAAATGGTGGACTGCAACAGAATATGCAGTCGGCGGCGCTTGGAGCAGGGAGGCCAGTCTTGGTAGAGGCCAGGAATGGATCTCTCACAACATCTATAACGAGACAGTAAGTGAATCCATCCGCTGCGTCCAGAACGCTCCCTAATGCCCACCGGAAGCGCCAGCCGCAGCGTCAAGCCCATCCGCTCCAACTGGAAGACCATTTCCATCCGCTGGGGCACCGCCGATATGGATGGGACCGCCTCATCCCCGCCTCCGACTGGAAGGCCGTCATGCTGGACAGTCAGGGGTTACGGTTTCGCTTCAAGCTGAGGGTAGAGTTGGTGACCAAGCTCAAGGACGTCACACCGGGCACCAAATTGCGCAAGGCGCTACTTCCACACCTCCCAAGCAACCCCAACCAGGACCGCGAAGCTCAGGAAGACATTCGCCCGGAAAAACCCGCCCTGCAGCGCCAGATCGTCGTCCCGCCGCATCAGATGCACCCATAGCAAAGAGACCGCGCACAAAAGCGTGACCACATGCCAGGGAGTCCCCCAATGTGCCGACCGCCCTGCCAGAACAAGGAAGACCAGCGTGAGGGCGTGAAAGCCCGCCGCCACGCGCAGCGACTTGTCTCGACCCAGGAGCGCCGGAATGGAATGCAAGCCCCGACCGCGATCAAAGGCCGCATCCTGGGTAGCGTACACAATGTCAAAACCCGACAACCAGCTCCAAAGAGCAGCACCGAGCAAGGCCGGAACAGCCAGAAATTGTCCTGTCACCGCGATGCCAGCCGCCAGCGGGGAGATGCCGATGGCCACGCCCAGCCACAGATGACACAACGCCGTGAAGCGCTTGGCCAAACTGTAGCCCAGGATCAAAACCAAGGCGAAAGGCGAAAGTCCCAGGCAGAGCGGATTGAGCAGCGCAGAGAAGACCACGAAAAGCGCAGAGTTGCTCACCACGAAAAGCATGGCCGCACGCTGGGTCACGCGACCGGCAGGGATGTCGCGACCGGCCGTGCGGGGATTGGCAGCGTCGTGTTCGGCGTCGATCAGCCGATTGAACGCCATGGCGGCGTTGCGCGCGGTCACCATGCAACCCAGCACCAAGACCAGCGTGGTCCACTTGGGATGCCCATGCGAGGCAGCCAGAAGGCCCGCGAGGGCAAACGGAAGGGCAAAGAGTGTGTGGGAGAACCGCACCAGCGACAACCAGCGGCGAATTTCAGTCATTTTCTGCCCAACGCGGAGAGATGTCGGCCTCGATCCCCAGAAGATCCAGAACCCGGGCCAGCACGGAGTCCACCATCTCCTCCACCGTGGTGGGATGGTGGTAGAAGCCGGGACTGGCCGGGACAATCTTCGCTCCGGCGTCCGAAAGCTCCAGGAGGTTGCGCAGGTGGATTCGGGAGAGAGGCGTTTCGCGAAGGACCAGGATCAAGGGGCGCCCTTCCTTCAGGCATACGTCCGCTGCGCGCAGAAGGAGGCTGTCTCCGGTGCCAGCGCAAATGCGTCCTGCCGTCCCCGCCGAGCACGGAACCACCACCATGCCGCGGTGGCGGAAGGACCCGGAGGAGGGTGGCGCAAAGAAGTTGTCGTCGGCATGGCGCACGATGGACCCAGGCAACCCGTCGGTGCCGGGAGCGACAGAATCTGGCAACGGCTGGCGCTCAAACCGGAACACCTGTTCGGCAGGACCGGAAGCCACCAGATGCGACTCCATCCCAGCCCTACGCAGATGCACCAGGAGGCGAGAGGCATAGATGGAACCGGAAGCCCCAGTCGCGCCCACAACCAGACGATTTTCGGGGTTCGTCATCCTCGGTTCCGGCGGAAACGAGCCGTTCGTGGTGAGCCTGTCGAACCATGGTTGTTCAAACGAAGTCCCGACGCGAAAACCAGAGCGACGACAGGGCCAGCAGGAATGCCGTCCAGCCCAACCCGTGGACGGTGCTCCAAAAGATGTACCCGTCGGGCAACGGAAGGTTGTGGGCGATCTGCGCCCGCACGTTGAAGATCTCCAGGTCAGGAAGCACCCAATGGGCGATCCTCGCCGCCCACTCCACCACTGGACTCGCCGGTGTGGCGCCGGGAATGCGCGTGGCGGCCTTGCGCATGGTTTCCATGTACTGCAGGATGCCGCCGGAAAGATGGCTGGCCAGGAACACCCCGAAGGTGAGAAGCGAACTCACCACGGGTGTGGAGAATGAACTGAACATGAGCGCCACGGCGGTGATCACGGCCATCTCCCAGAACGTCTCGTAGGAGGCCAGCAATAGACGCAGGTGAAAAGGCGCACCGGCGGCCCAGAGCACGCCCCAAAGGGCCAGCGTCATGGCTGCGACATTCACCCAGAGCACCAGCACCAACCCCAGGTACTTGCCCACCAAAAACTGTGAGCGGCGCACCGGCTTGGAAAGCAGCGTGAGGATGGTCTTGCGCTGGATCTCCTTCTGGATGAGTCCCACCCCAATGAAGATCGCGATGGCCAAGCCTCCCAACGACATCACCCCAAGGCTGAAGTTGGTGACCACGACCTCGCGATCGAACACGGACCAGTCTCCCAGAAGCTTGGAGAAAGCCACCAGCACCAGCACGAAGAACAGCAAGGTGTACAGGATCTTGTCACGCACCGTCTCGCGAAACGACGACAGGGCGATCCACCAGAGCTCACGCAAGTTCCACCTCCTTGGCCAGGAGATCCTCGAGCTTCGATCGATGCCCGGGGTCGTCAGGGTTAGACAAAATCTGGTCCAAAGTACCGGACATTCGCAGCGTGCCACGCACCACCATGGCGGCGTGCGTGCAGATTTCCTCCACATCAGAAAGGACATGGGAGGAGTAGAAGATTGTGGTGCCGCGCTTGTGCAGTTCCAGCATGGCAAGGCGCACATCGCGGCGTCCCATGGGATCCAGTCCACTCATGGGTTCGTCTAGCACCAGGAGCTTCGGGTGCGCAAGCACTGCCTGCGCCAAGCCCAGACGTTGCGACATTCCTTTGGAATAGGTGCGAAGACGCCGATCCAACCAGCCTCGCTCCACCTTGCAAAGTCCGCAGGCCTCCTCGATGCACGAGGAAAGGTCGGCACCGCGCACTCCAGACAATCGGCCGTAGTAGCGCAAAAGCTCCAAACCCGTGAGGTAGTCGTAGAAGTACGGCTGCTCCGGCTGAAACCCCACCTGGGAGCGGGAAGCTGGATCGAGCGGATCCAACCCCATGAGGCGGACAGTTCCTGACGTGGGACGCAAAAGCCCCATGAGTGTCTTGATGGTGGTGGTCTTCCCGGCTCCGTTGGGCCCTATGAACCCGTAGAGAGAGGCTTCGGGAACATCCAGGGTGATGGACTTCACCGCTTCCACCACGCTCAGGCCCCGTTCGAGCCCCAACCTGTAGGTCTTGCGAAAATCGCGGATCTCGATGAGGTTCACGAATCCTCCCTTTGCTTGGCCTCCGACGCCAACCGGCGCTCCCGAGACTTCGCGGCGATCTGCAGACCGCGTCCGGCATAATACACCGCCAACCCGGAGATCAACCACGGAAGAAGCTGGGAACGGCTCGGGCGCAGACCGGCGCTCATGGCGCTCGCCACCAACCAGAGGCCGTAGAAGAGCAGTCCCTGCCCCACCACCTTGATCCAGAACGGCCATTTCCACCATGGGAGCTTCACCACGATCTCCTTCCGAAGCGCAGAAGGTCCAGGACCTCGCGCAAACCTTCCAGGACCATCTCGCGGTCCAGACCGTCTTCTCCGTCCGGCTGAGCTTCCGGTTCGGGGAGGAGCATCCCGAGCTGCCCCGGATTGTCACTGCGGCGTGACTCCTCGGACATTTTCCGTCTTGCAGCCTGGATGGTGAGGTGCTCGTCGTACAGCAGTTCGCGGATCCGGCGCACCAGCTGCACCTCGCGTTCGCGGTACTGGCGGTCGCCACCGCGGATGCGACGCGGACGGAGCTGGGAGAATTCGCTCTCCCAGTAGCGGAGCACATGAGGCTCCAGCCCGACGAGCTCGCAGACTTCCTGCAGGCTCCACCAGGACTTCACAGGCTCACTCCAGCTCGGCCCGGGCCGCACGGGCCATCAGGGCTTCCACGCCTTCGCGCGCCGGCTTCCCCTCGAACAGGACTCCGTACACCTGCTCGGTCAGGGGCATTTCCACCTTGTGCAGGCGAGCGAGTTCGCGCACGCCCGCCACGGTGCGCACGCCTTCCGCGACCATGGTCATGCCAGACAGTACTTCCTGCAACGGACGCCCTTTGCCCACCTGCTCGCCCACGAACCGATTGCGGCTGTGCTGCGAGATGCAGGTGGTGATGAGGTCGCCCATGCCAGCCAACCCAAAGAAGCTCTCGCGATTGCCTCCGAGCTTTTCCCCAAGCCTGGCCATCTCCACCATGCCGCGGGTCATCAATGCGCCGCGCGTATTGTCGCCCAGCCCCAGACCGTCCAGAATGCCCGAGGCGATGGCGATCACGTTCTTCACTGCGCCGCAAAGCTCCACGCCCACGACGTCCGTGCTGCGATAGCTGCGAAAGTACGGGGCCAAAAAGAAGATGTCCTGGAGGGCGGCAGCGGTTTCCTCGTCTCGACTGGCCACCACCACGGTGGTGGGAACCTGGCGAGCCACTTCTTCCGCGTGGGAAGGCCCGCTGAGCACCGACACGTTCGCATTGGTGGCACCAGGCAAGACTTCACGGACGATTTCCGTCATCCGTTTGAGGGTTTTTTCCTCCACGCCCTTGATGAAGCTCACCCATTGCCGAGAGGCCACCTGTTCGGGCGTGAGCGCCTTGGCGAGGTTCGTGCAGACCCCGCGCAGGGTGTGGGAGGGCACAATCAAACAAACGACCGCAGCGCCGTTCACGGCATGGGCCAGATCAGCGGTGATCTCGACAGAATCCGACAACCTGACTCCGGGAAGCTTGTCCGGAAGCTCACGCGTGCGCGCAAGATCTTCCGCCACCTTCGCCGAATACTCCCACAGCTTCACCTTCAGGCCCTTGGCGGACAGAATCTGCGCAATGGCGATTCCCCACGACCCAGCACCGATCACGGCCACACAGGCTGGATCAAGGCCGTTTTGGGCCGCACGCTCACGGAACAGATCAATTCCCACCCGGCCCACTTCCTCAGGGTCTTCGTCGGAACGGGCACCGAACCGATACTCGGTGCCATCGCGCAGACGCTGGATATTGGCGCGGTGTTTCCAGACCACGAAAGCCGCGACGGCCCATGAAAGAAGGAAGAGATTGGTATCGCCGTGGTGGACTAGCTCTTGGCCCACAAGGCCCCAGGAAAGATGCCCGCCCACCGCCGTGGCCGCGGCGTATCCCAGGAGATGGAATACGACCAATGCCGTGTTGAGGATTCCCAGCGCGAAAGCCGCCGCGATGGAGGCCAGCGAAACGAATCCCGAACGGCGCAGGACCAGGATCCAGATGGCGAAGGCGGCGAGAGCCGGCCAGGGGGCGATGCCCACGAACACGCCCATGGCGGTGAGTACGCCCTTGCCTCCACGGAAGTTCGCGAAAGCTGTGAAGGTGTGCCCTATGATGGCGGCCAGGCCGCAGCCCAAGGCGAAGGTCTCGTTCGGGGCGCCCCAGGCGATTTTTGTCCACCACGCGCCCAAGAGCACAGCCCCGAGCCCCTTGGCGAAGTCCACAAGAGCCACGGGCAAGGCGGGTTTCCAGCCCAGCACGCGATAGACATTGGTGAGTCCGGCATTGCGGGAGCCGTGCTCGCGAATGTCGATGCCCCCGGCCAGGCGCGAAACCCAGATGGAAGTGGGAATGGAACCCAACAGATAGCACAGCGGTAGAGCAAGCCAGACGGTCATGGATCCTCGGAACTTGTGTAGTGCGGGAAAAGTACCAACGCCGCCGAACGATCAACTGGCCGCGGAGGAGGAATGAGCAGCATCCGGCATGGTTCCCCCGAATCGGGCGAGATCTTCGTCTAGGCGCAGCTCAAGTCTCTGACGGAAGCTGATGCGCAACGGCACACCGGCGAGATTGAACCGCTCGATGGCTCTGGCCCGCAGAAAACGACGGTAGGACTCAGCGATGAGGTCCGGATTTTCCGTCTCGAAGGCCAGCATGGGCGGATCCACATGCACCTGGCAGCAGCGGGTCAGCCGCACGGGATGGCCATGGGCATAAGGCGGAGCCTGAGCCCCGATCGCTTCCTGGAAGTAGGCGATGACATTCTCGCGACCCAGAATCTTCTGCAAGCCCTTGCGGACCCGGATGACCTCTTCCAACAGCCGCGGTACGCGCTGGCCAGTGCGTCCAGAAAATGCCACCACGGGGGTTTCAGCCAATGCCGGAATCCGTCCGCGCATGTCCTTGACCAGGATATCGAAGGTCTTGTGATCCTTTTCCAGCGCGTCCCACTTGGACAGGCCCAGGACCAGGCCTTTGCCGGCCTCTTCCACCTGGCGCAGAATGCGCAGATCCTGTTCGGGAAGACCTTCTTCCAGGCAATCCACCAGAAGAATCACCACGTGCGAACGCCGGATGGATTCCAGCGAGCGCATGTTGCTGTAATACTCGATGTCGTCGTGGACCCGGGCCTTCTTGCGCAGGCCTGCGGTATCGGTCACCACGAAGTCGTTGCCCTCCCAGACAAACGACGCATCGATGGAATCGCGCGTGGTGCCTGGGATCTCGGACACGATCATGCGGTCCGTGCCCAACAACCGGTTCACCAAGGTGCTCTTGCCCGCGTTGGGGCGACCCAAGATGGCCACGCGAATGCGTTCGTCCTTCACAGGACGGCCACCGGGGGGAATCAGGGCACGCAGTTTCTCGGACAATCCATCCAGTCCGTAGCCCATGGTAGCCGACACGCAATTGGCCGGTCCCATGCCCAGCTGCAACCATTCCCGCTGCGCCTCGCGGTCTTGGGGACGCTCGGCCTTGTTGGCCAGAAGGAGGATGGTCTTTCCCTTGCGCTGCACCGCGCGGGCCAGCTGGAGGTCGTCATAGGTCACGCCGGTGCGGGCATCGATCATGAACAGGACAACGTCGGCGCCATCGACCGCAAGGTCGATCTGATGACGGACCTGATCAGCCAACGGATCGATGGATTCGTCGATGAACCCACCGGTGTCCACAAGGTCCACGCGCCGACCGTCGAACTCCCACTCCTGGAAGTGCCGGTCCCGGGTCACGCCAGGCCGATCGTCGACCACAGCGGCACGGTGGCCGAGCAATCGGTTGAAGAGGGAAGACTTGCCTACGTTGGCCCGGCCGACGATGGCGATGCATGGTCGCTGGGTCATAAGGGGAGCGAAGTTAGCAACTCGAAGATGGTCCGTGAATCGTTAACCGGCAAATCGTAATTCGCTGGCCTGGGCTATCAGGGCTCGAAGGAGCCCACGAGTCCCAAGGACAGCCCGAAGGTCCCGTAAGTGTTGCGGCCCGTAAAGACCACTGGAACCTTGACTTCCAGGTTCCAGTCCTCGTCCAACTGCAGGATGCATCCGGGAAGCGCTTGGATCCTCTGGCGTTCGATGCCCCGGCTGTGGCCGCTGCTGTCGCTCACGCCTTGGCGATCCCACTGCATCCCGAATACGGGAGCGACGCCTTCGTCCAACTGCAATCCGGCGTTGAACAACGCAAGCTGGCGGTCGCCGGGCCGGAAACCCGAAGAATTCTGCGGTGTGATGGACCAGGTGGCCAAGCCGTCGATCCAACGGTTGGCCCTGTGGATTCCGCCCCATCCACCGAAGGTGAAGCCCCATTCCGGGCTGAACCCCACCACCCTCTCGTTCCCCAGGGGAAAGGAGAAGCCGGCCAAAGGTCCTGCGCCAAGCTTTGCGACCTGGATCTTGGCCGAAAGGTCGATGCGGTCAAAACCCGTGTAGAAGGAGTGCCTGCGCCCCTGGAGATAGGCCCAATCGGCATCGCGGAGCACCCAGGGCACCACGACTTCCAGATCCGAAGACTCGTTCATGCCATACTTGAACGCGCCGTTCATGCCAAAGGAGGTTGGAGCCGACGGGCTTGGGGCGGAGTAGTAGCTCCATCCTCCATCGAGCATCTGGTAGGTGGCGTCGAAGTGGGAATAGAGCCCGCCCTCCATGGCTCCAGGCTGCAGGATGGGCTTCTCGTCGAGTGCGAGAACGGGGAGGGATGACAAAATCAGGATCGCCAACAACTTGCGCATAGGGGTGGAACGATACAAATGAAGATGCATCAAGCCTCCAAAGCCTTCTCAGATTCCATCAGCAGGTAGGCGTTGATGAACTCGTCGATGTCGCCGTCCAGGACGCGGTCGGTATCGGAAGTCTCGACATTGGTGCGCAGGTCCTTCACGCGGCGGTCGTCCAAAACGTAGGAGCGGATCTGGCTCCCCCACTCGATCTTGAGCTTCTTGGCCTTCTTGTCGTCGCGCTTCTTCGCTTCTTCGTCGCGATAGTGCTGGTAGAGCTTGGCGCGCATCATCTTCAGGCAACTCTCGCGGTTCTGGATCTGCGAGCGCTCGGTCTGGCAACTGACGACGATTCCCGTCACGAGGTGGGTCATGCGCACGGCAGATTCCGTCTTGTTCACATGCTGGCCGCCCGCGCCCTGGGCGCGGTAGGTGTCCACGCGCATGTCTTCCATCTTCAATTCCGGGATTTCGGCGTCTTCCACCACCGGATAGGCGTAGACGCTGGCGAAGCTGGTGTGGCGGCGCGCATTGGAGTCGAACGGGCTGATGCGCACCAGGCGGTGCACGCCAATCTCGGCGCGCAGGAATCCGTAGGCGTACTCGCCCTTGATCTCAAAGGTGACCCCTTTGATCCCCGCTTCTTCGCCGTCTTGCAAGTCCAGTACGGCGGATTGGAATCCGTGCCGTTCGATCCATCGGGTGTACATGCGCATGAGCATCAGCGCCCAGTCCTGGGCCTCGGTGCCTCCGGCTCCCGGGGTGATGGCCAGGATGGCGTCGCGACCGTCGTCCTCGCCGTCCAGCATCTTCTTCAATTCGAAGGCCCGCAGGTCGCGTTCCAAAAGGTCGCTGTCCTTGTCCAGGGATGCCACGAGGGATGCGTCGCCCTCCAGCTCCGCGAGTTCGCGAAGCTCCACCATGTCGCGCAGGCGGGAGTCCA
>OCZT010008376.1_pt1 | contig 10068 bp, 9 predicted proteins | sample 1539031 | NCBI WGS metagenome assembly OCZT01 (sample SAMEA3539308, study PRJEB22396) | soil metagenome | biome: tundra; feature: field; material: soil | place: USA | collected 2010-05 | depth 0.15 m
TTGTGAAGAAATTGCTCCGGCTAATGTGCCTGCCGGACGACACCCCGCTTTCAACGGACGGGCACTATCGGTGCTTCCGCTGTCTGGCTGGAAAGCAACAGTAGAGTCAACCACAGATGAGAGGAGAATCTGCAATGGCAACCACATGCAGCAAGTGCAAAGGCACCGGGAAATGCGCCAATTGTCACGGTACCGGAAAAGTGGAGGGCACGAGCAACGGATTTATTGACAGAACGAAGCCGGATTGCGCCTGGTGCGGCGGCGAGCGGCTGTGCAGGATTTGCAGGGGCACCGGCACGCTGCGTTAGCAAAGGCAAGCGCAGTACCATTGACGGCTAGCTGAAAGATGCCCAGCGGTGAGACTGAACCACGAACAGAAAGGGAGTCTGCGATGGCATCTCAGTGCAACAGGTGTGTGGGAACCGGGAAGTGCCCAACTTGCAGCGGTAGGGGCGAGGTAGAGGCTAGTGAACCGCGAAGCTTTCGCAGGACAAGGTGACATCGTTTCGACACGCCCGATCCACAGCCATGCGGAGTCTGGCGGTATCAGGCTTCGCTGCCAACAGCGAGAAAATCAGGGCCCATGACGGAAGGTGAGACTGTGGCGAAGGGTGAATCGGCCCCCGCAAACCCGGAGTGCGCTGATGAGGAGATTTGGCAATGCTCGGCTGAATGCTGGCGGCCTTGCGATAGGTGCCACAAGCTTGTCTGCGAGAAACACGATTACCTGGTCCCCGTATGGCCTCCTGAGAATGACGCGTGTGACCCCGCCGACATGGTTCGCAAGGATTGCGTTGCGGCGTTGTGGTGCAGGGGAGACATATCACAGGGCGCTCGGGTCCAGTACCTCTACTAGCAACCGCCAAGAGCGCGACACGCGTATAGAGATTCATATCACGTATAGACATTCCTAGAGAACTCCCTATAGACGTTCCCCAGGGAACTCTCTATGGGTGGGTATATAGATGGCCTGTCTTGATCGTCCCCACTCCATTGCAGCCTGCCTCGAACCACAGACTTACGTACGGTGCGTTCGGGTCGCGCTGGCCTGCTTTGTTCTTGGTCGAGCTGGGCGCCTGGATAATCGTCGCGTCCACGATGGTGCCCGTCGAGATGCGGATGCCCTTCGTTTCCAGGTAGCAATTCACCGTGTCCAGCATCTGGCCGCACAGATCGTGCTGTTCAAGAAGGTGGCGGAAGCGAAGGATCGTGGTTTCGTCCGGCGCGGCGGCCACGCCCAGATCCACTCCAGCAAAGCGCTGCAGCACAGCCGACTCATAGAACGCCTCTTCCATGCCCGGATCAGACAAGCCAAACCACTGTTGCAAAAAGTAGGTCCGCAGCATGATCCCCAGGCCCACCGGCTGACGGCCGTTGCCTGCCTTGGGATAAACCGGCTCTACCAGCGCCAGCAACTCAGACCACGGAACCACCTGGTTCATATGGTCCAGAAACAGCTCCCGCTTGCTCTTGCGACCATACTTCGCAAAACTCGCCTGCGATGCCAGTGTCTGCTGAAAACGCGCCCTTCGTTTCATGCTTATAGTTTATTCAAGAATGACGCGGGTTGCCGACTTGTGCAGAGCTTCCCTAACGCACGCTTGGCGTCACCGCAGGCGCGGAACGAAGCGCAAATCGCTGTTTCATCCTCCTTCATCTCCTGTTTGACCTTCTGTAGCTAATGAGTCTGTACGGGAGGAAATTTCGGCGCAGGAAAAAGCGTCAGGAAGCTAGAGGCTGAGGCCAAGACCGGCAATAACGCGAGACCTATAAAAACCGGCAGATAGGAATAATGATCGATGATGTAGCCCGCTATTAACATTGTCAGCATTCCTCCGAAACCACCAGCCGCACCCGAATAACCCACGGTTGTAGCGACCTCACTCCGGTCGAAAACGTCAGACGGAACGGTCAGCACATTCGCTGCCCAGCAGCTATAAGCGAAAACAACAAAACTAATCAGAGCCATTGCCAGAGCTGGGCTGGTACAGAACCACACGCCCACTCCCGATGTCATGCAAATAGCACTGCCAGCCATGACGAGAATACGAGCGCGGGCTGCTGGCATTCCCTTGCGCACCAGCATGCCAGACAATATTCCGCCAACGAAATTGCCAATACCGGCCGCCAAAAACGGTATCCAGGCCGTGGCGCCGATGCGGTTTAGCGAGAAATGGCGAACACGGCTCAGATAGTCCGGTAGCCAGAATATATAAAAAATCCAAATGGAGTCGCAGAAGAAGCGCGCGAAGACCACTCCCCATGTTCTCGCATCGGCGAACAACGCTGCGAACGGCCTGGCGGTTGAAGGCGAGGAGTTATGCATGATCTCGGCATCATTCTGCTTTGGATCAGAATAGAGGAGCATCCACGGAACGAGCCAGAAAAGTCCAAGGCATCCGCACGTGATGAAAGCCATTCTCCAGGAGTAGCGAATAGTTATGTAGGTCACGACGATTGGTGCGAGGATTGCTCCCACCGAAGATCCAGAATTGAAAAACCCTACAGCGATGGCACGTTGTTTTGTGGAGAACCATTCATAAATTGCTTTTACGGAACTGGGCCAGTTCGCGGCCTCGCCAATTCCCATCAGACACAAAAACAATCCAAGCTGCCAGGTGTTGCGAGACGTCGCCATCGCAATGCCCGCGGTCGACCACCAGATCATCGCAATCATCAAGGAGCGCCTGGCCCCGATGCGATCGATGAGTTTTCCAACGAAAAATTGCGAAAACGTGTAACCAAATAAGAATGCCGTGAGGATGTGCGAGTAGCCCGTCGCCGTGAGCGATAGTTCTTTTCTGAGAACAGGCGTGACCAGTGCGAGCACCTGGCGGTCGAGGTAGTTCAACATTGTCGCGACAAAAAGCAGAAACGCGATCCACCAGCGTCGAGAAAGCAGATGTTCTTTCAAAATCCAATACTCGCGCCGCCATCTACCGGAAGAACGACGCCGTTAATAAACGAGGCAGATGGTGACGACAGATATACCGCACTCCAGCCAATATCGGAGGGACTTCCGAAGCGCCCCTGTGGAGTGCGTGAAAGAATTTTTGCCTTACGCAGGGGGTCGCCGTCCAAGGCATTGTGCAGCATTGGAGTGTCAATCCAGCCAGGTGCGATTGCATTGACACGAATATTGTCTGGGCCGAGCTCGCTGGCAAGTGCCCGTACCATGCCGACGTAGCCCGCTTTCGCCGCAGAGTATGCCACCACATTCGGCATACCGATCAGGGAAGTCATGGAAGCAATGAATAGAATGCTGCCGTGGCCTTTGCTCCGCATGCCTGGGATAACAGCCTGTGTCATGCTGAAAGCGCCGCCGATGTGGCAATCTAGCACGCCGCAGAATTCTTCGTATGTAGTGGTACAAACAGACTTTTTCAAGTGCACGCCGGCGTTGTTCACCAGGATCGTCGGAGTTCCTACTTCCAGGCTGATCCGTTCAGTAAGGCCGATCGCGCTCGGGCTATCTGTTACATCGTGTTCAAACGCAAATGTACCTGGTCCGAGCGACGCAACGGCCTGTTGTAATACATCGTTACGCCTGCCTGTGATTACGACGAGTGCACCCGCGGCTCGGAAAGCAGCCGCCATTGCATAACCAAGGCCTGTACCACCGCCAGTTACTAGCGCAATTCTGCCTGATAAAGAAAATGCTTCGTGGAAATCCACAGGCTCCTCACGCATGGCATCCAGCCGAAAGAGCAGGCGTGTCCTGATGCTTGTACATCAAGAAATATTCGCGGTGTCCCAGTGCTTCCGGTTTGGTGGGCTGGCCTTGTGCAACAAGCTGTACGAGATCCGCCAGTTCTTCCGCCGCCTCAGTCAGAGCGAGCTGGCCATTCAGGATACGGCCAGCATCGAAGTCCATGTCTTGCTCCATGCGGGCAAACGTTCGGGAGTTACCGGTGATTTTGATGAGGGGGGCGATAGGACTTCCAATTACGCTGCCCCGTCCAGTAACAAACAGAACGATCTGTGCGCCTGTAGAAATGAGGTCCATGATGCCTTCTGTGTCGTTTGGATTGGTGTAACCAAACTGCATGAAGAAATTGTCCGGGACCGAATCGAGCAGCCACAATCCCGGGTTAGGAGGCTGTTGCGAAACACGCAGGACTCCCTGAATAGGGCGTTCACCACTCTTAGCGAACGCGCCCATACTTTTCTCTTCAATCGTAGTCAGGCCCCCTGCAAAATTTCCAGGTGAGATCGAGTACTGTTGCACCGATTTACAGTAGCTTTCAGCCTTGTCGTAGGTTCGGCCAAGCTCTTCTGCCGCCTGTAGCGATGCAGCCCGCGAGCACAAAATATCCCGCAGTCCTATCATTTCGACGACTTCCTCAAATATTGCACTTCCGCCGCGATCGATCAGGAGATTGAAAAATTCTCCTACGACCGGATTACCGGCCAGACCAGAGGTTCCGTCCGAACCGCCGCACTCAGCACCGATGGTTAGATCGGCCCATTCCATCGCTGTGCGCACGGCAGTCGAGTTCATGCGCTGTCGCAGGGATGCTAATAATTGTTTCCCAAACTGAATACTGCTAGCGGTGCCGCCGTGTTCCTGGATATAAAACCATTCGGCAGGTCGTCCCGACTCGCGCACTACATCCACGATGCGACCCGGCTGCGTGTACTCACACCCGAGGCCGACGGCGAGAACAGCGCCCACATTGGGATGTCGGCCCAGCGCCAGCATGAGTCGAATGGCGTACTCATTGTCGTAACATCCAGGAAAACCGATGACGTGCGCATCCGTTTCACCTCGCGCGATTTCGTGCGCCACGAAATTGGCGCATTCCACTGTGTAAATAACCAGCAGGAGATTCCGTATCCCCTTTCTACCGTCAGGCCGCAGGAATCCTTCCCAACCCGCGTCATTCATAAGCTTTTTCTCCCGGCAAACCGGTGTGCACGTCCAATCCCGCCGAACGTTCGTCAATGCAGCTGGAGCAGTTGTGCAGATGCACCCATTCTCCTTGCCAAATCATCTTGGTAGATTTTCCGATCATCACTCCATACTTCACAATCGTCGTATTCGCTGGGATATCGCATAGGGCTACTTTGTGTCCCAGCTCGATTGGGCCGCGGACGGTGATCACATGTTGTCCCGCCTGTCCGCGCACCTGGATGGATCCCCCATCTGTATTTCCCAGCAGAGTGGCGACATTGTCCGCCGGATTGATCTGGAAGCATTCGGCCATGAAAACGTCCTGGAACCTAAAGAATTCCGTATTTGTGAAATACTTCTGTGCTGGACGCGCCCGCTTCAATCTCCTTACGGACTACCTTCTCGGCAGAGGCTTTCTGTAAAGCTAGATTCAGCACCTTCTCTTCTACCTCGCGTGGGATGATGACGACACCATCCATGTCGCCAAAAATCAGGTCTCCTGGTCTGACTTGCACTCCCTGAATTTTGATAAGACACCGAAAGTTAATTACGCTCGACCGCACGCAGGCGTCCTGGGAATAACTCCCTCGGCTGAAAACTGGCCACTCCTGCTCGAGGACACGAGGAGTATCTCGATGAAACCCGTCGATGATTGCACCCACTCCCCGTCGGGTACGTGCAGTTGCCGTAAGTATCTCCCCCCACGCCGCACAGTTCTGTGATCCGCCGGTCGCAATATATATCTCGTCCGGTTGGATCTGATCGAGGGCCTCTGTGAGTCTCCCAAATGGCTGCTTCTGTGGTCCTGTCACATCGGCCAACTGCACCGTCATGGCCCGTCCTGCAATTCGCATTTCCGTGTGCATCGGCTTGATTGCCTGAGGGAGGAATTGGTGCCAAAATCCTAAATTGTCAAGGACATCGCCAACCACCGGCGTGTAAAGCTTATCCTTGATCAGCGAGAGGAGTTCCGCGTCGTTTCGCCAGTCCATATTCGCTAATTCTATTCCACCCAATACAAAGTTGTAAAACAGCTCAATATGCAAGTTATAATCGGTTCTACTTATGGATCTTCAACAGCTTCGCGTTTTTCGTGTTGCGGCACGGTCAAGCGGTTTTACCCACGCCAGCGAACAACTCAATCTGTCGCAGTCCACGATCAGCCAACACATTAAACACCTGGAAGACGAACTTGGTTGCACGCTGTTTCTGCGGGTGGGGAAGCGGGTTCACCTCAACGAGGCGGGCAAACTGTTGCTACAGTACAGTGACAAGATTTTCCAAGAGATTAAAAACGCGGAGATGGCAGTTAGCGAGATCAACACCCTACAGCGCGGTACCATTCGCCTTGGCGTGGGAGCTACTACGCTGATCTACCTACTGCCAAAAATCCTCAGTAGATTTAACAAGCGTCATCCCCAGATCGAGCTTATCGTTGTGACAGGTTCAACGGAAGTTTTGATGGAGTCCGTAGTCATGCAGACGATCGATCTCGCCGTAGTTATGCAACCCATAATCTCACCCCCTTCTATCAGAATTATTCCGATTCTGACGGAAGAATTGGTTGTATGCCTGAATGCCAGCCACCCCTTAGCGATGAAAGATATTCTCGATGCCGAAGATCTCAAGCCGCTGCCGTTCATCACCTATCTGCCCGATACGGCGATGCAGTCCCTCCTTGAATCCTATTTCAAAGCGATGAAGATCAACCCGCGGGTCATCATGGAATTGGAAAATATCGAAGCCATCAAGAGTCTCGTCAGTGCTGGGTTGGGGGCATCTGTGTTGCCGCGTTGCAGCGTTCAGGGGAACGCTCAGAACGCTACTTTGAAAGCGCTCCGTGTTCGGAATTTCCCTATGGAACGCGAACTTGGACTCGCTCTTCCCAACAGCGAAATTCTCCCCATTGCCATCACAAAGTTGGGAAACAGCATCATCAAGGGCGTCTCCGGCCACCTTGGGCATACAGAAGTGTAATGATTGATTTGAAGTAACGGACCGATCATATTGCTGGTCCATTCGACCGATCATGCCGACTCCCGGCGTTCCTTCCGTGCCCCAATCACTGAGTTCCAGTCGTGCGCGATGCGAAATTTTAGGATTCCTCACTTCGCTGTTTTCAGCTTCAGTCGACGGATAAGTTTCCCCATAGTGAGATCAATAGATCGTATATCGATGATATCGATCAAAATCATCAAATAAATCCGTTGGACAGGTGTGCATATCGAAGATATCTTTGCTCGATTGGGGCCGCGCGCAAGTGGGAAGAGGCTATATCGGTGGTCACGATTCTAGGTATCCTCTGGAATTTCTACGCGGACACAAATAACTGACCACGGAAAAAGATACAAACCTGGAGGCTGCTTCATGGCATTCAAAGCACTTGGCACACAATCAAGCAGATCGCTATCCCGCCGGTCCTTGTTCATGCTGCCGGTACTGGCTGCAGTTCCGTATCTCGGGGCGCAGAGTAGATCTGATTTAGCACCCACCGGCGCTGCCGGTGATGGCGTGACCCTTGACACGCTTGCCATTCAGACGGCAATCGATCGCTGCGCGGCAGCCGGTGGCGGAGTGGTGCTCTTCCCTCCAGGCCGTTACTTGATCGGGACACTACACCTGCGCGATCGTGTCACGCTCATGCTCGAGGCTGGGGCTGTCCTGCTCGGCAGTAAGCGCCTAGAGGACTATCCGATCTGGCACGACTCGATTCCTTCGTACACAAGCACTTACACGGAGCGCTGCCTGATTCGTGCTGATGGAGCCAAAGATGTTGCGATCAAGGGAGCTGGCACAATTGACGGGAACGGTGCGGCCTTCACCGGTGAATACAAGGCCCGCCCGTTTCTCTTGCGCTTTGTCGCTTGTCACGGCGTTCACATTCTGGGAATTACGCTGCAAAACCCTGCCATGTGGACCCAGCATTATCTGGAATGCGAAGACGTCCTGATCGACGGCATTCGTGTTCGCAGCAGAAGGCCAGGAGTCAATAACGACGGCATTGATGTCGATTCCTGCCGCCAGGTTCGGATTGCAAACTGCGACATCGACTCTGGAGACGACGCCATTGTGCTCAAGGCCACAACCAACACTCCCTGCCGCGATGTGGTCGTCACCAATTGCATCTTGAGCACCCTCTCCAATGCCTTTAAGATTGGCACGGAAACAAACGGCGGATTCGATAATATCGTGTTTTCAAACAGCGCGATCCACGATACAGACGTTGCTGGGATTGCGCTCGAAACGGTCGATGGCGGAGCTCTTACTCGGGTAAGCATCTCCAACATTGTCATGAGAAACACAAGATATCCAATCGTCCTCCGTTTGGGAAATCGAGCGCGGCCAATTACAGAGCATGCCCCGCGTCCTGGCATTGGCACGTTTTCAGGAGTCATGATCCGAGGGATCATTGCTGAGATATCTTCGTCCTTCGGTTGTGTGATCGCGGGCTTTCCAGGCCACCCAATTGAAGACGTGGTGCTGGACGATATTCGGTTGACCACGGCCGGCGGTGGCACGGCAATTTCGGAAGGCCAACAGGTTCCTGACAAGCCTGACGCCTACCCGGAAGCCGATATGTTTGGCCCATTGCCGGCATCAGGAATTTACTGCCGTCACGTGCGCGGGTTGTCAATCAACAGATTTACTCTGCGCACCGCAAAACCTGATACTCGTCCGGTACTATTCGCTGATCACACAGAGAATATCGTAGTGTCGGAACTGATCGGTCCGGCGATGAGCAGCCCACTCATTGAATTTAAGGACGTTCGGCGCGCCCGGGTTCGCGAGACAAGTACTTCCGGTAACGCGCAGGTTCTAGTCAAAATGAGTGGGAGTGAGACACAAGACATCGCTGTTGCACCCGACCAAGAAGAAGCTCCACGCATTTTAAGTGGTCCCGAAGTGCGTGTTAAAGCGTGGCGCCTGAAGTGATGGAACGGTGACCTGGGTTCCAGGGAGTCTGTTCGAAGGACCGGTGGGTCCACTCTTTCTCATGCCTATAGATAGTAAGTATTTGAGAGTTTCTCTTCAGCAACGTTGACATTCCTCCTCTCTTCCTTTTTCGCGAAGATGCTCCAGCTGACTTCTCCATTTACATCCCTCCGCCCTCCGCCGATCTTCGCGGCTGGCTAAAGGGTATGTTTTCGCGGGCAAGTTCAGCTCTATTCCATATTGATAATGGCGATCATCTCTATTAAATAAATCTATTGGACTGATTTGTGAATCGGGAATACCGTTCTTGAAGATGTCAATCTGAACGAAAAGATGGTGCCTGTGTATGTTTGCAAGATCGCTTGAGAATGCGGAGCTATTTACCTGCGCTGGAATCGACTTTGGCATGATATTGCCCCGAGATCTCACTGATTCAATTGAGGTTGTATGGGAGACTCTCAAGCCGGACCAACACACCCCCGTAGATCGTCATCCAACGTTCGACCAGATCTTCTACATCCTTAAAGGTGCGGCCGAGGTTTCAATTGGTACGGAAACTATTCAGGTCAGCCCCCAGACAATTGTCTACATTCCGCGGAACACGGACCATTCTGTCCGCCCCACTTCCCGGAGTGGTGTTGAGTACCTCTATTTCATTGTGTGGGGCAAAGGTGTACCCCCAGCCGAGCGCGGCTGGAAGCGTGCATATTCGCAGATCCATGATCGTCGGACAGGGACACAAGAAGATCGCGAGTAGCAAGATGCGGCGGTGGAACTCCTGGAGCCAACTGCGTTAACCGAAAGGGTAATTGACAATTAACAAATATTTAGGAGGAGATGGCGTGAGGCTAAACCGGATACTTGTAACACTCTTATTGACGTTGTGTATCCCAGTTCTATCATTCGCACAACGAACCACGGCAAACGTTTCGGGAACTATAGTGGACCCGAGTGGCGCGGTGGTCGTCGGGGCTACGGTCACCGCCAATGAAACGGCCACGAATCGCTCGACTACAGCCGTTACCAATGAAACAGGCTTTTACCTGGTACCGAACCTCCCGCCTGGCAATTACGAGCTGAAGGTGGAAGCGCCAGGATTCCAGGCATCCATCGAGAAAGATCTCGTGCTGGTTGTAGGCGAGTCCGCGACAAGCAATTTTTCCCTCAAGGTTGGCAGTGCGGTGAACGTGGTGACAGTTCAAGGGCAGGCCGTGCAACCGGACGTCCGCTCATCGACGGTG
>OCZT010008377.1_pt1 | contig 10066 bp, 5 predicted proteins | sample 1539031 | NCBI WGS metagenome assembly OCZT01 (sample SAMEA3539308, study PRJEB22396) | soil metagenome | biome: tundra; feature: field; material: soil | place: USA | collected 2010-05 | depth 0.15 m
GCGGTGAACGAGTTCCATGCGATGGCTCTGTTTGGCGAGAAGTATGGCGACAAGGTGCGCGTGGTGAAGATTGGGGACTTTTCTACGGAGCTTTGCGGCGGGACGCATACTGCGGCGACTGGGGAGATTGGGTTGATCAAGCTGGTGGGCGAGGGCTCGGTATCGAGCGGCGTGCGACGGGTGGAGGCCGTGAGTGGGATGGGCGCGCTGGGCGAGTTCAGGCGGGACTTCGAGGTGGCGCGTGTGGTGGGGCAGATGGTGGGCGGTGCGGAAGCATCGGGGCAGATCGAAAGTGCGCTGGCGGATGCGCTGCGGGCTCGGATGGCGGCGCAGGAAGAGGAGATGAAGAAGCTGCGGCGAGAGCTGGATGCGGCTCGGATGAAGTCGGCTGCGGCTGCGGCGGGGGATGCTGCGGCGGTGGACGTCAAGGGTGTGAAGGTGATGGTGCAGCGGGTGGATGGGTTGGAGCGGGGGCCTATGCGGGACCTCGTCGATCAGATGCGTGGGAAGCTGGGGTCGGGCGTGGTGGTGTTGGGCGCTGGTGATTCTGCTGCGGGGAAGGTTTCGCTGATTGTCGGCGTAACGAAGGACCTTACTTCGCGAGTGCAGGCGGGAAAGATTGTCGGGACGCTCGCGGGGATGGTTGGAGGTAAGGGCGGGGGACGGCCCGATCTGGCGGAGGCTGGCGGGAGCGATGTTGGGGCGTTGGATGGGGCGCTGGGGAAGGCGGCGGAAGTTGTGGGGGGATTGCTGGGGTGAGGGTTGGGATCGGTCAGGCGGTCTCTTGATGATGTCTGCGTATGCGATGGAGACGCATGGATGGGGGCCAGTTTTGTGGCTCAGATAAGAGAGCGTGTCCCAGGGGCTGAAGCCCGATGTGGAAGGTGTTGGATGTCCGGGCTGAAGCCCGGACCTATCTCAGAAGCAAGAGCAAATCTCAGAAGCAAGAGCAAATCTCAGGAGCAAGAGCAAATCTCAGAAGCAAGAGCAAAGGCACGGGTGGTGGAGGTGAAAGCTTCGGGCGGTCTTGGTGGGTGGAGAGTGTTGGGTCCTTCGACTGCGGCACTCGCATGAAGCGCGAGTGCCTTCGCTCAGGATGACAGCTTTGGAGTGTCGGAGGGTATTGACGGGTGGTGTGCGGGGGTATCGGGGGGAGTACCGGGCGGGTTTTCCTGTGGGCTTTGGGGTGGGGCGACTTAAACTGACGGGGATATGTCCTTCGGGAGGCGAGTGCGCGTGGTGCGGTGGGCCGGGAGCAGGGTGAACCTCGCGCGACGGATCGTCTCAGTGGGCGTTGTGGCTGCTGGTTGTGTTGGGATGGTGGGCTGGGTTGGCGGTGGTGCGCCGGTCGTAGCGGCGGCGAGGGCTACTGCGGCGCCGGCCAGGGCCCGTGCGGTGAAGAGGATTGTGGCGCTGTCGCCGTGGGAGCAGGCGGAGCGGGGGCGTGAAACGCTTGAGGCCATTGCTGAAGAGAGCCGGACGAAGGCCGATTACGCGCGGTCGATGGAGGCGTATAGGGCGATCTATCACGCGAACCCCCGTGACGTTCATGCGCCAGCGGCAGTGAATGCGGTGGCGGAGTTGCTGGTGGAGCAGGGCCGTGGGCTGCATGATGCGAAGGCTCTACAGGCGGCGGTGGGGCAGTATGAGTTCTTGCGGAAGCAGTATCCGGGGAGTTCGCTGCGGGTGCAGGCGTTGCTGGTGGAGGGCCAGATCGAAGAAGACGATCTTGGCAATGCGGCTGCTGCGCGAGAGAAGTACAAGCTGCTGCTGAAGCAACATCCGAAGAGCGAGCAGGCGGACGAGGCGAAGGCGGGGCTGGCTTCGTTGGAGCAGTTGTCAGGTGTTCGTTCTCCGTTGTTCGGGAAGGCGGGGCAGAAGGATGCCGCGGAATCCCACGTCTCAGAGGTGGGGAGTGCGGCACCTGGATCGACTGCGCAAGGCGAAGCGAGACCTCAGGGGCTGAAGCCCGGTTCGGTGGGGTCCACAGATGGCATCGCTTCGGCTTCGCTCAGGACAGGCTCTAAAGCCGTGCCCTTAACAAGACAAAGTCAGGGGGTCCAGCAGCAAGGGTCGTCGCTGCCGAGCATGGCACAGACTTCGGGGGCAGTCGAACCCACGCACGCCCGTCCAACGAGCAGAGATCGCTCGCAGGGGATCGCTGTCCACGACAGGTCTGCGATGAATGCGGCACAACCCACTTTTCGCGATGGTGCCGCGAAGGATGGGCCGACGGACTCGATGGGGGCGGTGGTGGATGTGGCGGCGGATACGAATGGTGCGAAGCGGAGTGGAAAGCGGGCGCTGGTGACGGGGATTCGGCACTGGTCGACGGCGACGTATACGCGGGTCGCAATCGATCTGGGCGACAACGTGACGTATGAGGCGGCGCGTGTGCCGAATCCGGACCGCATCTATTTCGACCTGCATGGGGCGCGGCTGGCGCAGGAGCTTGTGGGCAAGAGCTTTGCCGTGACGGATGATGGATTTCTGAAGAAGGTGCGGGCGGCACAGTACACGGACGATGTGACGCGGGTGGTGCTGGATGTGAATGACGTGACCGAGTACTCGGCGTTTCTTCTGCCGGACCCGTATCGTCTGATCATCGATATTCATGGGGGACCAGGGGGAACGAAAGAACAGGGAACAGGGAACAGGGAACAGACAGGCCTGAGTAAACGAGATACGGTGACATCGGTGGATGTGCCCGCTCCGCACACGGCTGCGACGGTGAAGCCGACGGCGGCGAAGCCGGTTCCAAATACGGTTGCGACGAAGAACGCGAAAGCGACGAGCGAGGTTGCGGACCTGAGCGAGATGCCGGGAAGGGTGGATGCGACGAGCCAGCCGACTTCGAAGCCGATCTCGGCAGTGGTGGAGACAGGGAACAGGGAACAGGGAACAGGGAACAGGGACGGTGGGGCGGTCCGGTATGCGGATGTTGTGCCGGAGAATCCGGGGCAGGCAGAACCCACTCGTCGCGATGAGGCTGCGGTGAATGGGACACCCGCGTTGGCGGAGGGTTCGAAGAAGACGCGGAGGAGCAGGGCGAAGGCTGCGGGTGGTTCGAATGCCGCGTTGGCGGATGCTACGCCTGCGCGGGCGGCGACGCCGATGGCGGATGGAGAGACGTCGCTGGTGCGCGCGCTGGGGCTGAAGATCGGGCGGATCGTGATCGATGCGGGGCATGGCGGGCACGACTCGGGCACGCTGGGCGCGGACGGCATTCAGGAGAAAGACGTGGTGCTCGATGTGGCGCTGCGGCTGGGCAAGCTGCTGCACGACAGGCTCGGCGCCGAGATTATTTATACGCGGTCCGACGACACGTTTATTCCGCTGGAGACGCGGACGGCGATCGCGAACAAGGCGCAGGCGGATCTCTTTCTGTCGATCCATGCCAACTCATCGAGCGACGCCAGTGCGCGCGGAGTGGAGACGTACTACCTGAACTTTACTTCCGACCCGACAGCGCTGGATGTGGCCGCCAGGGAGAACGCCGTGAGCGACCAGTCGATCCATCAATTGAGCGACCTGGTGAAGAAGATTGCGCTGAAGAACAAGATCGCCGAGAGTCGTGAGTTCGCGGCTGATGTGGAGGAGAGCCTGTACGGCGGCTTGCAGCGGGGCAATGCGGGGTTGAAGAACCGCGGGGTCAAGAAGGCTCCTTTTGTGGTGTTGATTGGGGCGAACATGCCGTCGATTTTAGCGGAGATTTCGTTTGTGACCAATCCGAAGGACGCGGCGCAGTTGCAGGAGCCGGACTATCGGCAAAGGGTGGCGGAGAGCCTGTACAAAGGTGTTGCGCGGTATCAGGGCGGGCTGAGCGGGACGCGGGTGACGACGGAGCGGGCTTCGGTGGGGCAATAGACGCGCAGACGCGTTCGTTATCCTTTCGTCATTGTTCGCGGGCCGGGGATGCTGCGAGCTAGGGAAGTACCGGCGGTGGTAGTCTGAGCGAGGTATGGGTGAATTTTCTCGATTGCTGGCGCACTCCGACAGGCGGATGCAGGTGGAGTGTGCGATGCGACTTCGCGCAGCGTCTCGAATCGCGGTTTTGACGGTTGTAGCAGGGGTGTGCGCGTTCGCAGGTGGTGGGCTTTATGCGCAGGCTCCGGTGGCGAAGACAATGCTGATGGAGCCGCCGACGCCTCTTCTGCCGGCGACGCTGGGCAAGCTGAAGCGTGTGGCCGAGGGTGACTCGGGCGACGGGCTGGGGCAGTTGGACGCAGCGGATGTACAGGTGCTGAAAGAGGACGGCCTGAGGCGGTTTGCCCGATCGGAGTACGACACGCCCCAGGGAGCACATCAAGGTGCGGTAACGGTCTACAAGTTTGTGGATGCGAGCGGGGCGATCTCGGCGTTCGACTACTTCAGAAAGCCGGCGATGCGGCCGGAGAGACTGGGCGATGATGCGGCCTCAAGCGGGGATGAACTGCTGCTGCGTAACGGCGTGAACGTGGTGCGGGAGAACTTCAAGCTTGGGCACGAGACGATGATCGCGCTGACCAAGGAATTGATTGTGGGGCTGCCGAAGGTGGGTGGAACGGCCGCGCTGGCTCCGCTGCTTCCGACGCTGCTGCCCGCGAAGGGGCTGGATGCGGATTCGGTAAAGTATGCGCTGGGGCCGGTGGGGTATCAGGCAATGGGTGGCGTGGTACCGGCGCAGGCGGTGGGGTTCGACAAGAGCGCGGAGGCAGTGACGGCGAAGTATAAGAGCGGCGGCGTGCTTACGGTGCTGCTGTATCCGACGCCGCAGATTGCGGGCGAGCACGGGCGGTTGGTTGAGGCGCAGATGAAGCAGCAGGGCGCGGGCTCCGCAGGGACGGTGAAGATTCGGCGCGAAGGGCCGCTGGTCGCGCTGACAACCGGCTTGTGGACGGCGGGTGATGCGCAGAAGATGGTGGACGGAATTCATTTGCGCAGCGAAGTGAGTTTCGACAAGCCGATGCCGCTTGAGTTTCATACGGAACTGCAGAAGACCTACAGCCTGCTGACGAGCATTGCGGCCTTCTGCGGCGTGGGCGCTCTGGCGGCAGTCGTGCTGGGGCTGTTTCTTGGGGGCGGACGCGCTGCCATCCGGGTGATGCAGGGCAAGCCGGCGGCGAGCGAGCCGGAGTTCCTGCGGATCGACCTGCGCGGGTCGATCGGCAAGCGACTGAGGGGCCCGGAAGCCTGAGTTCTGTCGGCTAGCGCACATAAGTGGGAGCGTGATGCGAGGATGCACCGCTGGCGGTGCATTGAGTCCCCTAAAGGTGTTAGTTTGCTGAACCTTATGGGATTCTGGGCTGGCCACAGGCGAAGATTACGCGTATTCACACTTTTCGACGTTGGCTAATAACTATATATTTTTCAGCAGGTTGCGATAGTGATCTTTTGGCCTTGACACCGGTTTGGGCCAAACTTAGTATGCAGCCAGAAAGTTCTGATGGCTTTGCCTCCGTTGGAACTATTCTCCCTAAAGAAGAGGCCGCCCTGTTGCCGGGCGGCCTTTTCGCGTCTGAGCGGGCGTTTTAGAGGGGTGAAAAGGGGTAGGCGTGACCGAAGTACGCAGCGCCTGGGACGGTGCGCATAACGGGCAGACTTGTCTCGCCGATAGGGGGAATATCGACCTTCTTCCGCTTGTGCGGGTCGAACAAAGGGGTATCGGATGCATGATTTTCTTGTGGGGATTATTTTTGTCGCAATGGTGATGGCTCCATGCATGGCGGCGCTGACTGTGAGGTGGGACGACTAGAGCTGCAAACGACGGATGGTGGATTCTGAAGCAGGGATATGATTGTTCCCGATTGCGTGTGCTGGTTTTCATGGCGGAAGCGGGAGGTTGATCGATGTCTCGGAGTGCGGTGGTGTGTGTGCGAACGATTGGGCGGCAGATGCACGTGCTGCTCGCGTGTGCAATGGTTGCTATAGTGTCGAGCGCGTGGGCACAGGACACGCGCGTGGTCAGGGAGCCGGTGATCCCGCCGGCGTGCGCAAAGCTTGAAGCGAAGATTGTTGCGGTTGGCGATACGCTTAGGGAAGCAGATGAGACTCTCGCGGATACGGTGCGGATCCAGGATGCAATTAGCAAGTGCAAGCCGGGGCAGGCCGTGGAACTGGTGCGCGGGGCGAAGGCGGCCAACGCGTTCTTGAGTGGGCCGCTTACGCTGGCCGAAGGTGTGACCCTGCTGGTGGATAAGGGGGTGACGCTGTTTGCGTCGCGGCGGGCTTCGGACTACGACGTCGCGCCCGGTGGGTGCGGCGTAATGATGCAGGTGCGGGGCCGCGGGTGCAAGTCGTTTATCACAATCCGTGCGAAGAATACGGCGATCATGGGAGAGGGCGTGATCGATGGGCGGGGCGGGGCGAAGCTTCTGGACAAGGGTTATTCGTGGTGGGCTCTGGCGGTGAAGGCGGAGCCGGGGAACGTGCCGTATAGCGATCCTCGGCTGATCGATGCGGCGCAGGCGGATGGCTTCACGCTTTATCGCATTACGCTGCACGATGCTCCGAACTTCCATGTGGGGGTTTCGCAGACCAACGGGTTTACGGCGTGGGGAGTGCGTCTCAAGACGCCGGTACATGAGCCGGGGCCGAGCGATCCGAGGCCCAGGAACACGGATGGGATCGATCCGGGGTCGTCGTCGAACGTAACGATTGCGCATAGCTGGATCGACAACGGCGATGACAACATCGCGATCAAGACGGGCGTGACGCACATGAGCGTGCTCGACAACCATTTCTATAGCGGGCATGGGATGTCGATCGGCAGCGAGACGTACACGGGCGACAGCTATCTGCTGGTGGATGGATTGACGGAGGACCATACGACCAGCGGCATCCGCATCAAGAGTAACGTCACGCGCGGCGGGTTGGTACACGACATGGTGTACCGCAATATCTGCATGCGGAATGTTGAGGTGCCCATTGCGATTAGCCCGTACTACAACAACGGGACGATCGACCAGTTCTTCGATCCGGGATTCAAGGGCGACCGGATTCCGGACTATAAGAACATCACGCTGGAGAACATTACGGATGAGACGCCGGGCGATGTGCTGATCGCGGGATACGACGAGGCGCATCGGACGCAGATGAACCTGGTTAATGTAACGATCAAGGGTCTGACACCCGACAAGGTGCATGTGAAGCTGGCGGACATCGTGGAGACTGGAACAGATCTTCCGTTTGGGAAGCCGGGCGCGGATAAGGAAGTGAAGGTAGTAATGGTGGATGCGAAGGCCAAGCCGTACTCGTGCGACGGGAAGTTTCTGCCGATGCGGTAGGTTGTAACGGCAAAAGCAGATTCCTCCGCTTCGCTGCGGAATGACAAACAAGAGGCTACTGAGAAGTCGTGGGGGGAAGACTGCGCGCGGTGAGTTGGGCTATATCGAGGAGCTGCGGTGGGGTTGCGTCGCCAGAGATGGCGGCGAGCGCGTCGCGGAACATTGTGTTGCAGAAGGGGCACGCAGTGGCGATGGTGCTGGCGCCGGTGTCGGCTAGTTCGCGGGCGCGGACGTGGCTGACGCGTTCGCCGGTTTCTTCGCCGAGGAAGGCAAGTCCTCCGCCGGCTCCGCAGCAGAAGCTGCGCTCATGGTTGCGCGGTGCTTCGACGAGGGTGGCTTGTTGCTGGATGACTGCGCGTGGCTCCTCGTAGATTTCCTGGTAGCGGCCGAGGTAGCAGGGGTCGTGGTAGACGACTGAGTTGTTGGTTGCTGGTTGCTGGTTGTTGGTTGAGGCAGAACTCTGTGGCGCTCCGGGCGAAATACGGGGGTTCTTCGCTTCGCTCAGAATGACAACATTTTGGGGCACAGGTAGGCGGGACTTGTGGCGGGCCATGAATTCGGAGTGGTGCTCGATTTCGGGTGCCACGCCGAAGTCGCGCCAGTCGTTGGCGATGGTGCGGACGCAGTGAGGGCAGATGGCGACGATCTTCTGGACTTTCTGCGCGGCGAAGGTGCCCAGGCCGGATTCGGCGAGGGTCTGAAAGACAAGGTCGTTGCCGAGGCGGCGGGCGGGGTCGCCAGTACACTTTTCTTTCTTGAGGACGCCGAAGGTGGTGCCGAGGTGGTCCATGATCCGAGCGAAGTCGGCGATGATCTCGCGGCCGTGGGGGTCGTATCCGCCCATGCAGCCTAGCAAGAGGCAATACTCCTGGGTGCCGTCGAAGATTGGAAGGGCTGCGCGGGCGATGAACTTGTCGCGCTCGGAGGAAGGGAGGCCGAGGGCGTTACCGGATCTCTCAAGGGCGAGGAAGAGCTTGGTGCCGTAGGGGTCTTCCCATGCGCCGGTGTTGGTGGCGCCGCGGCGCAGGCCGATGATGATGGGGAGATGCTGGATGCCGACCGGGCACTGGTACTCGCATGCGCCGCAGGTGGTGCATTCGAAGGCGGCTTCGAGAGAGAAATAGTTGGCGCTCGGAGAAGCAGATCCCTCCGCTGCGCTGCGGGATGACAACAAAGCGGCGGCATCGCTTTCGGCGGGGCGGAGTTCGTTGAGGAGTGGGGTGTCGGAGTGTGGGCCGAACTGGTTGAGGTAGGAGCGCCCACCGAGGATTATTTCTTTGGGGTTGAGGACTTTTCCCGTGTTGGAGGCGGGGCAATGTTCAGTGCAGCGGCCGCACTCCACACAAGAGTAGGCCTGGAGCGCAATGATCTGGGTGAGGTCACGACCAGTGGAGAGGCCGAAGTCTTCGACGTTCTCGTCGGTGGAGAGCGGCGGGATTTTGCTGAAGCCGTCGCGCTTGAGGAAGATGGTGAGGGGCGAGAGGACGAGGTGGAGGTGCTTGGTGTGTGGGATCAGGGGAAGGAAGATGAACAGGGCGAGGGTGTGCGTCCACCAGAGCGCTTTGAGGGCGGTTTCGTCTCGGGTGAAGAAGGCGGCGAGATAGGTGCCCATCAGCATGAAGATAAGCAGGGCGATGAAGCCGGATTCGTAGGAGACTTTTTTGCCGAGCCAGATGGGGCGGGCTATGAATCTCCGTACGAACAGCGCGGTGATCGAAATGGCGACGAGCAGTGCCCAGGCGGCGGCGAAGGTGAAATAGAAGTGGCCGATGATGCTCGCGGGGGGAAGGAAGGCGAGGTGGAGGCCGAGGGCGAGGTGGTTGACGGAGACCAGGGCGAAGGCGAGGAATCCCCAAAAGACGAAGGCGTGGGCGATGCCGGGGAGGGGGCGCTCGCGGATGACTTTCCCTTGGCAGAGGACTTCCCAGACGAAGGCCTGGATTCTTTTGTGGATGGGGGCCAGCGAGAAGCCGAGGTCTTTGCGGGCGGTAAGGATGGTGCGAAGGATGGGGGCGAAGCGGAGGAAGAAGAGGGCTGCTGAGGCGCAGGTGAGGGCCAGGAGGAGGGTGATTTCGAACGCGGCGAAGTGCTGGGGCTCGGCGAGATTCACACAGGGATGATACCGCTCGAAGAGGAAAGGCTTAACCCCGATTTACCCGACAAGCACCAATTGAGCGCGAGGTCAGCCCGGGGATCACATCGTGCGCCGGACAAAATGCGAAATACGGGGATTCTTCCCCTTCACTTCGTTCAGGGTCAGAATGACAAGCGTTTTATTGGGGCCCGGCTATCTAGTAGCTGATGAATTCGTTGGAGCCGCGGCGAAGCCGAACGCCGGCGACGCCGAAGATGAAAGCGAGGGTGAAGAGGATCGCATCCCAATAGAACATCGGGCGGATCATGCCGGGCGAGTAGGTGAGGTCCTGGCCGGCCCAGAGCGTGACGAGGCTACCGATGATGAGGAATTGGAAGCAGAGCACGAGGAAGAGTTGGCCACGGCGGCGGCGGCGGTCGAGGGCTTCGACTTCATGGGGAGTGAGGTTGCGTTCCTCGATGGGGATCAGGGTGTTTGCCATGGGGTGTGTCTCCTGCGGTGGTCGCTTGAGGTATTAAATCACACTCCGGTTAGTGATGCGGCCTGATGCGAGCGGGATGCAGGGGCACCGAGGAAAAGCAGATTCCTCCGCTGCGCTGCGGAATGACAACCAACGCTGCGCTGCGGAATGAGAACCTCCGCTGCGCTGCGGAATGACAACCAACGCTGCGCTGCGGAATGACAACCAACGCTGCGCTGCGGAATG
>OCZT010008378.1_pt1 | contig 10066 bp, 6 predicted proteins | sample 1539031 | NCBI WGS metagenome assembly OCZT01 (sample SAMEA3539308, study PRJEB22396) | soil metagenome | biome: tundra; feature: field; material: soil | place: USA | collected 2010-05 | depth 0.15 m
CGGCGACCACCGAGATCTACACTCTTCCCCTACACGACGCTCTTCCGATCTAACCGGAGCGAACACCTTGAAAAGCAAAAAAAACAGACCTGCCACGCCGGCCTTGGCCCCTCCACCCTTGGGCAAATATGTCCTGCGGCTGTTCGTGGCGGGGGCCACGGCCCGCTCGCACCAGGCCGTCATGCGCGTCCGGCAACTGTGCGAAGTGGAACTGAAGGGCGGGTGTCAACTGAAAGTGATCGACATCTACCAGCAGCCCAAACTGGCGCGCGACAACCAGATCATCGCGACCCCGACGCTCATCAAGGAATTCCCGCGGCCGGTGCGCCGGTTCATCGGCAACTTGGCGAATATCACCGGCCTGTCCGCCGAGTTGAACCTGCTCACCCGGGATAAAATCGCCGTTTGAAAACCATCCGTCCCAAGCGCCCCGTGCCGGCCCGCCTCCGTGACCGGAACCACTCCGGCGTGGCGCTCGCCGCGACGAAACGCCCGGGCGTGGACGGAAAGGCCAGCGAAATCGCCGGGCTCCGCGCCCGCCTGGCCAGCGCGGAGGGGATGCTCCGCGCCATCCGTACCGGAGGGGTCGATACGGTGGTGGTCGCGGGCGAACATGGTCCTCAGGTCTTCACGCTGGAGGGCGCCTGTCAGGCCTACCGGGTGCTCATCGAATCCATGAACGAAGGGGCGCTGACGCTGACGGAGAACAAGATGGTCAGTTACGCCAACCAGAGCTTCGCCCGCATGGTCAAACTTCCGCTGGAGCAGGTAATGGGCAGCTCCTTCCGCCGCTTTCTTTCCGTTCAAGACCAGGCCACCCTTCGCTTGCTCCTGAAGCGACCCAGCCAATCCGGCTCCAAAATCCAGGCGCTGCTCAAGGCCGGGGACGGGACGCAGCTGCCGGCCCAAATCTCCATCCGTCCCTTGGGGAGGAGTGGTTTCGACCGCGCGACGATCGGCATGGTGGTGACGGACATGACGGAAGCCCGGCGCAGCGAGGAGCTGCTGCGGGCCCTGACGAACCGCGTGGTAAAGGTGCAGGAATCCGAGCGCGAGCGCGTGGCGCTCGAGTTGCACGACCACATCACCCAGCTGCTTTGTGCCATCCTCTTCCGCAGCCAGGCGCTGGTGGAGGAACTCTCTGCGCGCGAAGGACCGTCACTCGCGGAGGCGACCAAACTCCGGGACATGCTCGGCCAGACGGCCAAGGAAGTGGAGCGCATCTCGCGCAATCTGCGGCCCGGGGTCCTGGACCAGCTGGGCTTGAGCGCCGTCCTGCGCGCCACCGGCACGGAGTTCGCCGAACGAACGGGCGTGGCCTTGCAACTGACCTGCGTGGAGCTGACGGTACGGTTGCCCGCCGACACCGAGCTGACGCTCTACCGCATTCTCCAGGAATCCCTGAAAAACGTGGAGCAGCACGCCCGCGCGCGCCATGTGACGGTGCAGCTGACCAAGCAGAACGGCAGCGTGCAGCTGACGGTCAACGACGACGGGGTGGGCTTCGACGCGAAGCAGCATGCGGCCCGGCGTAAAGGAAAGCGCGTCCTTGGCCTGCTCGGGATGCAGGAGCGCGCCGCCTATGTGGGCGGTGCCCTCACGGTCAAGTCCGGTCCTCGCGCCGGCACGGAGGTCGAAGTGCGCATCCCCTTGCCCCGCAGTGTCACGGCCGCCGGCAGGTAGGATAATGCCCCATATCGGTTGGGGCGCGGAGAGCGTATCTTTTCCCCCCTCACCCTATGAAAATCAACAAGCTATCAGTTCTGGCCGCGTTCATCGCCGTCGCCCCCATCGCCCTGTTCGCCTCGTCCGCCGCCGATCGCAGGATCGAGGACGCCGCCAAGGCTTCTTATAACTATCGCACGGTCCTCGAGGATCACGTGAAGGTGAAAGCCAATGACGGCGTCGTCACGCTCACCGGCACCGTCCAGGACAAGGGCGACAAGGATCTCGCTGCTGACACCGTGGAAAACCTCCCCGGCGTGGTCAGCGTCAACAACCAGATCATGGTCGAGCCGACGTATGCCGAGCATTCCGACGCTTGGATGGCCTTCAAGATTCGCAGCCGCCTGCTCGTCAAGGGCAACGTCAGCGCCACCAGCACCAAGGTCGCGGTGACGGACGGGAACGTCCTGTTGACCGGCACGGCGAACAATCCCGCGCAAAAGGAGCTGACCGAGGCCTACGCCAAGGACATTGACGGCGTGAAGACGGTGAAGAACGAAATCGTCGTTAAGGACAACCCCTCGACCGATGAGACTGCCGGCGAAAAAATCGACGATGCGTCCATCACCAGCCAGGTGAAATACGCCCTGCTGAGCCACAAGTCGACCAGCGCGCTCAAGACCAAGGTCACCACCACCAACGGCGTGGTCCGCGTCACGGGTGATGCCAACTCCGATGCCGAAAAGGCCCTCGTCACCAAGCTCGCCTCGGATGTCCGTGGCACCAAGTCCGTGACGAATGACATGACGGTAGTGAAGAGCTAAGTCCCAACCCCTGCGCCATAACGGCCAGAATTATTCCTCCCATGCGGCCAACGATTGTTGGCCGCATTATTTCAACCCGTCAGGTCTTGCCCACCCATCTCCCAACCAATGAATCAAGTCCTCTCCCTCGTGCGGGCCGCCCACGCCTCTGCCCGTCCTTTTTCCGACAACTATTCGGACCACATGCTTTCCGAACTCTTGGCCTTGCATGAGGACATGATCGGGCAGCTGCACCGCGAACGCACGGAAATCACCGACAGCGGTGATTTCATTGTCGGCATGATCGCCCAGCATGAGAAATCCGCCGGCATGCTGCGGGCGCTGCTCGAAAATCATGAGTCGCGGATCCCGTGGGAAATCACCCCGGACTTCTCTGAAGTCATCCCGCTTTCAAAGATCCTGCAACCTTCCACCGCCTGACCGGCCGCCGTCCGCGTTCAGGATCTGGCCGGTGACGTAGCTGGTTTCCGGCGCCGCGAAAAAAAGCACCGCCTGCGCGACCTCCTCCACCTGCCCCGGCCGGCCCGCCGGCACATGGCTGAGCATCCGCTGCGCCTTCTCTTTCTGCGCCGCGTCCTTTTCGCCGCAAAAGAGATGCTTGGTGCCCCCGGTCAGCGTCGAGCCTGCGCCACGCAATTGACCGCGATGCCCTGCGGCCAGCTCGATCCCGAGGAAGAGGCAGAGTCCTGAGCCGTTGAACGAAGCCGGCCGTCGCAGTCCGGCCGTCGAAAAGGTGGAACGCGTTGCCCTCAACGCGTTGGTTTGTCGGTCGGGGTTTACCCCAGGGCTGTCCGGTCATAAGTCGTTGAACAGAAGTTGTTCAGGAGTAGCGGCGAAGTCGTTGCTTGGATCAAATGAGGTAAGTAATTGGTGGAGAGGGATCGGTTCGAAAATATTGACCGAGATAATTTGCAGGATTTTTTGGAGCGAGAGGGTGAGGCTGAGTTCCTTGCGCGTGATCGCGACGAGGAGGTAAGCGCTGATGGCCGACCCCAGTTGGAGCCGGACGGCGTTGGGTGAGAGGCCGAAAAAACAGCGCAGCCGCAGGTTCTGCTTGATCCAGCGGAAGAACAGCTCGACCTGCCAGCGCTGGCGGTAGACCTCGCCCACCAGGTGGGCGGAGAGTCTTCAATGGTTGGTCCATAAGATCAGCCGGCGGTGCTGCACTTGATCGTAGACGGAGACCCGCCGCATCGTATCACTCCAAGCTTCCTGCGTATGGAGGCCGCGGAAGTGGATGGATTGGTCGGAGCGCACGCCGCTGATTTTATCGACGGGACGGGAAGCGGACACGTAGTAGAGGAGGTTGGCTTTGGCCCGGATCACAAAAAAGGCGCCGCGTTGATGAAGCCGCCGGAGTCGCCGCAGATCAACGTAGCCGCGGTCCATGATATAAAAGCTGCCCGGCACGACTGGCACCGCGTCGAGGACGGCCACCGCGTGGTGCGCAGCGGCGGTGACCGCGACAAACGCCGGGATGCAGCCACGCAGATCCAACAGCGTATGCCGTTTAACGGCCGAGTCGGTGCCGGTCCAGTTGCCCCACGGACAGAGTGCCAGGCTCAGGTCGATCATCGAGGCGTCCAAGGCGTACAGCTCGTGCGCGATCTCCAAGCCGAGCGGCTCGTCCACATAGAGCTTGCGGGCGCGCTGCATCAGCCCCTGCGCGACGGCGGCGAACACTCGCCAGTCCCGCTGCTCGTTGGCATCCGCCAGGGTGCTGCGGCGCACCGGGTGGCGGAATCCGAGATGATACGCCAGCTCCGGTCGTGAGGCCAGACACGCCTCGATGTCGCGCAGGCTCTCGCGATAAGTCAGCTGCGCAAACACCAGCGTCAGGAAATGCTCTCACGGACTGAAACGTTGTCGGCGCGAACTCGCCGCGTGGCGCTCGACCAACCGTTGGAACTGGTAGTGCGGCAGTCGCCCCACTACCTGAGAAAACACCAGTTGGCCGGAATGCATCCGGCCAGAGCGTCAGACCCGCGCTCGCACTTCAAATCGTGAGCACCCTCGAATCCGTCCAAACCTTCGGTTATTAAGTGCTTCCGCGCCGGCAGTCACTCGTTCACCGGACAGCCGTGGGGCTGACCCCCGACTTCTGGCGCCTGCATGTCGGGCGTGAAGCCCGACCTACTTCAAGCTGACCCATTGCATTTGTCTGTCGCTCCCGAACCAACGCATTGAGGGCAATGCGTTCCACCCCGGCGCTCAGGAGATTTTCATTTCCACGGCATGCTCGAGACCGTCATCCACTAAAGGCAGGGTCTTCCCGGTGATCTCCCGCCCGTCGAGCGTGAGTGAATCCGCGGCGGGCAAATCGGCGGCGAGCCGGTTGATGGTGATGTGATAGACCGTCTGCCGGTAGCGGTAGTGGATCTTGTAGCTCGGCCAGGCTGCCGGCATCCGGGGTGCCAGCCGCAATTGGTCTCCCTCGAGGTTCGCCCCGAGCAGGGTTTCGATCAGCAGCCGGTACATCCAGCCGGCCGAGCCCGTGTACCAGGTCCAGCCGCCCCGGCCCATGTGTGGCGCGACCGCATAAACATCCGCCGCGACCACATATGGCTCGACCTTGTAGGTGGCGATTTGCGCGGGCGTCCGGCCGTGATTGACAGGATTGAGCAGTGCGAAGAGTTCCCAGGCGCGCTCGTTTTCTCCCATGAGCGCGAAAGCGGTGGCCGTCCAGATCGCGGCGTGCGTGTATTGGCCGCCGTTCTCGCGCACGCCCGGCATGTAGCCCTTGATGTAACCCGGGTTGAGGGGCGAATGGTCGAATGGCGGCTCGAAGAGCTGGATCAACTGATCCTTGCGGCGGATCAGGTGCTGGTCCACCGCGTTCATCGCCTGGTGGGAGCGGGCCGGATCGCCCGCCCCGCTGATCACCGACCAGCTTTGCGGGAGGGAATCAATCTGGCATTCCGGATTGGCCTGGGAGCCGAGCGGCTCGCCGTTGTCGAAATAGGCGCGGCGATACCATTGGCCGTCCCAGGCGTGTAGCTCGATGGCCTGCTGCAGCAGCCGCGCCTGCTCCAGGCAGCGCGCGGCAAAGGCGGTGTCCGCTCTTGTCCGCGCCAGTCCGGCAAACTGTGTCAGCACGTCGTAGAGGAAGAAGGCCAGCCAGACACTTTCGCCGCGCCCGTCCTTTCCCACCAGGTTCATGCCGTCGTTCCAGTCACCGCAACCGATCAGCGGCAGGCCGTGTTCGCCGAATTTCAGTCCGCGCTCGATGGCGCGCACGCAATGGGCATAGAGCGTGGCGGACTCCTCGGCGCGAGCCGGCAGGTCATAGTAGGCCTCCTCCTCCGGCTTGACCGGCCGGGCCTCAAGAAACGAAATTTTTTCATCGAGCACGCCCGTGTCGGCGACACAGGAGACGTAGCGGCAGGTGGCGTAAGGCAGCCAGAGAAAGTCGTCGGAAAAATGCGTCCGCACGCCGCGCCCGGCCGGCGGATGCCACCAATGCTGCACGTCGCCCTCGCGAAACTGGTGCGCCGCCGCGCGGAGCAGATGCTCGCGGGTGAGGCCCGGCTCGGCATGCACCAGGGCCATCACGTCCTGCAGCTGGTCGCGGAACCCGTAGGCGCCGCCGGACTGATAAAACCCGGTCCGGCCCCAGAGCCGGCCGCTCAGAGTCTGGTAGAGCAGCCAGCCGTTCGCCATCACGTTCACCGCCGGATCGGGCGTGACCACATTGATCGCGCCGAGGGTCCGGTTCCAATAACCCCAGACGCCCTCGAGCGCCACGCGGCTGGCATCCGCCCGCCGGAAACGCGCGATCAGGTTCTGCACGTCGGCCGGGTTGCGGCCCACGCCAAGGCGAAAACTCACCTCGCGCTCCAACCCGTCCGGCAAGTCGAACGCGACCTGCACCGCGCCGCACGGGTCCAGCCCCGCCCCGACCTTGCCGGACAGCCGCGTGCGTTTCAGGGCCGCGGGCGCGGCCAGGGTGCCGTTCCGGCCCAGGAATTCCCGGCGGTCCCCGGTGAGGGTGCGCGCCGCATCGTTGACATCAACAAACGCGATGCGGCCGGGAAATTCGGTGTTGTAGTAATTGCGCGCCAGCAGCGCGCCGGTCTTGAGGTCCACCTCGGTCTGCACATGCAGCAGGCTCTTCGCCCGCAGGTCACCCAGCACCCATTCCCAGTAGCCGGTGACGGACAGGTGGCGCGGCCGGCCCGAGACGTTGCGCACCTTCAAGACCGTAAACTTCACCGGCGCATCCGCCGCCACATAAACCCACAACTCGGAGTCGATGCCATGCTCGCTGTGCTCAAATACGGTGTAGCCGAACCCATGGCGGATGACATAGGGGGTCGCGCCCCGCGCCGGCAGGGGCGTCGGCGACCAGAACTGCCCGGTCTGCTCGTCGCGGATGTAGAGGGCCTCGCCGGTGGTGTCCTGGACGGCGTCGTTGCTCCACGGCGTCAGCCGGAATTCATGGGAGTTTTCCGCCCACGTGTAAGCGCCGCCGCTCTCCGAAATGACCGTGCCGAAATTCGGATTGGCCAGCACATTGACCCACGGGGCCGGCGTCATCTGGCCGGGCTGAAGCGTGATGACATACTCATGCCCGTCACGGGTGAAACCGCCGAGGCCGTTCGGAAAAATCAGCTCGCGCGGCGGCGGCGGCCGGGGTGAATCGGCCGGGTTGGAGCGGGTGGGCACCAGGGCCGGGATCAGCGGCTCGGCGCGGCTGCGCGGCTCCAGCTGCTCCGCCAGCGTGCCCTTTTCGTCATCCAGGACAATGCGCGCCGCGGCCTGCAGCAGCACGCGGTCGTCATGGGGCACCTGCTCCAGCTGCCGGACGAAAATGCCGTTCGGCTTGTCCAGCATCTGCGCTTCGATGCCGGAGGAGATCAGGCTGGTGATCTGGTCGTGCAGGGACTGGCGGTAGATCGAAACGTCCTCGTTCAAGATCATCAGCTCGACCGCCAGCCCCTTCATGCGCCAATAGGAGTGCGCCTGGATCAGCTGCCGGACGATTTCGATTTTCTCCGCGTCGCTGATGCGGAGCAGGACCAGGGGCGCGTCGCCCGAGATGCCATAACTCCAGAGGCCGCTCTGGCCGCGCCGGTTGCTGCTGAGCAGCCCGGGGCCGGCGCGGCGGGCGGGGTCGGCATAGATCAGCGCGCCGGCCAGCCGGCCGTAGAGCTGGGCCTCCGCCTTCGTGGCATTGAGGTGGCGCAGCGTCACCTGGCTGTGGGTCCACGCCAGGTCGAAGGCGCGGTCCGTCATGCGGGAGTTTTGATATTTGTCCGTGAGCGCCAGCGCGACTTCCCGGCTTTCCCCCACGCCCAGCACCAGGTTCACGATCGCGGTCTCATTCGGGGCCAGGGTGACCGTGCGCCGCAGCGCGATGATGGGATCGAGGACGGACCCGGTGGTGTTGGACAAGGGCGCGATGCCTTGCATGGCGGCCGGGCTGGCCAGGGTTCCGCCGCGCCCGATAAAGCGGCTGCGGTCAGTTTCGCAGGAAATTTTCCCCTGCTCGCCGCCCTGCCCCACCATCAGATGCAGCAGCCATGGCGGCTTTTCCTCCGCGGAGCGGGCGCGGCGGGTGCAAAGGATGGCGGAGGACTTGGGCGCGAATTCCGTCTGCACGAAAAGATTGCTGAAGGCGGGATGCGCCGCGTCCGCGGCCGGGAGCGCCAGCACCACTTCCGCGTAACTGGTCAGTTCAATCACGCGCGCCACGGGCGAGTGGTTGGTGATCGTGATGCGCCGCAACTCCACGTCGTCCTCCGGCGACACGCTGATCTCCGTGTGGACTTCGAGCCCGGCATATCGCCGCCGAAATTCCGCGCGCGCCTGCGTGAAGATGGCTTCGTAGCCCTTCGTGGCTTCGTAGCCCTTCGTCGCGCGCAAGGCGGGTTGATAGGCGGCGGACCAGAATTCCCCCGTGACCGCATCGCGCAGGTAAACAAAGGTCCCCCAGCAATCGCGCGTGGCGTCCTCGCGCCAGCGGGTGACCGCGAGGTCGTGCCAGCGGCTGTAGCCGCCGCCGGCGCTGCTGATGACGGCATGATAGCGGCCGTTGGACAAAAGGTTCACCTCCGGCGCCGCCTGGGTCGGATTGGTGAAAACCCGCAAGATGGCTTCGCTCTTGCCGCCGAAGGTTTGCAACTCCTCCAGTTTCAAATCCTTAGCGAACACGCTCGCGGCGGTTTTCGGCACCCGCTCCTGGAGCAGGAGGTCCGCCGCCTTGAGCAGCGGACAGGCCAGAAAGCGCCGCGGCATGGGGTCGTTCCGCAGGAAATTCACCAGTGCCAGCAGGCTCATCCCCTGATGATGCGCCATGAAGGATCGGACCGTGACACTCGTTTCGCCCGGGGGCAGGCGCGAAGGCGTGTAATCCACCGCCTCATAGAAACCGTAGGCGCCGGCGCGCCCCTCGGCCGCCAGCCGCTGCATGTTTTCACAGGCTGCCAGCGGCGACACCATCAACGCCATCGTCGTGGCGTAAGGCGCAATCACCAGGTCCTCGGCCAGCCCCCGCTTCAAACCCAGGCCCGGCACACCGAAGGCGCGGTATTGGTAGTTCAGCTGCACATCGGTCCGGTTGTACCCCGACTCGGAAATGCCCCACGGCACACCGCGCAAGTACCCGTAGTCGATTTGCTGCTGCACCGCCGCCTGGCAGGTGTGATCGAGCAGGGTGTTTTCGTAGTTGGGCATGACCAGCAGCGGCATCAGGTACTCGAACATCGAGCCGCTCCACGAGACCAGGATCGGCCCGCCCCGCGCGGCCACGAGCAGCCGGCCCAGCGAGAACCAGTGGTCCTGCGGGATCTGTCCCAGGGCGATGGCGACGTAGCTGCAGAGGCGCGCCTCCGAGGCCAGCAGATCGTAGAAGCTGGGGTCGGCGCGGCGCTCCGCGACGTTGAAGCCGGTGCAAAACAAATCCCGGGCCGGGTCGAACAGCAGCGTAAAATCCATCGCCGCCAGTTCGTCACATTGCCGCGCCAGCGTTTCCAGCACGAGCAGGCGCTGCCGGGCCTGGTCGCTGGCGGCGCGCAGGTCGCGCGACAGTTCCGCGAGCGGCACCTGTTCGTCGGGCTGCGCTGCTGCCATCACCGGGCCAGGCGACGAGTCCCATTCCGCCAATTCGCGCAGCGTGGGTGCCGCGTCGAGCCCGGCCAGTTTCCCGGCGAGCTCCCCCTGCGCCGCGACCGGGCCGGCGGCGTGACGCACCCATGGGGCCAGGAGGAGCAAATCATCCCGCTGTTCCGCGCAATTCCGCTGGAGCGTCCGGGCCCACCCCTTGAGTTCCTCGCCTTCGTTCGCCAGCGCGGCCTCGATCCCGCCCGCCTGCTCCGTCGCCTTGGCCAATAGGGCAAACGCGGCGCGCAGATTGGCCGGTGCTTGTGCCAGGGCGGCATCGAGCTCCGCCAGCGCGGCGTTTTCGCGGGCCAGATCCCGGAGCATCTTCACCGTGTCGCGCAGGCCGGCGAAGACCTGCGGGGTGAAGATTTTCTCCCCGGCCTGTTCCCGCAGCCCGGAGCCGAGGATGAGCAAATGCCCCGCGAGATTGCCGCTGTCCACGCTGGAGACATAGAGCGGCGGGAGCGGCCGGAGGG
>OCZT010008379.1_pt1 | contig 10064 bp, 9 predicted proteins | sample 1539031 | NCBI WGS metagenome assembly OCZT01 (sample SAMEA3539308, study PRJEB22396) | soil metagenome | biome: tundra; feature: field; material: soil | place: USA | collected 2010-05 | depth 0.15 m
AGGCGCAGCGGCCGCCCGGCCCGGAGGGCGCCAGGCCCGATCCGCGCCGCCCCTTAAAGGAGAGCGGCTCCATGAACTCCACGCCGCTCGATCCGCAGAATTGGAAGGCCCGCGCGTAGCCGGCGGCGAAGACCGGGTCGGCCCACAGCAGCAGGCGCTGGGTGCCGGGCCAGACGCGCCAGAGAATGTCGTAGCGGCGGTCTTCGCGCATCAGGTCGGCGTAGCCGTAGCGCGTAAAGCTGCGGGAGCCGGAGCTCAGTGCCATGAGGCCGCCGCCGCGACGGCCGGCCTTGGGCACTTCCTGGTCGCGGATGTCGGCCTGGTGGTACGGCATTCCCATGTGCTCGGCCCAGAACTTCGGCGACACCTTGACGGGCATGCCCGTGGCCACCGCGATGTCGATCATGCCCTGATCGATGCCCTTGGAGTGCATGTCGATCTCGACCTTGCGGCCGGATCGCTTCACCCCGTCGAATATGGTGCTCCAGAACGGGTAGCTGCCTTCGGCGACGCCGCTTTCGCCGTGGATTCGGAAGGTAACGCCGGTGATGGCGGGGCAGGCGCGTAGGAGAGCGGTAAGCGCGTCGCGGCAATACGGGCCGTGGTTCTCGGCGTTGAGTCCCTCGATGGTGTAGTTCGCACGCGGGCTGTTCTCCCACTGGTAGCCGTGCATCCAGAGGCCTAACTGGAATTCGAGACCGTGGGCGGCGGTCTGCTCGCTGATGAAGCGCAGCGTTTCGAGATTGCGGTCGCGCTCGGCGTCCGGCAAGTTCCGAGCGCGGACGTTGTAGCCGGGGATAGAGAGCAGGAAGGGGTAGGTAAAGAGGAAATAGGCGTCGGTGACATCGCGCAGGAAGTCGTAGCCGATGCCGAAGCTGAGGTTGAAGCGGTTGAAACGGTTTTCCGCCAGCATGGCGAGGTAACGCGGCCACATCTCGCGGTCGTAGAACCAGGCCTTGTCTTCGACGTCGCTGGTGAAGAGGCGCTGGATGCTGCGGATCGCGTTGGCCGGGCGCTTCGCGGTAGATTGCGGCAGGGCGGGCAAGCCCGCCAGGCCGCCGGCCGAGAGGAGAAAGTTGCGGCGGTTCACAACCCGATTGTACTGCCTCAGGCGCCGTTTGCGGAGATCGCAGCCCAACCAGTATCCGTCAACTCCGGATCGGTGGACCGCAGACCTCGGAGGGAGTATGATCCAATCAACCGCAGGCAATGTGAACCAGACCTCGGATCAATGCGGAGAACGGCACGACTCGACGGGCCGGAACGCGGCTGCGAAACGGCCTGATAGGCTCCTGTTGGTGCTCGTCGCGCTTCTGAGCGCTTACGTGGCCGCGGAGTTGACCCCCTCTTCCTATGCCGTGGTTCTGCCGTTCTTCGGAGCCGCTCCGCACTGGATTTCGGTGGGCGAATCGCGCGAAATCCGTTCCGATGAATGGGCGGTTTGGACGCCGTACATGCAGGCAACAGTCCGGAACCAATTCCGGCGGTACAACCAAACGTCCCCGTACCATGAGGACCTGCGGAATATGAATCCGCTGCCGTTGATGGATTGGGGGTTGATCTTCAAGCCGTACTTTTGGCCGTTTATGATCGTGCCGCCTTCGTACGCGTACTCGTTCTTCTTTGGATTTCAAATGTTCTCGTTTATCTACGGATACCGCCAGTTGTTCCGGCGTCTCGGCATTTCCGATGAATTGGCGGCTGGCGGAGCGCTGCTGCTCTTTTTCTGCGGCTACACACAGTACTGGTGGACTACGGTGGGACCCAGCCTCAGCTTTTTCCCGTGGGTTGTGCTGGCCGCGATGCTGCGACGCAGATGGTGGAAATACGTGCTCTTCGTTTACGTAGTGGTTGCCTGGATCTTCGGGATGGCGTATCCGCCCATCATCATTGCGCTCGGTTTCGTCGCGATCCTGGTCTGCTGCGCGTTTCGAGACGAGGCAACTTGGGGGATGAAAGAACTGTTTCTAATGGTCGGCGCGCTGGCGTGCGCCAGCGCCCTGGTCGGGTTTTACTATCGGGACTTGCTGGCAGTGACGATGCACACGGTCTATCCCGGCCAGAGGCGCAGTTCCTCCGGAACCGAGAGTTTGCGGCTGCTGATGGGGATGTTCTCGCCGGCTTTCAATCAAGACGGGTACCGGGCTCTGGGGTTGCCAAACATCTGCGAGTCTGGTGTGGTCGGCAGTTTTCTGCCCGTCGGTGTGATCGCGTTTATCGATTACTCCGCATTTCGAAAACTGATTCTGGGGCAGATGCAATTGTTTTCGCGGCGGCGAGCCGTGATAGTCGGCGCCGGCATGTTGCTGATGCTGGCCTGGATCTTCCTGCCGGTGCCGGCGCTTGTCGGAAAGATCCTCCTCTGGCAATTTGTTCCAGCCCGAAGGATGTTGTTCCCGGTAGGTATCCTGGTTACGCTTTTCTGCCTGTGGCTGCTGAATGCCTGTGGCGTTGTCCTTACGGTTCTCCGCATCTCCGGTTTTTTCGCGATCGTCCTGGTCTCGATATTCTCATCCAAGTACGTGTGGTCCCTCGCCTGGAAGAACACGCCCGGAAGGGAGTTCCTGATCTTGCCCGTTTTCGTGGCCTGCGCATTCCTCGCCTGGCGGCGGAAACTCACTGCGGGCCAGGCCGTGGTCCATTCATGCGTTCTCGCCAATATCGCGCTTTTCGGCTTTTTCAACCCAATTCTCTCCGCCAGGGAAATCTTTGTCTCTCGCGATACTCCCATCATCCGAAGTCTGGAGAAGATCGAACGCGAGGACCCACGCGGTTGGCTTGTGGCTCCCGGCTTTCCAGGAGCGGTTCTGAATGGACTGGGTTTCCGCTCGATACAACACGTGCTGCTGTCACCGCATCTGCAGTTTTTTCGACAGTACTTTCCGGAAATGCCGGACGCCGAGTTTAACAATGTGTTCAATCGTTACGCCCACGTTCGCCTGGGTGCGGCTGACCATCCGTACAGCCCCCAGCCCGACATCCTGATTGTGCCCTTCGCGCGTTTCGGAGCCGATCGGGCGTTAAAGTAGCATGCGTCTTGGGGGCTTGGTCCGCCAAGCAGCCCCCGCCCCGTGTCAACACCAGCCGCGAGCCACTATAATAGTGATCCAAATGTCCGAAACTGATCCAAGGCCCGTCGCCGTGGTCCGGCTCATCGTGCCTGACGCCTCCGGCCGCATCCTGATCCTTCAGCGCGCGCCGGATTCGACCGACGGCGGCCGGTGGTGCCTGCCGGGCGGGAAGGTCGACCACGGCGACACGGTCGAGCAAGCCGCCGTCCGCGAACTCCAGGAGGAGACCAGCCTGCGCGCGGCCAGCCTCCGCTTCCTCTTCTACCAGGACAGCCTGCCACCCGCGCCGGACCGGATGCACTGCATCAACTTCTATTTTCAATGCGCCGCCGAGGGCGAGGTCGTCCTCAACGACGAGTCCGTCGCGGCGGCCTGGATCGGACCGCGGGACCTCGACCGGTTTCCTCTGTCGTTCCGAAACGACGAGGCGCTGCTCCGCTACTGGAAGGATACGGAACCGAAAGAGAACTAGCCATGGCCGACCAAGCACAACTTACGCCCGAAGCACACAGGCAGCAGATCGAGGCCTATATCGCGGTGCGCCCCTGCTACCTTACCTACGCGGACGCTCTCAAGCGTGTACTGGAAAAGGCCTGCCAGGTCTCCTTCCCGGAGGCGTTCGTCCAGGCACGCGCCAAGGCCGTATCGAGCTTCGCCGAAAAAGTGGCCCGCAAGTTCGACAAGTATCGCGATGCGGTAAACGAGATGACGGATTTGTGCGGCGCGCGCGTGATTGTGCAAACGGCCGAACAGGTCCGCGCGGTGCGCAGCTTCATCGAGGCCAATTTCGAGATTCTCGAAAGCGATGACAAGGGTCTGCTGCTGAACCAGGACGAGTTCGGATATCGCGACATGCACTACATTGTGCGGTTGCGGTCCAACCGGGCGGGCGAACTCGGCTTCACTTCGGAAGAGCAGCCGGCCATCGGCGACAAGCGCGCGGAGGTGCAGGTCCGCACGTGGCTGCAACATGCCTGGGCCGACACGCTGCACGACCGCATGTACAAGAACAAGCTGAAGCTCTCCCCGGACGTCAAGCGCACCGGCGCGCTGCTCGCCGCCCTCATGGAGGAGGGTGACCGTAACTTCAACGTCCTGGCCGACGACCTGGACGGGCTGATCGCGAACTACACCGCCTTTGCCACGGACGAAGACGTGCGGAAAGAGATCGCCATTCAGCAGTTGATCCTGGGCAACGAGGTCAAACCCGAGAAGAAGCCCGGCCTGGCGCTGAAACTCGCCCGCCTGGTTGCGGCCCCCGGCGACCACCAGCAGGTCGTCGCACTGCTCGCCCACTATGCGGATGTGCGCCATGCCAACCGTTGCGAACTGTTGCTGGAGTTGGGTCACAGCCTCTGCCGCCTGCACCGTGAAAGGCCGGCGGCGGCGGAATATCTGCAAGGGAAACGCTACCTGGAGCAGTCCGTCCGGCTTTGCGCTTGTAATGAACTGGCATTCGTGCCGCACCTGCGCAAGCGCGAGAGCCTGCACGCGCGCGCCCTGGCGCGCCTGGCGTCGGCCGTAGCCGCGATACCGGGCGAGGAACACGAGGCCCGTGCTTGCTTCCGTCTGGCGCACGAGCACGAGCCTTCGAATCCCTACTACCTGGCGGCGATGCTGGGCTTCGAGATGCGCTTCGGGCCGCAGGCTGCGCTGCCCGCAACCATGGCGGCCACCATCCGCGGAGCGATTCGGACTTGCCGGGAACATGCCGCTGCCGGGATCGAATTGCCGTACTCCCATTTCACTGCCGGCCGCCTCAGCCTGCTTCTGGAGCAGGGGTACGAAGCTCTCAGCTATTACGCTCTCGGCATCCGCCACTGCCTCGCCGGAGTGTACTGCGTACCGGCCGATCTCCTGGCCGAAGAAGCGTCCTGGATCCGTGGAATCCACTACGGCGTGATGGCGCCTCCCGAGTGCCAGCGCGTGACCGGTCTCCTCGATTTGGCGCGCGGTACGGCCGGTGGCGGGACACCCTTGCCGCTACCCGTGTTGATCGTTGCGGGCGGCGCCGCCAGCCTGGCGCCCGAGCTGGCGCGGAAGATTCGTCCGCTGCTGAAGACTTCCTGCGAACGGTTCCGCGGCACGATCTTCTCCGGCGGAACCACCTCTGGCGTACCGGGTTGTATCGGAGAGGCCGCCGCGGATCTCGCCGGCGAGGGCAAGAAGAGATTCCAGCTTGTCGGCTACCTGCCCATGAAAGGCGCCACGGCCCACCCGGCATATGACAAGCACATTGCCGTTGGCGCCGATTTCCTGCCCGAGCAGATTCTGCGCTACTGGTCCGATATCCGGGCCGCCGGCATCCAGCCTCAGGATGTGCTTCTGCTCGGCTTCGGCGGTGGCGCGCTGAGCGCCGTGGAGTACCGGATCGCGCTGGGCCTTGGTGCATGTGTGGGCATCGTGGCCGGCACTGGCGGCGCCGCGGAGAAACTGTTGAGCGATCCGCTCTGGAGCGGGATGTCCAACCTGTACCAGTTGCCCTTCGACCCCGCCACAATTCGCGCGTTTGTCATTCCATCCGATCGCGATTTGGATCCCGCGGCCCAGGAGGAGATGGCGAGGACCTTCCACGGGAAGTTTGTGGCCGGCAGCTCAAAGAGGTTGCCGTCCAACATGCGGCCCTGGGAAATACTGGATAAGACCTTCAAGAAAGCCAATCTCGAACAGGCGCTCTACTCGGTGGAAATTCTGGAGGCCGCCGGTTTCGAGGCGCGCAGAGTGGACGGACCTCCGGCCATCTTGTCGGATTTCACCGGCGACGAAGTGCAGCGAATGGCCGAACTGGAGCACGGCCGCTGGAATATCGAGCGCCTGCGCGATGGCTGGCGCTTGGGAAGAACGCGGGACGACTCTCGGAAGTTACATAACTGCCTGGTCGCCTGGGAAGAACTTCCGGACGACATCAGGCGCTACGATCGCGAAGCCGTGCGGGCGTTCCCGGAGATACTGGCGAAGGCGGGGCTGGAAGTGAGACGAGCTCGGAAGCCATCGGGGGCGCAGTAACCAATATGGAACGCCAGACCGCGGAAGGCATAGAGATGCCGCAATCGGACCAGCCAACCCGTCACGTGGTGGTGGCCGGCGATGTCACCATCGATTAGAACCTCGCCCGCTCGGGCGAGCAATCGGCTCACGCATACTGGTCGTCGGGAAGGCAGACAAAGGCCTCCCGGCAAGCCGGCGGAGCGGCGCTGCTCGGCTCGGTCGTCGAACGCATGGTCCGGGACTGCTTCCCGCCCGGCGTGAAGGTCTGGCGCCCCGGCGTCGATCCCAACTACCAGGGGCGGCGAGGACTGCTGCGTCAGCTTCTCCGTGTGGGCGCAGTTTCCGAAAACGGACCGCCAGAGCGAACCACGTGCGATTTGGCGAGTCGAGCAGTACCTGGGCGCCGACCGGGCCGCGGCCGCCACGCGGGAGCATCCCGACTGCGCACCGCCCGAAGTCTGCGACCTCGTGATCCTGGACGATGCCGGGCTGGGCTTCTGCGAACAGCCCGCCGCCTGGCCGGCCACCGCTACGGCGCCCCGACACAAAAGGACCAGCGCATTCACAGTTGTCTGTTCACGTGGCGCAAGATGACGGAAGCGGAACGCCGCCTGCGTTACGGCGCGTGGGCCGGCGCCATCGGGGAGCCGGAGCTTCCCGATACGGGAAAGGAGAAGGATCGCATCCTCATTCGCGCGATTCCGCGGATCCTGAAAACGGCCGGCTTGCAGGTGACCCCGATCCCGCGCTCGCAGCCTGAGGCGCGTGCGGGCGCGTGACACCAAGGGTCGGCGCGGTGTGCCCGCCAGACCGCTACCCGACGGGCTTCAGCAGGCCTTCCAAGCCCAGCCAGTCCTTGAATCGGTCGATCCAGGTGTCCGTCGGCAGACCCAGTTTCTTCATGCCGAATCCGTGCCCGCCTTTCAGGTAGATGTGCATTTCGGCGGGGATCTTGGCTTTCTTCCACGCGGTGTAAAGCCGGACGGCGTTATCCACGGACGAAAGGGTTGCGTCGTCGTCGGCGTGCGCCAGGAAGAGCGGCGGCGCGTCGGCCGGGACGGCGATGTCGGGAGGCAAGGCCGGATAAATCGGCGCCGCGAAGTTGGGCTGGCTGGCGGCATCGTGGTGCAAGGCGACGGCCGCGGCCACGTACCCGCCGGCCGAGAAGCCGATGATACCGATGCGGTCCGGCGCAATGCCCCACTCCGCGGCGTGGGAACGCACGACGCGCACCGCCTGTTGCCCGTCGGCCAAGGCGAAGGCGGTGGCGGTCTTGCGGCGGTCCGCGATGGTGGCGGGGTCTTTCTCGCCATCGTCTCCGGTGCGCATGACGCGGTACTTGAGGACGAACGCGGCCACGCCGTTCGAATTCAGCCAGCGCGCCAGATCGGTTCCCTCGTAATCGATGGCCAGGTATCGAAACCCGCCGCCCGGACAGACGATCCAAGCCGTCCCGGTAGCTGGGCCGCTCTCGGGAAGATACGCCAGCAGTACCGGATGCGTGACGTTGCTGATGCGCCGTATGTTGTCCTGCGGCCCGATGGTCTCCTGTTCCGCGTAAGTAGCGTTCTCCGACCCTGGCGCGGCGCCTGGATAGAGCGGAATCTCCTTGGGATCGGCCGCGAAAGCCGCGGTAGCCAGTAGAATGCCGATAAGAGTTCTCATCCCCAGGAGTCTATCATCCCGCGTCTGGCCGGCGCAGATGCGCCACCAGTTGCCATCCGAGAATGACCGCCGCCAGCAGCGCCGCAATCGCCCAGGTCAGATCGCCCAGAACGGCATATAGGGCCATCACGTGATCGCTGAAGAACCGCCCCAAAGAGATATAGAGGGCCGCGCCGGTGATCTCACCTAGAATGTCCCAGAAGAGGAACCTGTGCCACGGGTAGCCGGCCGTGCCGCTGGCCAGATTGATCCAGGGTCCCAGAGGACTGAGCAGCCAGCGCGTGATATAGATGCCGGGGCCGCCCCAGGCTTTCGCTTTGGCTTCCATGGCCTGCAGACTCGCGCGCCTTCCGAACAGGCCGCCGATTTTTGCGACGACAGCCGGCCCTCCCCATCGGCCGATGGCGTAGCCGGTCTGATCGCCCAGGATGGAACCGGCGCCGGCCATGCCAATTGCCCACCACAGGTTCATGGCGCCTTGCGATATCATCGAGCCCGCGACAATCAGAAGGAGCGTGATGGGCAGCGGCACTCCGATGGCCGCAATGGCCACGATTCCGAAAAGGGCCGGCGCGCCGTACTGTGAAACCGCCGCCAGGAGCTGATCGTTCATCGCGGATGGCCGCCGGGTGGTTGCGCGGCGGCATCGATGGCACGCTGCAGTTGGGCTATCAGTTCGGGAACCGGGCGGTTCAGGTCGCGGGCGATGCGGCGAACGGATCGCCGGTCGCGCGGCTCCCGCGGTTGAACCCCAATGGCTTCAAACAGCACGTTGGCGGGGAGGTGGTGGGCATGGGCGATAAATGGGACCGACATCCAGGCGCGGATGGGCTCATTTTCCGAGCGGATCCGCCGCACTTGCCGGCCGGCCCGGTAGGCGAAGCCGACGGTGCCCGCGATCGCCACCACGAAGGCGATCCCAACCGCCAGCGTGCGCCGCCACGTTTCGCTCACAATTCAATATAGCCGGGTGGGGCATGCTTTAGCTTGCCCAGACCACAGGACGGCGTCAATCCATTGCCACATCCGTCATCTCTCCTGCGTTGTTGACGAGGATGTCGATGGGGCCCACCGCCGCGCCGTAACGCCGGCGCTACTCCAGTCTTCGCACCCGCTCCGCCAAAGGGGGGTGGGACGAAAAGTACTCCGCCAATCCGGCGTTGCCGCTCGATACCCGCGCCAACCGGCGCAGAGCGCGCGCCGCGGCCCGGGGATCGAAACCCGCGGCTTCCGCGAGCCGGGCGCCTTCGCGATCCGCCTCCAGTTCCAGTTCCCTCGAATACCCTTGATTGAGCAGTTGCCGAAGCATCAGGCCCGCACCCGAGAGCCGCGCCGTCACCGCATTGAGGAACGTGCGGGCCGTCAGTTGGCTCTTGGCATGGCCGCGTAAGACGTGCCCCATTTCGTGCCCGAGGAGAAAGGCCAGCTCGTCCCGGTCTTGCGCGCACAGATCGAGCAGCGGCTCGGTGATGAAGACGAAGCCGCCCGGCAGCGCATAGGCATTCGATACGTTGGTGCGGACCAGGCTGAAGTGAAACTCGCGGCGGCGGTCCTTCACCGCATCCGCCAGTCTGGACCCAACTGCGGCCACCACTTCCTGCTTCTCGCGCGGGGCTTTGCCTGAGAACTGCGCGGCGAATTGCCGGGCACACTCGCGTCCGTATTCGTACTCCGCCTGAATCGCTTCGGCTTCGGTTCCGGCGAACCAACTCCACATCCACTTCGCCTGCCGGAAGGGCTTCCTCGACCGGCCGCCGAGCCATGCGCCCAGACGGGGTAAGAATTTCGCCCCAAAGAACAGGAGAAGTCCGACGATGACAAGCAGCCTCAACAATCCCAATCATCGCTCATCTTCCGCGGGGCGGGGCTGCCAGTCGTCAGCCCGTTGCCGACGGTGCCCGCGGTCTCGACTTCGATACGTCCCAGTTGGCTTTCCACCAGACCAGCCCGAAACACCACTGCCATCGCGAGCGGGTCGTGGAGGACCGGGTACTGATCGGGCTGCCGGTTCTGCCAAAGCTCGATCAACCGAACCAGAAAGCGAGACGCCTGGTTGCCGGCGGCGCGCAACCGCTCCAGGTCGGCCTCTTCCAGTTGGCAGCGGAGGGTGACATCGAGCCCGATCGCGGTGATCGGCACACCAGAACCAAACACGATTGACGCCGCAATGTAGTCCCGCCGGATGTTGTATTCGGGGCGAAGCAGACCGAACGCCCCGCCCATCGGAACGATGCGTTCGATTTTTTCCTTGATGCGAGGCTCCATCTTCAGGGCCGCAAAGGGTCCACGCCGCCCTGGTGCAACGGACGCAGTCGGAACGCTTGATCGGCCACATACTTC
>OCZT010008380.1_pt1 | contig 10063 bp, 10 predicted proteins | sample 1539031 | NCBI WGS metagenome assembly OCZT01 (sample SAMEA3539308, study PRJEB22396) | soil metagenome | biome: tundra; feature: field; material: soil | place: USA | collected 2010-05 | depth 0.15 m
CTTCTGACGCTATGATCTACCCGATTGTGAAGTTCGGCAACCCGGTGCTGGAACGTGAAGGCGAAACCGTAACCGAATTCGACACGCCGGAATTGCACAAATTCCTGGAGGACATGTTCGAATCGATGTACGCTGCCAAAGGCGTGGGCTTGGCCGCGCCGCAAATCGGCTTCGGCAGAAAGATCGCGGTCATCGACGTCTCCAATGGCCAGAACCCGGAGGAAAAGCTGGTCATCATTAACCCGGCCATCGTGCGCGTCGAGGGCAGGCAAACCGGCGAGGAGGGCTGCCTGAGCATCCCGGGATTCCGCGAACAGGTGCGGCGCGGCAAGCGCGTGACCTTGCGCGCGCAGGATGCCAAGGGCGAGTTCTGGGAGAAGACCGGCGAAGATCTGGTGGCGCGCGCCTTCCTGCATGAGACCGAGCACCTCTACGGCCGGCTCTACATCCTCCACCTCAGCGCGTTGAAGCGCGAGTTGATGAAGCGCAAGATCGTCAAGATGCAGCGCGCGGGCGAGTGGGACTGAGGCGCCTCCATGCGCTTGGTTTTTCTAGGAACCCCGGCCTTCGCGGTCCCCAGCCTGGAGCGGCTGGTGGCGGCCGGGCGCCAGGTGCTCGCCGCGATCACGCAGCCGGACCGCCCGCGCGGCCGCGGCCAGCGTGAAGCGCCGCCTCCGGTCAAGGAAGCGGCCCTGCGGCTCGGGATTCCGGTACACCAGCCGGAGCGCGTGCGGCGGCCAGAAGCCGTCGAGCTGCTTCGTTCGCTCGCGCCGGATGTCATGGTGGTCATCGGGTACGGCCAGATTATCCCTCAAGCGGTAATCGATATCGCGCCGCTCGGCATCGTCAACGTGCACTCGTCCCTGCTGCCTAAGTACCGCGGCGCGGCGCCGGTCCAGTGGGCCATTGTTAACGGAGAAACCCGCACCGGCATCACCACCATGCGGATCGATGCCGGGCTGGACACCGGCGATCTGCTGCTGGCGAGGGAAACGGAAATCGGGCCGGAGGAAACCGCGGTCGAGTTGAACGGGAGGCTGGCCGGGATGGGCGCGGGCCTGCTTGTCGAGACGCTGGACGGCCTGGAATCCGCCCGCATCGTTCCGCGGAAACAGGATTCGGCGCTAGCCAGCTACGCCCCGCTGCTGAAGAAAGAGGACGGCCTCATCGATTGGAGCCAACCCGCCGAATCGATCCACAACCGCGTCCGCGGCCTGCAGCCGTGGCCTGGGGCGTATACGGCATTTCGCGGCCAAACCCTGCACATCTGGCGGGCGCGGGTCATCTCGCCAGGACCGCTCTCTGACGTTCGCGGCTCGGAAATGGCGGAGCCGGGCCCAGGGGGCGCCCCGTCAGAGAGCGGTCGCTCGGAAACGGGGCTGGCGCCCGGAAGCCTGCCCTGCTTGAAACCTTTAACCGTAACCTGCGGCCTCGGCGCCCTCGAACTTCGCGAAGTCCAGCTCGAGGGCCGGCGGCGCATGTCCGCAGCGGATTTCGCCAACGGTCATCGCCTGACCGAACTCGACAGCTTAGGAGAGCCACGCACTTGAACCTTCCGCTGGGATATCTGTACTCCGCCACCTACGCCGGCATCCGCCAGGCGGAAAAGGACGATCTCGCTCTCATCGTGAGCGGGCTTCCGGCCAATGCCGCCGCCGTGTTCACGCAGAACCGCGTGCAGGCGGCCCCGGTGCGGCTCAGCCGCCGCAACCTGAAGCTCTCCGGGGGCTTGGCCGGGGCGATCCTGATGAACGCCGGCAACGCCAACTGCGCCACGCGCACCGGCGACCGGGTCGCGCTCGCCACGTCCAAGGCCGCGGCGAAACTGCTGCGGCTCCCCGTGGAGCAGGTGCTGACTGCCTCGACCGGGGTGATCGGCGTGGAGCTCGATCCCAAGAAGATCGTCGATGCGCTGCCGCGGCTGGTCGCGGGCCTCCATCCGGACCGCTTCGACGATGCGGCGCACGCCATCATGACCACCGACCTTGTGCCTAAGACCGCGTTCACCGAAGTGAGCCTGCGCCGCGGCGCCGTGCGCATCGCCGGCATGACCAAGGGCTCCGGAATGATTCATCCGCAAATGGCCACCACGCTCGGGTTCGTCATGACCGACGCTCATATCCCCGCTGCGCAATTGCGCGCCATGCTAAAGCGCGGCGTGGAGCGGAGTTACAACCGGCTCTCCGTGGATGGCGATACCTCCACCAACGACACGCTGGCGCTTCTTGCCAACGGCGCTTCCGGCGTGCGGCCCGGTCCCCGGGAGATGCCCATAGTGGAGGAGGAGATCACGGAGGTCATGGCGGCACTGGCGCGGGCCATCGCGCGCGATGGCGAAGGCGCCAGGAAGTTCGTCACCATCGACGTGGCGGGCGCGCTTACCAACGGCGCCGCGGTAGCCATGGCCCGCGCGATCGCGAATTCCCCGCTGGTGAAGACGGCCATAGCGGGGTCCGACCCGAACTGGGGCCGAATCCTCTCGGCCGCGGGCAATGCGGGGGTGGCGTTCGACCCTTCGAAGACCGACGTCCACATGCAGGGCGTGCTGGTGTGCCGCGGCGGGCTGGCCGCGCCTTTTTCGGAGTCGGAGTTGAAGGCTAAACTGGGCGCGCCCGATTGCGAAATCCGCGTCACTGTCCGGGGCAAGGGCAAAGGGTCCGCCCGCTTCTGGACCTGCGATCTGACCGAAGGCTATATTGAAATCAACGCCAGCTATAGGACTTGATATGATGCGCCGGACGCTGCTTGCGCTTCCCTTCGCCATGCGGCTCCAGGCCGACGCTGGACGAGAGGTCTGGGATCTTCTCGGCGCCGCGGCTTCCGCGTTGAGCGAGGGGAATGCGGCCGGTTTCATGGACTGTTTCGATCCCAAGATGCCCGGCTATGAGGACCTGCGCGCCGACGTCGCGGCGCTGGTCCTCGAGGCGGAGCCGCGGTCTTCCATCGAGCTGGTGACGAATCGGGGCGACGACCAAACCCGCGCGCTGGAAGCGGATTGGCTCCTCGACATCGTGCAGCGGCAGGGTTCGATCGGCTCCACGCGGCGCGAGGAACGCATAAAAGTCCGCGCCGCCAAGGCGGGAAAGAGATGGCGCATCGTGGCGTTCGAGCCGGCTGGTTTCTTCGCGCCGCCCAATCCGCGGTGAGCCGATCCGCCTTGATCCGCCTATTGCACCGTGCGCACTTTCCGCACGAGTGCGTACCCGGCTTCGGGATTGACGGGAAACTCGAACGGGATGGACGAGTTGGGCGGAGCCTTTTCCACGCGCTCGGTGGAGGTGCTGACCCGTGAGCCGTTCAGGTCCGTGAGATCGATATCGAACTCCACCGAAATGACGCGATCGGTCATGTTCTTGAGGATGCCGACGACTCTTGGAGGGCCGTCGCGCAGCACGCGGAGTTGGAGGATCTCGGCGTCTTTGTTCGTATCGATGTTGACGGTCTTCTCAAGGTCCGGCAAGAGGTTCGCCATGATCTCGGTCGCGGAGATCTCTCTTGGCGGCGCCGCCTTGGGCGAATAGACGTTGCTGAACACCAGCGCCACCGCGCAGAACAGTAGCGCGGTTGGCGTCGCAATCACCAGCGCCAGCCTTAACTTCTGCTTCCAGGTGCGATTCGTGAGATAAAGCGGATCGGAAGGCGCTTGCCCGCCGGAGAGAAAGAGTTCGATTTTATCCCGTAGCGGACCCAGCCGTCGCACGGGTTTCGTCTCCGGCGGAGGTCCGCCGGACGGCCTTAAGCCGGCGAAAACAACGGATTCGATGAAGCGCCGAAGACGATTTGCCATAGATGGAGATGCCGCGCCGCGGACCATCCATTATACCGCCCCGCTATCTCCGGGCGTCGCCGGAGCCGGCCAGCAAGCCCTCCAGGGTACGCAGGTTCTCCTGCTTCCCCATCACGATCAGGTAATCGCCCCCGTGGACCGCCGTATCGGCGGGCGGATTGAACTGCATCCGGCCGTCGCCCTTGCGAATGGCCAGCACGATCACCCCGATGTCCCGGCCGAGCTGCATTTCGCGCATGCTTTTCGAGACCATCGCGCTGGTCTCGGAGACGCGCATCTGCTCGATGCCGGCATCGATACCGATGTTGTTGGTGGTGAAGTCGAGGAACTGTACGACGTGCGGCCGGAGGAGCGACTGCGCCAGGCGATGGCCGGTAATGGAATAGGGAGCGAAGACGGCGTCGGCGCCGGCGCGCCGCATTTTTTCCTCGGCGCCCTCCTCGCCCGCGCGGGCCGCGACATAGATGTGCGGGTTCAGGCCCTTGGCGGTAAGCAGGACGAAGAGGTTGTCGGCGTCGGTGGCGAGCGCCGCAATCAGGCCGCGGGCGCGCTCGATGCCCACGCCCCGCAGCGTCTCGTCGCGCGTGGAATCGGCCGCCACCGCGATCAGGCCCGCGTGCATCGCCAGCTCCGCGCGCTCCGGCCGGATATCCACCACGACGAAGGGCGCGCCCGCGCGTTGCAATTCGGCCGCGGCGCCGAGTCCCACCCGCCCGTAGCCGCAAATGATGTAGTGGTCTTTGAGCTTTTCGATCATGCGTTTGTTCCGGCGCTTGCCGATGGCGTCTCCGAATTCCATCTCGATGATGGTCTGCGTCATGGCGCCCACCGCGATGAAGATGGTGGTGACGCCGAAGATGATGAGGAAGGAGTTGAAAATGCGCCCCGCCTGCGTGAGTGGATGGATCTCGGCATACCCCACCGTAGTCATGGTGATGAGGGTCATGTAGAACGCGTCGAACGGCGGGTATCCCGCGATGAGAATAAAACCCACCGTTCCAACCAACAGCGTGGTGGCGATGGCCAGCCCGATATAGAGGAAACGGCGCTTCACCCGGCCCATCGGTTGCGTCTGGACCAAGTATAGCCGGAAGCGCAGTGGGGCAAGCCTCCAGGGCCGCCCATGCGGTTGATGATACAATTTCGGTTTAGGGCGCGCGGAGGCATCTTTGGCTTCTTTCATTCAAAACCAGTTCGAGCGCAACGTAGTCACCACCTCGGTGGATTATGTCTTCAACTGGGCGCGCAAATCGTCGGTGTGGCCGCTGACCTTCGGCCTGGCGTGCTGCGCCATTGAGATGATCGCCGCCAGCACCTCGCGGTTCGACATCGCGCGCTTCGGCGCGGAGGTCTTCCGCCCCAGCCCGCGGCAGTCCGATCTCATGATCGTGGCGGGGACCGTCACCTTGAAGATGGCGCCGGTGCTCAAGCGCATCTGGGACCAGATGCCCGACCCCAAGTGGTGCATGTCCATGGGGGCCTGCTCCAGCGTCGGCGGGCCGTTCAATACCTACGCCGTGCTGCAAGGCGTGGACCGCATCGTGCCCGTGGACGTTTACATTACCGGCTGCCCGCCGCGCCCCGAGAATCTCTTCTACGGTCTGATGAAACTCCAGGACAAGATCGACCAGATGACCACGCTGGTGAAGCGCCCCACCGAGGTCCGGCTCGACGAGGCCATGCTGGCGGATTTCCAGCGTCAGGTGCGGATTGCGCAGGTCCAGAACCCCGCGTAGGAGATTCAGCGAACCGCTTGCTTACGCGCGCGGCTCCGAACCGGCTTCGGAGCGGCGGCCGTGGGAAGCCGTGAATAAATCGGGCGGATGGCCGGAGTGGCAGACGAAAGCGTCTGCCCCACCTTGGCGCCGAAGGACTTGCAGGCCCGTGGGGCAGGCGCTTTCGCCTGCCAACCGATTTTTCGCAGCTTCTGAGAGAGCGGTTGGACAGGTTATTTCGTAACGGACCCAGCCCGTGTTCTACAAAGATTCGCGCCAAGTCTACCGCGTGCCGGAGCTCGATTCGATAAGCTGGCTGATCCACGGCTTCGGAACACGCCACTCCGCCGTCCTCGCGCTGTTCGATAACCTGGCCACGTTGCGGCAGATTCACTCCTCGACGTGCATCGCCGCCGAGGGGCGCTCCGGCATCCTGGGTCCCGGCGACGCTCTGCTCGAGAACACGCCCGGCGCCGTAGTGGCGGTCAGAACGGCCGATTGCATCCCGGTCCTGCTGGTGGACGAACGCCTGCGCGCGGTTGCCGCCGTTCACGCCGGATGGCGCGGGACGGTCGCGTGCATCGTCCAGCGCGCGGTGGAATCCATGCGCGAGCGGTTCGGAACTTCGCCCGCCAATCTTCATGCTGCTATCGGACCTGGCATCGGCCAGTGCTGCTATGAAGTGGGGCCTGAGGTAGCCGCGCAGTTTGGCGGGCAAGGAAGAACGCACATCGACCTGGCCGGCGCGAACCGGCGCCAGCTCGTCGAGGCCGGCGTAACGCCGGGCCGCATCTACGCGTCGAATTTATGCACGATGTGCCGGCCCGAGGACTTCCATTCGTTCCGCCGGGACGGGGAAGCCGCGGGCCGCCTGTTTTCGTTCGCAGGCATCCGGCCGGCGTTACAGTTAAGTTGAGGCGAAATCATGTTCACGTGGATCTGCCCGGAATGCGGGCGCGAAGTTCCCCCAGCCTACAACGAATGCCCCGACTGCGCCGCCAAGACCGCTCCAGCCGGCATAGCGCCACCGTCCCCGGCGGTCGAACCGGCGCCACCGCCGCCCCCCCAAGCCGCCGCGCCGCCGCGGCAACCCTACGCGCCTCCCCAGGCTGTGTACGAGCCTCCGCGGCAGGCCGCGGCTCGTCCCCGCCCGGCTGGTCCGGCGCTGCCGACATGGCTGCTCGCCGTCCTCTTCTCGCTGGCGTTCCTTGGACTCGTCTTCGGCGTCTATTGGCTGGTAGGGGCCTTGCGTGGGTCCGGCGGCTCCAGCCAGGCGACGCCTGCCGCCAGCGTGGAAATCCCAGTGGCCGCGCCCGGCGCCAAGACCAACCCTTACCAGAAGTACATCGAGATCTCGGGACTGCGCTTTGCGGAAGACCCCAAGAACAAGGACAAGACGCTCGTCAAGTTCGTCATCACGAATCACGCCGATGCCGATATCGCCGGCCTCTCCGGTAATGTCGCCGTCCTGGGCCGTGGGCAGAAAGCCGGGGGAGAAGCCTTGGCCGCGTTCTCCTTCACGACCAGCCTCGGGCCGGCCGAATCCAAAGACCTGACGACGCCGCTCACGACAAAGCTCAAGCCTTACGAACTCCCCGACTGGCAATACGCGACCGCCGATTTGCAGATCACTGCGCCGGGGGGAGCCTCTGGAGGTTCTCCCGCGCCTCGGTGAGGTTGGGATCGATCGCCAGGGCGCGCTGGAAATCCGCGCGAGCGCGCTCCGCCAGCCCCGACAGCCCGAGCGCCACGCCGCGATCGTTGTAGTACTCGGCGTTGTTCGGATCGAGGGCCAGCGCCTGGCCGAATTCGATGAGGGCCGGGTCCACCTGCCGCTCCTGGAGCAGCACCTTTCCCATTTCCGCGCGGACCGCCGGATCGTGCGGGGCCTCATTCTGCGCCCGCTGCAGCAGTTCGAGAGCTTCCACGGCAGGCAGGTCGCGCGAGAGCTGGATCTTGGGCCGCACTTTCTCCGGGGCTCGCCGCACGGCCTCCTGCCACAACGACCGATCGTTCAGCCAGACCGTGGTGCGCGCCACGCTCAGCAGCGTGAGCGCGGCCGCCACGCTTGCCGCCAGCGCCTGGGTCCTCACGCGCGTCAGCAGCAACCCCGCCGCCGCGGCGAACCCCAGCATGGGGAGATACATGCGCCGGTCGGCGTACAGGTCCGCCGCCGGCAGAGCGGAGGAACTCGGCAGCAGCAAGAGCAACCCGGCAAGCACCCACATCGTCCAGCCGCTCCCGCGCGATCGCCACAGCCGCACCGCAGCCGCCAGGACGACGGCCCAAACCAGCACGCCTAGCCAAACCGACGGGACCTGGATGTCCGGATCCACGGTGAATCCGTACGGAACCACCAGCAATCGCAGATACCGCCAGATAGCCGGCCCTTGCGCCAGGAAATATTTCCACGGCACGAGAACGCCATGAGATCCTGCTCCCGCGTAAACCAGGCGCGCCGCCGCCGCGAGTCCCAGGACGAACATCCCAATGAACGGGACCCATTCGAGCCACCAACCGCTCCCTGACGGTCGAGGCTCCGAATCGGGGGCGGAGCCGCGACCGTTAGGGAGCGGTACAGGCAGGAGCAGAACCAGCGGGAACGCCGCGCATTGTTCGTTAGCCAGCAGCGCGCCCGCGAACCACGCCATCGCCGTCCAGCGGCGTCCATTCAGCCACGCCAGCAACGACGCGAAACAAAACGCCGCCCCCAACAGCGCACCGCGCCCCCAAACATAGTTCACCGCCTCCGCCTGGATCGGATGGAGCGCGAACACCGCCGCCGCGGCCAGCGCCGCGCGTTCCGGCAGGAGCCGGCGCAGGCACTCGTAGGCCAGCAGGACCGCGCCCAGGTGCAGCGCCAGGTTGAGCAGATGGTACCCCAACGGGTCGCGCCCGCCTACCAGGTAATTCAGCCAAAACGTGAGATTCGTCAGCGGTTGGGTGCGCCGCAACGCCCAAATTCCCATCCAGCCCGAGGACGACGTCAAAACAGGATCGGAGAAAATGGCATAATCGTCGAAATGAAAGCCCGAAACGAGCGACGCCCCAAAAGCGGCCAGCGCCGCGCCGAGCAAAAGAAGCCGATTTCGCATCACCTAGTACGAGCTTACGTGAAACGTCCGAAGAACGCAGCCGAGCGGCAAGCCCGCATCTCCGAAATGTTGCGCCGGCTCGAAAGGATGTACCCCGGCGCGACGTGCGCCCTCCGCCATGAGAACCCGTGGCAGTTGCTGGTGGCCACGATTCTTTCCGCGCAGTGTACCGACAAGCTCGTCAACGAAGTCACCCCCGGGCTGTTCGCCAAGTACCCCACGCCGATGGACTTCGCTTCAGTACGTCAGGAGGTTCTGGCGAACGATATTCATCGAACGGGTTTCTTCAACAACAAGGCGAAGTCGATTGTGGGCGCGGCCAAGAAGGTGGTCGCCGAATTCGGCGGCCAGGTTCCGCGAACCATGGATGAGCTACTGACGATTCCGGGAGCCGCGCGCAAGACCGCCAACGTGGTGCTCGGGACCGCGTACGGCATCGCCTCGGGCATCGTGGTGGACACCCACGTCCAGCGCCTTTCCGTGAGACTGGATCTCAGCAAGAACACAGACCCGGTCAAGATCGAGCGGGACCTCGTGAAGATCGTTCCACAGAGCCAGTGGATTCTCTTCTCGCACGAGTTGATCCTCCACGGCCGCGCCCTATGCCAGGCCCGCAACCCGAAATGCGCCGAATGCGATTTGAATTCGCTGTGCTACGCGAAAGACAAAACGGCCTAAGCCCCGAGCACGGCATCCCGCGCTTCAGGCTGCGTCGCGGATTTCCACGGTCATCTGTTTTCCGAGGGCCGCGAGCGCGGCTTGAATCTTCTCGGCTCTGGTGGCGTGCCGCGGGTCGAGCATCCGGCGGACGACGCGCTCGTGGACTCCGAGACGCCGAGCCAATTCGCAGTTGCTGACGGCCTGTGATCGCATCGCGAGAGAAAGCGCCAGCGTGGGCGCCAGCCAGAGGGGAACCCATCCTCGGACACTTGTGCCCGAGGTGTCAAGTTTTCCCATTCGTTAGGCGCTAGTCGGGCGGGCCGGGGTGGGGCGGGCAGCTTCGGCCGGCCCGGCGTGCTGCGGCACAGGCTGCACGCGAATTGGTAAAACGAAGCCAATTGGGGGCTCTTCCGGGGCGACTGGGGCGGGGCTGAGGGCCGCGACGGGTTCCACGCAGGAGTTCTCCTCTTGCGCCTTGCGCTCCCGTTGGGTGCGGCGCAACTCCTTCAAAGCGCGGAAGTAGCTGCGCTCGGTGGACGCGAGGCGGCGGGAGATATGCTGGGCCGCTTTCCCGGTGAACGCGTCGAGGGACGAACCGGCTGCCGCGTCCTGGCCGGCGAGCAGAACCTTGAGGACTTGGGCCTCGATGCGGGTATAACGCCGCCGGTTCCAATCGTCCCGAACGAGGGTATCCACGAGGAAGCGCTCCAGGGGACCGACGGCGTTGAATTGTTGGTGATATTCGAGCGCCAGGGCTTCGAGTTCGGCGGGGTCTTCGCCGGGGATCACGAGCGATCGGGCTTCGA
>OCZT010008381.1_pt1 | contig 10062 bp, 5 predicted proteins | sample 1539031 | NCBI WGS metagenome assembly OCZT01 (sample SAMEA3539308, study PRJEB22396) | soil metagenome | biome: tundra; feature: field; material: soil | place: USA | collected 2010-05 | depth 0.15 m
ACGCAGTCCCGGCCAATTACGATGTGGTTGGCGATTTATCGTATGAGTCCGTTAAAGCGAAGCTGGAAGACCTGCAGACAAGAGCGTTGCAGGAACGTCCTGATTTTCGGGCCGCCGAATTGGGGGTGACCGCCGCACAAAGCCAGATCTTGCTGGCGCAAGCCAATGGCAAACGCGATGTGAATGGTTCTGTCGACTATACCCACACTGCCGGCCTGAATAGCGCTTCTTTCTTTGTGAATTTCGATTTGCCCATCTTCAACCGGAATCAGGGCGAGATTGCGCGCACTCGCTATGCTCTTACCCAAGCTCAGGAACTACAGGCGTCGGGTAGCGATACTGTTCTGTCCGATGTTAGCGATGCCTACGAAGCGCTCCGCAGTAACGAAGAAGTGGTACAACTTTATGCTTCGGGATACTTGAAGCAGGCACAGGACTCGCGGGACATCAGTGAGTATGCTTACAAGCGTGGTGCGGCGAGCCTTCTGGATTTCCTCGATGCGGAACGCAGCTACCGGGCGACTCAGTTGGCCTATCGCCAGGCACTGTCTTCCTACATGACTGCGCTGGAGCAACTGAAGGAAGCTGTAGGAACAAGGAACCTTCCGTGAAGATATCCAAAGATCGCTGGCATGGCGTGGCGGCACTGACCGTTGCCTCTGCGATCATGCTGGGGTGCATCGGTTGTCATAGCACCGGGACCGATGCAAGCGGACAGAACCACTCCGCGAATCATTCAAACACCGCCGAATTGTTCACCATTCCGCAGGAGCAGATGTCGCACGTGCAAGTGCTGACGGTTGAGCCCACAACTCTGAAGCGGACGTTGCGCCTGACTGGCGCCGTGGCCTACAACAGCTTCCATACGACCCCGGTGATTACCCAGGTCAGCGGGCCGGTCAGCCGGATCGTCGTCGTTCCTGGCCAGAAGGTGACGCCGGCTGAGCCCATGCTGTATGTGGCGAGCCCCGACTTCTCCCAGCTACGGACTAATTACTTGAAGGCAAAGGCTGCATACGTTCTGGCGCAGCAGGCCTCCGCCCGAGCGAAAGACTTGTATCAGCACCACGCCATCGCCGAGCAGAATCTAGAGCAGGCGGCATCGGCCGAGGTGCAGGCCGGTGGCGATTTGGCTGCGGCGGAGGCTGCACTGAGGGTGCTTGGGATCACCAATCCGGACGCCCTGGTGAAGTCTCCGCCTTCTTTCGAGGTCCCGGTCAGGGCACCCATTGCCGGTGAAGTCGTCGAACAGAACGTAGCCGTGGGCCAGTTGATCCAGGTCGGAGCCACACAGTGCTTCATGATTTCCGATACCAGCAATGTGTGGGTGCTGGTGAATATCTATCAGAAGGATTTGCCTAACGTGCGGGTGGGAGACGCGGTCACGATTCAGATGGACTCGTATCCTGACGTTTTCCACGGGCGCATTTCCTACGTGGCGGCTTCCCTGGATCCCGCGACCCGAACCCTGCAGGCGCGCATCGAGACCGGCAACCCAGGTCAGAAGTTGAAGAAGGACATGTATGTGGTAGCCACGGTGGATGCAGGCGCCATCCAAAATGCGATTGCACTCCCGGATTCCGCCGTTCTACGGGACAGCGAGAACCAGCCCTTCGTTTATGTCGAGGCTTCTCCGCAACAGTTTGGACGGCGCACCGTGACTCTCGGGGATAGCCAGAATGGACAAACCCAAATCACCAGTGGCCTGAAACCTGGCGATCGCGTCGTGGGCAATGGCAGCTTGTTCCTGCAGTTTGCGAACTCGCTGCAGCGTTAGGGTACGGCAGTCAAGGTTTGGGGAAGGAAGCGCGAGACGGACGTTGCCGTCCACATCTGAATGATTCACCGAATCGTACAAGCGTCTCTGCGTCAGCGGTTCCTGGTGTTGATGCTGACCGGCTTCATCATGGTCGCCGGCATCATCTCGTTCCAGCGAATGCCGGTGGATGCTTATCCTGACCTTTCCCCTCCGCAAGTCGAACTCATCACGCAATGGCCAGGCCACGCCGCGGAAGAAGTGGAGCGCCTCGTCACCCTGCCTCTCGAACTGCAGATGAACGGTGTGCCGCACATGGTGGTGATGCGGTCCATCTCGCTGTATGGTCTTTCGGATGTCAGGATGACATTTGAAGAGAGTACGGACGATTATTTTGCACGACAGATTATCTTTCAGCGACTCGCCGATGCCAGTCTACCTGCGGGAGTAACACCCAGCATGGCCCCGCTGTTTAGCCCCAGCGGCCTGGTGTACCGTTATGTGCTTGAGAGTCCCGACCGCAGTCCGCAGGAACTGAAGATCATCGAAGATTGGGTGGTAGAGCGGGCTTATCGGTCGGTCCACGGCGTGGCGGATGACTCCGGATTTGGCGGGACGACGATGCAGTACCAGGTGCTGCTCGATCCTGCCCGGATCTTCGGATATCACTTGACGATCCCGCAAGTCATGGCCGCCCTGGCCGCGAATAACTCCAATGCGGGTGGTGGATTCTACTCGCAGGGGGGCCAGTTTTATTACGTGCGCGGCATTGGGTTGGTCCGCAACACCGATGACATCGGGAACATCGTCCTTGGCAGCAACAACGGTGCGCCGATTCGCGTAAAAGATGTTGGCGATGTCGTAATCGGACATGCCCCCCGGTTGGGCGAATTCGGCTTTCAGAATAACGACGATGCGGTGGAAGGCGTCATTCTCATGCTCCGCGGAGAGCAGACGCAAAATGTTCTTAAGGGCGTACAGGCTGAAACCAAGGAACTGAACCAGCACATACTCCCGCCCGACGTTAAGATTCACCCCTTTTACGATCGCAGCGACTTGGTAAAGCTGACCACAGATACCGTGGAAGCCAACCTGGTCCGCGGTATGGTCCTGGTGCTGATCGTCCTGATTTTCTTCCTGATCAATTTACGTGCGGCCATCATCGTGGCGCTCACCATTCCGCTGTCCCTGCTGTTTGCCTTCATCGTGCTGCATGCCCACGATGGCGCCGCCAACCTGCTGTCGATTGGCGCCATCGATTTCGGCATCATCATCGATGGCACGGTGGTGATGGTGGAAAACATCTACCGTGAGCTCGCGCTGAGACAAGGACAGAGCTATAAGCTGAACGAAGTCATTCTCGCGGCGGCAAAGGACGTGGACAGGCCAATTTTTTATTCGGTAGCGGTCATCCTGGCGGGTTATCTGCCCGTCTACGCGCTCAGTGGGCCCTCCGGAAAGCTGTTCCATCCCATGGCCGAAACCATGTCGTTCGCGCTGGTGGGTGCGCTAATTCTCACACTCACACTGGTTCCGGTTCTGGCCTCCTACTGGTTCAAGGGCGGTGTGCGCGAGCATCGTAACCGCTCCTACGAGTGGATGAAGCGTCAATACGCGAAGCAATTGGACTGGGCGCTGGCACGCCCCAAACTAACCATGGCCCTCGCGACATTGATTTTCGGTTTGACGCTTATTCTGATTCCATTTATCGGCGGAGAATTTATGCCCCACCTGGACGAGGGTGCGCTTTGGGTGCGGGCCACCATGCCCTACACGATTTCGTTCGAAGAGGCGGGCAGTATTGCTCCTCAGATACGCAAGATTCTGATGTCATATCCGCAAGTCACGATAGTCGGCTCAGAGTTGGGACGACCCGACGATGGCACTGACCCTACCGGCTTCTTTAATTGCGAGTTCTACGTTGGACTAAAACCATACGGAGATAAAGCCTGGAGCGGCGGCCTCAATACCAAAGACAAGCTGATTGAATCGATCAACCAAAAACTGACCGCGTTTCCTGGAATCATCTTTAACTACACTCAGCCGGCGGAAGACGCCGTCGATGAGGCCTTGACCGGATTGAAAAGCTCCCTGGCTGTAAAAATCTACGGGGACGACTTGACAGTTCTCCAGGACAAAGCCGTCCAGATCAAGAACACGCTGTCCCGCACTCCAGGGTTTACCGACTTGACCGTCATCCGCGAACTTGGACAACCGAGCCTTTTGATCGATGTGGATCGTAACAAAATTGCCCGCTATGGAATCAACGTCGCCGATGTCGAGGCCGTGATTTCGGCTGCAGTAGGCGGACAAGCCGTGACCCAGGTCATACAGGGCGAAAAAGTGTTCGACTTGGTGGTGCGCATGCAGCCCCAATTCCGTAGCAGCGCGCATGAGATCGGTGGGTTGCTTGTCGGCACTCCCGACGGTAAGCAGGTCCCGGTCAGCCAACTCGCCGACATCCGCCAGGGAAACGGGGCGGCGTTCATCTACCGCGAGAACAATTCCCGCTATATCGGAATTCAGTTCAGCCTTGAGGGCCGAGATTTGGAGCGCGCGGTGAGAGATGGACAAAAGGCGGTCAGTCAAGCGGTCTCTCTCCCCCAAGGCTATTGGCTATCCTGGGGTGGCGAATATAGTCAACTTCTGGATGCCAAAGCGCAGCTTTCCTTAATCGGCCCGCTCGCAGTCGTTCTCATTTTCATGATCTTGTTTGCGCTGTACGGGAACTTCAAATTCCCCGTCACCATCGCGTTGGGCGTGATTATTACGGAACCTGTAGGCGCCCTAGTGGCACTGAAACTCACTCACACACCTTTCAGCGTATCGTCAGTCCTGGGACTGGTGGCGTTACTGGGCGTATCCGTCGAGACGGCGGTAATTCTGGTGTCTTACATCAACAAGCTGCGCCAGGAAGGAATGGACATCCCCACCGCAACGCGGGAGGCCTCGCTCCTGCGACTTCGTCCGATCATGATGACGGCCCTGGTTGCATGCCTTGGACTACTTCCAGCGGCCCTCTCCACCGGCATTGGCTCGGACACCCAAAAGCCCTTCGCCATCGTCATCGTGGCCGGTCTTATCTCCCGGCTGTTCATCGGATTCTTCGTCAATCCCGTGCTATACCAGATGGTTGCGCGCGAAGGCGACGTGCTTCAGGTGTAGAGCTTCCGCCTCCGTCTGCACCTCAATCCGGCGACACTGCTTTACAGCGGTTCCAGGATTCGTATATCCGCTCGTACCGGGTAGTGCGGGCCTTCACCTGGATTATTCATATGTTTCGGCGGCTGAAGTCAACAAGCTTTGAAAGGGCGCGGCTTCAGAGGCGCCGCGTGTGCGTGCAGGTCTGGGCTTCAGAGCGTGTGTGAGAACCCAACATGATATTTGCCAGTGGAATTTACGGGGCGAAAATCCAACGCCGTAGGCGCGGCTCAGTCTAGCCCAGCACGCAGCCGCAGGCGGAGTGCTGGGTAAAGTGGGAAATAGATCCGAGTCCCGTAGGGACGACAGAGGGTCTCACACACGCTCTTCAGCCCCTGAGGGGACTCGCACTTCGTCTCAACACCGAAGTCCCTCAGTGGCTAAAGCCATCATAATGACAGCAGCTTACGGCACGGCTGAAGCCGTGCCCCTTCAAAGCGTGAGATCCTCATGAATAATTCAGGTTCAGGCCCGCACTACCCGAGCTACAGCCATTCTGGAATCGCTCTAGCGCCTCGTTCCGCAGCGACTCAGCGGCCAGCTTTCCAGGTGCGGTACAACGCGTCTTTCAGTGGTACTTTCGGCGCCCATCCGGTCTCCTCGCGAATTCGATGGGTATCATACCAGCGGTCCTGCAAGGCTCGCCGTAACTGATGCTTTGAAAATCGGGTACTGCCCCCGACAGGCAGCACCCGGATCGCCGCTTCGGCGAAAGGCCCCGCCAGCAGGACCGGCCAGCCGGAAAAAAAATGCGTCACTGTCTTGTCCATCTCCGTTCTCACCTTGTGGTATTCCGCCAGGGTGAGTTCATCGTCATCGACGATATTGAATTGGCGAAGTTGTCCTCCGCCGGAATGCGCAACCAGTTGCATCGCATCCACCAAATTTTCAACGTAGTTTAGCGGAATGCGATGGTTCGGATTGCCAAATACGAAGTTGGTCTTGCCCAACGTGAATCCCAAGAGGCCCACCGGAAGTTGCTTGCCGGGACCATAGACGATGCCGGGCCTGACGATCGTTATCGGTAACGCGGTTTTCCGTGCGAATGTGACGACAAATTGGTCTGCCAGGATCTTCGATTGAGCGTAGAAGTCGCGTAGCTGCGGCGACTCATCAAAGGGAGTGTCCTCATCGATTCGCTGACCGCTTGGGACTGGACCATACACCGCCAATGAGCTGGCATATACCATGCGACCGACGCCCTTCCGGAGACATGCGGTCAGGACTCTCTCCGTACCGCCCACATTGGTTTCGAGGAAATCGGCCTTGCTGCCCGGAGTATCGACCTTGGCTGCAAGATGATAGACAACGTCCACTCCTTCCACCGCGCGGGCTACACAGTCCGGATCTCCTAATTCTCCACGCACAACCTCCGCGCCCTGGGTTTCCAGCAGGTCGGCGCGCCGGGAAGGCCTCGCCAGCACCCGAACCGGAACTTTCCTGGCCAGCAAGTCTCGCACTAAGGCCGTGCCCAAGAAACCTGTACCGCCAGTCACGCAGACGCGCATGCCATCGGACCTCATGTACAACAGCCGCCCCCCGTGCCGGGCAAGCTTGCCGCCGGAGCCGCCCCATCCTACCAGGCTCTGCTATGCAATGCCGCAGTAGGCAATGCGCCGTTCGACGGGTGATTTCCTCACATGTTACACTCCACATTTCAAGAGAGATCTGAGGGCTCGGAACCAGTCGATCCGGTTCCCATTTTTTCCGCCGGCAAGAGTTGGCGCCCACGAGATTGGTTTTCCTCGGTTCGGGTTCCCGTGAAACAACTTAATCCCATTGTTGGAGAGTAGACGGATTGACAGTCCTCAGCTACATTGTCCTTGCTGTTGCTGCCATTCCTGGCATTTATTATCTGCTGGCTCTTTACAGCTCTGCGCGATTCTTCTTAAGCTGGAAGCGGGCTGCCCCGAGTTCTGACTTCACGCCTCCGATAAGTTGTCTGAAGCCCATCAAGGGACTCGACCCTGACGCCTACGAGAATTACGCAAGCTTCTGCCACCAGGACTATCCCGAATACGAAATTCTTTTTTGTGTGGATGCGGACGATCCCGCATTGCCAGTTCTGGAAAAACTGGTACAAGATTTTCCCGAACGCCGTATTCGCCTGCTTTTCGGCTCCGGTCGTAGTGCGATCAATGACAAGATTGCCAGGCTGGTCCGCCTGGTGAACGAAGCTGCGCACGAGTTGCTGGTAATCACCGATGGCGACATCCGGGTCCAACCTGATTACCTGCGATCCGTGGCCGCGCCTTTCCGCGATCCTAAGGTTGGAGCAGCCACTTGTCTGTATGTCTCTACCAAAGAAACCTCTCTCGTCCAGGAATTGCAATCGGTAGGGATGATCTCCGACTTCTTCGCGGGAATCTTTGTGGCTTGGCAATTGGATGGGGTGAAGTTCACTTTTGGACAAACCATAGTGACCACGCGCAAGAATATCGCTGCTTTCGGCGGTTATGAGGCAATTGAAAATCGTCCGGCGGACGACCTTCGCGTGGGCCGCCTGATCGCCGAGCTTGGATATGAGGTCAAGCTGCTCCCCCACATTGTCCAAACCGTCGCCGACTTCGCGTCACTCAGCGATCTGTTTTACAAACGCGTTCGCTGGATGACGGTAATGCGGCTCATGCGGCCGTGGGGTCATTTCGGTTTGATCTTTACCTGGGGTCTGCCCTGGGCGCTGGTCGCGATTGCAACTCATCCCTCAATGGGCGTTGCCCTCGGATACCTTGGCGGCTATGCCCTGCTTCGAGTCGCCATGACTTGGTTGATTGGCGTCTGGGGAATGAACCAGCCTGGCCTATGGAAGAAAATGCTCCTGATACCGGTGTGGGACGGGATGGCCTTTATCATCTGGCTGGTCAGTTTCGGCCGCAAATCCATCCGGTGGCGCGGCGTTGAATACTTCATCCGGGAAGGAATTCTGGTGCCGGTCGCGCCAAAGGCCGGGTCCTAGGGAACGAGGTCTGAAGTCAGAATGAGAGCCAAAGTTGCTGTCGCGGGTGCAGGAGTCTACGGCGCTACCATTGCGATTAGTCTCGCGGAGGCCGGCCACGATGTCCGCCTGTTCGATCCACTCGGCATCCTGCGTGCCGCGTCCGCCATCAATCAGTACCGCATTCATTCGGGATATCACTATCCGCGCAGCCCCGAGACCATCCGCGAAACCCTGGAGGCGCGGGCGGAGTTCCTGACCACGTTTGCGCCCGCGATCGTGCGCAATAGCCGGCACTATTACGCGATTCCCCACGAGGGCTCGCAGACGCCTCCCGCATTGTTCGAAAAGGTGATGGCCGAGTACCATCTCAGCGTGAGGCCCTGCCGCCCTGAGTGGATGGACTTCGGCTTCATCGACAAGTGCTATGAAGTCGACGAACAGATCTACGACCCGGACATTTTGAGGGAAATGTTGTCGTCGCGCATTCAGGCGCTCAACATTCCCTTCGATCAGGGGGCATTTACCCCGGCCATGCGCCCGGAATATGACTACGTTGTGTGGGCGACCTACGGATTGGGGCCTGGGCGCGGTCTCTTTAAGGGCGTGAAATACCAAGTCGCCGAGAAAATCCTGATTCAGCTTCCGCCCCAATTGCAGGGGATATCGTTGGTCGTGGTGGACGGTCCATTCACCGCCTTTGACCCCTACGGCAGCTCGCCCCAGTCGCTCTTTGGTTCAGCCAAAAATACGAACCACTGGACAACCACAAATCCCGATGAGCCGATTCCCGAGATGTATCGGCCGTTATTAAATCGGCCCGATTTCGAGCCCTTCACGCCCAGCAGATTCGAAGCCATGCGACAGGACTCGTCTCTTGCCGTACCGGCATCCAAGGACGCGGTCTATCTGGGTTCGCGCTTCACGATTCGCGTGGTGGAAGATAATCCCGCCCAGGATCGAAGGACGCTGTATATCCTGGAAAAGGAAAAGGGAGAAATCTTTGTCTTCTCTGGCAAGGTGGTGAGCGCGGTGAAGGCAGCTCGGCTCATCACACAGAGGATCAGCGAGGGCGTCAAGACCTAGCTTTAAAGAGGGCGTGGGCATCGGCAGCCATCAGGAAGGCAAAAGAGGGACAATAACACTTTTGCAGACGAATTTGAGGCGTACGTTTAAGATCAATGTGATGTCGGCTCCTCGTGGCCAGTTAGTCGGTGAGATTCGATGGACGATCTTCGCTGGGACAATCCGGCCCACGAACCGCTTTCCAATGGGCCAATCAGAACAGTAACCGCCCCGTTGCTGCCGAAATACGTGTTGACTTCTGACCGGCGCGAGATCGAATACCTGTTCCCTTTCCCTTTCCACGCTGTCGATCCAAATCCCTGGCCACCGATAAGTTTCGTTTCGAATGGCATACCGATAACGATCTATCGACCGCTAGGAGCGATCACTAGCCATGACACCAGTGTGCAAATGGGGAATGAGCAAGCCGATGCATATTGCACAGTTATTCGATTGAGCACACCTCCAACGTTTCAGCCGTCCACCGATGACAGTTGGAGAATCATCAAAAGGCTGCTTGAATGGGTACGAGTGAAATGTCGCCACTCACTGCTGTCCGGTTAAGTTACAAGGTGCTGGCTGCAAGTATTAGCTGCGCAATAAGTTGAAGTCATTTCTGGCTTGCCGCGATTTGAATGCGAGGAGAGCAGACAATGGCTCATGAATCAGGGGCGCATCGTCTTCTCGCAATTGATCAGCTTTCTTCCCGACCGAGAGTTCCGTCGTTGCGTCGAGCGTTATCAGGGCGACCTGCGGCTGCGAGGCCTCACCTGCTGGGATCAGTATCTGGCGATGGCCTTCGCCCAGTTGACCTATCGGGAGAGTCTGCGCGACATCGAAACCTGTTTACGTTCGTTGCAGGGCAAGCTATATCACTTGGGATTCCGTGGCAAGGTGGCGCGCTCGACGCTGGCGGACGCGAACGAATCGCGCGACTGGCGCATCTTCGCCGACTTCGCCCACCGGCTGATTGCGACCGCGCGCGGATTGTATGTCCGAGAGCCAATGGGCGTCGATCTGGAGCAGAGCCTGTATGCTCTGGATTCGACAACCATCGATCTGTGTCTGGCGCTGTTTCCGTGGGCCCGGTTCCGGCGAGGCAAAG
>OCZT010008383.1_pt1 | contig 10060 bp, 15 predicted proteins | sample 1539031 | NCBI WGS metagenome assembly OCZT01 (sample SAMEA3539308, study PRJEB22396) | soil metagenome | biome: tundra; feature: field; material: soil | place: USA | collected 2010-05 | depth 0.15 m
TCACGCCGGTAGCATTTTCAATGAGGCAACCACCCACCTCTCAGTAGCAATTTTGGTGAGTCAATGCGAGGGGAAAGAATAGTTGACGCCGGACACGTAGCAACCATTTCGTCCCTGCCTGCTATCAGCGTGGCTTTACTAACGCTGAAGGCAAGGTGTGGATCAGATTCGCTAATGGAACACTCAAGCACCTGACGCCGGAAAATGTCGGGCTGAAGAATGACCTGTACATCTTCGAGGAGAATGGCGTCGAGACTGATAAAGTCGAAGTCTTTTTCGGTGAGCATATCGAGAATGATTTTGCCCGCCTGTCCAGACGGATCAGAGAAGAAGCAGGCCGATTCTCGCAAATGTCGGGCGATGAAGCCGGGGTGTTGGTGCGATTCGTCGCATCGCAGGCTGTCCGAACGCTAGGAAACAAAGCGGCTATGTCAGAACAGGCGAATGGAGCACCCATAGATGCCAACACGTTTGTGCGTGTTATGGTCCGACAAATGAAGATGCTCCTCGACTATTGGACTCAGAATCTTCCGACGATTCGATTCTCTACTCCGCTTCCCAACATCGGTGAGACGTTCATCACTGGCGATCATCCAGTCATGGTCCAACTGATAAACGACAATCAAATCTGGGAGCCGATCAGCAGGCCCGAGCAAGGAATTACGAATCTCACTGATATTCTCCAACATCCGAAACATGTGTTCATGGTTGCTCTCTCGCCATACGTCTGTGTGTTCGTAGTGCGAGGAGAGCCGGGAGAGGTTCATCTCCCGCCGACAACCCTTGATCTGAGAGATGTCAGGGAGTTCAACAACCTGATTCGTCAACAATGCGACATTTTCACGCTCGCACGAGATCGAAGTTCGTTGGAATAGCCGTCGATCAGAAGATTCCGGCGATGTAGGACTCAAACGCATGATTGACGAACGTCAGAGTCTTTTGAAATTCACTCTGCGAGGTTCCCGAGCAGATTCATTGACAACTGCCGCAACAGTTCGAGCAGACCACTCTGCGACCGCTCGGGTCTGCACGAGATGCGTCCATGACGCTGAGTATTCGTCAGCGAGAATGTTCTTGTCTCTGAATCTCTTCAGCAGTCTGCAGTGAACTTCCTCCATCGTCGTCTTGCCATAGGCGAAGAGTTTGTTCGGTCAAAGGTGCTGACTTCCGCAGGCTGCGACGGAGACATGTTCTGGGCTTGCTCGGTCATCTCGTTGACGAACGATTCGAGAGCGATGACGGAGAAGACGATGCTGATGAGAGCGGACCGCTGTCCGCCCTGACGAGAGTGAACTTTGATGTCACGGATCGCATCAATCGCGATGCCAAAAAGCACTCCTGCCTCTAGCATCCTCGTCGGGTGGCTTGCAAGGTCGCTAGGTTCGTTCATGCAGTGGACTCGTGTCAGAATGGTGCCTGCGACGGTCTCAGCAATCGCAGACTCAATTCATTGGGCCGAGAAGATTATAAAAGAGATCGACCCGAAGTCGGAGAGGAGCGAACGATGGATTCCCTCTACCAAAGGCTAAAAGAGATGGACCCGGATACCTTTCAGAGATTTTGCTTTCAACTTCTCAAAGAGCGACACCCGGAACAAGACATTAGACACGTCGAAGGTGCCTCTGGCGATAGGGGGCTAGATGTCTTTGCCGGAGAGTTGTACGGGAAACCTGCGATCTGGCAGTGCAAGGCGTTCCCGAATGGCGTTGGAAAATCTCAGACGCAACAAATCCGAGACTCCCTTCGCACGGCGTTAAAGCACTTTTCTCCTGCACATTGGATATTGTGTCTGTCCGTTGATTTGGACGAGAAGGCATCGCGCTGGTTTGAGAAATTGAAAAAGTCCTATGAGGGCAAGGTGCAGATCGGTCAGATGTTCGCTTCTAACATCGTCAACGAATTGCTTCACAGAGACACGCTTCGAGATCACTTCTTTCCGAACGCTTCGCTCGACGTAGCCGGACTAAAGCGGCTGGCAACAAGAACGGGTGAGATGGCCGCTGAAGAACTAGACAGTCTGACCGATATCAACCTTGAAGATACGATTCAACGCTGGAAACAACGTGATGCGAGATTCAACTATCAAATCCTGTTCGACAAAGATTTGGGTCCGCCAACTCATCCGCCTGCGGCAATTCAGCCGGGACTCGTCATGTCTATATACAAACCAGGCGGCAAAACCGTCAACGTCTTCGCACGAGATGTCGAGTCCCTTCGTGCTGATCCTCCAAAATTCACGACTACGTTCACAGGATCAGGCATCGAGAAGTTTGAGAAGGTAGTCAAGACTGGGGTCTCACAAGAGTTCGACACTCACGAGTTGGGGCCGCTGACAAGTAAATGGCCTCTGCTGAGTGATGTGACGAACGCCGGAAATACCTACAAATTGGTTCTCGCCCCAGCACCCCTGCTGCTCAATCGAAAACGAAGCGTTCGAGTGGACTTCCTGAACGAGAAGGGCACTGAACAGATCAGGTATGAGTTGCTGGATTTAAGACCCGTTCGAGTTGGAACAGAAGAATCCGAGATTTCTATTTCGGGCAATAACGCTGCTTTCAAATTGTTTCTTGTGATGTCCAATCCTCCGAAGGGCGATGCCGCATTCAACACCGAAAATGATTGGGTTGGACGAGAGCCGAAGGAAATTCGGAAATCGTTGGATGCGTTTAACCTGCTTCGACCTTCAGGGCAGATTCGTATTTTCGATCTGGAGACGGAGAAACATCTAATTGAGGCTAGTGTTCAGTTACCGGAGGAAACACCTTTGCAAGTTAGGCGACGGAATCTAATCGCTGACGCCGCAAAGATCGCAACTCGGTTCGGAGTCACTCTGAGATTGCGGGAGAGGATCGAAAAGGAAGATTCAGAGACCATTCACTTCATCAAACAATTCATGGAAAACGGGACGATGGACTTTGGCAACCTCTCCATCGTGATTACCAAGTCCGTCGAGAATCAAGATATGCTGCCGCAGGGCCTTTCCAACGGAAAGAGTTTTTTCAGGATGGAGCATACACAGGTGAACCCTCCAAGACTTTTCGGAACGACTATCGACATGGGCCGTGTGGTCATCGAGACTGAAGCGCAAATCAGCAATCTGGCTACAACGCTAAAAAGGTTTGCGAAGGCAAAGGTAGGGGAGGGCGTCAGGATTGTCTTGAAGCCGCTAGGCCCCGTGCGAGTGTCGCTTCTAGTCGCAAAGGCTGCCGAATGATCTTGGTCGTGTTCGGGATTAAGGTGTTAGCGTCCGCACATAGAGTCCCTCAGGCTGGTTTCGGCCATTCCCTCTTCAGTTCGAGAAGGACAGGTCGCAGCAAATTGTAATGCTTTAGGTCGGCAATCAACGCGGCTTCAGCCGTCGCTTTAAGAAAGCTGCTGCCTTTCTCCTCGGCCCAGCGAAGCCAGTCGTGCAATTCCACATCGGTGGCGGGGAAAATCATCAGGTGCGCTCGCTGTGCCATGACCCAAGAATCTTACCGCATTGTAGTTCCGTCTAAAGCCTGCCTTCCGCTTGCCACTTCGTAACCTCATCAGCCACGGAGAACTGTCTAGCGGGGTTCTGTTCAAAGCGACCGCCGAGCGTATACGCATTGACCTCTAAAGGGATTGCATCGTAGCTGCCACCATTGAGGAATCCGCGCACGTAGAGGTCGGAAAACCGCGGAATGCCAAGCTGCCGATACTGCTCGACGTGGACGAATTCGTGAAACAACAGCCCATCCGTGAAAGGCACATGGGAGACGACAACATCCGAGAATGTAATCGCTCCCATCGTCGATTGATCGGGCAGATTGTTGAAACCCAAATTTCTCAACATCGGGTAGAAATCTGGGTTGGCAACCCGCTCTCCTTGCAGCACGAGAAGTCGGACACCTTCCAGAAGTTGCGGTGAGAAAAATCCGTTCATGGCAGCCCGCTGCTGTGCCGAAAGCGGGACCGCACGGGGTGAGTATTTCCCCCGCTGAGTGGAGATGTATTGAGATACGAGCCCTGAAACTTGGGCGATTTGGTCGGCTGTGAGTCGTGGAGTTGCCATCAGTACTGCCTCCGATCTTATCGAACTCGTACCACAGGTTGACCGCACTGCTGGCAGTAGATCGCGTTCGATGATGCCACGTGTCCGTTGGCACAACAGCCAGCTTCACCTACGACAAGCCCCGCCGACCCACCAACCGCTCTTGAGGACTGTCGGAAGCTATGCTGCTTTCGCCTGCGTGCCCTTTATCTCGCACTCGGCTTGAAGCCAATCGTCCAAATCGTGACCGTCGGTCCTTCCGCGCTGCTCGTAAAGTTCGTAGGCGTGTTTTCGAATCTGCTGCTCAATCGGGATCAGGACGGTTGGCTCGTCCGATTTCGGTGCGAGTGTTGATGGCTTTTTCTCAATCTCGTCTGGATGGCGATCTACCTTTTTTTCGAGTTGTTCAGTCTGCCGCTGTGACCTGTCCGCTTTGGTGCGTTTCTTTGCCATACCCACAGCTTGACACAAACCTAATGCCAAAGCGAGGTTCTACACCACTACCAGAGACAAGCGTTTCTGGAGCCACACGGGTATCGAGCCGAAGCCAGCGCCGAGATTTCGGCAGGCGTGCCGACAGGCGGGCAGTTAAGCAGGTTAAAAAAACTGTCCAGCCCAATTCAGCGCCCGGTGAAAAACGAAAGCGCCCCACTCAATTGAGTCATGGGACGCTCTCGAAACAGCCCTCCCCCGAAGTCTGTTCAATTCTAACTTAGGCCCGCTGCCTAACTTCGTGAATGGCTCCGGCGTGCCAATGTGGGGCAGTGCTGGGCTAGCCGGCGTCGGTTTCGTCGTCATCATCATCGTCTTCCCTCCTGTGATGATTAAAACTTAGGCCCAGCCTTAAAATGGAGCCAGTTGTGGCAACGAAGCATTAGCGTGCCATGCTGTCCACGGCCAATTCTATTCGCCTCGGAGATCGCAATCGACGCTACCACTCTGCACGTTTTGTTCATACTGTTGATCGCAGCACTGATTCGTTCGGCGCTGGGTTTCGGCGAGGCGCTGGTCGCCGTGCCGCTGCTCGCCTTCTGCCTTCCCCTGAAGGTGGCCGCCCCGCTTGCCGTGCTGGTGTCAATTACCATCGCGGGCCTAGTCATTGCGCAGGATTGGGAAAAAATCCACCTTCGCAGCACGGGCTGGCTCGTGCTCTCCACGCTCTTCGGTATCCCGATGGGCCTTTGGTTTCTGACGAGCAGCCATCAAAGCGTGGTGAAGGCCGTGCTAGCCCTGATCATCATGGCGTTCTCCGCTTACTCGTTAAGCGGCAGGACAGTGATGGAACTGCGGAACGATAGTCGTAGGTGGCTTTTGGTTTGTGGATTCTGCGCTGGCGTACTCGGTGGGGCCTACGGAATGAACGGGCCGCCGCTCGCCATATACGGGGCTATGCGGCGCTGGTCGCCGCAGCACTTTCGGGCGACCCTGCAAGCGTATTTTCTCCCCGCCAGTATCATTGGCATGGGGGGCTATTGGGCGGCGGGGCTATGGATTCCCGCCGTAACGCACTACTACCTCCTCTCACTGCCGGTCACGATACCTGCCGTGTTCCTCGGCCGAGTCATCAATCATCGCCTGCATGGAGAGGCTTTTTTGAAGTACGTTTACGTCGGTCTGGCAGGCGTTGGATCGCTCTTGTTGGTACAGGCTATCACTGGCCGTCTCTGACTTGTGGGGTCGTGGGAGGCTTGAGACAGGTGGCAGTCGCAATCTATGTTTCAAGCGGCTGGTCCTCCTCAGAACCGGAGTCCGCATCGAAATGAAACGGACATTGCTTTCATGGAGCAGCGGGAAGGATAGTGCTTGGAGCCTTCACCTTCTCCGACAGCAGAATGAGTACGAAATTCTCGGGCTGTTGACGACGTTCAATCGGGCGGCGAACCGGGTTGCTATGCATGGGGTGCGCCGTAGCCTCGTCGAAGCGCAGGCAAAAGCGGCAGGCATTCCCCTGTGGGGCGTGGACTTGCCGTGGCCGTGTTCGAATGCCGAGTATGAATGCCTCATGAAGGAAACCTGCACAGTCGTTGTTCAGTCGGGGATCGAATACATGGCTTTTGGCGATCTTTTCTTAACGGACATACGGCGATATCGCGAAAAGCAACTGGAGAATTCGGGATTGCAGCCAATCTTTCCGGTGTGGGGAATACCCCCGCGAGAGCTGGCGCATACGATGATCAAATCGGGCGTGCGGGCAAACCTCACGTGCGTTGACCCGAAGCTCCTCGCCCCTGAATTCGCTGGCAGGGAATTCAATGAGCAATTCCTATCGGATTTGCCACCAGAGATCGATCCCTGCGGCGAGAACGGGGAATTCCACACGTTCGTGTATGCAGGGCCGATGTTTGAGCGAGACCTGCCGGTCGAGGTAGGAGAAATCGTGTCTCGCGACGGATTTGTGTTTGCTGACCTGGACCTGAGTCAGAGTAAGTGAAAACATTGAGAACATGCTGACTGATGCTCCACCGCGCAAGGCGAGCCACCATGCGGGGTTTCTCGAAAGTGATCGGGTCAAAACCCTCGACCTGCCGCACGACGGGCGCTTACTGACCGTCGCACAATCCATCGAAGCGGCGATGAAGTCGGGGAGTACGGCGGGTGTCCGCCGAGCCTGCGCTGAATTTCTGGATGCCGCATCGGAGTTCTACAAAGTCCCTGCTTGCGGCATCCGCGTGCTTGCAGCCCGACCGTTGCGAGTGCGTGAAAATTGGTCGAGCGAACTCTTCGGAGACTATACTCCCGAAGCCATGCTGATCCGCGTGTGGATGAAGACAGCGGTGCGCAAGGAGGTCACGTCTTTGGGAACGTTCCTGAGTACCCTCTGCCACGAGTTCTGCCATCATCTCGACCTTCGGCGGTTCGGGTTTGCGGATTCATGGCACACTCGCGGTTTCTACGAGCGCACCGCCGCGCTGTACCACCACGTGCGGGGCACGCCGCCAAAGCGCCTTTTCTGGGTGGCAGTAAGGGGCGGGCGCTGGAGGATTGATTGGCCGAGTACGAATCGCACGGCACCATCCAGCAGGGTAGGATAGTTTTCAACGGAAGATCGAAGCAACTTTCTGCCACAATCCATGCGGGGTGATGTCGCGTTGCTCGCAATGGTTTGGCAGACAAATCCCTGATTCGTTTGGAGGGCACCATGTCGCCGCGTACACTTTTTCTTAGCAGGCTGATTGGGCTGTACTGCATTCTCGGTGCGCTATCCATGATCACTCACAGACAAGCCACTCTGGAGTCGGTAACAGCACTTCTTTACAATCCATCACTGATCTTCATCGTCGGTGTGTTCACGCTGGCCGCTGGGCTGGCGATGGTTCTCGCGCACAATATCTGGTCGGGTGGTGCGCAGGTGGTGATCGTCACCCTCGTCGGTTGGATAACGCTCATCAAGAGCCTATTCTTTTTATTCCTGCCGCCTGAGATGGAAGCGGGACTCTTCCTTGGGCCGCTTCACTACCAGTAGCTTTTCTACCTGTACACAGGTGTTTCACTCGTCCTCGGCATCTACCTGACCTATGGCGGGTTCAAGTCACCATCACATTAGCCAGCATCTCCGCAAGGCTCCGAAGTGGTACCGTGTGTGAATGCGAGACCTAAAGAATCGAGTTGCTCTTGTTACTGGAGGAGGTCGCGGCATCGGGGCCGCAGTCGCAATCGCACTGGCTAAGGCTGGTGCCGATGTCGCCGTTAACTACCGTGAGCGTGCCGACGCTGCGAATGCAGTCTGCGCCGAAATCACCGGGATGGGACGGAAGGCAATCGCGGTTCAGGCGGATGTGTCGGTCGCCGCCGACGTGAGGCGCATGGCCGCAGAGGTTGAGGCACACCTTGGTGGCGTCGGCATCCTCGTCAACAACGCGGGTATAGCTCATCCGCGCAAATTGGAAGAGATTACAGAAGCGGAATGGGACGAAGTACTCACCGTCAATCTAAAGTCTGTGTTCTTGGTAACGCAGGCTGTGGTTGGCGGTATGCGGCAAAGAAAGTGGGGACGCATCATCAACCTGTCTTCGGTCGCCGCACAGACTGGCGGGGCAGTGGGAGCGCACTACGCCGCGTCCAAGGCGGGGATCATAGGACTGACGCACTCCTGCGCTTCATCGCTCGTTCGAGACGGAATCACCGTAAACGCCATTGCTCCCGCGCTGATTGAGACCGATATGGTTACCAGCAACCCCAACGCGAACCCGAATCTCATTCCGATGGGGCATTTTGGCTCGGTGGACGATGTCGCATCGGTGGCTGTGATGCTGGCGATGAATGACTACATGACTGGTCAGACAATCTCGATCAATGGTGGGTGGTACATGAGCTAGTGCCACGCTCATATTCCTGAATCTCGGATGGCACCACGGATCGAAAGACTGATTACTGCTTTCGAAACAAAATTGCTCTGATCTCAGTTTCCTTTTGGGCCGACGTAGACTTCGATCCAATCAGTGGAGTCGATTTGTTTTTCTTGCCGAGCCGGAACGCCAACTTCAGAGAGAGCCTTTTCGAGTTCGTCCGCCATGGCAACGTTGTTCGCTCCAGACCGTATGACTATCCCCGTGGCAGCTTCTCCTTCTGGGATTACCCACTTAATGCGCCTGAAGCTCCATCCCGCTTTACCGAGAATTTGGAGTAGCTCACTACCGCGAGCGGCGGCTTCATCATTGTTGACAGGCTCTTGGATTTCCGCAGTGGCGGGAGTGGATTGCAACAGCGCAACCAGTATGTTCGTTCTTTTGTCATCAAGCAGCCTGTTTGCCGTGACCGCGCTTTGGCTGATTGCACGGCACGGCATTCCCATCCGCGCTCCTAAACAAGGAAGTCCCCTTTGCGATTCCAGAGATGAGACGAGCTTTTCGTCGATCAAGTTTTGCTGCGACTGAATGAGGTTGTCTTTTTCTTCCAGCTTGGCTTGCTGTCGCCCCAATTCCAACTTCAATTCGTCTCTGTCGCCGATTGCTTCACTTCGTTCGTACCTCACTCGTTCGAGGTCGAGCATCGCACCGCGATACGCCAAGAATTGGGCGAGAGAGAGTGCTGCAATCGCGAGAGTAGTTTTCAGCCACCTTGGAACCTTGGATTCCCTCCCTCGGAACTTGAGCACGTCAACAGACAGCACTGCCATGCCCGCGAGTATCAACCACCAGTAGGCAGACAACGCACGCCCGTAATTTGTGAGCGTTGCCCACGGCGAGCCCCAAGCGACATTCGGAAATTCTGCGAGCGCCAGAAGAGCGATCTTCATTCGGAGCCTCCAGCCACTATGGCGTGCAATCAGAAGTCCGACACCGAAGTGCCTGAGAACTGGAGACTTGCGTTCGCTACGACCCCGGCACCACGTCTATTCCTCGCAACATCGTGTCTTGGGAAACACGGCTTGGGTGGCGGTCAGGGGGTACCGGGTTTGAGAATCGACCGGGTCACGTTCACGCATCGAGGAAGCCATATTACGAATAGAGCGAATTCTGAATCTGGGCTAGTTCCACGGGTTTGGAGCACTCCTCGTCGTCGTTGGCGACGTGATTGATCCGAGTGCTGATCGGATAGCACCGCATCGCCCGAGTATCGTGGGGCTTCAGTAGATCGGACGCCGCAGCGACATCCCTCATGCCCGGATCGAGCCACAAATCGTAGTTGTCTGGATCAAGGATGACGGGCATCCGGTCGTGGACTGGTGCGGTCACAGCATTTGGGGTCGTGGTCAGGATCGAGCAGGTCTCGACGAGTTTGCCGCTTGGGTCTTTCCAGCGTTAGACCGGGAGGATTCACGGTCCTACTCCGGGGAGGAAGACCTGTCCGTTTGTCCGTCTGTTTGGTGAGGCGAACATCCTACGAAAAAACCGTAACTTGACCGTCGCTTGGAAACCACTCTCCGTAGAACATTTGTAGAACAATTTGACCCAAACGACCCCAAAATCACCCGAAATCGTGCTCTTGAACGTCCGTAACGTACTGAAAATACGTTAACCCGATTGTTTTCAATCGTTTATGAGACCGTTGCTCTAACCACCTGAGCTACACCGCCACATTGTAAACAAAATACTTATACTAGGT
>OCZT010008384.1_pt1 | contig 10060 bp, 8 predicted proteins | sample 1539031 | NCBI WGS metagenome assembly OCZT01 (sample SAMEA3539308, study PRJEB22396) | soil metagenome | biome: tundra; feature: field; material: soil | place: USA | collected 2010-05 | depth 0.15 m
TGCTTCGCGCTGGTGAACATCTACCAACACCGCCAACGGTTGGCCCCTCTGGGGGCATAGTGTGTCCGGAAGCCGGAAAACGGCCTCCGGAGACAACAAAAACACCCACGCGCAGCGCCGTATTGAGAAGAATCTGCTTCAATGCCGCCGGGAAATCACAGAAACGCCCTGCGGCTACGAAATCAGATACCTGCGCAGGGCTTCCCTAGGTCTGATCGCTATCGTCAAAAAGGAATTGAAACTCGATGCCTCGCTCTACACTTGTCTACAGATTCTGTCGGTCTCGATCTTTGAGACAACTAAGATTTCATGCGCCCTTCAGCCCTCTCTCAACAGAACTGACCAGCCTGCTTCCTGAGGCAAACCGAGGGCACCGCCTATTAATCCAGCAAACTGCCGTACACGGCGGGCAGCGCAAGAAATATGGGCGGCGGCTGGTCTTAGCGCCGCGCATAATTCAATGCATAGACTCTCCTCGAGGCCCGCAGGCTGAACCGGGTGCGATCACTGCCGCGTGTATAGCTGGAAAGGAGCCCAGTAGAACGGGCTGCGAAATTTGCTCTGCGAATGGAGCAGGTCGAGTTTAGCGTGGCGAAGAGCGGCTGCCGGAGTCTCGCCCTCGGCGAGGCCCTGGTAGAGTTTGTCCATCAGCTGCGGGGTCGAATCGTCACTTACCTCCCACAATGCGCCGATGGTGTTATGCGCGCCGGCGCGAAGGAAAGCCCACGAGAGGCCTACCAATCCTTCCCCGGCATAAGAGCGCGTACCACTCCCGTAGCAGGCGGAGATTGTGACCAGCTTTGCATCGATTGGGTGCTGCATGATGTCGCGAGCGTATAGCTTGAAGGAATCGCCGCTTGCCGCGGAACCAGAGAGGATGATTGCTGAATCCAATGGATCAGTGCGGCTGGCGATGGCATGAGCTACAAAGTGGATGTAAGAATACTGCGCTGGATTGCTGGATAGATACGCGGCGGGGTTGGCTTGTTGTCCAGTGAGAACAGCTTCATGATCAGCGGCAAAACGTCTCTGAATTTGTTTCATCTCGAGCCCGAACAGCGGGAGGCTGGGGTAATCATCATTGGGCGAAACCGGGTTGCCAAGCAGAAGCAGGCTTCGGCCAACTTGATGCTCTGGCTTCGCTGCTGCCAGCATGGCCAGAGATGGCGCAGAGAGCAATGTTGCATCTTCGATCCAGTAGTGAATGGCTGGAATTCGGCCTGACTTCGGACCTGTCTCGGATTCCGGCCCCGGGACCAGCAACGTTTCAAAGTTTAATTGGTTAAGTGCCCCGTCTGCCAGAATCATGACTGGTGCGTTGGGGCGGATGAGCTTGGACGCGGGAGCTACGAGCAACTTATAAAGGTCTTGCCCACCTTGATTGAAGACTTCGATTGGATCCTGCGAGTCGAGCAAGGTTTTACGGTAACTGTCGATCAGTGGAACAATCTCCTTGGCTTTCGGGAGAGGAAATAGAGTGACCTTTTCGGGCGTGACTGTCCAGAGCCAGGACTGTCTTTCACCCAGCCAATAAAAGAGCAGAGTGGCGCCGGCTTTCAGTGCAACCGCGCGCGGAGAGAGCAGGGACTGACGAAGTGAATGGTTCCCTTCAGCCAATCCGAGACCTTGCGCCAAAGTGCGCGCCCGGCTCTGGTCTGCAACCGCGAGCGCTTCTTCTGCCTGGCCGTGCCCGACCAAGAAACTGATGTAGTCATCGTAGACGGGCGTGGCATTGGCGAGGAATGGGAGCTTTGAGTCTTCGTTTTTGAGCTGGGACCGCGCCGACTCGAAAGTTGCCAGTGCCGTTCTATACATTCGATCTGCAGCATTGACATTACCTTCACGCTGGAGCAAAAGGGCCAGCTCATGCTCAGAGCCGAGACGCATTGAGGTTTGGCTTTCAGGGTCATTTTCGACGGTGCGGAAGAATTCTTCAGCTTGCTTGTCCTGACGCCGCACGGCCGCAATCTTTCCCTGGGCCAGCAAGACATCCAATGCATCCAGACGATTGTGGTTCGCCGTCAACATGGGAGTTAGCTGCTGAATGTATCTATCGGCTTCCTCGGGGTTTGAGCTGTCGATGGAAACATGGGCGAGATCTTCAAGGGCAGTAATCATGTCCTCTCTGCTATCGATCTTGCCAGCCAAATCAAGGGCTTGATGATAGGACTGGGCGGCACGCTGCAAGTCACCGACGGCGCGATGGACATGTCCCGAATCCGTAAGCCAGGTGATTTCGGCTCGTACGTCTCCAAGATCCATCGCTCGCTTCTCCGCTTCCCGAAATAGTTTAAGAGACTTCTCAGTATCTCCAAGTTCGAAGTATGCCCACCCGAGATTGCCGGATGCGATTTGCGCCATATCTTCTGCACCCAACGACATGGCAGCCCGGTATGCATCCATCGACCAGTCCACGGCTTCGTCATAGTGCTCGTTCTGAAGAGCGACGACGCCGATGTACGCGAGAACTGTCGTTCCCAACAACTGGTCACGGTGTGCCCGGGCAAAGGACAAGCTTTCGATAAAAGATTGGCGGGCTTCGGAAAGGTGTCCCTGTTCAAGGGCGAAGACACCACGCGCCCTGGGTACCGTTCCGCACGTGGAATAAGTCGTGATTGAACAGATGCCCTGGGCCCGCGTGATTTGCAGGTTGGCGGGAGAATACTGTTGCAAATGCGTCAGGGCCACGCCTTCAAGCGTCAGCATCTCGATGAGAGCTTCGGGGCTACTTCTTGCGCGGGATAACTCGGAGAGGACGTTTAGGGCATCCCCGTTCCTTCCCCGCCAAAGCATGGCTTGCGCCTCCAGCAGTCGGAACTTCGCTGCCGATTCTGGGTTCTGCAGTTGGAATCGCCGGTAATCCCGTTCCGCTTCGAGTTGACTTTTCTCTAACTCGCCATGCAAGAAGATCTGCCATACTCGGTCATATTCAGGTTGGGCACTCAAGGGGCGCGTGTCCTGGAGTGGCACGAGCAGCACTAACGTGGCAGCCAGTGCAGCTTGGGATAGTCGGAAACTGAGGCTGCCAATCGAGAGCATGTGACGACCCTCTTGACTCGCCCAGGTGCTTTTGACCGCATTGGTTGTCAAGGAAGAATTGGCGCAGTCGCGCAGGTCACGGGTGACTCGTTCCATTGGCGTGGGTGCTGACTACCTGCAGTTTTCCGACGGCGAGACAGCCCATTCTTAACTCGATCATGGTGAGGCTGAAGAGCGTGGACTTGGGAATGCCGGTATCCGCCTGGTAGTCCGATTGCTCCAGGCGCAGTGCGGCGAGAACGATGGTGCCGAAGTTGGGAACCTCGATCACATGTCCGAAGCTCCGCCCGGGGAAAGAGCCGTCCGCACTGTTGACTAGTGAACACTCAATGGCATTGGGTTTTTCAGGAAACGAAGCAATACCACGGTAGCGTCCAATGAGCTCTGCCAGCAGGCTTGGATGCGCACGTACGCCGTCGTGTTGTTTGGCAACACGATCACTCAAGCCGGGAGCCTTCGAGTAGGGCGCGTCCTTTTCGGGCTTGGGGCCTAGAATGTCCAGATCGAGGTCAAGCTTGACCGGGTGGCCGGCAATGCGGAGATTTTCAAATCGAGTGCCCAAGAAAGTCACGTGCGGGACATACCCGACAAGCGGGTGTTCAATGGCGATCTGCCCCACCACGCGATCCGCAGTTACTATGTCGAGCACGTTCAGCCCTTCAACCACCGAGGTTGCCAGTGTGCTCCATCCGTGGCCCGACTTGACGTCCTTGTTACCCGCCACCTGGGTGTACGCGGATTTGAAAAAGACCGCGGCCCCAAGCCGGAAATCTTTCGTACGCTGTGAAAGGTACCCGCCTCGCTCGGGGATCTTCAAGTAAGCCTGGGGTTTGATTTCCCGGTCGAGCGGAAGCTGCAGTTGGCCCTCGAGGACCGTTGCTTCCGCGTGGTAGCTGTGCACTCTCGCGATTCCGTTCGTCATTTGCGCTTTCACCCTCCTTAACGTGGTGCGGAGATTCTACGGCATTTTCGGGAAATCTGTACCGTTACGAAGGTTTGCGTGGAGGGTGGTCTCTACTGGCTAAACTAATTTGCAGACGATGGTGATTCTCAGCGGGGAAAAAGCTCGCGCGTCAATTGGTGAAAGTCACATCCAAAAGATACCGGTTGATCACTGTGCTCTGACCATTGGATGCGATGCCGTTGACTGCAATCGCATATGTGCCGCGCGTCAGCATCGCGCCGGGAATCACCAGCGAAAGCGGCCGGCCGGCGGTTTCACCCTCGGCGGGTGGGGCGGTGGCGCCGGTCCAAACGAGTCTTCCCTGGGGATCATAAAGGTCAAAGAAGTAAGAGGAATAGGAGCCGGGCTCGGCTGCCGGAGGCAGATCAAGTGTGAGCGCAATCGCATGTTTGCTGTCCGCGGTGATTGACAAGTGCGTCCCGCCGCGCGTTGTGCCGTGAAGCGGAACCCATCCGGCGATCAGCGGTTTGACGGCCGCCATGCGGAGCGCGGGGAATGTGACCAGGTTCTGGTAACCAATAACCATCAACAACGCAGCGAAAGCTGGAATGGAAAATGCCGGACGCAACCAGAAATTCCAGCGACTCTGTTTCTTCGCCGGTTTTGGAATTCCGGTGGGGTCCAATGCCGGCTTGTCAGCGATCAGTTCGGGCAGTTGGACCTTTGCCTCATCTACAAACGCGGCTCCGGCGCGAAGATCGAGGGCGCAGTCCGGGCAGTCGAAGAGGTGCTCTTCAAATGCTTCGCGCTCATCGGGCGTGAGCTCATCCAGGAGGTATCTCTCCGCTGCCATTCTTTCAACTGCTTCGCTGTGATCCATTGGCTCAATCTCCGGTGCGGCAGTTACTTATTTATATAGTGTGGGCTGACCGGCGAATCGTTTCAATTTTCCCCGGAAATATTGCCAGGTGGTGCCGGGGCCCGGAGGTGCTTGACATACTCGACCTTGAATTCCTGCTTGGCCCGGTGAAGCAGCACGCGCAGATAATCCCGGTCAACACCAAACTCTTTGCAGACCTCGTCGCGGTCACGTTCATCGAGAAAGACGGCCTTGAGCAGCGTGCGGTCGCGCACGGGCAAGCCGAGAAGAATCTCCCTTACCTTGTCCTTCATTTGCCGTGCAGCCACAAGATCCAGAACATCGGGAGCTCGATCGGGCAACTCTGGCCGGCCCTCCTCATCCAGCGACTCATTGCCGCGGGAGGAGCGGTAATGCTCGAAGAGCACATGGTTGCAGACGGTATTGACGAAGGCCCCAAAGCGCTCCGGCTGGCGCAGTCCGCCGTCCCTGCGCAGCACGGCAAGAACCCGCGCGAAGGTCTCCTGGCACACGTCTTCGACCGCCTGCGGCGATTGCAGCCGCGAGCGGAGCTTGAGTTGGAGCAGTGCCGTGAAGTAACCAACGAAATGGTCTTGCGTCCGATGGTCGCCTGCACACAAACTCTGAATGTACGCCGCGTCGAACGAATGAAATTGCAAAATCCGCTCCGAAGACCACAGTGGAGCAGAGTATAGCATTGCGGGCGCGGCGGAGCTATGAGTTCCGCGCTCCCGGGCGGACGACAACAGGGACAGTCGCGCGCGGGGGCCGCGGTCGGGATTGGCGCAAGTGGATGCGGGACTCATAGGGCAAGCCTGAATAGCTGGCTGGCCAGCAAAAATACAGCGTCTTTGGGATCGACTGGCTTTACCGGCTGCAATTGCGAGAACTGGTAGAGATTGCCGGTGATTGCTCCCTGGAGGTTCACCGGTTTTTTCCCGCAGTAAAAGAGATTGAGGGGAAGACGCCGCAGGGCCACTGCGGCGCTTGATGCGCTTTGTTCATAGCCAATGCACATGATGCATCTCCTTCAACAATTTCCGTTATGGCAGCGTTTCTGGGGAATGCCAGTACGGCTTTCTCAGCGCCTTGGAATCAGGCTTTGGAAGATTCAGGATGTGCGGTGCAATCGAGTCAGACGCGCACTAAGACGGGGATGCGCGCCATGGCTGCCACATCTCTACCGTCAACTATTGCCGTGGCGCCCGGACGTTGGAAGGCGTAAAGGGTGCGGGTTACTTCGCCAACGGCGGTCATCCGCGTTCGGCCTGTGTACCGGAATAGAGCGGCCCGCAGGACAGAATTGTGTACTCGGACTGTACCGGGGTAAACCTCGCTATCCCCGGCTGCATACTTCCTTCCATTTCCGCAACAAAGCATTGGGACTTCTCCTCTTGAATGGGTTCTTCATGGTACGAAGGGGGTGAAGGAAATGATTCGACCAGGCGATTGATGAATATCGCCGCTCCGGAGAGCGCGGGCCAGAGGATCAAGCGGTCTGGCCAGGTTGAACCGAGAGCGAGTCCGACCGGCACGGCAATCCAGAGGCTGAGGCAGTAGAAGCAATCTGCCAGGCCTGCGAGAGATGAGCGCCGCAGCCAGTTCCTGCAATGTGCGATGAAATCGAACGGGCCATCTTCGTTCTGCAGCAGGTGGCTGAATCTCCAGACTGCCAGGATTGCGATTGAGATTCGCAAGAAGTTCATAGAGCCTCCTGCCTCCCCCGCCCGGTGGTTGCCGGGCAAGGGAGGCCTGACACGTGCGGTGCTTACGAGGCCAGTAGGCAGAAGCCAACTGAACTGCTGGCCGGGTTGTGGTTTCCGGGCGAGCTGTTGACGATGCTCCGATCCCACACGTCGAGTTGCACGACGTATCCGCAGGGAGTCATGCCGGTTGTGTCCAGACTCCATGCACTGCCGGAGGACGGAAGAGCCAGCGTGGGAGAAGTGCCGCCTGAAGGCGACACCGGTCCGGCGAACGGCTCCGAGCCCATGCTGAACGAACCGAAGTTGAGATCCCAGGCAACGAAGTGCCCCTGCAACAAAGCGCCCACGCTGAAGCGGCTGCAATCGAGGTTGTTATCCAGATGCACTACAGCCTGCGGAGCCGTGTTGTCGAGCTGAATCAGGTGAGTGTCCGGCAGTGATCCAAAGATCGGGTTGTCTGCCATGTCTGCGATCTGGAGAGTTATCTGCCACAGATCGTCACCGGAGGTATCCCACTCGCCTAGCAGGGAATCGATATTCTGAGTCGGGTCCTGGTAGGTGTAGTAGTGTTGCGCGTCGGGAGCGTTCACGTATGTCGTACCGTCCCAGCGGGTGAGCGTGAGCGGCGTAATGAGATCGATCGGGAGTCCGCCGCTGGTGTCCTGGACCGTGAGCTTGTACTTGTAGCCTGGGAACAATTCGCCCTGAACCGATACGCGGCCGCCGAACGGGCATAGGCGTCCCAGGTTGTCAGCCGGCGTGTTGGTGAGCGCAAAGACCGCGCTCGACGTAGTCTGGCCCGAGATGCTGTCGATCATGCTGGTGGGAATTCCGCCGAGGATGCTGATGGTGGGTGTCAGATAATTCGGCACTGTTCCCGGCTGAATCTGCACGTGCGCATCCAGCAGATTACCCCAGAAAGTGAGGGCATACGGGTCTGTTGTCGAAGGCGGAGTTGCCCAGGACAGCACAGCGCGCACGCGGCCGATCTTCGGGGTGTTGCAGGGATTGCGGTGCTGGCTCAGGTCCACGGGAAGAACGGCGGAGTAGACAAGCCCACCCGCAGGAATGCTGGCGATGTCGTGCACCCGCACTCCCACCGTGCCGAGGTAACTGTACTCGCACGTGTTGTCCCAATCCGCCCAGAAGGCGACATATTCCGTGCTGCCTGCCGTGCATAAGCCGCCGCCATAGCCAACCGGCTGCTTGATGACGAAGGTGGCCACCAGGCGTTCCAAACCGAAACCGCCTTCAAGGCCCAGGCACTCGAGTTGTTCGTACGAGACGTTGGCGTCAATTTCACCCAGGCTGGCAACCGCGGATGGCCAGTCGAGGCCGAGGTTTTTCCAGTTGGCGATATTGGCTTGAATCGCGATAGCATCTGCCGCCTTGGCATGAACCACCTGCTGCAGCTCGGCAAAGCCGTAGCGATGCGAAGGGACCGCCTTTGCTGCCGCGGCTGCATTCGCGCCTGCTGCATCCTTTGGGGCATACAGGGTGGTGAGTTGAGCAAGCGTAAGCGGAGCCGGATCAGGCAGCGGAATCGGAAGCTGCAAGGTCTGCACCAACTCCTCGGGAGGCACAACCAGCTTGACTTCCTTGCTCACTGTTGCCGCAATCTCACCCAGGAAGAACGGCCGCGGCTGAATCTGTATTTCGGCGTCGAGGGTGTTGCCCCAAATGGGCGTGAATCCCGCATCGCCGGGCGTGGGGATTGAATTCCAGGACAGGATGGCGCGCACTTTGGGCAGCACAGGAAAGAAGCACCAGTTTGACTTCGGCGTGAGCGTTACGGACGCCGCATAGCTGAGCGGCTTCTCCGCATCCTTGTGGCAGTCGGTTGCCGCTGGAATGTCGTGGACGCTGACGGCCGCGAGGCCGGCGTCTTCCCATCCGGAGCCGTAGTCCACAAAAAACCGCACGTACTCGTACGACCCGGCCTGGCAGAGCGAGCCGTTGTAGCCGGCGGCCTGCTTGACCTGCACCACTGCTTCAAGCACGTTGGTGGCGGGATTGAAGCCCAGGCACGTGATTTCTTCGTAGTATATGTCGGTTGAAAGCGGGAATACAGGTTGAAATCCGCTGCTCTTGAGGTTGCCGAAGTAATTCGGATTTGCTGCGAGCAGTTCAAGAAACTGAAGCCTGCTCTTGTGAAAGACTTCCAGCTGCGCTTGTTCAGGGGGCGTTGACTTTGCCATTTGACTCCTCCTTGGAGCGGTTGAGCCCATTCACGGCGAGTGCAAGGGCAAGTGGAATCCGGCGCAGTTGTCCGGTCAGCGAACGGTTGCGCCACTCGGGCACACCTGTCGCAAGCATCTTCAAAGCCGGTTGACTGCTGCCACCGGCCGGCTGGTCTTGCGGGATCGGGAGGTCACGCCGCTTGAGCGTGCGCAAACTAGTAGTGTTGGTTCATGCCGGGGCGTTTCATGCGGGATGGAAAATTCTTTTTCGAAGGGCGCTGCAGGAGGTTGCCGCAACCGAGAAATGGGTTGTGCAGGCGGCTGGGGATTTCCTCACGGGCTGCACTTGGGGCGGAGGAATCCGTTGAGATGTCCAGTCAGGCAGAAAAAGAGCACCGGAAGATGACCTCTTCCGGTGCTCACGATGGAAAGCCAGCCCGAGGCTTTTGCTTGTGCGGCTACATTGACTGAAGCAGCAGAGCCCAGTCGTAGGGGTCTGGAGCAACTGGTGAAGTCCACCCAGGGCCGTCTGCGGGCGGCAGTTCGATCTTCTCTCCAGTCATTGCGCTGAACCAGGTGGCGCGATAGCGCCCGGGCTGAAGTTGCACGGTCACCTGGCCGCCATGGGGAAGATACACGGCGTACGTCTTTCCGGGATCCGCGAGGCAGTAAGCATTGTTATTGACCAGCTCGTCGTGGGGATTTGTCTTCCACCATTCAAAGGCGGCAAAGAAGTCGACGATGTGCCCGTAGCCTAGGAACATTGTCTGCGTGTCGTCGCCGCGGCCGTTGAGCCATCCGCCGCCAAAATCGGGCCTGATGTTGGTTCCGCGGCGCGCCGACTCTCCCGCCGTTTGATAGCCGCCGGCCATATAAATGTCCCACGCAGTGCGCCTCAGTGCATCGGCGGAATCTGAATCGGGCGCAGCCCAAAAAGGATAGTGGTCTTCGTAGCCATATTCCTCGTTGGTCTGCGGGATGATGCGGCCGGTTTTCTCCTGCAACTTCCTTGATACAAGAATCAGTTCGTGTTGTTTGCGGGACCACTCCTGGTACGAAGTGAATCCGAACCAGCTCGATGCGCGATCCTGATGCTCGTTGCTGACTGCCGGATGGCTGGTCTCCAGGTGCTTGTAGGGATCCAGATCCTGGATCAGCACGCCGGTTTCATGGGTCCACTTCTCGTCGCGGTATCCATCCAGGTCGTCGCCAAGATCCCACGTGATGTTGGATAACGCTGAGAACCGGTTGACTGCGTAGCGGATAAAGCGGTGCTCGTCCTCGCCGCCTGCAACGGGATGAACCCGGCTGTCACCCATGTCGAGAACCAGGGAGATGTTCATATCGCGGT
>OCZT010008385.1_pt1 | contig 10060 bp, 6 predicted proteins | sample 1539031 | NCBI WGS metagenome assembly OCZT01 (sample SAMEA3539308, study PRJEB22396) | soil metagenome | biome: tundra; feature: field; material: soil | place: USA | collected 2010-05 | depth 0.15 m
CATACGAGATATTGGCGGGACTGGAGTTCAGACGTGTGCTCTTCCGATCTGAGCTGGCCGATCTCCGATCGGTCGCTGCTGACACGGCTGTTGCAGGGCCTGCCGGGCGTGGACGTCCGCATCGTCGCCGATCCCAGCCTGCGCGGGCAGGCGGGCGATGGCGAGCAGCTGAAGACCCCCGGCGCCGAGACGCAGACGCCGGAATCCGCAACGCGGGCGTCGCGAGAGTAAAGGTGCAGTAAACGGTGCAGGACCCGGCGTGAGGGCGGCGTAAAGCTACTAGGATCGCGCAACCCTGCGCACTCCCGGCTGTTCCAAGAGCGACATGACACGACCACGCCACCCATTGCCACCTCGCCGCCTGTCCAGGCTTGCCCGGCTGCTCGCCAAGATCGCGATCCCGCTCGCGCTGGCGCTCGGTCTGCTGATCGCGCCGGGCGCGCTCGGCAGTGCCCAGGTTCCACGCGCGCACGCGGCCTCCTCCTACCTGACGGGCATCGGCGACGAGCAGGGCGAGATGTTCGGCAACCCGCTGTGGCAGCAGCTGCACACGAAGATCGTCCGCTACATCGCCCCGTACGACGCGGTCGCGCACTCCTACTCGCTCGACAGGGCCAAGCTGTGGATCCATGAAGCCGAAGCCCACCACCAGCAGGTGCTGGTCGCGTTCTACCACTCCGAGTACACGCCGACACGGATGCCGAGCGTCGCCCAGTACAAGCACGACGTGCAGAAATTCGTCAAGCTGTTCCCCCACGTCCGCCAGTACCAGTCCTGGGACGAGGCCAATCGCGGCTACATCCCCGGCGCGCTCGCCAGCCCCTCGGCGGTGACGGCGGCGCAGTACTACCAGGCGCTGATCCGCGTGTGCCACGGCTGCACCGCGATCGGGCTGGACGTGCTCGACCAGGCGAACATATCTTCGACGCTGGAATACATCTCCGAATTCAAGCGCGAGATCGGCCGCCTGCGCACGATCATGCCGAAGATCTGGGGGCTGCACAACTACTCCGACGTCAACCGCCTGGAATCCTGGCGCACCCATGAACTGGTGCGCGCCTTCGGCGGACAGGTGTGGCTGACCGAGACCGGCGGGATCGTGCAGTTCGCGGGTTCCTTTCTCAACTGGCGCGGCTCGGGGCTGACGCGGGCGGCGCGCGTGCTCAAATACATGTTCGCCGTCGCCGGCTCGTCTCCCCAGATCAAGCGCCTGTACATCTATGACTGGACCGGCGGCAACGCCTCGACGCGCTTCGACGCCGGGCTGACGAACGCCCACGACAAGCCCCGTCCCGGGTACGTCGTCGTGTGCAAGCAGCTGCACGCGGCGCACTGCGGCAACGTCAAGCTCGCGAAGAACTGAGGCGATCGGATGCGTTTCGCAACAACCGCATCGCGCACAGCCCCAGCAGGCCGCAGACCGCGGCGATCGGCGCGAGCGTCTTCAGCGGGTAGCGGCTGCCGTTGTGGAGGGTCAGGTTCAGGGCGGTGTGATCGCCGGCTTTGACGATGCTCTCAAGGCCCTGATGGTCGATGCCGAGCAGCGTCGGCCCCAGCGCCGCGAACAGGCACCACCCGGCGAGCGCGAGCAGGCCGTAGCCGAGCGTGGCGTTAGACAGGCGCAGGCGCGGCGTCGCCCACGCCCCCAGCACCACCCCGCCGCTCGCCGCCGCCAGGAACGGCCAGATCCCGCCCCAGCCGCGCCCGAGGCCGTACGCGGAGGCGATCGTCGGCTGGAAGAGCCCCTCGCGCAGGTAGCGCGCCCATACGACCGTCTCGGTCTCGTAGCCGACGAGCGGATGGGTGATCGTCGCGATCGCGGCGGTCGCGATCGAGACGCCCGCCAGCGCGACCGTCGGGCCGGGCCAGCGCCTCAGCGCCAGGGCGATCGGGAACGCCAGGAACGGCAGCATCGTGATCAAAAACCTCGGGCCCATGAAGCCCCCGCCGAACGGCAGGTAGTAGCCGGAGTTGTAGCCCAGGTAGCAGATGCAGATGCCCGTGATCGTGAGCGCCTCGGCGCGGTTGCCGCGCCTGTACAGGAGCACCGTCCCGAGCGCCCCGAGGATCAGCACCGGGGAGATCGTCAAGAGGCCGCGCGAGTCCAGCAGCAGCGTCGCCAGCACCCTCACACTGGGGAGGCCGATGCCGAAGAAGCCCTGCTGCTGGCGGGGGATGCTCGAGTAGGCCAGGTGCGTCCAGGATCCGAACGCGTAGTGGTTGTACAGCGCCAGCGGCACGATCCCGAGCAGGCCGCCGGCGATGTAGGCGCCGGCGCGGCGCACGATCAGCGGCGGGGTGAGCGCGTCGCGGCGGGAGAGCAGGAAGCACCCGAGCACGACCGCCACGAAGAAGGTCGGGTACTCCGAGCTGAACGCGTACCCCATCGCCAACCCGGCCACCCCCAGCAGCATCGGGCTGGGCGGGCCGTCGCGCTCGCGCAGCATGATCCAGAACGCGGCGAACGACAAGAACGTCGTTAACACGTGGCTGAACAGCAGCGTCGACAGCGGCAGCACCATCGTCCCCAGGCCCAGCGCGACCGCCGCCGCCGCGCCGTAGCCGGGCTGGAATCGCTCGGCCACGCGCCAGGCCAGCAGGAGCAGCAGGAGGCCCGGCAGCACGTTGGCCCACAGGCCGATCAGGTAGATCATCTCATCGCCCGGATGGTCCGGCGCCGCCACGTGCGCGTCCGTCCACGATTCGGCTCCGACGAGATTGAGCGCGTCGTAGAACGGCAGCGAGAACAGCGCCAACCCGGGCGCGCGGGCGGAGTAGTAATGGCCGTGGTAGTAGGCTTTGTCGCCCGTGTTCACCTGATACTGATCGATCGTGGTCTTGCCCTGGTTCAGGGATCTGATCAGGTCGTAATGCGAGGTCTGGTTCCAGGAGAAGCTCTGGATCAGCGTCGCATACGAGCACCCCACCAGCAGGATCGCCGCCAGCGCGAGGCGTTTGCGGGTCATCAGTCCGTTCCGTGCAGGGCAGCGGGCCCCGGGCCGATCTCATAGATCACGAGCGAGCCGGCCCGCCGGCGCGTGATGCCCAGGCCCGCGATCGGTTTGGCGGCCGCGGCGGCGGTGTTCGGAGGCTCGGCCAGCGCATACCCGACGATGCCCGGCAGCTTGGGCATCTTCAGGTGCAGCACCACCGTCTTGATGCCGTAGTGGCGCAGCTTCTCCACGCTCGCCTTGTCAGGGAACCCGTTCATCCCGCCGCGCAGGTCATCGACCGCGGAGATGTCGAACGTGCTGTTGCCGACGGGGATCTCATAGAAGCCGTCGGTCGAGTAGTACTGCCACACGCGGTCGGCGGCGCCGTCGGTGGGCAGGTCCAAGAGCGGCCCGGGCAGGCCGATCTCCGCGGGCTGGGGCTGGGGCACGACGGGATGGCCGAGATGCCCCGCTCCTTCACCGAGCAATCCGATCAGCAGCACGACGCCGAGGAGCGTTCCCAAGCCGAGGGCCGCGCCGGTTGTGCCGCCGGCGCCGGGTCGGTCGGAGCTCGGTCGGGCGTACCACGCCTGCGCGCGCCGCACGAGCCACTGGACGCCCGCGCCCGCGAGCAGCGCGTAGAACAGCGTCGCCAGCGTGAATATCCGGCCCGGCACACGCACGCCGTCCCAGCCGGGGGCGTAGTCGTAGAGCAGGCGATACGGATAGCCCGCTCCGGTCAGCCCGAGACCCATCGCGAGCACCGAGACGATCACGATCCCGCCGGCCAGGCCGATGCGCAATCGGCGCGTGTACACGGACCCGCCGATCCCCGCCAGGCCGATCATCGCGAGCACGAGGATAAGGCCGCCGGGCCAGAACACATCCTCGTTCTTGGAGTGCACTTTCGCGCGCATCCCCGAGGTGGCTGCGCCCCAGACGCGGTTCTCCGAGGAGGCCGACAGCAGGGCGGCCGGCCCGGAGGAGTAGGTCTCCACTTCCTTCAGCGTGCGCTTGGCCGTCGGATACTCCTGCGCCCCCTTCAGGTAGGGCCTGGCCTGATAGACGGTGACGGCGCCGAGCACGGCGATCCCGACCAGGCTCACCGCGAGCAGGCGGCGGGGGATCAGCGGGTCGCGCTGCCCGCGATTGTTCCAGGCGGGGCCCGGCGTCAGGCGTTTGCGCCACCAGTACCACAGTACGACCAGTGCGAGCACGACGAGCAGGTAGGCGAACTGCATCCCGAGCGTGAACCCCAGGCTGATCTGCCAGGCCCCGACGAGCCAGCCCGCGAGCACGAGCCCGCGCGAGCTTCGCCGGTAGCCGCGCAGCAGCAGGAACAGCGCGAGCGGGATACCGCCGCTCGAGATCACGTGCAGATGCCCGGCCTCGGTCACCCGGTAGGGGGCGTATGCGAACGCGATCCCCGTGGCCGCCGCCGCGAGCTTGTTCAGACCCAGCTCGCGCCCGAGCAGGTAGGCGCCGACGAAGCACAGCGACCACGCGAACAGGAACAGCAGGTTGTAGCGGACGAGTGCCGCGACCGTGCCGTGCCCGAAGAACGCCGCCGGGCCGTAGCCGAGCAGCGAGTCCGAGAACGCGAGGCTGAGCGGATGGGGGTAGAAGTCGTTGGCGTCGAACAGGTGCGTCGGGTCGTTGAGCATCGCGTGCCCGACCCACGCGATCTGCCAGGCGGTGCGGATCGGGTCGCCGAGGTCCGGGGCGATGCGGCTGGGCATGTGCAGGACCAGCGGCCAGGTCGTGAGGATCGCCAGGAGCACCCCCACAACCGCCACCCACACCAGCTCTGCGCCCCCCAGCCTGGGAGACGGCGCCCAGCGGGCGGGCTGCCTGCCGGCAGGTGGGGGTGCCGGCGTGTCCAGGAGCGCGGTCGCCATTGAAGCGAGCAGCATATGCCAGGTCGTGACACACTCGAGTCATGCGCGTGCTCGTCCTCGGATCCGGCGGTGTGGGTGCGGCGTTCGCCGCGATCGCCCAGCGCCGGGACGCGTTCGAGCGGGTTGTGCTGGCCGACGTCTCCGCCCAGCGCGCGCGCGATGCGGTCGCCCGCCTGGGCGAGCCCGACCGGTTCGCGGCCGAGCAGCTCGACGCGTCCGATCGCGGCGAGCTGACGCGGCTGATCGAGCGGGTCGCACCCGACGCGGTGCTCAACGCCTGCGATCCCCGTCTGAACGAGCCGATCTTCGACGCGTGTTTCCACGCGCGCGTGACGTATCTGGACATGGCGATGACGCTCTCCGCCCCCCATCCCCAGCGCCCGTACGAGCTGCCGGGGACGATGCTGGGGGAGTATCAGTTGCAGCGCCACGAGCAGTGGCAGCAGGCTGGGCTGCTCGCGCTGGCCGGGATCGGCGTGGAGCCCGGTCTGTCGGACGTGTTCGCGCGCTACGCCGCCGACGAGCTGTTCTCAGACGTGCACGAGGTGGGCGTGCGCGACGGCGCGGATCTGGTCGTGGAGGGGTATGACTTCGCGCCGACGTTCTCGATCTGGACGACGATCGAGGAGTGCCTGAACCCGCCGCTGATCTGGGAGTCGGAGCGCGGCTTCTACACGACCGTCCCGTTCTCCGAGCCTGAGGTGTTCACGTTCCCGGAGGGGATCGGCAAGGTCGAGTGTGTGAACGTCGAGCACGAGGAGGTCGTGCTGATCCCCCGCGCGGTGCGCTGCGAGCGCGTCACGTTCAAGTACGGGCTCGGCCGGGAGTTCATCGAGGTGCTGCGCACGCTGCACAAGCTGGGCCTGGACTCGACCGAGCCGGTGACCGTGCGCGGGCAGCAGATCGCCCCCCGCGACGTCGTGGCGGCCGCCCTGCCCGACCCCGCCACGCTCGGCGAGCGCATGACCGGACGCACGTGCGCGGGCACGTGGGTGACCGGGACCGGCGTCGACGGCGCCGAGCGCTCGACCTACCTGTATCACGTGGTCGACAACGAGACCACGATGCGCGAGTACGGCTCTCAGGCCGTCGTGTGGCAGACGGCGGTCAACCCGGTGGTCGCGCTGGAGCTGCTGAACGAGGGGACGTGGCGGGGCACGGGCGTGCTCGGCCCGGAGGCGTTCCCGCCGCGGCCGTTTTTGGAGCGCCTGGCGGAGCTGGGGGCTCCGCACGGGGTGATGGAGGTGGGCTAGAAGTCTACGCGCGCCGGCGTGGGTTCGGTTGGCGGGGGCTGCTCGAGCAGGCCCGGGGGCGCCGTTTCGGTTTTGCGCGCGAAGTAGTCGCGGAAGAATGGTCGCGAGACGATCATGATCACGCCGCCGAGGACCATGCCGCCGATGCCCATCCACAGCGGCAGCGTGATGTCGAGGATGGGCTTTGAGGAGACGTTTTCGGCGTGGCCGTAGTAGAACGCCGCCTTGATCCCGATCCCGAACAGCATCAGGCCGCCGAGCAGCGGGCCAATGCCCAGCAGCAGGAGGTTGCGCGCGCTGTCGGTCAGCTCGTGACGGTAGTAGAACCCGCAGGCGACGCCGGTGAAGCCGTAGTAGAAGCAGATTGGAAAGCCGATCGCGGTGAGCGAGTCTTCCAGCACGCTTTCTGAGAGCAGCAGCAGGACGACCGTGAGGATTATCGAGAGCGCGCCGAAGCCGAGCGTGGAGACCGTCGGGGTCAGGTAGCGCTTGTGGATGCGCGAGAGCAGGCTGGTGACGGCTTTCCAGTGCGCCATCGACAGCGTTGTGCGGGCGGTCGGCAGGATCGTCGTCTGGGTCGAGGCCGACGCGGAGGTGAGCACGGCGATGATCAGCAGCTTGTCCAGGCCGCTCCCCAGCACGCCGCCGCCGAGCGCGTTGAGGATGTCCGACTGGTTTTCCTTGCTGGTCAAGAAGCCGACGCCGTGGAAGGACTGGGCGGCCGCCGTGACGACGACATAGATCAGCACGAGCAGGATCGTCGAGACGATCGCGGCCTTGCCCGGGCCCTCGGCCGGGTCCTCGGACTCCTCGTTGACCGCCACGCCGGAGTCCCAGCCCCAGTAGATGAAGACGGCGAGCAGCAGCGCGACGACCAGGTCGGAGAAGTTCATCGCGAACGGGTTGATCCAGGACAGCGACGGCTTGATCGAGCCGGCCGGGGGGTGGCTGCCGTAGACCTTGACGAAGGCCACCACCGCGAACAGCCCGAGGATGAAGACCTCGGCGCCGAGCAGCACCTGCTGGATGCGCGCCGAGAGCTCGATGCCGCGATAGCAGATCCAGGTCATGATCGCGATCCACAGGACTGCGGCGACGATGATCGCCGCTTTGGATTCGCCTAGTTCGGTGAAGCCGAAGAGCTTGAACGTGTAGATGGCGGCGATTGTCGACAGCGAGGCCATCACGATCACGTCCGAGAGGAAGATCGCCCAGCCGTTCATCCAGCCCGTCATCGGGCCGAACGCGCGCGTGGTCCAGGCGAACGTCGTGCCGGCGTCGGGGTCGGCGCGGTTGAAGTATTTGTAGGCCGAGGCGACGAGCAGCATCGGGATGAACGCCACGAGCATCACCGCCGGGGCGTGCACGCCTATGCCCTTGACCGCGACGATGAATCCCAGCGTCGCCGCCATCGAGTAGGCGGGCGCGGTCGAGGCGACGCCGATGACGATGTTCGAGAGGTAGCCGATCGCGCCCTTCTTCAGGCCCTTGTCCTGGACCTCGGAGGAAGCCGGTGCTCCGGATACGGCGGCGGCTGTGTCGGTGGCGGCCATCGTTGCTCCTTTCGCCTCTGTCCCTCTCGCTTCCGTTCCCGTCAGCGGTTGTGACAGAAGTTACGTCCTCGACCAGCGGATGCGCAAGGGGCGCGATCCCCAAAACGTACGGCTCTTGTTGTACATATCGTACAATGGGTTGGCTGAGTATTGAACGAGCGGCGTCTTGAGCTGGACATGCCGGCGGAGTACGGTTGTCCGGAGTGTCCAGCCGATAGAGGAGGAGTGCGCGATGGCAGTCACACCGGCGAGCGAGCAGGTCCACGGGGGATCGGCCACCGAGTACCAGCAGCTCGCCAAGCGCCACCTGTGGATGCACTTCACGCGCATGGGCGTCTACGAGGAGGGCGCGGAGGTGCCGGTGATCGTGCGCGGCGAGGGCTGCTACGTGTATGACGAGCACGGCAAGCGCTACCTCGACGGGCTGTCGGCGCTGTACTGCGTGAACATCGGCCACGGCCGCGCCGAGCTCGGCGAGGCGGCGGCGCGCCAGGCGGCAGAGCTCGGCTTCTACACCAACTGGAGCTACGCCCACCCCCGCTCGATCGAGCTGGCCGCGCGCATCGCCGCGCTGGCGCCTGGCGATCTGAACCGCGTGTTCTTCACCTCCGGCGGCTCGGAGGCGGTCGAGTCCGCCTGGAAGCTCGCCAAGGCCTACCACCAGGCGCGCGGCGAGCCGAGGCGCCACAAGATCGTCTCGCGCTTCCTGGCCTACCACGGCACCACGATGGGCGCGCTCACGGCCACCGGTCTGCCCGCGCTGCGCGAGCCGTTCGAGCCGCTGACCCCCGGCGGGCGGCACGCGCCCAACACCAACTCCTACCGCTGGACCGAGGACCGCGATCCGCTGTGGGCGGCGGACGCGATCGAGGAGGCGATCCTGTTCGAGGGGCCGCACACCGTCGCCGCGGTGATTCTCGAGCCGGTCCAGAACGGCGGCGGCTGCTTTGTCCCCCAGGGCGGCTACTTCGAGCGCGTGCGCGAGATCTGCGACCGCCACGGGGTGCTGTTGATCTCCGACGAGGTGATCTGCTCGTGGGGGCGGATCGGGCACATGTTCGGCTGCGAGCGCTACGGCTACGCCCCCGACATGATCACGACCGCCAAGGGCCTGACCTCGGCCTACGCGCCGCTTGGCGCGGTGATCGCCTCCGACCGCATCGCCGAGCCGTTCCTGCATGGCTCGGAGATCTTCAACCACGGGTTCACGTTCGGCGGGCACCCGGTCGCGTGCGCGATGGCGCTGGCCAACATCGACGTGCTGCAGCGCGAGGATCTGTGCGGGCGCGTGCGCGCGAACGAGGGGGCGTTCCGGGAGATGCTGGAGTCGCTGCGCGACCTTGAGATCGTCGGGGACGTGCGCGGGGCCGGCTACTTCCACGCGATCGAGCTGGTCAAGGACAGGGAGACGAAGCAGACGTTCAACCACGAGGAGGCCGAGCACCTGTTGCGCGGGTTCCTCTCGGGCGAGCTGTACCGCCGCGGGCTGATCTGCCGCACCGACGACCGCGGCGACCCGATCGTGCAGCTCTCGCCGCCGCTGATCGCCGGGCCGGAGCAGTTTGCGGAGATCGAGTCGATCTTGCGCCCGGTGCTGAGCGAGGCCTCGGAATGGATGGCGCGATGGAGCTCGTCGGGGTCGACGGTGTGAGGGTGTGAGGGTGTGAGGGTGTGAGGGTGTGAGGGTGTGAGGGTGTGATGACGTGAGAGCAGAGAGGCGGCGCTGAGATGGAGCTCACGGTCGAGGGCCTGATCGGCGAGCTGGGACTCGAGCTCTCAAGCGGCGCGGGCACGGCCGCGGCCGGCGCGCAGGTGCGCTGGGTGCACATCACCGAGCTGATCGACCCCACGCCGTGGCTGAAGGGCGGCGAGCTGCTGTTGAGCACCGGCATCCAGCTCGACGGCCCGAAGACCCAGCGCGAGCTGATCGAGCGCCTCGTCGAGCACGAGATCGCGGGCCTGGGCCTCGGCACGGGCTTCGCCCACAAGAAGCTGCCGGCCGCGCTCGTGAACGCCGCGCGCAAGCACGACTTCCCGCTGTTCGAGGTGCCCTACGAGCTGCCGTTCATCGCGATCACCGAGCGCGTGTTCGCGCAGCTGGTCGACGAACGCTATGAGATGCTGCAGCGCAGCATGGCCGGCGACGTGCTCGCCGAAGCGCTGACCGGCAACCTCTACCCCGAAGAGCTCGCGGGGAAGCTGCGCCCGTTCGGGATCGGCGAGCAGGCCGCCGTGCTGGCGTTCGCGGTCGCCGACCCGGCCGTGGCGGCGCCGCTCTTGGAGCGCGCGCTCGCGCGCGCGGACGTGCACAGCCTCGTCGCGATCCGCTCAGGCCTGCTGTGCGCGGTCATTGCGATCGACGGCGTCGAGCCCGACCCGCTCGAGCTGGGCGAGCGCGTCCGCGCCGAGCTGGCCGCGCGCCT
>OCZT010008388.1_pt1 | contig 10054 bp, 6 predicted proteins | sample 1539031 | NCBI WGS metagenome assembly OCZT01 (sample SAMEA3539308, study PRJEB22396) | soil metagenome | biome: tundra; feature: field; material: soil | place: USA | collected 2010-05 | depth 0.15 m
GGGGCGCGGCCGCCGGGTCGGTCGATGGCCCAACCGACGCCGAGACCCCCGATGGCCCGACCTACTGGAGCGCCATCGTCGACGCGTCCGAGGGACGGGTGGAAGCGCTGGGTTCGCGAGCGCGGGGCGCCCTGGGCGGCTTCGCGACGCTGATACTGCGGCTGCGGACCCGGATCGGGGTACTGCCGCTGCCGGAGATGCTCGACTCAGTTCTCGAGGAGTCGGGCTACAGGGCCATGCTCGCGGATGGCTCTGAAGAGGGTGAGGAGCGCTGGGCCAACCTGCTCGAGCTCCGGTCGGTCACCACCCGCTACGACGACCTCACCCCGGACGACGCTCTCGATCGATTCCTAGAAGAGACGGCGCTCGTGGCCGACCAGGATTCGTTCGAGCCCGGCGCGGATGCCGTCACGCTCATCACGCTTCACGCCGCCAAGGGGCTCGAATTCCCGGTGGTCTTCATCGCCGGTCTCGAGGAGGGCGTCTTCCCGCACAGCCGATCGCTGGATGACGAGAAGCAGCTCGAGGAAGAGCGCCGCCTCGCATACGTCGGGATTACCCGGGCCAAGCGGCGTCTATTCCTGTCACACGCGGCGCGGCGCGTGACCTGGGGCAGTGGCGGTCTGTCCGTTCCGAGCCGCTTCCTGTTCGAGATACCCGCGGCCCTCATGACCGGGCCTCGCCTGGAACGTGGGGACGACTTCGACGACGACATCGGCAACGTCGATCCGGACCTGGTCTTCGGGCGACGGCTGAACAGCCGCTTCGGGACGCCGATCCGGTCCGGCGGCGGTGCGTACCGAGCCGGTGTCGGACCGGTGGGAGGCCCCAGGGCAGGCGAGGCCTTCAAGCCCACGCGCGACCTGGGCGCCAGGCGCGAGGCCTACGAGTCGGGGGCGCGGTCCGGCAGCTTGAACACGCCGCCGAGCCTCGGTCCGGGACGAGCGGCCTTGGAGTCTCCGCGGCCGCCCCGTCCGGCTCCTGCAGCGCGTCCCCGCATCCCCGGGGAGCGGCAGTTCCGCGACGGCGATCGCGTCCGTCACGCGCGGCTGGGCGACGGCATCGTCGTCACCTCGAAGCTCACCCGCGCCGACGAGGAGGTCACGGTCGCGTTCTCGAACGGCGGCGGCGTCAAGACGCTCCTCGCAAGCATTGCGAACCTGGAGCTGCTCGGGTGATCTCCTCCACCTGCCGGCTCAGACCCACGCTCGCCCACGCCTTTGCGTCAGGCGGGCCGAAGGGTTTTCATCCTCGCGACCGGTGCCGGATCCAGAATAGACTCAAAGGGCCTTAGTTTCGGCTGCGCCCAAGGTTGGGAGAGCGGACAAGGTCGCGATGGAGTGGCTCACGTGGCTGCGGCCCGGCGAGGTGCTATGAGTTCCGGCAACGTCTTCGTAGCAACGTATCCTCCACGCCGCTGCGGAATCGCCACCTTCACCCGCGACCTGGCGGGTGTCACAGGCGACCATGAGATAGCCGTTCTGCATCCGCCCGACGGCCCGGTTCTGTATCCGGTCGAGGTAGAGCACCGGATAAGGCGCGACGTCCGAGCGGACTATCTGCGCGTCGCCATGACGCTGAATCGATCGAACGCCAGAGTCGTTTCTATCCAGCACGAATATGGGATCTGGGGCGGGGACGATGGCGAGTACGTTCTGGAGTTCGTTGGCGCTTTGTCCAAACCGGTCGTCGCCACTCTGCACACGGTCCCGCGGGACCCATCGCAGGGACAGCGCCGCGTGCTGACGCGCTTGATCGATGCCAGCTCGGCGACCGTTGTGATGTCGCAGTCAGCTGCGGCGCTGCTACAACGGGTGTACGGAGTCCACCCGGACGTTATCGATGTCGTCCCCCACGGTGTCCCTCACCTGCCCCTGCTCGCGCCGGATAGGGTCAAGCCGAAGCTCGGCATGGAGGTGGCCCCGATGATCCTGAGCTTCGGGCTAATCGGGCCGGGCAAGGGCTACGAGTCGGTCATCGAGGCGATGCCGGGGGTCATCGAGGCCTGCCCGACGGCCTACTACGTGATCCTTGGAGCCACGCATCCGGAGCTGTTGCGGCGCGAGGGCGAGATCTACCGAACCAAACTGACACGTCTCGCCGAGGCCCTCGGTGTGGCCGACCGGGTCCTGTTCGTCGATCGCTTTGTGACTCGATCGGAGCTGGCAACCTGGCTGACCGCGGCCGACATCTTCGTCACTCCATACCCCAATCCAGATCAGATCGTATCGGGCACCCTGGCGTACGCCATGAGCGCCGGTAAGGCAATCGTCTCCACGCGTTACGCTTATGCGGTGGAGATGCTCGAGGGCGGCCGCGGCAGGTTGGTGGAATCGAGCTTGCCTGGGGCCCTGGGTGACTCGCTGATCGAGCTGATCCGCGATCACGAACTGCGGCGCCGGCTTGGGCAAAGGGCTTACGAGTTCAGCCGGACGATGATCTGGCCGGAAGTCGGGGCCAGGTATCGGGGGATCTTCGAGCGCGTCGGTACAGCCGAGGCTCGACCGCGCAGTGGCCGAGAGGTACTGATTGCGGGTCATGTTAGAGCCTAGTGGCGTCGGGCCCGACCGTCCCGTCGGACCCGACCGTCCCGCCCCGGCGCGGCCGTTGTACCCCGTCAGCAGGCTGCACCTGAGCGCAATGAGCGACGACGTTGGTCTGTGGCAGCACGCTCGAGGAGTTGAGCCGGAGCCCCGGTTCGGCTACTGCACGGATGACGTGGCTCGTTACATCGTCGTGGATCTACTGCAGTCCCGCGAAGTGGGTTTGGCCGCCGTGGACGTCAGCATCCGGCGCTCAATCCAGTTCGTAAGCGACGCCTTTGACGGCACCTCGGGGCGTTTTCTGAACTTCCGCACAGCGGATGGCCGCTGGCTCGAGGCCGGGGCGTCGGAGGACTGTCAGGCCCGAGCTCTGGCTGGGCTGGCGGCGGTGGTGTCGGAAATGCCCGACACTGAGGTGGCTGAGCGGGCGCGGCAGCTTTTCGCTCGAGCGTTGCCAGCTGCCGATTCATTGGGCGCCCTGCGCGCCATCTCAGCCGCGCTTCTCGCGTGCGATCTGGCCATCGACGCGGGATTCTCCTCTGCTGCCGAGCCCGCCTTCGAGCTGCTCGCGGCTCGTCTGGCGAAGGCATTCGGGCTCCCTGAAATAGAGTCCCGGCCCAGGACTCACCGGCCTGAGCGGAGCCGGCATGCCGGTCTCTCCGTTCTGGGCCGCAGCAAGGCCGGCCCTACCGGGCCGGTGGAATGGCCCTGGCCCGAGTCGGTTCTCACCTATGAGAACGCCCTGGTGCCACAGGCTCTCATCGCCGCCGGACTACGTCTCGGCCGGCCGGCACTCCTAGCCCGAGGTTGTTCCGTGCTCGATTGGCTCATCGATGTCCAGGCTGGCGAGTCGGGCCAGTTCTCTCCCGTCGGCACGAGCCACTGGTGGCCTCGGACGGCGGAACGAAGCCGATTCGATCAGCAGCCGATTGAAGCGGCCACGATGGTGTCGGCAGCCGCGGCTGCGTACCGAGCCACGGGTCGGGCGCGCTATCTGGACGCCGCGGAGACCGCCTACGGCTGGTTCCTCGGAGACAACGATCTGGGGGTGACCCTGGCAGACCCCGCCCGCGGAGCCTGCTACGACGGCCTCACGCCGACGGGGCCAAACGAGAACCAGGGTGCCGAGTCGACGCTCATGTGGCTGACCGCTCTCGAGCGGATGCGGGAGCTTCGCCGCTCGACTAAGGGCGGGTTCGTGCTGCCCGCGTTGGCCGAGCTCGGTCCCGACGCGGCCGCGCGCCAGTGAGCGCCCCGAGCGGCAGACAACTCTTCATCAGACATCCATCCAACCCGATCCTGACGGCAGACCAGCTTCCGTATCCGGCCAACACGGTCTTCAACCCGGGCGCCGCTCGTGTCGGTGACGAGACCGTCTTGCTGGCGAGGGTCGAAGACCTGCGCGGTATCTCCAGCCTGCTCGTAGCTCGCAGCACGGACGGGGTAGGGGACTGGCGGCTGGACGAGAAGCCTCTCCTTGCGCCCGATCCTGCCCATCCCGAGGAGGTATGGGGCTGCGAGGATCCGCGCCTCGTCTACCTGCCTGAGCGAGAGGAATGGGCAATCACCTATACGGCCTACAGCAACCGCGGTCCACTGGTGTCGCTGGCGATGACCAGGGACTTCAGGGAGGTGCGGAGGTTGGGGCCGGTGATGCCGCCCGACGACAAGGATGCGGCTCTGTTCCCGCGCCGGTTCGACGGCCGCTGGATCATGATCCACCGCCCGTCAACGTTCTACGGCCCGGCCAATATCTGGATCTCCTACTCGCCAGACCTGCGCCACTGGGGCGACCACGCCGTTCTGCTCGAGGCGCGCGATGGGGCGTGGTGGGACGCCGTCAAGATCGGGCTCGGGCCGCCGCCGCTGGCCACCTCCGAGGGCTGGCTGATGATGTATCACGGTGCTCACTCGACGGCGTCGGGGCCGATCTATCGCGTCGGCCTTGCCCTGTTGGACCTCGAGCACCCCGAAGTTGTGCTGCATCGATCCGATGAGTGGGTGATGGCACCCGTAACCAACTACGAGTCCGTCGGCGACGTCGACAAGGTCATTTTCCCAAACGGTTGGGTTCTCGACGAAGCGGCCGATCGGCTACTGCTCTACTACGGCGCGGGCGATTCGGTGGTCGGTCTGGCGGTCGCTTGCTTCAGCGAGGTCTTGGAATACGTGAAGCAGACGCCGGCGTACCAGCATCGCCGGGCCAGTGACGACGGCCGCGGGTAGGTCCGACCCCCGCGCAGTCTGAAGGTGCCGCGGGCGGTGAAGAGATCAGGGGCATCTTCATCGGACGGCGGAGGCGTCACGATGCTGGTCTCGGTCGTCGGCAGGCAATAGCATCATCCCCGGTGAAGATGGGCGAGCCGAGAGCGCGCCCGAGTCGGATCGGAGAGAATCGGGTCGGGCGCACGCAATGGCCGGGTTAGTGGAGGGCGAGCGGTGACCGAGTCGGCGGAGCAGACGGTTGGGCTGCCGGTCGCGGCCGAAGCGGTCGAGGGTGCCCGAGCAATGGGCCAGGAGGCTGCCGCACACCGACATGCCGACCTGATCCCGATTCTCGTCCGGGCGGGCGAGCTCTATTACCAGCAGGACGCTCCCGAGATACCCGACGCCGAATACGACGACCTGATGCGCGAGCTGGCCGCCATCGAGAGCGCCTTCCCGGTGCTGGTCACGCCGGATTCGCCGACTCAACGTGTGGGGGCCGCGCCCACGGGGGCCTTCGGCGAGGTCGTCCACGGGCGGCCGATGCTATCGCTCGGCAACGTCTTCGACGAGGATGAGCTGAGGGCCTTCGACCAGCGCGTCAGGCGCGGTTTGGGCTTGCCGCCCGCGCCCGCCCCGGCCCCGGAGCTCCGTTACGTGGCCGAGCTCAAGATCGACGGCCTGGCAATCTCGCTGCGCTTCGAGCGTGGCCGATTCGTCCAGGGCGCGACGCGGGGCGACGGAACCACCGGCGAGGACGTGACCGCGAACCTGAAGACGATCTCCGTCATTCCGGGGCGGCTGCGCGAACCCGCCACGGCCGTGGTCCGCGGCGAGGTCTTCATGCCAAAGGCCGAGTTCGCCCGCATCAACGCTGCGCGGGAGGAAGCCGGCCTGCCGACCTACGCCAACCCGCGCAACAGCGGAGCGGGCTCGCTGCGGCAGATCGACTCGCGCGTGACCGCCGAGCGGCGATTGTCGTCGTGGACGTATCAGCTGATCGAGGACGGACCCGATGGCCGGCCGGTGGTTGCCAGTCAGTCGGAGGCGCTCGCCCGACTTGCCGCCCTGGGCCTGCCGGTCAACCCGGACCGTGCCGAGGGCCTCGACATCGACGCCGTCTGCCGCTTCCTCGAGGAGTGGCGCGAAGAGCGCCACGGCCTGCCGTACCAGACCGATGGCGTCGTCGTCAAGGTCGACCGCTTCGATCAGCAGGCGCGGCTGGGCGTGGTCGCCCGAGCGCCTCGCTGGGCAATCGCCTACAAGTTTCCGCCCGAACAGGTCGAGACGGTGATGGAAGACATCGTTCCGTATGTCGGTAGGACCGGAACCCTGACTCCGGTGGCCCACATGCGACCGACGAAGGTCGCCGGCTCCACGGTCGCTCGCGCCACGCTGCACAACCTCGACGAAGTTCGGCGCAAGGATCTCCGAATCGGGGACTGGGTCGTGCTCCAGAAGGCCGGCGACGTGATCCCGGAGGTCGTGCGCTCGATACCCGATCGTCGGACGGGCGCCGAGCGCCTCTTCGAGATGCCGGCCACGTGCCCGGTCTGCGCGACCGCGATCGTTCGCGATGAGGGCTCGGTCCGCCACTACTGCCCCAATCCGAAGTGCCCGGCGCGCCTGTCCCAGGAGTTCGCCCATTTCGCCGGGCGCGGCGGCATGGACATCGAGGGCGCCGGCTGGTCGGTGCTCGAACAGCTCCTCGAACGCGGCCTGGTGAAGACTCGCGGCGACTTCTACCGGCTCACGGTCGACGATCTGGAGAGTCTCGACCGGTTTGCCCGCAAGAGCGCCGAGAACCTGAAGACCTCGATCGAAAGGTCGCGTCGGCGGCCACTGGCGCGCGTGCTGAACGCCCTCGGCATCCCCCAGGTTGGCGAACAGACTGCCATCGACCTGGCCGGCTGGATCGCTTCCCGCTGGCCGTCCGAGGGGACCGACGCGGGGGAGTGGACCGCGCTCGTGGCCCGGTCGCTGCCCGGCGTCACCGCCGAGGAGCTCCAGGAGGTACCGGGTATCGGTCCCGTGGTCGCCCGGGCCGTTGCCGGCTACTTCGCCGATCCCGAGACCGCGTCCGTGCTCGCCGACCTCGTCGACGCCGGTGTCGTGGCCGAGCCGCCCGCCAGACGAGTGGCTTCGGGGAGTGGCTTCGCAGCCGAGCCCCTCGCCGGGAAGACGGTGGTTGTCACCGGAACCCTGGCCGGCTTCGAGCGTTCCGCCGCCGAGGAGGCGATCCGCGCCGCCGGCGGCAAGGCCGCTGGCTCGGTGTCGAAGAACACCTCGTACGTGGTCGCCGGCGAGAACGCCGGCTCCAAGCTGGCCAAAGCCACGGAGCTGGGCGTTCCGGTGTTGGACGAGGAGGGGTTCCGGCGGCTGCTGGCGGGGGAAGCGTAGCTGACCAGGGACGGGTTTCGCGGCCGTGGCCGAAGCATCTATGGCCGAAGCATCCGTGGGGAATCAGTCACTTACGCGTGGCAGTGGTGCCATCCGCAAATGCACCCGTGTCCGTGGCCCTGCGCTCTCGCTCCCACGCTCGGCCGGGCCGTGTGGCGCTGCACCGGGCAGCCTCACGACCCGTCCGCTGCGTCTCGCACCCTCGGTGGGCGTATCTGACGTAAACAGGCCGGAGTGGCCGCCCCGGGCCGCCTCAGCCCATCGCCGAGTTGATCTGGCCCCAGATCCACTCTGGCCGCCAGGCGACCTCCGGCCCGCGGAGCATTCGTGGCGCCTGCCACGTTTCCTGCCAGCCGCGAGCCTGGAGCTCGCGCCACGCGGCGCCATGCTCGTCGGGGATGCCGGCCCGGACATGAGCCTCGGCGGGGACAACGTGACGGTGGAGGTCCAGGAGGTAGAGCCCGTCTTCGAAGCGCGGGGCGACGATCGCGCCGTAGGCCCGCTCGGCTGGGAGCAGGAACCCGCGCAGCGGCGCGCCGCGCCCGCCCGGCGCGTCCTCGAGGACCCAGCCCTCGTCTTCGGCCAGCACACCGAGCGGAACCGATCGGTCCTCCGCCGTTGCCAGCCGGTCGAGCTCGAGCACGGCCGGCAGGTCTGCCGATTCGAGTCTTCGAGCGCGGGTGCCCGAGGGCTCGACGGGACGTTCGGCCAGGTGGTCGGCCTGGAGCTGGTGGTAGTGGGTCATGAGTCGGAAGCCCATGCCCTCGTACATCGGTCGCCCGGCGTCGGTGGACTCGAGCGATAGCGTCGCGCAGCCGGCGGCCCGCAGCCGGCGGCATAGCTCCTCCGTCATCGCCCGACCAAACCCGCGCCGCCGATACTCCGGGTCGACGACGATCGCCCCGAGCCAGCCAACCGGCCCGTTGACCGTGGCGAGCCCCGTGGCGACGAGCCGCCCGTCCACGACGCCGGTCAGCGGCTGGCATGTGGAGGTCCTCAGCACGAACTCATAGAACCGCCGCCGATCGCGCCAGCCCTGGGCCAGGCCAAGTGCCACCGCGGTGTCGACGTCGGCCGCGGTCAAATCGCGGAGCTCGAATCCCTCAAACCTCGGTATTGCCACGGTCCATCCCTCACCCGAAGGCGAAGCCGATGAGGCTCCAGATCAGCGCCGCTGGGCTTCCCTTCCTTGATCGCGGCGGCTCGGCCAACTCTACGTGCATACTGGTCGGGACGTGGTTTGTTCGGTATCTCCGGGTCGCCCGACGGCCTCGGGCAAGACGATGAGGGTGCGTCGGCGGATGACGCGCCCGATCGAATCGGGGTGGCGACACGCCCGGTGGGCCATGGTTCGCTCAGGTTAGGTTCCGTCCGGTATCATCCCGCCCATGGCCAACCTGTCCCGTGCCGATGTCGAGCACGTAGCCCATCTCGCCCGCCTCGGGCTGACCGAGGAGGAGTTGGTGCGCCTCGAGGGGCAGCTCAACCACATCCTCGACCAGTACACGATCCTGACGACCCTCGACACGGAACACATCCCGCCGACGGCGCAGACGATCGAGCTGGCGAACATCCTGCGCGAGGACGTCGTCCAGCCGTCGCTCACCGCCGACGAGGCCCTGGCCAACGCTCCCGAGCGGAGTGGCGGCCACTTCGTCGTGCCGGCGATCCTTGGCGGCGGCGAGGGGGGCGCGTAGCCAGTGAATGACCTGACTCGCCTGAGCGCGCACGAGATGACCGCCTTGCTGCGGAGTGGTGAGGTCTCGTCCCAGGCCCTGACCGAGGCTCACCTGGCCGTCGCGGAGCGCCAGAACCGCGCCCTCAACGCCTGGCTCGCGATCTACCGAGCCGACGCCCTGGCCCAGGCTACCGCAGCCGACGAACGCATCGCCGAAGCGCGCCACGAGGGCGCCGCCGCGCTCAACGCGCTCCACCCGCTGTGCGGCGTCCCGATCGGGCTCAAGGATCTGGTCTCGGTCAAGGGCGGACAGGCCACCGCCGGCTCGAAGATCCTGCAGGGCTACATCGCGCCGTTCGATTCGACCGTGACCGCGCGGCTGCGCCAGGCCGGCGCCGTGATCCTGGGCAAGACCAACATGGACGAGTTCGCCATGGGGTCTTCCTGCGAGCACTCGGCCTACGGTCCCACGGCCAACCCGTGGGACCTGACGCGGGTGCCGGGCGGAAGCTCCGGCGGCTCGGCGGCGGCCGTTGCCGCGTACCACGTTCCCGTCTCGATCGGCACGGACACGGGCGGCAGCATCCGCCAGCCGGCCTCGTTGTGCGGGATCGTCGGGCTGAAGCCCACCTACGGCCGGGGCAGCCGCTACGGCATCGTGGCCTTCGCCAGCTCGCTCGACCAGATCGGGCCGTTCGCCCGCGACGCGCGAGACGCGGCGATCCTGCTCCATGCCATCTCGGGTCGCGATGCGCGCGACGCCACCTCGGCTCCGGTCGAGGTCCCGGACGAGTTGCTGAAGCTCCCCACGAGTGACGACGAAGCCGCCGGCTATCTCCGCGGCCGCCGCATCGCCCTGCCGCGCGAGTACTTCGTCGAGGGCATGGAGCCCGGCGTCGCCGCCCGCGTCCGCGAGGCCGTCGCCGCGATGGAACAGGCCGGCGCGAAGGTCGAGGAAGTCTCGCTGCCGCACACCGAATACGGCCTTGCCACGTACTACATCATCGCCCCGGCCGAGTGCAGCTCGAACCTGGCCCGCTTCGACGGCGTCAAATACGGTCTCAGCGACCGCACCTCCGGCGAGTACATCGCCGACTACCTGCGCACCAGAGGCGCCGGCTTCGGGCCCGAGGTCAAGCGCCGGATCATGCTCGGCACCTACGCCCTGTCGGCCGGCTACTACGACGCCTACTACCTCAAGGCACAGAAGGCTCGAACCCTCATCAAG
>OCZT010008389.1_pt1 | contig 10054 bp, 8 predicted proteins | sample 1539031 | NCBI WGS metagenome assembly OCZT01 (sample SAMEA3539308, study PRJEB22396) | soil metagenome | biome: tundra; feature: field; material: soil | place: USA | collected 2010-05 | depth 0.15 m
GGGGAGTCCATTATCAAGTTTATCAACCTAAGGAAACGATCTCTGGTTTGGGACAGATTTTGCAGGAGCAAAAAATAGGATCAGTTAAGATTTCAAACGGTGGGTTTGCAGATGTTTTAGCGGGACCCAAAGAGCAAATTTTGATACCTAATGATACCTCTTTTGATATTTTGATACCAAAGCTTGGGGCAAATGCTAAAGTTTTTCCCAATATTGACGCTTCCGATCCGAATCAATTTTTACCGGTTTTAAAGCAAGGAGTTGCGCATGCAAAAGGAACTGTTTTTCCCGGAATGAAGGGCAATATCTATCTTTTTGCTCATTCAACGGATAATTTTTGGGATGTTGGGAGATACAACGCGGTATTTTATCTGCTAAAAGATTTAAATCCTGGCGATGACGTAATAATTTTCTTTCAAAATAAAAGATATAATTATGTGGTTACGGGTTCAAAAGTAATTGATCCAACAGATGTTTCATATGTGATGAATGCCCAAAATAAAGGCGAGGAAACTTTAATTCTTCAAACCTGTTGGCCCCCCGGAACTACGTGGAAAAGGTGGATAGTTTTCGCCAAGCCTAAATAGGATAATTTCAAGTTCAAAATTCATAATTCGAAATAAAAAAATTAATAAAATTTTTAGCTCTGAATTTTAGATTTTAAATTCTATTTGAGGTCTACGGTATAGAGGTTGGGAGAGGTGTTAGGGTTTCCTAAATCGGTTAAGATAACTACTCTTGAGCCGTCTGACCAAGGGAAAACATAAGAGTCTACAAAAGGTCCCGCGTAGACTGTTGTTTGGTTTCCGGTGTCATATTCCATAATGTCGATTTTTTTATTGTAGTTATAGATTAAATGTTTTGAATCCGGAAACCATATTATTGGAGAAGGTGAGTACATGTTTAAAGTTTCCGAGTTTGGCAGGGAATCAATAATTTTGTAGTTCCTATCTTCCTTGATGTCGTAAACATAAATTGTGCCTTTTTGGATATTTCTTACTTCGGGAGTAGAGTCTGTTCCTATTAATCTTGGAGTTATTACGATTGGTATTTCCGCTGATTGTGAAGCAACGTAAAGTATTTTAGTTTCGTCTGCGGACCAGTTTATAACTCTAAAATCGGAAAGGACAATAATTTTAAGCGCTTTCGTCAGTCCATCGGTTAAGGCTTTTTCTTTGTCTGTTTTTTGTTTATCCCAAGCTACATTCACGCTTTCCATGGTTTCTGTTACGTCCTGAGGGTTTTGGTTAAACCCATTTGTTTGTAGAAGGTAAGTTGTTGTCGAAATAGTTCCAGGTATGCTTGCAAGAAGTTCAGAGCCGTCAGGAGACCATTGAAGTTTTGCTTTGGAAAAAGTATTTATCGTATCGTTAATTATTTGGCTTGAAGAGCTTTGTAAAGTTAAAATCGGCCTTGCAGTTGTGTCCAAAATATAAATCCCGTTTTTGGTTGCGGATTGTGAGGCAACCGTATAGGCAATTTTAGTGTTGGAGGGGTCAAGGACAGGGGTTTGAGCGCCTAGATTGGTTATGCTTTCAAGTTTTGGTGCAGTAGGGAACAAGAGGGCATCGGCTTTAGTTACAACCTCATTTTTTATTACTAAGGTTTTTTGCCAAGATAAATAGCCTTCTTTAACAATTTTTACGTCATATGTGCCTGGAGCAAGATTTATGGTATTGGCTGTTGCGGTTGTCAAATGGCCATTCACAAAGACTTGAGCTCCATCAGGGCTGCTTGTTGCAACCAATAAACCTGTTCCCGATAGATTTGGAACTCCTTTGCCAAAATCAAAGCGATAACCTCTTCCGTAAAACACAACAACCGTTGTACCGGCAAGCAGAAAAAGAAGAATTAGCGCGGAAATAATTATTTGTTTTTTCACTAAGTCGGATTATACAGACTAATAATGGCTCTTGCAAGATGGTAAAGGTTGGGATTATAATCGATTTTATCCAAGGCAAAAATAAAATTTTTGATAGAGTAACAATATATTTTGATATATTATTAAATATGCTTTCGAAAAGAATAGGAATTGATTTGGGAACTGCTAATACATTGGTATATCTTGTCGGAGAAGGTATCGTTTTAAACGAGCCCACTGTTGTAGCTGTTACTGCGGAAGAAAATAGGGTTGTTGCTGTTGGTAAAGAAGCAAAGGATATGCTTGGCCGAACTCCCGGCAATATTGTTGCCATGAGACCTCTTCGAGACGGAGTAATTGCAGACTATACAATTACCGAAGCAATGCTCTCATACTTTATCGACAAAGCTGCAGGCAAATCCCGCTTTTTTAAACCCGAAGTTATGGTTTGTATACCATCCGGCGTTACTCAAGTTGAAAGAAGAGCGGTGTTGGATGCAACAATGTCTGCTGGAGCAAAAGTTGCTTATCTTATAGATGAACCCTTGGCGGCTGCAATAGGTGCTAAAATACCCATTGCTCAGGCTGCAGGGCACATGGTTGTTGATATTGGCGGAGGTTCTACCGAGTCTGCTGTTATTTCCTTAGGCGGAGTTGTAGTTCATCATTCGGTAAGAGTTGGCGGAAATAAAATCGACGAAGCAATTGCTAACTTCACAAAAAAGAAATTTAATCTGCTTATTGGCGAGAGAACTTCCGAAGAAATAAAAATTAACATTGGTAACGCTCTTATTGACGACAAAAAAGCGGCAGAAGAAAAAAAGATTGAAATAAGGGGAAGAGATAGCGTAACGGGATTGCCGAGAACAATAGAATTAACAGAGGCGTTGGTTAATGAAGCAATTTATCCTGTTTTAATAGATATTATTCAAGCAGTCAAGGGAGTTTTGGAACAAACGCCTCCGGAATTGGCAAGTGACATTATTGATAAAGGGGTTGTTATGTCGGGCGGTACATCTTTGTTGAATAATTTTGATAAATTAATGACAAGGGTTACAGGGGTTCCTTGTCATGTCGCGGAAGATGCGCTTTTATGTGTTGTTAGGGGTACGGGTGTTGCCCTTGAAAATATTGAACTTTATAAAAGAAGCATAGCAAGGAAATAATTATTGATTTATCCTATAAGAATCTTCGAATATTTACAAACATATGAATTTTCATATTTTCACGAATATTTTCACAGACAATAAGATTTATAGTAATTAGCTATGAAACTAATTGAAACAGTCTATTTTTTTGAGTATGCAAGAGTGGGTTTAGGGTGAAGTGTTGTATACTAAATATGTTCAGAATAAGTAAAATACTTAATTTTATGCTAAAAGCAAATTACCTTATAGTAAACTAAGATGAAGAACAAAATATTTTTGCTCGGAGTAGGGTTTAATAACTTAAGAATTAACGATGTCCTAGAGTTAATGATAAAAGGTCTAGAAAAAAGTGAAGAAAAGTATTATATTGTAACCCCTAATCCCGAAATTTTAGTACTTGCCAACAATGATCCGGTTTATAAAAAAGTCATCAATAATGCAAAATTGGCTTTGCCCGATGGCATTGGGGTAATGATGGCGTCCAGATTGCTCTCGAAACCATTAAGGTGGAGGATACACGGAGTAGACCTCATGGAAAGCATATGTAGGGAGGTATCAAAACGGCCTATAACGGTGGGATTTCTTGGAGGAGGAGCTAACGTAGCAGAGTCTGCTGCCGAGTGCTTACGCGTGAAATATCCAGGATTAAAAGTTAATTTCACAGAAGAAGAGTGGAATTTTGAAAAAAAACATCCGGAAACAGACATACTTTTTGTTGCCTTTGGATCTCCAAAGCAAGAAATTTGGATTGCGGAAAATCTTTCAAGGCTTCCGGTTAAAGTAGCGATTGGAGTTGGGGGAGCTTTTGATTTTGTCAGCAGGAAAGTCATGCGCGCGCCCGTTTTAGTGAGAAAAATCGGACTGGAGTGGTTATTCAGATTAATAATTCAACCCTGGAGAATCGAAAGACAATTAAGGCTCATCAAGTTTATTTTTTTGGTTTGCAAAGAGAAATTTAGATAAAAATGGTATAATTGAATTTAATGAAAATATTATTCCTTCAGATGTTTCCACTTTTTGGTTCAGGTTCGGGAACTTATGCCCGGGAACTTGCTAAGGAAGTAGCAAGGAGACACAAAGTTGCCATGGTTGTGCCTGATAAAAGAAAAATAGAAGGCGTAAAAATCTACCCCGTTGATCTTCCGGTTAAAATTGCTTTTACCGGTCATCCGGAATGGCCAGATGTAAAGTTGTATACAAAAGTTTCCGGAAAGGAATTATCAGCAAATTACCTTGCTTATTTTAGAACAGTTGTCGAAGCGGTTAATGATTTTGAGCCTGATATTATTCATGTTCATCATTTAATGCCTTTAACTTGGGTTGCCAGGTTTATTAAGATAGCTTATGGATTAAACTATATAGTTACAGTTCATGGTTCAGAGCTTCCGACACTTGAAAGTGATAAAAGATACCCTTATTTAACCGAAGAGGCACTTCTTAAAGCAAAAAGAATCGTGCCTAACAGTTATTGGACCAAGGAATGGATGGAAGAGATTTTCACAAACAGATTTGATAAGCAAACAAGAGTTATTCCGGGTGGGGTTGATTTATCAATGTTTCCCGAGACAATGGACTTAAAAGGTGTAGATAGGAAATACGGTCTTGGAGGAAGAAAATTGGTTTTTTTCTCGGGAAAGCTTACGAAATATAAAGGAGTTAGATATTTAATTTCAGCGGCAAAAAATATAGATGCGATAATTGGAATTGCGGGAGACGGACCGGAGCGAAAATATCTTGAAAATTTAGTTAAAGAACTGAATCTTAAAAACGTCCGTTTTTTCGGATTTATTGATAATCACGATCTTATAAAGCTCTATTATAGAGCAGACGTTTGTGTTGTTCCAAGCGTTTGGGATGAGCCTTTGGGATTGGTAGTTCTTGAGGCTATGGCAACAAAAACACCGGTTGTAGTTACTAGAAAAGGTGGCATTCCCTTGGCGGTAAAGGAAGGTATAAATGGTTTTTTTGTGAGGCCAAGAAACTCAAAAGAAATCGCAGAGAAAGTTAATATTTTATTAAAAGATGATATTCTGAGAATAAAAATGGGAAATAAAGCAAGACAAACTATAGTTGAACGCTTTACTTGGAAAAAAGTTGCCCATAGATATGAATTGATGTACCGAGAATTCAGTAAAAAAGAACAAAAAATAGAAACAGGACCTTTGGACACTTTTTTTAATAAGATTTTTTTAGGAAAATGAGAATTGCTATTTTAGGATCTATTGCCTTGCCTGTTTTTCCTCCGTTTCAGGGCGGAACCGAATGGATGGCTTATTATCAGGCAAAAGGCTTGTCGGAAAAAGGCCACAAAGTTATTCTTTTTGGAGCAAAAGGTACCGCAGAAAATTTTCAAGGCTCAGCGGTTAAAGTTGTTGAGGTTGGAAGAGGGGATTTGGTTACAGGAAGTAAAAACGAAGCCAAATTCGACCCAAGCCTTGAAGAGGCCTCCAGAAAGCTTAGGCTTGAATCAGTTTATCTTGCTAAGGTTTCTCAAGAATTGATTGAATTTAAAGACGAATATGATTTGATATTGAACAACATGCGTGGCGAAGCTGTTTTTTTGCCTGTTGTCAAACTTTTAGACAAACCCTTTATTAATGTAATGCATCTTAACCTTTTTGATCAATTAGCTTCAGTTTTTAAAGAATTTAATTCCCGCATCATAACCATAAGTGATGCTCAAAGGAAAAATTTTCCCGATTTAAACTATTTGGCTACCGTTTATAACGGGGTAGATATTGACAAGTTTAAGTTCAACGTGAACACAGATGACTATTTGCTTATGGTTGGAACAATAGGCAGGCACAAAAATCAGGCTTCCGCCATAAGTGTAGCGAAAAAAATGAATAAAAAACTCATTCTTGCAGGTAAGATAAGGGATAAAGATTACTTCGAAGAGCTAAAAAAAGATATTGATGGCGAACAGATTAAATGGGTAGGCGAGGTGGGTTTTGAAGAAAAGTTAAAGCTATATATGAACGCAAAAGCATTTATTTTTCCTATTCTTTGGGAAGAACCTTTTGGACTCGTTTTAATAGAAGCAATGGCTTGCGGAACACCGGTTATTGCCTTTAATCATGGGGCAGTTCCCGAAATTGTTGTAAACGGAAAAACAGGCTTTGTAGTTGAAAATGAGGATCAAATGGCCGATTCATTGCTCAAAATTAACTTTATAGGCAGGGAAGATTGCAGAAGGCGAGTTGAAGAAAATTTTACAATCGAAAAAATGATTAATAACTATGAAAAAGCATTGAAAACGATATGAGACTCTACATCTATACGAAAGGTTTACAATTAGAAGCTGAAACTGATGATTTTTCAAAATCCCTGTCTATTTTATTATGAGAATAGGATTACTTTCACCATCTATTTACATGTCTCCAACATTATTTGGGGATATGATTTTCGCACCGCGAGATCTTAGTATTACCCTTGCAGACGGATTGATTGATAAAGGGCACGAAGTTTATTTTTTCACGGCACCAGATATAAAAACAAAAGCAATTTTAATTGGTGGCGATGATAACTTATTAAAAAATAATTTTATCGAAGAAAAAGTACAAGGGCAACCAAGTGAACGGTTAAAGTGGGCATCTTTTTATACTATTAAGAGATCATATGAGATGGATTTAACAGAACAGTGTTATAAAATGGCTTTAGATGGCAAGCTTGATATTGTTCATTCATATCACGATACCCTAGCACACTTTTTTAATGAGCTAACGCAGTTTCCTACTGTTTATACGCTTCATGATCCTTTACCTTCTAATAAAAATGCTTTATCCTACTGGTTGCTGGAAAAATTCAAATACCAAAATTATGTTTCAATAAGCAAAGCATTTGAAAGATTCAACAGGTTTAACCTCAACTTTATTGATACAGTGTATCATGGTATTAATGCTTCAGGATATCAATTTTTTCCCAATAAAGGTGAGTATTTGGCGTTTATAGGCAGAATGGAAAAGGAGAAAGGGATGGAGATTGCTATAGACATTGCAAATACAGTAAAAAAAAAGATCAGGATAGCCACATCGCCGGAAACACAATACAAAAACCTGCCTTATTACAAGGATGCTATCAGTCCTCGGATTACTCCTGAAGTTATTTTTACTGGATTTCTAGATCCTAACAAAAAGTATGAATTTCTAGGCAATGCATTATGCCTCCTATTTCCAATACAATGGGAAGAACCATTTGGCATGGTTATGATTGAAGCAATGGCTTGCGGAACTCCGGTTATAGCATACAACAGAGGAAGTGTTTCTGAAATAGTTCAGGATGGCGTGACAGGATTTATAATTGATGCAGACGACGAGGAAAGACCGGGTAAGGGAAGGTGGATTATTAAAAAAAGAGGGATAGAAGGTTTAATTGAAGCTGTCCAGAGAATAAACTCTTTGTCAGAAACAGAAAGTAGGAAAATGAGAGAAGCGTGTAGGGAAAGAGTCGAAAGTATGTTCACCGTTGAAAAAACGGTTGAAGGATACGAAAAAGCTTACAAAAAAATTATAGGAGTTTCAAGCTAATTATGGATGGGTCAAGCGTAGAAGGTATAGAAGTAAGCCCAACAATTCAATCTATTGAGCTAGGTAAAGCAGGTGAGAAAATTGGCACAGCAGGGTTTAGCCCCTTGGCTTATTGATAATGTAGCGGGAAGTCTGCCGGTAGTTTAGTTTTATCAGTAAGTAATATAGTAGTTTAAAGAGACAATAACAGTAGTTTGTAGTATATTTATATATATACTATATTTTTGATATATAAGGATGTGTTATCAGTTTACGAAATGTTGTAAGTTTCACAAAATTTCGTAAAAAATTTAAATACCATTAGCCTCGGAGCATTTTCTAGAAAATTAATTGCCGAGGATTTACCGAAGAAAAAAGATTGTTAAAGTTTTCAAGATTTTCTTTCACGAAAAGCTGAAAAGAGCAAAAAAATAAGATTAAGAATTATTGGATTTTCATAAAAAAAAGCCAATAAAACAATATATTAAATTTAATAAAGGTCGTTAAATCAGTCTAAGCCTTCAATTTTATTAGTATAGCGCTTATTAAATTAAACTGCTAAAAGCCTTACTAAATTGATTATTCTGAAGCCAAAATTCATACTTATGTCTTAGTATGACTATATCTAAAACATACTCACCTATAATTAATTCTATCTTGCATTACTTGAATCTTATGATGTTAAATAGATGTAGGTATGAATTTTAAGTTTATTCAAAACCCGGTTACAAAAAATTGGGTTATTTCTGCGCCAAGGCGGGCGAAAAGGCCGGACGAAGCAAAGGGTGCTGAGCCGGTTTGCCCGTTTTGTGTTGGCAGAGAAGCAAACGAAAAAGAGGTTTACAGGGTTGGAGGAAAACTCGGAGACAGTGATTGGCAGATAAGAGTTCTTCCGAATAAATTTCCTTTTGCGCCAATCCACGAGGTTATAATCCATTCGCCGGATCACCATAAAAGCTTTGATGAACTTCCACTTTCACAGTCGGAATTAATCCTTAAAACTTTCCGTCAGCGTTTTCAAACACATCAAGATAAGGGGCAGGTTTACATTTTTCACAATCATGGAGAAGGAGGAGGGGAAAGTTTGCCTCATCCGCATAGCCAACTTGCAGTTGTTCCCGAACACGTAAAAATGGATATTCCAAGGCTTCATGTTTCATCAGAAGGAAAATTTCAGGAAACCCTCCATTTTCTGCTTTCCTGTCCTGCAACTTCGCAATGGCCAGATGAAGTTTGGGTTTTTCCAAAAAAACGAGGCAGGCTATTTTCGGAAATTACAGACGAGGAGATAAAAGATTTCGCCAAAATACTTTACAGGTTAATTCAGATTTTTGATCTTAGGCACGGCCATGAATTTCCCTTTAATTTTTATATCTATCCGGGAGGAGATTGGTATTTAAGACTTATTCCAAGGGTAAAAAGCTTAGGCGGTTTTGAACTTGGTACGGGAGTATATATCAATACTCAAGATCCGAAAGAAACGATGGCCTTTATTAAAGAACACTTTGAAAGTCCTAACGAAGAGAAAATAAGAATTGAGCATCAAGCTTCATACAAGAGAACAGCTTAGTTAACAGCCCACGGACAGTTTCCAACCGGTTCTGATTATAGAGGAGTTTTTGAGCGTTGGAAAGTTGTTTGTATTTGCCAGCCAAAGCTCCAAAAATCTTTTTCCGCTTCCCAAAAACTTTTGAGCAATTGCCCAAAGTGAATCCCCTGATTTGACAGTATATTGCGTGCACTGCCCCGGAGTTCCACCATTAACGCTGTTAGTGGGTGAGTAATAAGAGGTAAAAGTGCCTGTTAAAGGTGTTTTGGCGCTTAATATTTTAGACCAGAGCCCCGGCATGCAGTCGTTGTTTGCCCTGACTTTAAAATAATAGGTTATATTTGGAGAAAGGTAGTTAATTGTATAGGAAATTGCGCCGCTTTTGTCGGTATACGGGAAAGTTACATTATACATATCTGCATCGCTTGAGCTTCCATAACTTATTGTATAGCCGGTTTCGGAATCTGCCGGTGGAGCAAAATATAACGTTGCTTTATCTGTGATTGCGGATATCTGAAATAAAACAGGTGCCGATGGCCAAGGATTCGTACAGGTGAATGTATGTGTTTCTCCAGAGGTTGATTGAGTGCCTGGAGTTCCGGGTGGATTAACTACCGGTATTGTTTGACTAGTAAGGAGTTTTGTCACAAATCCGTCACTTATTCCTTGGAGTGTTTTTGTGTCTGTTCCTGCGCCGGTAGGGTCAAAATTTACCGTAGGACTTTTCGTATAGCCTCCGACATAAAGATTGTCGGATGAGTCAAAAGAGCCATCTAAAGCCTCGTCATCGTCAGTTCCGCCCCAAACGTATGTGTAACCGTAAGTTTCATCGGCATTTAAGACCGTCATGAACGCATCAGAAAAGCCATAACTGGTGCCTTGATCTGTTCCGCCGGTAGGGTCAAAGTTTATATTTCCGGGAGCAGAACCAAGGATATAAATAAGATTGTTGGTATCAAAGGCTATTTTATGTATATTTATAGTGTTTATA
>OCZT010008391.1_pt1 | contig 10052 bp, 11 predicted proteins | sample 1539031 | NCBI WGS metagenome assembly OCZT01 (sample SAMEA3539308, study PRJEB22396) | soil metagenome | biome: tundra; feature: field; material: soil | place: USA | collected 2010-05 | depth 0.15 m
CCTGGACCCGGAGCTTGTGCAGCTCATCCTCAGACGCATGGCCTACAGCACGGAGTATGGCCGAGCTAGTCACGAGGGCCAGCGGGAAGGACTCGGTGAAGACCAGGCCAGAGTGCTCCAGGAGCAGGTGAGACTACTTACTCTCATCCGGGACGCAGACATTGATCATGCTCATCTCCGCGCGTTCCTCGGGCCAGGCGGTTCCTGAGTTCACGTCTACGGAAGTGGTGTACGGGGTAACTGGTACTGATGTGACTGTCTTGCCTGAGCGCGGCGTAGCCGTGATGAGAGAGTGATTCTGCGAACTTGTCTCGGCCTCACTGTTCCAAGTTCTTTCCGCCCCACCAAGATCGTTTGCGAAGACGTTCTGGCCCCGCTTGGATCGGTCCTGATCCCGTCTGGCTCGGATACCGCTACGGCCGGCCCGCAGCCGAATGGCCACGGCTCTGCGAGACCTACCAGGTCGACTACAGCGTGGTCTATGGACACGGCCCGCGCGGCAGCGGCTGGGCTGCGATGCCGCCCGCTGGTGGCCACGGTTCAGGATACGTGGGAGTGGCTGAACGGCGGCGGCGTGCCGGTCGGGCATGAGCGGGCCGCCGAGCATGGCATCAGCGCTGGACGTGAGGCTCTGCTGGCTGGCTGGCTGGCTGGGATGCGGCAGCGGCAGGGGCTTGGCCAAGGCCCGGTTGACCGCCGGGTCGCGGAACCCGGCGGACCACATGCACGTCATCGCCGATTCGATCCGGATGGACCTAGTTCGCGGGGAACGTGTCACGCCCTAGCGGACGCCGTGCTCGGCGTCCGTCCCTGACGGAGGCCGGCCACCGGATTGGTGACCTGATGAGCGGGACGCAGCGCGAACCCCTGGCGGGCGCTCAACCTGGCGTTACGGCAGGTGGATTAGGGCTGCCGCGCTGCCCGTGTGCTCGCCATAGCGTGATCAAGGGAGCAACACCGTGACGGCAGTGCCGAAGTTCTGTCCCTGTAGGAGCGTCAGTGTCCGCCTTCCCGGAGCGCCAGGCGCATCTCCTCGGGATCACTGGTGATCACCGCGTACACTCCCGGCCGGGTCGCGCGGTCCCTGTCGTGCGCGGACAGGCAGAGGCCGTTCCAGGTCGGCTGCGTGTCGATAAAGAAATCAGGGAATTCCGCTGCCAGTGCCGGGACCAGGGCGGCCAGAGTGCGCGGGCCTTCCGCCGGCGCCTGGCGGGTCATGCTCCCTTCCGGTCGGTGCGGATTGTGTGCAGGTGCGGGGTTGCAGGCATCGTGGTTTCGGTTTCAGCGCTCCTCCTCCCGAGTTCCGCTGCGATCTCTTCGCGGAGGTCGCACAGGCTGGTCAGCACGAGCGGGTTGATGAAGCGGTCGTTGCCGGTGAGCTGGCCGAGAGCTTCGCTCATGGCTGCCAGTTGTGCTGCCTCTGCCTGTTTGAGCTGCCTTGAGGCACGCATTCCTGATTCCCTCCAGTGGGCGTCTGAGACGGCAGGCCGTCAGGGCGTGAGCAAGGCGGGCATCGGCCGGGAGCGTTCTTGGTGGCGCACGGTGCAACCGACGTTACGGAGGCTGCCGCGATGGGTCAAAGAAGTTGCCCGGGTTTGCCCCCGTGGTGTTCACCCGAGCTCTTCCAGCGCCACGCTGATGAGCTGGCGGGCGGCGCGGCCGTAGACGGCGATGCTGGCCAGGTCGGCGAAGTCTGTGGTGTACATGGCGATCTCGCGGGGCTGGGTCACCGACAGCACGCCGGATACCAGTTCCACGGTCACCAGCCCGGTGTCGAACATGACGAAGCCTTCGCTGGGGAGTATCCGGTGCCGGCTGGCGCGCTGCGGGATGATCCCCAGCGAGACCTGGGCCAGGCGGCTGATCTCGCGCAGGTGCTGCAACTGCCCGGACAAGATCCCGGTGGCGCATAGCCGGTAGCGGAGTACCTGCTCCTCGATCACGAACTCGAACCGGTGCCCGGCCCGGGTCAAGATCCGCTGCCGGTCCGTTCGCTCGGCGACTGCGTCGGGGACATCGTCGCGGCTGGCGCCTTGCCGGTCCCGGGACACCTCCAGCATGACCGTGGTGTACGCCGCGGTCTGCAAAAGGCCCGGGATGATTCGGGGCTGGTAGCTGCGGATCAGCGCCGCCTGCTCGAACGCCGGGCGGACAGATTGCTGCGCGCGGTGAAGTCCGGCCCGGTTCAGCCGCTGGTAGGTCACCCACATGCCAGCGACGGCACGCTGCTCGGCCAGAAGCTCCTCGGCGCGCTCCGGCGGCACTGCGCAGGCCCGGCACCAGGTGCGGACATCGTCGGCGGACGGCGGCCTGGTCCCGTGCTCGATCTTGCTGACCTTCGATCCGCCATGCCATCTGGCGCGGACGGCCAGTTCCCGGCCGCTTAGCCCCGCCGCCAGGCGGATATCGCGGAGCTGGCCGGCCAGGGCCTGGCGGGCCTGCTGGGCGCTGGAGGAAGTCGAGGAAGGCATCGCCGCCGACGGAGGTCAGACCTGGTAGTCCTCGTGCGGCACCGCGTGCTCCCACACCGCCTCGAACGCCGCCCGGCACGCGGTGATGACGTCCGCGTCTTCGCTGTACTGCTGCCCGGCTACTTCGCCGTTCCCGGCGAATACGGTGAAGCGGACCAGGCGGTCATCGAAGGCCCAGTACGGGTTGCCGGGCAGCGCCAGGGTTGAGGCCAGCCGGCGGGGCAGCCACCGTACCTGTTCGCCCGCGGCGATGTTGACCGGGCCGGTGAGCGAATACTCCCACCGTATGTAGTCCGATGCCGGCTCGGAGATGATCCTGGCCCGCCGCACGCTCACGCCCCGGCGCACCGCGTCCCGGACCGTGTCGATGTACGCGCGGTACTGTGCCGCCGGGTCCTGCGGGGCGGGGTGCCCGGCCTGCCACGCCTGGAACGCCGGGTCCGAGGTCAGGTGCTGGTCGTGCATCTCCAGGTGCATCGCCGACGTCGTGCACGCCCCGAGCAGCTCAGCGAACGCCGGTTCCTGCTCACTTGGAGCGTACGTCCTGGTCAGGCCGGGGATGCCGGCCAGCGGGGAACCGCCTCCGGCCCCGCTCGTAGCTGCCACTGGCCGCCTCCATGATGATCGCTGCCATGCGGGCCGGCAGCCTGACGACCGACTCGGTGTCCAGTATCCGGCTGTCGGAGTTGATCCAGGCCAGCACGTCCGGGTCGGTGACCGTCTCGCCTTGCATATAGAAGTCGCCGGTCTCGGTGTCAACGAACACTGCCGGGCACTGGTCGGCTGGGTTGTCAGGATCGACGCCAACGAAATCTAGTCCCATGTCTCCTCCGGTGAAGGGAGTTCGCGGATGCTCCCCCTGTCTCCACCGTCACATCCGGCAAGGAGGCAGTCAACGGCGGTCGGGCTCGGCGCACCGCCCGCGGATCTGGGGATACTGGGCCACGGTGGAGGTCGGTGATTGTGTCGGCTGTCCACTGGATCGGGACTACTTCGGGCGCTTCCACCCGTACTCGGCAAGGTCGCCTCGGCAGGTGCCGCAGGGACGGCATGGATGGTCAGGCCGCCGATCTTGATCGATCGAGCCGGCTAAGCATCGTTTTCGATGCGTTCGAAGATGTCGGCGTCGGTTTCCTGCTGCCACTCGGGCAGGTCGGCCCAGTCGGCCACGTAGGACGGTTTGGGGTCTGCGATGTGCTTGTAGATCTGGGCGATCCAGCAGATGGCAACGAAGCGGCTTTTCTGCTCGCGGGTGAGCTTGGCCGTGTTGCCCGCGCTGATCTCGGCGAAAGCGCGCACCTGGCGGTAGACGGCAGCGGCGGCCTGGCGCTCCCAGTCGGGGGTGTCCTCCCACGGTGTGATGTAGCCGGGCTTGGGTTCACCCGGGTAGTGCTTGTTCACGCCGGCGATCCACGCCTCGCGGAAGATCCGGCCTTGCTCGTGTGTCTCGGTCTGCACTGCGGGTTCCTCTCGTCAGGCGGTGTCCGGCAGCCTAGCGATGCGGTCGGTGAGCTGCGTCGCCCGGTGGTCGGCCAGGAAGGGCTCCAGCTGGATTTTCAGGATCTGCAGCTTCCGGCCGACGTAACCGGAGGACTGGGTCTGTTCGGCCAGGTCGATCGCGTCATGGCCGTGCCGCAGCAGCTGGTCCAGGTCCTTGCGCTGGACGCCGACTAGTGCCAGGTCGGTCAGGAGGCTGCCGCGGCGCCGCAGTGAAACGCTCTGACCGAGCGCTTCGGTGAGGGCTGTTTCAGCCAGATTGGCGCGTCCGATGGCGAGATAGCACGTGCCGCGTTCTTCGGCGAGGTGAGAGCCGTCGAAGCGGAGCCAGCCACCAGGACTGGCCGGGCCAGTGAGATAGAGGACCTTGCCTGCGGTATCGAGGGCACGTTGACAGGAATCCAGGTCACCGCCCCCGGCAAAAGCCTGGGCCTGGACGGCAGCGATCCAGTGCCGTGTGGACAGCTGGCTGTCGCCGTGCTGGGCAACTCTGGCGGCGGCGGAGAGGATCGAGGCGGCCTGAGCGTACTGCTGTTCGTACATGTGGATGAATGCCTGCCGGGTGAGCGCGCAGGCCCAGCGGTCGTAGGATCGCGCTTCCCGGCCGGCGTCCGCGGCGAGGTTATAGCAACCGGCAGCGTCGGTGTACCGGTTGCTGTCGAAGAAGATCTCCCCGGCGAGCTGGAACAGTTCGCAGGCCAGGACGCACAGCTGCTGGCGGGCCTGGGTGGAGCGGGTCTGCTGCATCTGGTCGATCAGCAGGCTGAGCTGGTCACGGACCAGCGGGTACACCAGGCGCTTGGACCTGGCCAGGGCGAAGACCTGCCACAGGTAGGCATTGAGCAGCGCGTACTGCCCTGTGTCTGCCAGGTCTTCAGCCGGGGCGGTCAGGCCGGGTTCTGCGGTCGGCGCGATCGGGGGAAGCGCGATGAGCGCACCCCCGACGCTCAGGAGGCGGAGCAGTTCACGGCGGTACATGTCATCCAGCTCACCTGTCAGGTCTGGCTCGGACACGACACGGCTTATGAGGGCCGGTGCTACGTGGAGGGCGTGAGAAACCGCCTCAGGTTCGGGTTCCAGCAGGGCGCGCAGTTCGTCTGCTGCGACCCTCAGGATCCGGCAGAGCTGCGGGCGGATGTGCGGGTAGGGGTCCGTGTCCCCCCGTTCCCACCGGCCCACCGTGGTGCGGTCGATGCCGAGCTTTTCGGCAAGGACTTCCTGGCTGTAGCCAAGGGCTTTCCGCCGTTCCGCAAGGCCTCGCCGTCTGGCCACGGGGCACCTCCGACCGCGTGTCAGTCACCAGACTCAGCGTACGGGACGCTTCAGCAAGCGGACGGGGATGCCACACGAGTGCCTCATAGATGCGCCATGGCTGCCGTGGCCCTGTGAGCTGAGCCCGGCTTGGCTTGGGTTGCATGCCTGAATTCGCATCGGAGGAGGTCAGGTGCTTGCAACGTACCTAGGAACTGGCCCTGCACCCGTGGACATGGTCACTGTGTCGCCCGGTATCGACGTGGAGGCGGCCGTAAGGGCTGCGGCGGCGCTGCTGGCGGCGCTGGGCGTCCCCGACGGCAGCGAGGCTGCCGTGCGGACGCCGGGCAGGATGGTCGCCGGGCTGGCGGAACTGCTCAGCTCCTCTCCGTGGGAGTTCGCCACTTTCCCTAACAGCGAGGGCCAGCATGAACTTGTCCTGGCCCGGGATGTGCCGTTCACCTCTGTCTGCGCCCATCATCTGCTGCCGTTCTCCGGTGTCGCCCAGGTGGGTGTGCTGCCCGGTGAGCGGATCGCGGGCCTGTCGAAACTGGCCCGCGCCGTTGAGGCGTTCGCCGCGCGGATGCAGGTCCAGGAGGAACTCGGGCAGCAGATCGCCCCGGCCCGTCCATGTGAGCGCGAGAGAAATAGGACACGGAGGGGAATACCACGCAATAGACCAGATATTATTGGCGGTTGCCAGTCCAGGTCCTTGCTGAAGGGCGGCCTATGGCAGCCGCCGGGGCATTGCCCTGCGAGGAGCCCGCGCATGCCTGTCACGCAACCTCAGCCGCGGGACCGTCCCGGCCAGACCGGTACGGTCCCGGCCAGGGCCGGTATCCACGCGGTCTCCGCGGCCGCGGGGTTCCTGGCTGCGATCGACGGCCAGTCCGGCGTCGGGAAGACCACGGTTGCGGCCCTGGCCGGCGCCCGTCTTACCGGACAGGGTTTCCCGGTGCTGGTGACGGGACAGCCGTCGGATTCGGCTATGGGCAAGCTCGCCCGGGCCTCCACTCACGACCTGCACGGGCTGCCGCTCAGCTTGCTCATGGCGGCTGACCGGTACCACCACCAGGATCAGGTCATTACTCCGGCGCTGAAAGCCGGCCGGGTAGTGGTCTGTGACCGGTATGTGATGACCGCCCTGGTCCTGGATCAGCTCGATGGCGCCGACCCGGAGTTCATCTGGGGCATCTACCGGTACATGCGGTGGCCGGACCTGGCGGTCATCCTGACCGGTGACCCGGCGCTGTGCCGTGCGCGCGCGGCAGCCCGCGGCGTGTACAGCCGTTTCCATCAGGGCGGTACCTCCGCAGGGCAGGCCGAAGCCGCCCTGTACGCCAGCACGGCCGGCCAGCTGGCCGGGTACGGCTACCCGATCCAGATCGTGCCCGTCGGCGACCGGACCGCTGCACAGGTCGCCGACGCCGTCGCGGGCCTCGTCCGGGACCGGATGACCGCCGCCGGCACGCAGTAGTGAAGGAGGACCCTGCGATGAGGGTCGCGCTGCTCTATCCCGAGGTCTACGACATGGCCCGCTTCAAGGACAAGCGGAAGGAGTTCCCGCCCTTCGGCGTCCTGTACCTGGCGGCGGTCATCGAGCAAGCCGGCCACAGCGTCACGGTCCAGGCCGTGACCCCCTCCCGTACCGTCCTGGACCTGAGCGGCTACGACGCGGTCGGGTTCAGCCTGGCCTCCTCCGCGACTTACGGGCTGATGCTGCAGGCCCGCCGCCGGTCCGCGTTCGCCGGGCACGCCCTGATCATGGTGGGCGGGGTGCACTGCAACTTCTACCCCGAGTCGAGCCTGGCCGATTTCAGCGCGGACCTGGCCGCTGACGGCGAGTCCGAGGAGACCATCCTGGAGATCCTCGAACGCGGCGGGCGGCGGGACTTCGCCGGGATACCGGGGATCTTGTGGCGGGATCGGGGAGGGGAGATCCGCCGCAATCCCGCCCGGCCGCTGATGCGCGACATTGATCAGCTGCCGCTCCCCGCTCGCCACCTGCTTCCCGCCGGGCACGTGGTGCTGGCCGACCGGCTGGCCGGCACCGACCTGCGGATGGCCCATGTCATGTTCAGCCGCGGCTGCCCGTTCCCGTGCAGTTTCTGCGCCGCCGGGCAGACCCGCATCCAGTACCGGAGCGGCGCCTCCGCCCGGCTCGAACTTGAGCACCTCATCACCGCATACGGCATCGAGGGGTTCGCGATCGTCGATGACAATTTCATCGTCAACAAGACCAAGGTCGGCGACATCTGCGATCACATCGCCGGCCTGGGCCTGCGCTGGTCAGCGCTGTCCCGGGTCGACACCATCGACGGGCCGCTCCTGGCCAAGATGGCCGCCTCCGGCTGCATCGAGGTCAAGTACGGGATGGAATCAGGCAGCGAGCGCCTGCTCAAAGCCATGCGGAAGAACACCAGGCGGGAACAGATCCGCCGTGCGGTCCACGCCACCGTGGATGCCGGCGTCGCGGCGAAAGTCTTCGTCATCCACGGATTCCCCGGTGAAGACGACCAGACCACTGATGACACGATCAGCCTGCTCGCCGAGCTCGCACCCGACCTGGCCCGGGTGTCCCTGTTCCGGTTCGTGCCGCTGCCCGGCACCCAGGTGTACGCCAGCCCCGAGACGTACGGGGTGACCGGCACGCACCTGCAATCCGGCTGGGACGGGGACTGGTCGGCGTTCCACATCCACCACAACACCCGCCGCTGGTGGGGCACCGACACCCAATGGGCGCAAGTCCAGTCCTCCTACCAGCGGCTACACGACTTCGTCGAAGCCACCTGGGGACCGCAGAGCTAATCCAGCGCCTGCCCTGGCAAGAACCGGGCCGGGGCCGGGTGCGCTCGGTACGCTGCCAGGATGGCCTCACCGACCGTGGCTGCACTAACGGGCGGCGCCGCGCTGCTGGTGCTGGACGAAGCAGCCGCCGCCCGCACCTGGAACGCGATCCTGGCCCGGCAAGGCCTCGCCGACTCCAGCCGCCTTACCAGCGCCTGCCAGGTCGCTGACGCCGCCCTCGGCCTGCACGCGGCCCGGCTTCCGTCCCCGTACGCTATCGTCGCTGCCCGGACCAGTGATCCCGCGATACCGGCCAGCCTGTTCACCGCGCCGGTACGATCGTCGCTGCTGACCCTGCGGTGCATGCGCAAGACCCTGCATACCCTGCCGCTGCACCTCGCGGTCGCGGCTCACTGCGCCACCGTCAGGTTCCGCGACCGCGATGCCCGCCGTGCCGTGGCGAACGCCGGCCACACAATGGCTGCCATCAACCGGCTGACCGACCAGCTTTGCGTTCTGCTGCTCGATGGCCCGCTGCCGCACCGGGTCATCGAAGCACGCCTGGCGAACCGCGGAAACGACGTCCGCGCCGGGCGGCTAGCGGTCAAGGTCGCGTGGGAACGCGGGCTGATCGCCTACATCAACACGGCCAGCAGCTGGAACCGCGAAGCCAGGACTTTCGCCCTCACCCGCACTGCCTACCCCGCCCTGGACCTGTCCCTGCCCCGCGGGCGTGCCGTCACCGAACTGGTCAGCGCCTACTTCGACCGGTACGGGCCCGCCACCATCGACGACGTCACCTGGTGGTCCGGCCTGTCCGCCACCGACATCACCACCGCGCTGCTCGCCACCGGCAGACCCGTCACCGCCGTCGCCACGCCCTGGAGCGAGGACCCGTGCCTGATGTTCGCCGACCAGGCAGAGCAGAACCCCGGCGGCGACGCGGTCACGACGGGAGTGCAGTTCCTCGCCCACGAGGACACCGCCCTCAAGGCCTATCACCAGACCCGCAGCCGCTACCTCGCCGGCCTGCCACCCCGGCGCGCGTTCAACCAGATCGGGGAGGCCCTGCCCACTGTCATCATCGACGGGACCGTGGCAGGCACCTGGTCCTGGAACACCCGCACCGCGACCATCAGCACCGACCTGATCCCGGGCAGGACCACTCCGGCGACCCGCAGGCAGGTAAAGGCCCGCGCCGCCGCGCTGACCGAAACGCTCCGCTCAGCATGGGCACCCCGGCTGCCCTCCCCGCGCCCCCTCCACGGCGAGGTACCGCCCTGCCCGGCCATCCCCGCCAATAGCGCCGCCCGCGGCATTGCTGGCTGCTAAGGTCACAACCCCCGGCCACTCCCGTCGAGCACACGAGGTGACCACCGCATGGAGCCATTGCGCCAGGGAGCCTCCCTGCCCCAGATCCAGGACTACGTCGCCAAGATGGAAGCCGAGCGCGACCTGGACAAGCAGGACCTGCCCTCCCAGTGCCTCAAGCTCGGAGAAGAAGTCGGCGAACTGTACCGGGCCGTCCGTAAACTGCAAGGACACCCTCAGGATCCAAGCGGGCGGATCGCCGACATCGGCGACGAAGCCGCCGACGCCCTCATCCTGCTCATGTCCATCGTCAACCGGTGCGGGATCAACCTCGAAGACACCTTCCGGGCCAAAGAAGCCCGCAACGAATCCCGCGTCTGGACATAGCAGCAGGCACTCCCCGCCACGAGCCCGCGCGGCTAGCATCCCGAGCGGCGCTCCACCGGCGGCTGGGCGGTCTTGCCCAACCCGCGGCTGATCGACCCAGACGATACCGGGGCCCCGGCCCGGAGCAGCGCGAGCAGCTTCGCCGTCACGGCCCGGTCAGGATCGTCGTCCGGCTCGGCGCCGAAAAAGGCGTCACCGGGCTGCTGGCAGCACCTTCCGGGATGCCCGGACGGAGGTAAGGGTGACCCCGGCCGCGTTCGAGGCCGTGCCCGGCGGCCAGGACGCGCTGCTCGCCGGCTGCCGCGCCCTGGCGCAGACGGCCGGCGCCAGCCTGCTGCCGCCGCTGGC
>OCZT010008393.1_pt1 | contig 10048 bp, 9 predicted proteins | sample 1539031 | NCBI WGS metagenome assembly OCZT01 (sample SAMEA3539308, study PRJEB22396) | soil metagenome | biome: tundra; feature: field; material: soil | place: USA | collected 2010-05 | depth 0.15 m
CGTGGAGCACCTGAGCCTGCTCGGCGTGTTCGACGACATCAGCTTCGACGTCGCCGAGGGGGAGATCGTGGGGGTCGCGGGTCTTGTTGGCTCGGGGCGCACCGAGATCGCCCAGGCGATCTTCGGGCTCAGCCCGAAGATGACTGGCACGGTGCGCGTGAATGGCTCGAAGGTCGCTCCGCGAAGCCCTGCCACCATGGTCGACCACGGCGTCGCCTATCTTCCCGAGAATCGTGACACCGAAGGCGTGATCGCGTCGATGAGCATCACGGCGAACGTCGCGCTGCCCAGCATCCGTCGCCTGAACCGGTTGGGGTTCATGCGGGCGCGCAAGGAGCGCGAGCTCGCAGCGGACCAGCGGCAGGCGCTGAGCATCAAAGGCCGGCTCAGGGATCCGGTCAGCTCCCTGTCGGGTGGGAACCGTCAAAAGGTGGCCATCGCGCGATGGCTGGCCACGGACCCGAAGGTGCTGCTGCTCGACGAGCCAACCCACGGCATCGATGTCGGGACCAAGGCACAGGTACACGACATCATGCGCGACCTGGCCCGAACGAAGCGTGTGGCCATCCTCATGATCTCGTCCGACCTGCCCGAGGTCCTCGCCGTCTGCGATCGGGTCCTGGTGATCGCGCGTGGGCGGCTGACGGCCGACATCCCGATCGCGGAGGCCAGCCAGGAAACGATCCTCACGGCGGCGACCGGCACGTCAACCCGAACCGAAGTCCACGCGTGAGAACCGCCGCGGGCCTCGCCCATGCACTGCGCGAACTGGGCGGCCTCAGTGGTGGGGCCGGAGCGCTCAGGATCCGGTTCATCGGCGTGATCGTGTTCCAATTCCTGCTCATTGTCGTGTTCACCGCGCTCGCACCGCGGTTCCTCACCTGGGACAACGCGCAGAGCATCCTGTTCACGGCCGCGATCCTTGCGATCGCCGCGTGCGGTCAGACGCTCGTGGTGCTGACCGGCAACCTCGACCTGTCGGTCGGTTCGATCATGGGCCTGACGGGCTACATCGTGTTCAGTATCGCCAGCCAGGCTCCCGGTCTGCAGCCGTTCGTCATCGTCATCGCGATCGTGTTCGGCGTCGCGCTCGGAGCGTTCAACGGCTTCCTCGTGGCGGTCCTGGAGATCCCCTCGATCGTCGCCACCCTCGGCACGCTCTCGATCTATCGCGGCCTGGTGTCGTTCTATGCGAACGCCACCGAGGTGACCAGCGGCGAGCTCCCCCGCTGGATGCGCACGCTGGCGGAGACGAGCTGGCTGGGACTGTCCTCGTACGTCTGGATCGCGCTGGTCACCGTCCTCATCGTCGGTGGGATGCTCCGCATGCTGCCGTGGGGGCGACAGATCTACGCGTACGGGTCCAACCCCAGGGCCGCGCATTTCTACGGCCTCAACTCGACCCGGATCGTTATCGGGGCGTACATCGGGGCCGGCCTCATCGCGGCCATCGCGGGCCTGCTGCTCGGCGCGCAGGTGGGCAACATCAACTCGTTGCTCGGATCCGGCATCGAGCTGTCCGTCCTCGCAGCCGTGGTCATCGGAGGCGTCAGCATCTGGGGCGGGACCGGCTCCGTCTACGGCGCCGTCATCGGCGCGATCGTGCTGGCGACGATCGACAACGGCCTCGTCCTCCTGCAGGTCCAGGAGTTCTATCGGCTCGTGCTCCAGGGTGGGGCGATCGTCGCCGCGGTGGCCGTCGACGCCGTCGTCCAGAAGCGTGTGCAGAGCGCCACGACGCGTCGAAGGATCATGGGGGTGGAGGCGTGACGCGCCTGCTACGGACTTACGCCTCGGAGCTGTTGCTCGTCGTGCTGATCGTGCTGGCGGGCCTGTGGTCCAGCGCGCTGTCGCCGTACTTCCTCGATCCGGACAATCTGCTCAAGTCGGCCCAGTTCTTCGTCATCTTCGAGCTCATGGCGTTCGGGTTGTTCCCGATCGTGGTGCAGGGCGAGATCGACATCTCGCTCGCCTCGACGCTCGCGATTGGAAGCGTCATGTTCGCTTCGCTCTCGATCTCGGGCGTGCCGCTGATCGCCGCCCTGCCGATCGTGCTCGCGGCGACGGCCGGCCTCGGGGCGATCAATGGCATCCTGGTGGGCTACGCCGGGCTGCCGTCCCTCGCCGTCACGCTCGGAACCCTGGGTGCGTACCGGGGGCTGGCGTACCTCCTGGCAGGCGACGCCGGGGTGGTCGGGATCACGCCGGAGTACCTGCTGCTCGGCTCCCCCCGGATCATGATGGTGCCGGCCTCGGTGGTGCTGGCCCTGGTCGTGGCCGGCGCGTTCGCGGTCCTGATGGGCTGGACGGCGTTCGGTCGCTACAGCTACGCCATCGGCAGCAGTCCGGGCGCCGCTCGAATGGCGGCTGTCCCGGTGAACCGCGTGCGGGTGATGGCGTACGCACTGGGCGGCGCCATGGCCGGGCTTGCGGGCCTCGTCTGGGTGAGCCAGTACCAGTCCGCCCGGGGTGACAACGCGGATGGCTCCATCCTCTTCGTCCTCACCGCCGTGGTCCTCGGTGGCATCTCGATCAAGGGTGGAAGCGGCCGGGCCATCGGGGTGCTGCTCGCCATCGTGCTGCTGGGGACGATCCAGACCGGGATGAGGCTCGCGAACGTGCCTGGCACAAGCCAGGCGCTCGTGGTCGGCGCGCTCCTCATCGGGAGTGTCGGGCTCCCACGCGCCCTGTCCCTCCTCCGTCAGCAGCGTTTCAGCTTGTGGTCCCTGCCCTTTGGAGCCCAAGGAGGTGGTGCGTAGTAGGTGCGGAACGATCCGTCACGCCAGCGTCCGGCACCCACGTCCCGACGCTGGACACAGCCCATAGGGCCCGCTCGGTGATACAAGAGAGAGGAACAGCGCGATGAATCCAACTCAACGACGACGACGGTCGTTACGCGCCATGGCTATGCTCATGACCGCAGGACTCGTCCTGTCGGCGTGCAGCACCGGGAGTTCGAGTGCCGCGCCCGGGAGCGCTGCTGCGGGGAGCGCTGCTGCGGGGAGCGCTGCTGCGGGAAACGCGGCGGGCATGAAGATCTTCATGGTGCCGAAGTTCACGGGCCTGGCCTATTTCGAGGTCGCCCGTGTCGGCGGCGAGAAGGCCGGCAAGGAGCTCGGCATAGATTTCCAGTACATCGGCTCGGACAAGCCTCTGGCCACCGAGGAGATCGCCACCCTGCAGAACGCGATCCCGCAGAAGCCCGCCGCGCTCGTGGTCAGCGCCATCGACGGTGACGCCGTCGCCCCTATCCTCAGGCAGGCGCGGACCGCCGGGATCAAGGTCGTGACCTACGACGCGGACGCCGCAGTCGACTCCCGCGACCTCTTCATCAACCAGCTCTCCTACGAGCTGGCCGCCTCGACGATGCTCGACGCCGCGCTGCTCAACTCGCCCAGTGGCGGGCTCGTGGCGTTCATCTCGGCATCGCCCACGTCGCCCAACCACACGGCGCACGTGAGGATCATGAAGCAGCTGATCGACACGGACCCCAAGTACTCGACGCTCAAGTACGTCGACACCGTCCAGTTCGCGGGCGACGATGCGACCAAGAGCCAGGAGATTGCGCTCAACCTCATGCAGGCGCATCCTGACCTGAAGGTGATCATCTCCTCATCCGCCGTGTCTGCCCCGGCCGCCGAGCAGGCGATCATCAATGCCGGCAAGGGCGGACAGGTGTTCGCCACCGGCGTCGCGCTGCCCAGCTCCGTCAAAGATTTCATCAAGTCGGGGAACTCCAAGGCCTTCATGGTCTGGGATCCCGCGGAGCTCGGCTACATCGCCACGATCGCCGCCTACCAGTTGGCGACCGGCAAGATCACGGCCACCGAAGGCACGAAGATCGACGCCGGCGCCGCCGGCACCTACGTGGTCCTGAAGGACGGCGAGGTCGATTACAACAAGCCACTCATGTTGACGAAGGACAACATCGACAATTACAGCTTCTGAGCCCACGTACCGGTGTGGCTTCGGGCGGCGACGCCGCCCAGAAGCCACACCGAGCAACCGTCCCGCACGAAGGTGGAGCAGAAGGATGAGTACCCGATGACGGGCAGCGCCAGGTCCGAGGGGACCCGGAACGATGAGGAGCGGCAAGGCATCGTCGTGCGCGCCGCATGGCTCTACTACAAGGACGGGCTGACCCAGGCAGAGGTCGGTGACCGGCTGTTCGTCTCCCGGGCGACCGTCGGCCGCTTGCTGGACACCGCCCGTGCCGAGGGCATTGTCCGGTTCGAGATCAGCGCGGACCATCTCTCGGCGTTCAAGCTCAGCGAGGATCTGCGCGCTCGGTACGGCCTGGCCGACACCGTGGTGGTCCCCCGGATCTCGGGCGACGCACGGGGCGGGCGTATCAACGGGCGCGTCGCGGACGCCGCAGCGGAGTACCTCAAGCGGTTCCTCCGACCCGGAGCGGTGATCGGCATCGGCTGGGGCGACACGATCGTGCGCGTGCTGTTCGCGCTCAGCCGGGACTCCCTGGACGAGGTGTCCATCGTCGCCGTGGCCGGCGGGATCGACTCCTATACGCGGGAGGTGACCGCTAGGAACACCAACGGGGTCAATGAGCACCTGCGGATCATTCCCGCGCCGCTTGTCGCCTCGTCACCGAAGATCGCGGCCGCGCTGCGGCAGGACGCATCGGTCACGAGCGCGATGCGACTGGCCGAGTCGGCGGTCGCAACCCTGACCGGGATCGGTTCGAGCCGACCCGGAGCAAGCGCCATCCGGTCGGGCCTCGTCACCGAGGACCAGGTCCGTTCATTCCGGGAAATGGGCGCCGTGGGCGACATGCTCGGCGAGTGGTTTGACAGCCGGGGCGTGATCATCCGCAAGGCAACCTCAGACCGCAAGATCGGCCTGGGTATCGACCGTCTCAGGCAGATGCCGAACGTCATCGGGGTGGCTGGCGGCATCGAGAAGGTCGAGGCGATCGCCGGCGCCCTCCACGGCGGGTACCTGAGGGTCCTGATCACGGACGAGGACGTCGCCGAGGCGCTCCTGGCCCCATGACCTCGGGCGCCCGGGGCGAAGATACGACGTCCCAGGCAGGAGAGACACATGTCAGGTGCAGCGATGCGTCTCGGACGGCTCTTCGACAAGGGGTCGGGGCGGTCATTCATGGTGGCGTTCGACAGGACGCTGTCGATGGGTCCCAAGCCTTTCGCCGAGGACAGCGCTGCGAGGATCGCGACCATCGCCGCCAATGGCGCCGATGCGATCCTCTCAGCGGCAAGATCGCGAACCTCGACCAGCTGGCCGCCCTGATCCAGTCCACGCTCGCGGCCCGGCCCGGCCCGGCCCGGGAATACGCGCGATCGATACATGGCCCGGTTCGCAGGCGTCTCGCTCCCGGCGCGCGGCGCGCGACCCACATCCGCATCGATGTCCGGAGGTCATCGCCATGAGCCAGGCCCACGGCGCCAGACGTCGCGCGGCGGTCACGTGCATCGGAGGCATGACCGTCGACCTGATTGCCCGTCCCGTCGACGAGATGCCGCAACTGGGGCGCCTTGGCCTCGCCAACACGGCCGTGCTCACGCTGGGCGGATGCGCCCAGAACTGCGCCTGCGCCCTGGCCCGGTTGGGCACGCCCGTGCGGCTCATTGGCCGCATCGGCGCCGACGCCCTGGGTTCCCACGTCGTGGCAACCCTCGAGGCCCGGGGCGTCATGACCGACGCGCTCCGCGTAATCGAGGATGCCGGGACATCCACGACCATCTGCCTGGTCGCGAGCGACGGTGAGCGGGCATTCATCCACACGATCGGCGCCACGGGGCGGCTCGATGCAGCCGAGCTCGACTGGGTCGGGATCGAAGAGTCCCAGATCCTGTTCGTCGGCCAGTTCGGCCTGCTCGGAGCGTTCGACGATCAACTTGCGACCGTGCTAGCCGGGGCGCGCGAGCGCGGCATTCTCACGGCACTCGACACCGTGTGGGACCCGACGGGGCAGCTCCCCGCGAAGATCCGACCCTGCCTGCCGCTGATCGACTACTTCCTCCCGAGCCATGCAGAGGCCGAGGCGATCACCGGCCTGGCCGACCCGCCGGGGATGGCGGCCTGGCTGCTAGCCCAAGGCGTGAGCACCGTCGTCATAAAGCTCGGGCGCGACGGCTGTTACGTCGCCGACGCCGACGGCGGCCGGTACATCCCCGGGTTCGAGGTCGAGCAGGTCGACGCCACCGGGGCCGGCGACGCCTGGTGCGCCGGCTTCCTAACTGGCCTCCTCGAGGTCAGCTCCGTGTTCGACGCGGCCGCCCTCGGGAACGCCGTCGGCGCTTGCTGCGTAGAGGCGCTCGGGACCTATGACGGCGTCCGCTCCCTTCCCAACACCCGCGCGTTCATGAACGCCACCCGAACCATGGCCGTCCGGTAAACGGCCGACGAGGACCACAACCCTGGAGGCAATGACACCCACCATGCAGCACACCACCGCCGGCACGGTCCGACGACTCGGCAACCTGTTCGACGAGAGCGGCCACTCGGTCGTGATCGCGATGGACCACGGGTTCATGGGCCGTCCGCCCGGCTTCGAGGACCCTCGCGGACTCATCAGAGCGGTCATCGGAGCACAGCCCGACGGCCTGATCCTGACCGCGGGCATGATCCGCCACGCCGCCGACCTCCTCACCGGCCGCGGCGCGCCGGGGATCGTGATGGCGATGGACCAGGTCATCCACGAGGTCGAGAACAGCACCGGCCACGTGGAGGCGCACCGGCCGCTCACCTCCGTCGAGGAGGCCCTCCGGCTCGGCGTCGACGTCGCCAAGACGATGCTGGTGATGGGCCTGGATAGCCGGGCGGAGCAGGCCGAGAACATCGCCTATCTGGCCTCGATGTCCGAGCTGTGCCGCCGGCACGAGGTCCCGCTCATGGTGGAGCCATATCTCCACGGCCGCCGGGTTCCGACCGACCCGGATGCGCGCGCAGCGTGCCTGGCGGACGGCGCGCGCATCGCGCTCGAGGTCGGCGCGGACATCCTCAAACTCGAGTACACGGGCGACAAGGAGTCCTTCCGCGCCGTCGTTGACGCGTCCCCGGTGCCGGTGTTCATCCTCGGCGGGCCAAAGCGCCCAACGCGGCGCGAAACCCTGGCCGACGTCGTGGACGCGGCTGAGTGTGGCGTGGTGGGGCTGACGATCGGCCGCAACGTGTGGCAGCACACCGACCCGATCCGCATGGTCGCCGCGCTGCGCACCGCGCTCGTGGACCGGGATCTCGAGCGGGCGATGGCGGTGCTCGAATGAGCGGTCCGGCCTCCGCGCACCCGGGCGGCCAGATCGAGGCGGCGCATGCCGTCGCTGCCATCCCCGAGACGATGCGGGCGTTCGTCCTCGACGGCACGGGTCTCGAGCACGCGTCGGTCCGCCGCATCCCGACTCCCCGCCCAGGACCCGGCCAGCTCCTCGGCCGCGTTGACGCGGCCGGCATCTGCAGCTCGGTCAACAAGGTGATCGGGCAGGGACCCGAGCACTCGCTGATGTACGGCCGCGACCTCGCCGCCCACCCGGCGATCCTGGGCGACGAGGGCGCAATCACCGTCGTGGCGGTGGGTGAGGGCGTCCCCGACCGGTTCGCGGTCGACACACGGTACGCCGTGCAGCCTGCGGTGGACGTCGCGCCGGTGACGAACTGCGAATGGTACGTGAACGGTGGCGAGGGCATCCGCAAGGTCGCACTCGGGTACACCCTGCCTGGACTCCTGGCCGAGTACGTGCTCGTCACCCGGGAGACGATCGACTCCGGCTGCCTGATCCCGCTGGGCGACGCACCCGTCCCGGCGGCGCACGCCGCCATCGCCGAGCCGATCTCGTGCGTGATCTCGGCCCATGCCCACCCCCTGCACATCGAGCAGCCGGATCCCACGGCGCCGCGCCGCGCGCTCGTCGGCCTGCGGCCGAGCGGCATCATGGTCGTCATCGGCGCCGGGGCCATGGGCCGGATCCACATTGACGTGGCGCTCGGGTCGGGACCGCGGGCCGTCGTCGTCGCCGACATGGTCGAGCGACGCCTCGAAATCGTGCGCGAGCAGTTCGGCGATCGCGCTGCGCGCCTCGGGGTGTCGCTCGTGACCGTGAACCCAGCCGAGGCCGATCTCCGGGCGATCGTGGCGGACCTCTCCTCCGGCGCCATGGCCAACGACGTGATCGTCGCCGCAGGCAGCTCGCGCGCCGTGGAGTCCGCCCAGCGGCTCGTCGGGCGGTATGGCGTCCTGGACCTGTTCGGCGGCCTGTCGGCCGATGACGCCATCGTCGGCCTCGACGGACGCGCGGTGCACTACGGCGAGTTTGCCGTCACCGGCTCGAGCGGGGGCGGCCCTCACGACCTGGCCGTCGCGGTCGACCTGATGGCCACCGGCCGCATCGACCCGGGGCTGCACATCAGCCATGTCGGCGACCTCGAGCACACACCGGACTTCCTCGCGATGATCCGGGATCGCTCGAACGACGGGAAGGCCGTCGTCTATCCGAACCTCCGTCTCCCGCTGATCCGCGAGGTCGAGCGATGGGGGGCGGCCGACGAGCAGACCCACGCAGGCGCCCGGTGACGGCGGCGGGATTCGGCGGCGACCGCCGCCTGGTCGTCTTCGGGTTCGGCCCGATCGGCGCCAGCCTGTTCGTGTACGAGGCGTTTCGCACCGGTGACTATGCGCCGCCGATCGTCGTGGATGTCCAGACGCCGCTGGTCGACGCGCTCCGTCGAAACGGCGGTCAGTATGGCCTGAACGTCGCCCAGTCCGGCGGCATCGATAGCTACGTAATCGGCCCGGTTACGCCTATGAACCCGCTCGGTGCCGTGGACGGCGACCGTATCGTCACCGCGATCGCAGCCGCCGACATTGCCGTGACCTGCCTGCCCGGCACGGCGTTCTACGACCGCGGTGACGCCAGCCCTGCGGCGCTGCTCGCCGAGGGGGTAGCGGCGCGCACCCGACCGGAACCGCTCGTTGTCTACGTCGCCGAGAACGCGGTCAACGCGGCGACCATACTGACCGCCGCGGTGCGGGCCGCGTCCGCGGCCGACCCGATGCCGCTGATCGATGCCCGGGACACCGTCATCGGGAAGATGAGCGGCATCCAAGGAGACTCGGGTGTCATCGAGCGCCTCGGTCTCACCCGGGTCACGCCTGGCTACCCGGCTGCGATGCTCGTTGAGAAATTCGACATGATTCGGGTCTCCGGGCCGGACGCCCCCGGCTTCCCGACGTTCCTCGCCGCGCCGGACCTCGAACCGTTCGAGTACGCCAAGCTGTTCGGGCACAACGCGACCCATGCCCTCGGGGCGTTCCTCGGCGTGCACTTGGGGCTCAAGTTGTTCGCCGACCTTGCCCGGGTCGATGGGGTGCAGGCGCTGCTCCGCGACGCCTTCGAGCTGGAGTCAGGCGGCGCGCTCGTCCGTCGGTTCCGGGGCGCCGACCCGCTGTTCACCGAGGCAGGATACCTGGCGTACGTCGTGGACCTGCTCGAGCGGATGGCGAACCCGTACCTCCACGACAGCATCGAGCGGGCGGGACGCGAGCCCCAGCGGAAGCTGGGATGGGATGACCGGCTTGTAGGCACGATGCGCGTCTGCCTGGCGGAGGACATCACCCCGCGCCGCTATGCCCTCGGCGCCGCGGCCGGGCTGGCGATCCTCGAGCCGGGTGTCATGAACGGGACCGTAGGGGTCGGCGCCGCGCTCCGCACGTGCTGGCCGGCAGAGGTCCCGGACGGCGAGGCTGACGCAATCGTCGAGCTCGTGGGCGAAGGTCTCGGGCGCCTGCGCGAGGTGCTCGATGGCGCCGACGCCGCGGAGGGCACTCGCGGATCGCCGGCCCGCGGCGCGTGACGGCGTGCTATGTTCGACCTCCGATGGAGCACCGCCCACTTACCGCTCGTGTCGATCATGTGGCGTTCGATACCTGATCTGGGGCCATCATTCGCCCAGTCGCCGCGGGGCTGAAGCTAACGCGCTGAAGAACAGGGTTGATCGGACGGCTGTTCCCTTTCCAGCAGGGATCGGAAGAGCACACGTCTGAACTCCAGTCACGCCAATATCTCGTATGCCGTCT
>OCZT010008394.1_pt1 | contig 10048 bp, 9 predicted proteins | sample 1539031 | NCBI WGS metagenome assembly OCZT01 (sample SAMEA3539308, study PRJEB22396) | soil metagenome | biome: tundra; feature: field; material: soil | place: USA | collected 2010-05 | depth 0.15 m
TCGGGGAGACAGGACTCGAACCTGCGACCCCTGGTCCCCCAGACCAGTACTCTAACCATCTGAGCTACTCCCCGAGGCGCGCCTAGCGACTCTAACGCGCAAGGCCCACGAGGCCGAGAAAGCTCAGTCGTCGCTCTCGTCGCGGTGACGGGTGACGATCCGCAGCCGGACCCCTGCGAAGCCGAAGACCGCCCGGATCCGGTTCTCGAGATACCGCTGGTAAGCGAAATGCATCAGTTCGGGATCGTTGACGAAGAGCACGATGGTCGGGACCGGGCTCCGCGCCTGGGTGGCGTACAGGATCTTGAGGCGCCGACCCTTGTGAGTACGCGGGGGGTGCTCATCCAGAGCATTCCGGATCAGGTTGTTGAGCGCTGGGGTCGGGACGTGAACCGCCCGTGCGTCGGCGACGGCAAGCACCGCCGGCATCACGCGCTTCAGGTTGCGATGCTCGGTGGCGGAGAGCGTGAGCACCGGAACGCCGGGGACGAACGAGAACGAATCCTGCAGCTTCTTCAAAAACCCCGCATCAACGCGGTCCTCGTGCTTCACCAGGTCCCACTTGTTTGCGGCGACGACAAGCCCCGCGCCCGCTTCGACGGCATAACCGGCGATGTGCCGGTCCTGCGCGCTCGCGCCCTCCGACGCGTCGATCACGAGCAAGCCGACATCGCTGCGTTGCAACGCACGGAGCGAGCGCAGCAGGCTGTAACGCTCGACGTTCTCGGTGACGATGCCCCGGCGGCGAATCCCCGCCGTATCCACGAGGCGGATCTTTCGACCGTCGAGCGAGACGACCGTATCCACGACGTCCCGAGTCGTGCCCGCAACCGGTGAGACGAGCGCTCGCTCCGATCCCACCAGCTCGTTGAGCAGTGACGACTTCCCAGTGTTGGGCCGCCCGATGATGGCAACGCTCACCTCGCCCGCGGCCGGCTCCGTGCCCGCGGCGCCGTGCTCCGGAAGCTCGGCGACGAAACGGTCGAGCAGATCGCCGGTATCAGTCCCCTGCAGCGCCGAGATCAGCAAAGGGTCGCCGAGCCCGAGCCGGTACAGTTCATCGGCGCGATAGCGGTCCACCTGGCTGTCTGCCTTGTTGCCGACCAGGATGACCGGGCGTCCACCGCGGCGAAGCGCCTGGGCGATTTCCTCGTCGAGCGCGGTGACTCCGTCACGGACATCGACCATGAAACAGCACACATCCGCTTCGGTGATCGCCATCTGCGCCTGCTCCCGGGTCGCCCGGGTCAGCGCAGCAATGTCCGGCGCCGCATCGCGCGGCAGGGGAACGTCGAGACCGGCTGTGTCCACAACGGTGAAGCGCTTGCCCCCCCACTCCACCACACCGTACAGCCTGTCGCGAGTCAGACCAGCAAACGCGTCGACGATCGCACGCCGCGTCCCGGTGAGCCGGTTGAACAGCGTCGACTTGCCGACGTTGGGACGCCCGACGATGGCGACCACACCCACAGCGGGCGCGATCGGTTCACCCTCTTCGCGGTGGCGCCGGCGAGTGGCGCCGGCCGGGCTCATTTCGCCCCCAGCGGGACCGGCGAGATGTCCAGCGCGATCTGTGCGAACGGAGCCCCTTCCGCTTCGAGCGCGAACGCGTTGACGTCCTCTGCTCCTGTGTGGGTGGTCCGGCAGATGATGTAGACGTAGTCGACCCACGCTCGGTCGGTGTCGAACTGCGACGGCCGCGCAGGGTGGTCGGGGTGGCTATGCCAGATGCCCGCAACGTCGAGACCTCGCGAGCGCGCGTCGCGATCGGCTTTCATGAAGTCGACCGGGTCGAGGTCGTAGCGATCGGCGCTGCGCTCCGTCCACATGTTGCGAGCGGAGGTGACATCGACGATGACCATGCGCGTCCCGTCACGCCGTCCCAGCAGCACGCCGCACCCCTCGTTCGGATAGGCGGCGACAGCAAGATCGCGGATTCGTTGCTCGGCGGCCGGCGCGATCGTCGCGAAGCGCAGGTTCAATGCCCGGCCCGCCGGTACAGCCCGGTGGAGAGGTACCGGTCTCCCCCGTCGGGCAGGACGGTGACGATCACCCCGTGGCCGATTCGCTTCGCGATCTCGCCGCAGGCCCAAAGTGCCGCCCCGCTGGAGTGGCCGGCGAGGATGCCCTCGGTGCGTGCCAGTTCCCGGGCCAGGTCGTAGGCGGGCTCGGTCTCGACGCCCAGGTCCTCGTCGGCAAGTGAGGCGTCGTAGATGCCGGGAACGATCGAGGTCTCCATGTGCTTGAGGCCCTCCAAGCCGTGCCACGGCTCGGCGGGCTGCACGCTGACGCAATGGATGTCCGGGTTCATCTCCTTGAGACGCCGGGTCACGCCCATGAACGTCCCGCTGGTTCCGAGTGCGGCCACGAAGTGGGTCACGCTGCCGCGGGTCTGCTCCCAGATCTCGGCGCCGGTGCCATCGAAATGGGCGAGCCAGTTGGCGTCGTTGTTGTACTGGTCCGGCATGAAGTACGCGTCCGGGTTTTCCTCATAGATGGCACGAACCAGACGGATGGCGCCATCGCTGCCCTCCAGGGGATCGCTGTGCTCGATGTCCGCGCCGAAAGCGGTCACCAGCTGGCGCCGCTCGTCGCTCACATTGCCGGGCATCACCAGACGAACGCGATACCCCTTCGCGGCACCGATCATCGCATAGGCGATCCCGGTGTTCCCGCTGGTGCTGTCCAGGATGGCCCGGCCGGGCGTGAGCCGGCCCGACCGCTCGCCGTCCTCGATCATCCGCAGCGCCGGGCGATCCTTGACTGACCCGCCGGGGTTGAGGAACTCCGCCTTTGCGTAGACGGCGACGTCGGGACAGTCGTTTTCGAAGAGGCGGATCCGGAGCAACGGGGTGTTGCCGATGCGTTCGGTGATCGTCTCCCCCATCGCCCTCGGGACGAGCGTCAACGCCGGCTGCGCCGGTTGCTGCGGCGTGGTCACGCCGATCAGCTGGCCTCGGCTCCCTGCGCCACCCGAAAGCCGGCAGCACCGCGTCGCTGATCGGCGATCACTGCGAGGACGGCCTCGGGGCGAACCAGGAACGGTCCATCCTCACCGGGAAGCTCGACGAATCCCGAGCCTCCGCCAGCAGCGTTGAGCTTGCCGGTGATCTCGTCCACCGTGAGCTTCACCGAGAGGTCGCCGCCGTTGGCGAGTCGAACGTGTGCCATATGTCCCCTAGAGTACCGGGTCGGTGCGCTCCGGGTCGCGTTCGACCCTCACCCAGCCGATGCGGCGACCAGGGCGGCGTCGAACTCTGCCCTGAGGTCGTCGATGTGCTCGATGCCCACGCTGATGCGAACCAGCCCGTCGCCGATGCCGAGGGCGGCGCGCTGCTGCGGACTGAGCGCCCGGTGCGAGGTGCTCGCCGGGTAGCTCACCGTTGTTGCCACGTCGCCAAGGCTCGGCGCGAGGCGGATCCCGTCGAGGCCCCGGATGAAGGCGTCGGCGGCGGCGCCGCCTCCGCGCAGGTCGATGCTGAGCATCGCTCCTCGCCCACGAGGCAGTAACCGATCGGCAAGCGCGGCATCCTCGACACCCCGCGTTCCGGGGTAGTGCACACCCTGGAGTTCGGCGCGGTTCGCGAAGAAGGCGGCGAGCGCCGCGGCGTTCTCGCAGCAGCGTTCCAGGCGGAGGCCCGCAGTGCGCAGACCACGAAGCGCAAGCCAGGCGTCGAACGGCGCGAGATTGCACCCCAACAGGCGCGCGTTGGCATCGAGCCAGTCGCTCGCCTCGTGCCCGGTGTCCACGAGGAGCACCCCACCGCTCACGTCGCTGTGCCCGGCGAGGTGCTTGGTGAGGCTGTGGATCACCAGGTCGGCTCCATTCGCGAACGGCCGGAAGACGAACGGGGGTGTGAATGTCGAATCCACGATGCACGCGGCGCCGACCGCATGCGCCGCGGCGGCGACGGCGGGGACGTCGATAAGACCGATGAGCGGGTTGGTGATCACCTCGGTGACCACCGCGCCGACCTCGGCGCCGAGTACTGCGGCAACCATGGCCCCATGATCGCCGCCTCCTTCCGGCGGGAGGTCGACTGTCGTGATCCGCACCCCGAGGTTGCCGAGCGGTCCCGCAAGCAGGGAATCGGTACCGGCGTAGCAGGGCCTGACCACGACGACCCTCGGCCGCGACGGCGTCACCACGAGGGTCGCGGCCAGCAAGAGCGCGGCCTGGCCGCTCGAGGTCACCCGCGCCACCGGCGCCGTCTGTCCAGGGACGGTCTCGAGCTCGATCATCGCCTCCTCGAGACGCTGTGGATTACCGCCGCCATATCGGCGGTATGCGTTGCGTCCCTGCATCGCCTCATCCACCGAGGGCAGGTCGGCAAACGCGCGAACCGAGGCCAGGCTCAGCGGCGCGACCAGGTCGACGCCGTCGCCCGTATCACCACGTCCGAGTCCCGCTCGCGCAGTGGAGGTGGAGGGATCGACCGGTCGGCTCATGGTCACGCCGGCTGCGGCACCGTCCGGAAGAACGGCGCGGTGCCCGCGTAGCGCGCGGCGTCGCCGAGCTCGTGCTCGATGCGCAGGAGCCGGTTGTACTTGGCAACCCGTTCCGACCGTGACGGCGCACCCGTCTTGATCTGGCCGGCATTGACCGCAACTGCAAGGTCGGCGATCGACGTGTCCTCGGTCTCACCACTTCGATGACTGATCACGCTCGAGTAGTTGTTCGCGGTGGCGAGCGCGATTGTCGCCAGGGTTTCGGTGACTGTGCCGATCTGGTTGAGCTTGATGAGAATCGAGTTGGCGACTCCACGATCGATCCCGAGCTGGAGGCGTTGGGCGTTGGTCACGAAGTTGTCATCGCCGACCAGCTGTACGCGGCCGTTGAGCCGATCGGTGAGCAACTTCCACCCATCCCAGTCATCCTCGGCCATGCCGTCCTCGAGCGAGACGATCGGGTATTTCTCCACCCAGCTCGCCCAGCGATCGACGAGCCCCGCCGAGTCGAGCGTGATTCCCTCGCCAGGCAGCTCGTATCTCCCGTCCTTGTAGAGCTCCGATGTCGCCGGGTCGAGTCCGATGCCGATGTCGCGACCCGGAGCGTACCCCGCAGCGCCGATCGCCTCCATCAGCAGTTCCATGGCGGTCTCGTTGTGATCGAGATCCGGGGCGTACCCGCCCTCGTCCCCCTGGCCGGTCCCGAGGCCGCGGTCGTGGAGGATCTTGCGGAGCGCATGAAAGCATTCGGCACCAGCCCGGAGCGCCTCACGGAAGGTGGGCAAGCCGATCGGCAGGAACATGAATTCCTGAAAGTCGACGCGCGTCTGCGCGTGCGCGCCGCCGTTGAGGACGTTGAACTGGGGCACCGGGAGCAGATGCGCACCGTCACCGCCGAGATGCCGGTAGAGCGGGACCCCGCTGGAAACAGCCGCCGCGTTGCTCGAGGCGAGGCTCACGGCGAGGATCGCGTTGGCGCCGAGCTTGCCCTTGTTGGGCGTGCCGTCGAGCTCGCAGAGCTTCGCATCGAGCGCAGCCTGGTCCACAACGTCGAACCCGATCAGCTCCGGCCCGATCACCGCCTCGACGTTGGCGAGCGCCTTGAGGACGCCTTTGCCGCCGTACCGTGCCGGGTCGCCGTCGCGCAGCTCGACCGCCTCGTGAACTCCCGTGCTCGCGCCGCTGGGAATGCGGGCGCGGCCCTCGGACCCGTTGTTCAGCGTGACGAGGCACTCCAGGGTTGGGTTGCCGCGGGAGTCGAGGATCTCCAGCGCCGTGATCGATTCGATTCTGGTCATGACGTCCTCAGCGCAACGGCCAGCTCGTCCCAGAGCCGGCCGAGAACGCGGATTCCTTTGAAGTACATGTCGAGTGTGAACTTCTCATTTGGCGCATGGATCTGATCATCGGGAAGTCCCAGACCCACAAGGACGGCCTGCAACCCCATGACCCGAGCGAACGACTCGACCGGAGGGATCGAGCCACCCTCGCGGGTCAGCGCCGGCGTGGTGCCGAAGACGCTCTCCATGGCGCGCGATGCCGCCTGCACCGCGGGGTGATCGATGGACGTGACCACCGGTCTCCCGCCCGCCTTGGCGTCGGCGGTGACCATGACGCCCGCCGGGACCGCGGCGAGCACGGCGCTGCGCACCAGGTCGGCGATGCGCTGCGGATCCTGGTTCGGGACCAGCCTGCAGGTGATCTTGGCGCCGGCGCTTGCGGGGATGATCGTCTTCTGGCCCGGGCCGGAGTAGCCACCCCAGATGCCATTGAACTCGAGCGTCGGCCGCGCCCAGAGCCGCTCGCGGTCCGTCCATCCTGCCTCGCCGATCGTGGACGGCACCGCGCCCGCCTCGGCGCGGAACTCGTCGACGTCGTAGGGAACGCTGGCGAAGAGTGCCCGCTCTTCGGCCGAGGGCTCACGAACGTCGTCATAGAAGCCGGGGACGGTGACCCGCCGCGTGGCTGGATCGTGCAGCGACGCCAGGATCTCGGCGAGCGCAGCGATCGGGTTGGCCACGGCGCCGCCAAATCGACCCGAGTGAAGATCGAGCGCCGGCCCCTGGACATGCACCTCGACCCCGGCGAGACCGCGCAACCCCGTGCAGAGTGACGGGACGCCTGCCGCGATGATCGATGTATCCGACACGACGAGGATGTCGGCGCGGAGGCGATCCTGTTCGGACTCCACGATGTCCTCGAAGTGCACCGACCCCGATTCCTCCTCACCCTCGACGATCAGCTTGAGGTTGAGGGGCAGTTCGCCTCGGACCGCGAGGACCGACTCCACCGCTTTGAGGTGCATCCACACCTGGCCCTTGTCGTCGACCGCGCCACGACCGTAGAGGTTGCCGTCCCGGACCTCGGGCTCGAAGGGCGACGTGTGCCACTCGGCGAGCGGGTCAACGGGCTGAACGTCGTGATGACCGTAGATGAGCGCAGTGGGCAGGCTCGGGTCGACCATGCGCTCGGCGTAGACAGCTGGGTGCCCGGCCGTCTCGATGATCTCGGCATGCCGAAAGCCGGCCGTGCGGGCTGCGGCCGCGAGGTGTTCGGCGTTACGACGCACGTCTGCGGCATGAGCGGGGTCGGCCGAGATGCTGGGGATGCGGAGGAACTCGATGAGCTCCTCCACGTGGCGCTGCTGGTGGGCGGCGCAGTAGGCGTCGAGGTCGTTCTCAGGCATGCCGGAAGCCTAGTGTGGCGGCCACTGGCGCTGCATCCGTTGTAGCCTTCCCGAAGCGAACTCTCGTCGTCCCACTCCACGTCTCCCCAGGAGGTCGCCCGTCATGGCCGTTCGAGTCCTGCCCACAGGCACCATCGGGATTCCGCTGAATCCCACACCGGCACCCGAGCCCCCGGCGCTCGAGGTCGAGGACGACGTCCCGACGCTCCACCTCGTGGGTCGCAGCGAGCAACGCCTGGCCCAGGCGTTGTTTCAAACCGAGGCGGTCGACGAGCCGTACAGCCCGGACACCGTGCGGGCGCTGCGTTTGCTCGCGATGGACAACCTCGTCGACATCATCCAGTTGCGAGAGGTTGTCCAGGAGCGCGATGCCGAGGTCGCGGCACTCACCGGTGAGGTCGACATGTGGCGCGCTCGCGCCCTGGACGAGCACGCCGAGCGCGGCGTGGAGCAGCGTGAGGCGGTTCGTCGCGAGCGCGAACTGGTCACCGTGCTGCACAGCGAGTTGATTCGCAACGAGACCCTTTCCGGGGAACTGGCCTGGCGCCGCAAGCCCTGGTTCCGGCGCATCGGCCGGCGCTGATCAGGGAACGCCCGGCCCGGCTACGGAAGCGGGCCGCACCTGCGCCTCGCTGACCTCCCAGAGCCGGCGTGCCAGTGTCGGATCCTGCGCCTGGCGGCTCGAGACGGCGAGTGCGCGGTCTTCGTAGTAGCCACCACTCTGCTTCGAGACGTCGGGGGAGTCGGCCAGCCACACCAACGTCTGCGCGGCTTTGCGGGGGCTGCGTGCGAAGGGCGCGATCACGGTCATCGCGGCGCTCATGAGGGCGCCGTTGTTGCGGTTGAACCCCGTCGCGACGAGCCCCGGGTGGAAGCAGTACACCGTGACCCCGGTGCCCTCGAGGCGGCGCGCCAGCTCTCGAGTGAACATGATGTTGGCGAGCTTGGTCTCGCCATATCGCGTGAAGCCCCGGCCCTTCCAGGAGCGCTCCGCATTCAGGTCGTCGAAGGGGATGAGCTTCCCCTCGTGGGCGTCGGAGGACGTCGTGATGATCCGAGCGGGCGCCGACGCCTTGATCCGGTCGAGCAGCAGGTCGGTGAGCAGAAATGGCGCGAGGTGGTTGAGTGCCCAGGTGCGCTCGATGCCGTCGATGGTCAGCTCGCGGTTGGCGAATATGGCACCGGCGTTGTTGACCAGCACATCGATACGCGCGTAACGCTCCAGCGCCTCTTTCGCCAGGGTGCGCACCGAGGCCTGCGAGGTCAGGTCGGCGTGAAGCACATCCACCTGGCCTCCCCCCTCCCCTTCGATGCTCTTCACGGCCGCCGCGGCCCGCGAGTCGTCGCGGGCAACGATGGCGAGCCGGGCGCCGCGACGCGCGAGGGCCTGGGCTGCAGCCAGACCGATCCCGCGCGTGGCGCCGGTGATCAGAACACGCTTGTCCCGCACTCCCGTCCACTCAGTCATCGCCGGAAGCCTAGCAGGGGGCTCCAAATCCGCTCAGGCGTTGCTGGGAAACGCGAGATCGACCCGTCCGGGGCCTGGCTCCGGCCAGCGTGAGGTCACGACCTTGGTGCGCGTGTAGAAGTGGATGCCGTCCGGTCCGTACATATGGGTGTCGCCGAAGAGCGACGCCTTCCAGCCGCCGAAGCTGTAGTACGCGACCGGCACCGGGATGGGAACGTTGATCCCGACCATCCCGACCTGCACCTCGAACTGGAACTTGCGCGCCGCACCCCCATCACGCGTGAAGATGGCCACGCCGTTTCCGTACTGATTCTCATTAACCAACCGGATCGCCTCATCGTAGGTGTCCACACGCACCACGGAGAGCACCGGCCCGAAGATCTCGTCGTCGTACACCTTCGAGCCGGGCTGTACGCGATCCACCAGCGACGGCCCGAGGAAGAACCCGTCGCCGTCCGGCGTGTTGCCCCGGCCGTCGACCACCAGCCTGGCTCCGCCGAGCGACTGCTCCTCGAGGTACGTCGCGACCTTGTCGCGATGCTCACGGGTGACCAGTGGACCCATCTCCGATGCCGGGTCGTCGCCGGCGCCAACCTTGACGTTGGGAATGCGAGCCGCTATCGCGTCGACCAGCCGCTGGCCGATGTCACCGACGGCGACAACTGTGGAGATCGCCATGCAGCGCTCTCCCGCGGAGCCGTAACCGGCCGACACCGCCGCGTCGGCTGCCGCTTCCAGGTCTGCGTCGGGCAGGACCACCATATGGTTCTTCGCACCGCCCAGTGCCTGCACGCGCTTGCCGTTGCGCGTGCCCGTCTCGTAGATGTGGCGGGCGACCGGGGTCGAGCCGACGAATGAAAGCGCTGCGACCTCGGGGTGATCGAGCAGACGATCCACCGCCTCGCGCGCGCCCTGCACCACCGAGAAGACTCCATCGGGGAGTCCGGCCCGATGCCACAGATCGGCGAAGAAGAGCGACGGCGACGGATCCTTCTCGCTCGGCTTGAGGATGAACGTGTTCCCGCACGCGATCGCGTTGGCGAACATCCACATCGGCACCATTGCGGGGAAGTTGAACGGCGTGATCCCCGCCACGACGCCGAGCGGCTGCCGGATCGAGAACACATCGACTCCGCGCGACGGCTGCTCGGAGAAGCCTCCCTTGAGCAGGTGGGGAACGCCGCATGCGAACTCGACGTTCTCGATGCCCCTCGCCACCTCGCCCCTGGCGTCGGAGATGACCTTCCCGTGCTCCGACGTGATGAGCGCAGCGAGGTCGTCGCGGTGCTTGTCGAGCAGATCACGGAATGCGAAGAGCACGGTCGTGCGCTGCGACAGCGAAGCCGCCCGCCACTCCCGAAAGGCTCCCGCAGCGGTCTCGACGGCGGCGTCGACCTCGGCCGCGGAGGCGAGGTCGACGGCGCCGGTTTGGCGGCCGGTGGCCG
>OCZT010008395.1_pt1 | contig 10047 bp, 11 predicted proteins | sample 1539031 | NCBI WGS metagenome assembly OCZT01 (sample SAMEA3539308, study PRJEB22396) | soil metagenome | biome: tundra; feature: field; material: soil | place: USA | collected 2010-05 | depth 0.15 m
CAATTAGTGTTGCAATAGGCAAGGAAGCCCCCAGCTCCTGCTGGGGGAGGTTCACTAGTAATAAAATCCCTGCTGATCTCGTTTCTTTTTCAGAATTAATAACTTTTCCTTCAAGCGATTTGATTCCAATTATTCTAGCAGTAACAATAGGGTTTTTCGAAGGAGCTGAAGATAAAATACCTATTGTTATAAAATCATCAGGATTGAATAAGGTTGGTTTTACTATGTTTTGCTATCAACAATTGATATATTTGTATTAAGCTCTTTTGGTTGTTTGTCTAATATTGAAGATTCAAATATTATTACGTTTTGATCAAACTGAATTTGAATATTACTTTCAAAGTCATTAGTCTTAATCGGAGAACTTCCGGTGTTTTTTAGTTTAATTAAAGTATAGTAAGGATCTTCTATTGTCTTATTTTTATATTGGAGTGATAGATTTTTTACGCTATGATAAAGAAGTTTCTTGTTTTCTAGTTGAATAAGATTTGGTAAATTTAAAAGTTTATTGAACGAAATTATTTCGTATGTAAAACTTCGAGTCTCTTTGCTAAGTAGATAAATTGAGAATGAACCAATAATACCTAGAATAGATAAGACTATAGGAATAAGAAATTTATAATCTAACTTTATCTTGTCAGCATTGCTATTCATAATACCGCCTATCAATCAAAAACTATTTATTTCGACATATCTAGAAGAATTAGGGACCGCGCCCTGATTTTTTGAAACACTTTATATGAATGATCAAACAATAAAAAAGCTGGCTAAATATACTCGCAATTATCTTTATTTCAATTCTTTTTTTGTACTGGTCAACGACAAAATAACTGGATTCCCCCGGCAGGAGTTTACCCCGTGCATACGGGGCCGGGCTTCGCTGCGGGAATGACACAAAGACCAATCTTTATCCATCTCGCGGTTGTGCCGGATCATTTCAGAATTTCCTTCTGTAATCCTCATTTTTCTATTTTGTCTTTTTATGCTAGACAACAATTTATAATCTACAGTAGAATGTAAAAGCATATTAATTTAGTTGATACTGTATAATCATTGTGGGCTGATATTTATGAAAAAACTAATTTTTTCATTCATTACATGTTTTGTCCTACACTTAACGGCGGCTGCAGTCGCAAAGGGATAGCACAATGGATAAGAAAGTACGCGAGACAGCGAAAAAGCTTTTTAGCTCGGAATATGAAAAGCTTACTGAACAAGAAAAGCATGTTGCTCGTCATATCACCGAAAAAACCCCTATTTCGACAAATATTGTTCAAGACTTTTCCGAACAAATGACTTTGGGCCAGAAGATGGCTGATAAGGTCGCTTCTTTGGGGGGATCTTGGATATTTATCTTAATATTTATGAGTGTGATGGTTATATGGGTTATCCTGAATTCGTTCATTTTAATCAAGCTTAACAGCTCTTTTGATCCATATCCATACATCTTTCTAAATCTTATTTTATCTCTGCTTGCCGCCATTCAAGCTCCAATTATTTTGATGTCTCAAAATCGACAGGCCTATAAGGATAGACTAAGTGCGGAACACGACTATGAAGTCAATTTGAAGGCAGAACTTGAAATAATTGGTCTTCATGAGAAAGTTGACTCACTAAAGCAGGAGCAGTGGAAGGAGCTGATTTCAATTCAACAGGAACAGTTAAGGCTCTTAAGCCAATTAGTTGAAGACCTGAAGAAAAATAAACGAAACACCAGTTAAAAATTTTTCATCCCAAAATCTTCATTTTTCTATTTCACCTTTTATGCTATATTATTTAATGTCCTGCCATCTAAAAGTGCCATATGGAAAAGATGAAGTTGAGAAATAGAGGTGAACCCAATGTTTGAAGGTCTCTTGCAGCCGACGCACCTTCTTATAATTCTGGTTATCGTTCTGATTATTTTTGGTCCCGGTAAGCTTCCGGAAGTGGGAAGCTCTATCGGCAAGGCAATAAGGGGTTTCAAAAAGGCCATGGAAGAGCCGGAACACAAACCGGAGGACACCACAGACACTAAAAAGAGCGAAAACAAATAATAATATATGGTTCGGTTTATATGCCATAGACCTGAGCTTACTTGACAGCGAGTGTAAAAACTACCACGAAACATAACTTCCTGTACTGTTGATTTTCTGATTCAGACAACCCGTACTACAATTCACTCGGTAATCGCCAAAAAAAATCGCAGAACTATAACTCAAAATGTGTTACAAGTTCTGGGGGCAGGTCACAATTGTATGCCGGTGAGAAACAGAAAAGGAGGCAGAAAATGAGGTTGACCGATAAGCAGCACCGTTCTATTCTACAGAGAATCGCCCAAAGGGTGATGCTTGAGAAAAAATTGTTCCCTAACTTTTCCGGTGATGCACTCTCTGAACTGGACAAGATTCTTACTCCTGCAACAATTGACAGTGAACAGGTTTGTGACCTTAGGAATCTTTTATGGGCTTCAATTGATAATGATGATTCACGTGATTTGGATCAGCTCACTGTTGCCGAGACGATGCACGGAGATGAAGTAAAGGTTCTTGTTGCAGTGGCTGATGTTGACTCGATCGTTAAGAGCAGGTCAGCGATTGATGATCATGCACAACACAATACAACCTCTGTATATACAGCTGCTGAGATATTCCCGATGCTTCCCGAAAAACTTTCTACCAACCTCACATCATTGAATTTTAATGAGGATCGACCGGCAATTGTCATCGAAATGGTGATTGGTTTAGACTGTTCTCTGAAAGCGTCGGATATCTATAGGGCCCATGTCCGCAATCATGCAAAACTCGCGTATAATAGTGTTGCAGCGTGGCTGGAAGGGAAAGAAATTGTGCCTGAGGCTATTACTGCCGTAAATGGACTTGCTGAGAATTTGCGCATGCAGGATAGGATAGCACAAAGCATGAAAAGCCTCCGGCACACTCACGGAGCTCTGAGTCTTGAAACCATTGAGACGAGACCGATATTCGAAGGTGATGAAATCCGTGATCTCGAAGTCGAAAAAAAGAACCGCGCAAAGGACATTATTGAGGATTTCATGATAGGGGCAAACGGCGTGACCGCCCGGTATCTCTCGTCAAAAAAATTCCCTTCTATCCGTCGTGTAGTCCGCACTCCAAAACGCTGGGAACGAATTGTCGAGCTTGCTGATGAACATGGATCCAAGCTCCCTAATACGCCGGATTCAAGAGCCCTGGAGGAGTTTCTGACCAAGGAGAAAGCAGCCGACCCGGTCAGATTTCCTGACCTCTCACTCTCAATTATCAAGCTGATGGGAGCAGGTGAATACGTTGCAGAACTTCCAGGAGATACCATCTCCCCGGGGCACTTCGGTCTTGCTGTCAGAGACTACACTCATTCTACGGCCCCTAATCGTCGGTATATCGATCTTATCACACAGCGCTTATTGAAGGCAGCCATAGCAGGAGAAACTTTGCCATATAGCAATAATGAACTGGAAGTTTTGGCTAAACATTGCACAGAGGGAGAAGATGCTGCCAACAAAGTGGAACGACAGGTCAGCAAATCGGCTGCAGCAATTCTTTTAGAGTCAAGAATTGGTGAACGTTTCGATGCAATTGTAACTGGTGCGGCCACCAAGGGCACGTGGGTTCGTATTCTCCATCCTCCCATTGAAGGAAAACTGGTATATGGCTTCGAAGGCATGGACGTGGGCCACAGGATTCAAGTGCAGCTGATACACACCGATGTGGAGCAGGGGTTCATAGATTTCAAGAGAATTGGCTGATCAATTCATCAGATGTGCTCAAAAAAACCCTCTTGACGGGTGACTCGACCAAAGGGTGAGCTGATTTCTCAAAAGGGCGGACATCACACAATATGTCCCTTTCCCAACCGCATCGCCAGCCCCTGCTTTTCGATGCAAAATCTCCCGATGCAAAATATTCTTGACTATTGAGTATTATTATTTATATATTCGTAACACACTAAATCAGCGGGAGGAAATTTATGTCCAATCTGGTTCGTTTCGGTGTTTCGCTGGAAGGCGATCTTTTAAAGAAATTCGACCGTCATATCAAACAGCATAAATACACAAACCGTTCCGAAGCAGTCCGCGATTTAATCCGGGAAGAACTGGTAAAGAAGGAATGGACGGAAAATAAAGAGGTAACCGGCGCGATAACACTGGTTTATGATCATCATACAAGGGAGCTGGTCAACAAAGTTCTGGATATCCAGCATGACTATCACGACAGCATTCTCTCCACGCAGCATATTCATCTAGATCATCACAATTGCTTTGAAATTATTGTAACCAGAGGTAAAGCGACGGAAATAGAGAAGCTCTTCATGAAATTAAAATCGGTCAAAAGTGTAAAACACGCCGGTTTCCTGATGGCTACAAAAGGAAAGGATTTGCCCTGATCTGTCGCGGGCAGTAAAAGAATTAATGCATATACCGGATGGATTTTTAGCAACAAATATCTTGGCTTCTGCCTGGGCTATATCTATAGGCTCTATCGGTTTTTGTTTGAAAAAGACCACGCAGATACTCAAAGACAAAATGGTGCCTTTGATGGGAATCATGTCTGCCTTCATTTTTGCCGCGCAGATGATTAATTTCCCCGTTGTTGGCGGAACATCCGGCCACTTGTTCGGCGGTGTTCTGGCTGCTGTGCTGCTTGGGCCTTATGCCGGTGCAATTGTTCTTACTTGTGTTTTGATTTTCCAATGCCTTATTTTTCAAGACGGGGGCCTTTTGGCTCTGGGCGCCAATATTTTGAATATGGCGATTATTGGAACACTTGGAGGCTACGTTATTTTTGTTGTGCTCCAAAAAATATTTGGCAGCAAAAAAGGTTTTATTATCGGAGCTGCTGTCGCTTCCTGGTTATCCGTTGTTGTAGCTGCATCATTTTGCGCACTGGAATTGGCAATTTCCGGACTATCGCCGCTTCATATTGTTCTTCCGGCAATGGCGGGAATCCATGCTTTGATCGGGATTGGGGAAGCAATAATCACGGTCGCAGCTCTCAGCTTTATTCAGAAAGTAAGACCTGATCTGATTTATGGACTTAGCAGAAAGACAGATGGAATATGAGCCGAAAAGAAATTCTCATTGGACTCATCATCGCTTTGATTGTGGCATTCTTTTTGTCGCCATTGTCTTCGTCTTGGCCGGATGGTCTGGAAAGAGTAGCGCATGATCATGGTTTTATTGCAAAAGGCGAGCAGGGCTCCGTTTTTAAATCGCTTATCCCTGATTATATATTTCCGGGACTGAAAAATGAAAAAATGGCGACTGCCATATCCGGCCTCCTCGGAACATTGGTTATCTTTGGAATTGGCTATGGCTTGGCTAGCCTGCTTAAAAAGGACAAGGATTGTAAATGAATCATTCATTTATCGACGAACACAGTCATATCGACAGCGCATTGCATCGTCTTGATCCTCGTATCAAGATCGTAAGTTTTGTTGCACTCCTTTTTTTTATTATCTTCTGCCGCCCTGATTCTCTGCTCAGCTTTGCGCTGTATAGCTTATTGATTCTTCTACTGATTGGAATCTCTAAAATACCTGTCTATTATATTTTAAAACGATGTCTTATTGTTGTTCCCTTTATCTTGATGACATCACTTTTTTTACTGTTTGGTAATCAGGGAGCAACTATTACACTCTTTCATATCGGCAATTTTCAGATAAATGTTGCGGCAGCGGGATGGACAATGTTTCTGAGCGTAATGATCAAGGGCCTCTTGTCGGTGCTTTGTCTTACATTGCTTACAGCCAGCACACCCTTTCCACAGTTATTAGCTGCGCTGGAAAATATGAAGTTTCCTAAGCTGATCATAATGATCTTGTCTTTTATGTATCGCTATATATTTCTGATCGAAGATGAAGCTATGAAGATGTGGCGAGCAATGAAATCGCGCTCAGCCGGCGGTTCATGCTGGCTGCATTTAAAGGCTATAGCCAACATGATCGGAATATTGTTTATCCGGTCATACGAGCGGGGCGAAACGGTTTATCTGGCGATGTGTTCCCGCGGTTTCGATGGAACGCTCAAACGCACCTATCATTTTGATTTAAGAAAACACGATCTGGCTTTTCTTTTCAATATATTCATCGTCTTAATCAGTATAACTATTTTGGACAATTTCCTTGGAAGATAAAATAATCAAGATAGAAAATCTTAGCTATTCTTATCCTGACGGAAACAGGGCACTTTCCGATATAAATCTGGAAGTCGAACATGGTGAAGCACTGGGGATTATTGGTGCCAATGGCGCCGGTAAATCCACCCTGCTGCTTCATCTAAACGGAATATTGCAAGGAAGTGGTAAGATTAAGATTGCAGGGCAGGAGTTAACCCAGAAAAATATCAACCTCATCAGAAGGATGGTGGGATTGGTATTTCAGGATCCGGATAGTCAGCTTTTTATGCCGACGGTTTTTGATGATGTCGGCTTTGGTCCGGCAAACATGGGCATGAAAAAACAGGAAGTGGCTCAGTCCGTGCGCCGTGCACTGGAAGAAGTGGATATGCTGCCGTCAATCTCCCGTTCCTCGCATCACTTGAGTGTCGGGGAGAAAAAGAGAATATCTATTGCAACAGTCTTATCAATGAATCCGCAAGTTCTGGTTATGGATGAACCAAGCAGCAATCTGGACCCCAAACATCGGCGCGAGTTAATTAAACTCCTCAACAAATTAGAGATGACCAAGGTTATAGCATCACACGATTTGGAATTGATTGCCCAAACTTGTTCACGTGTAGTTCTCATGGAAAATGGAAAAATCATCTCCGGTGGAACCTGCCCAAATTTTCTGGCCGAAGCCGCACTTCATTGCTAAAGATAAGACAATCCCTTTTACATATTCTTAGCTAAATATTACTTTTTTTATGTTAAAAAAATATGTTTACAAGTATTATCTTTTTATGCTAATGAACGCTGGTCATTTTATGAAAAGATTTTTTTCATGATGATGGTGTCATCAATTAAGATATTAATAAATTAACTGAATTTTTCTTGATTCTGCATATTATGTTTATTATGAAACTTAAGTCTCCTGTATTTAATCACGAAATTACAAAATTAATAGAAATTAATGATATAGGCATGTTATACCAAGTTGGACAGCCTTAAGATTATTGAAAGGGGGAAGTATGGCAAAAGGGAATAATTCCGAATACAAAAAGATGATCGACAAGCAGTACAAAGACTTGATGGAGCATTGTCAGGTTCAATTGGAAAAAGTTGAAAAAGATTTACCTGAGCCAAGGGAAGATTTTCAGGCAATGTTAAAGGAGCATGGTGTCAGTCGTAGGTCTTTCATTATGTGGACATCGGCTATGACTGCTGCTTTGATGCTGCCGCCAATTTTCCGTCCGATGGTGGCAAAGGCTGCCGAAAATTTCAGCCGCCTTCCAATTGTTTGGTTGCATTTTGCTGAATGCACCGGTTGCTCTGAAGCATTCCTGCGTTCTTCATATCCAAATGTTGATGATATTCTCCTCGAAACTATTTCACTGGAATATCATGAAACTCTCATGGCGGCTTCCGGTTACCAGGCAGAGCAAAATCTGGAAAAAGCCATTCATGACTTTGCCGGTAAGTTCATTTGTGTCATCGAAGGCGCCTTACCCAGAGGGTTGAACGGGAAATATCTTACACTTGGCCCCAAAGGAAAAACAGGTATTGAAGTAGCCAAGGAAGTCACTTCCAAAGCTGCCGCCGTTGTCTGTATCGGTGCCTGTTCGTCTTTTGGAAATATTCAGGCTGCCAACCCAAATCCTACCGACTCGGTTGGCATCAGTAAGGCATTAGGAATCAGTACGGTTAATATCGCCGGTTGTCCGCCCAACGCCGTAAACTTCACGGGTACATTACTGCACTATTTAATGTTTGGAGCCCTTCCACCGCTTGATTCCCTAGGAAGACCAACCTGGGCTTATGGCAAACGTATTCACGATTATTGTGAAAGAAGACCGCATTATGATGCCTCAGAATTTGTTGAAGAATGGGGCGATCAAGGTGCGATCAAAGGATGGTGCTTATATAAAGTCGGTTGCAAAGGTCCTTATACATATGCCAACTGCAGTAAAGTCCGCTTCAATGATGGTATTTCCTGGCCGATTATGGCAGGTCACGGCTGTATCGGTTGTACCGAACCGGCATTCTGGGATACCATGGCCCCACTGGAAAAACCGCTTGATGAAAAAACTTACGGTGGTGGTGAAAAAACCGTTGATAATATTGGCATTGCCTTAACCGGTGTCGCTGTCGCAGGTGTTGCTGCACATGCAGTGGCAACCGCAATTCGACACAGCGGAAAAGATAAAGATAGTCACAATGATGACCGGATGAACACTCAGGAGGGAAAACATGACTAAAAGAATTATTGTCGATCCGATCACCAGGATTGAAGGGCATTTAAGGATTGAAGTAGAAGTTGATAATAATAACGTCATTAAAGATGCCTGGAGCAGCATAACTCTCTGGCGTGGTATTGAAACCATTTTGAAAGGCCGCGATCCGCGTGATGCTGGCTTGATCACACAGCGTTTCTGCGGTGTCGCAACTTACGTGCATTACGAAGCCAGTATTCTGGCCTGTGAAGATGCTTTTGGCATCAAACCACCGCCCAATGCCAGAATCGCCCGTAATTTAATCGGCGCTTCTCAATACCTGACTGACCATGTCATGCATTTTTATCATCTGCATGGTCTGGACTGGGTGGATGTGGTCAGCGCCCTTTCGGCTGATCCCAAAAAAGCAGTCGAAATGGCCAAAGCCTACAGCCCCAATCCTTACAATTGCTCGGCAACTCACTATAAAGCGGTTCAGGAGCGCCTGACCAAATTTGTCAAGTCCGGTCGTCTGGGACCTTTCGCCAATGCCTACTGGGGAAATCCATCCTACAAGCTGCCGCCGGAAGCCAATTTGGTCATTCTGTCCCATTATCTTGACGCCCTGGCCATGTCCAAAGTCGGCGCCCAGATGATGGCGATCCTTGGCGGAAAGAATCCTCATCCACAGACACTGGTTGTCGGTGGTATTACTTCGGGCATGGATTTATTTGATGCCGAACGTCTGGGACAGTATTTGTTCCGTTTCAAGGAAATGAAAAACTTTATCGAAACAGCTTATCTGCCGGACGTTCTTTTGGCAGCCACTTACTACAAAGATGAAGGCCTGAAAGGGATTGGCGGCGGTGTGAAGAATTATCTTTCTTACGGCGGATTCCCTCTGGATGACGACTGGAATAAACTCCTCTTCCCGCGCGGAATTGTCAATGACAGAAACCTGGCTAAACCAATGAAACTTGATGAAACAAAAATCACCGAGGAAGTAACTCATGCCTGGTATAAGGGTAAAGACCCTCAACATCCTTTCAACGGAACAACTGATCCTGAATACACAGGATATGACAGCAACGGTAACGTAAAGGGTAATGAAAAATATACCTGGTGTAAAGCACCCCGTTACGACAATAAACCTTATGAAGTAGGCCCCTTGGCTCGCATGGTTGTCGGTTATGCCCAGGGTGATAAAGCCATTAAATCGCTTATCGATTCCACATTAAAAGCTACCGGGCTTCCCGCATCTGTTCTCTTTTCCACATTAGGTAGAACAGCGGCGCGCGCTTTGGAAACCAAGCTTGTCGTGGACAATACCGAAGGATGGGTGAATGAACTGATCGGAAATATCAAGAAGGGTGATACCCGTACCTGGACACGGTGCGATGTGCCCAAGAAACCGGTTCAAGGACGCGGCATGACGGAACCACCGCGTGGCGCCCTCGGTCATTGGATAAAAATCGAAGATCAAAAAATTTCCAATTATCAGGCAGTTGTTCCTTCAACATGGAACTGCTCGCCCCGTGATAAAGCCGGTTTACGCGGTCCTTATGAAGAATCTTTGATTGGAACAAAACTGGCAAAAGTTGACCAGCCGCTGGAAATTATTCGAACGATCCATTCGTTTGATCCATGCATGGCTTGCGCAGTGCACATTATCGATCCGAAAACGAATGAGGTCAAAAAATTCAAAGTGGCTTAAGCAATAAGGAGGTTACAGTGGAAAA
>OCZT010008396.1_pt1 | contig 10046 bp, 4 predicted proteins | sample 1539031 | NCBI WGS metagenome assembly OCZT01 (sample SAMEA3539308, study PRJEB22396) | soil metagenome | biome: tundra; feature: field; material: soil | place: USA | collected 2010-05 | depth 0.15 m
CTACGCCTATCCCGGCGGCAGGATCTTCTGCGCGCATTGCACCTTGCAATTCCTTACCACGCTGGCATTCGACCTGCCCGACTGGCAGGTCACTGGCAGAGCGGAGTGGATGAACGACGCTAGATTCGACCTCGACGCCAAGACTTCCGAACGGTCTCAGCCCACTACCTGGAATTCAAAAACACCTCTCACCGATGAGCAGCGCCAGATGCTGCAGGCCCTCCTCATGGATCGATTCCGGTTGGGAAGCTATCGCGAGACCAGAACGGACACCGTCTACATCTTGAAAAGGAGCGACCAGCCGCTCAAGCTGGTGCTTCCCTTGCATCCAATCGGCGGCGCCACGGGCATCGCTGGAAAGAATATCTCCATGCACGAACTCGCCACCCGCATCAGCAGCGTTCTCAAGCGGCCCGTAGTCGATCAGACCGGACTGCCCGGCACGTTTGACTTCGTATGCCGGCCAAGCGACACGGCGAGCGGCGAGGTCACCGATACGGTCTTCGATTCCATGCGTGGAATCGGCCTCAAGCTCACGCCCGCCATAGGCCCGGTTGAGATGCTGGTCATTGACCACGCCGAGCCACCCACGGAAAACGAACCCAGTACAATTTACACTCGGAACCCCGGTTGCCCCATAGCCTGCCCTGAGCTCGTCGAAGGGATCAACGAGCGGCCCTGAGCGAGCCGAAGAGCCTGTCCTGAGCCTGCCGAAGGAGCGTTCGTTTATCGTGGGGCTACTCACTGCCCAGCCAACCCAGACCCGTCGGCAATCACTTACATACAGCGTAGATTGCGAACCGTTGGTGTCGGCGGGGATCACCAGACGTGCCAGGCCAGAATCGCGGGAGCGCCTGTTTTGCCGTCGATCACGCTGACTTTCAAGACTGCCTCGACATTCTGGTTGGCAAAATCGCTTCCCACCTGGTCTCGAAGAAGCTGCATGTAGTGGGGGCTGGTCGCAAATTGAGCGGCGGCTTCAGTTCCATTGCGGCCCACGCCAGCCAGTGCGACAACCCAACTGTCGGTCGTCGCATCGCGAAAGCGCGCCACCAGCGCGTAATCGTCCGCGCTGGAGTAGGGCAGGGTCGGGTCGCGTTCCCAGTGCATCCCCGGATGAGCCCCATCCACGATCCATTCCCCGTCGGTCACGGGCGAGAAGTGGAAGCGCAACGGTTGGAGCAAACGGAGTGTCCACTGGTTGTTGTACCCGCCCAGAAGGATCACCGGATGTTCGCGCAGTTCCGTTAATGGGGTTGTCGCGGCGGACCGCAACTGGGTCGTCACTCCGCCGCTACGCTCGAGTAGGGCGCTGAGTTGCGCGGCTGCGGCGGCACTCTGGATCGAGATAAACGGGTAATCGACGTCCTTGGTGGCCGTGGCAACGCCGGATGTGTGGGTTTGCGAGAAGACCGAACCGCCGATGCACACCATCATGGCGGACTGATCGTGCAAAACCGGCGCCCAAAAGTTGTCGATCGATGTCTTGGGGAGAACGGTGCGGTATCTCCAGCCCACTCCTGCAAGCAGGCCGATGGCAACGGCAGCGGCCAATAACCACCCTGCCACGCGCCTGGGGTTGGTGCGGGTTTGTGAGAGCGGTGCGCCGGGGTAAACTCCGGCCGTCGAGATCGAGGGGTAGCGAACCGCGAGAGCCGACTGTGAAGGCTCACCATGCTCGTGGATCTCTCCGGCTATTTCAGCAAAGAGGCCAGGTCTGGGGGCGTGGGTCGGAAGGTGACCGGGACCGTCCGCCGGCTCTTCCAGTTCGTCGTGCTCGTGGAGAAACTCGGGAACGTAGGAGCCGGCTGGGAGCGAGATTCGGATCGCAGGTTTCCGGCCAAGATCGCTGTAGTAGAGCGACAGGCGCTTGCGCACTTCGCCGGCGGTGTACCGAACCACCGTGTCCGCGTTGGTGTCATACGATGGCGGCCGGTCAAAGACCTCGACGCCAAGCGTTCTTTCCTTCAATTGATCCGACTCGCCAGCCAGCGTTTTCTCCACGATGTACTGGAGCAGGGCAGGGTAGCGCTTGCTGTTGCAGAAGTGGGCGCTGGACAACACCTCGTGCAGTTCGAGCAGGATCGCATCACGGTCCTGTCGGGTCTGCGGACGCCATGCGTCCCGAATTGCGCTGGTTCGGCTCATATCTTTCGGTGACCGAATCCTACTCGCCCACTGTACGACTCGCAAGGGGGTTTGTCACAAGGTTGTAACAAACCAACAACTAACACATTACAAAAGACATATCCAGAGCTCAAAGAACCAAACCGTGAGTCACTTGCCAGTGATGCATATAGAGGAAGAGGGTTGGCGTGCTTCCAAAGAAGGCTTCAATGTGGTGCGCAGATGGTGCAAAATCGCCACAGTTCGAAGGGCCAACGCCCGTCGGGCCAATATTTCCCAGCGGGCAGGTGGAGATCCCCACCCTGTTCCAAGAGGTTTCGCTTGCTTGATTCATCACGACGGCAGTTTCTGCTGACCACATCGCTGGCGACCGCTGGCGCTCTGCTCTCTGCTCCCCTGCGTGCCGCCGGGATGGAGTCCACGTCGGCGGATGGAGCCACTGTGTCGTCCACCCGGCTGGACGAGGGGTGGCAGTTCCGCCGAGGCCCGATGTACGGCATCTGGGAGATCTGGAGGTCGGAGGAGAGCGATCTGTGGCAGCCTACGACCCTTCCCAACTGTTTCAACGCGTCCGATGCGTGCGATCCGGATCAATCCTACTATCGCGGTCAGGGGTGGTATCGCACCCGGCTGGCTCTGAATAATCCCTTCGCCGACGGGAGGACCATTCTCCACTTCCAGGGCGCAGGCCAGACGACTACCGTGTGGGTCGGCTCGACTCTGATTGGGACCCATAAGGGGGGATACGACGAGTTTGTGTTCGACATTACGGATGCTGTCCAGCATCTGCCGGTCGCCGATGCGAAAGGTGGAGTGCCGATCGCCGTCCTTTGCGACAACTCCCCTGATCTCGACCGGGTGCCGTCCGATCTTAGCGACTTTTGCCTGTACGGCGGCCTGTATCGGCATGTGAACCTGGTCTACCTGCCGGCGGTCGCGATCGACGCGATTCATGTGCTCCCCACCGTTGCGGGAGACGGGACGGCGCAGATCTCGGTAAAGGCGAGACTCTACAATCCCGGGAACCGCAAGTTGTTCTGCACTATTTCGGTTGACGTCTCAGACGCGGCCGGCCGGTCTATCCACAAGACGTCGAAGACAATTCCCGCCTGGGGTGGACTTGAAGAGCTGGCGGCCATCCGTGTCAACGCTCCAGAACTTTGGTCGCCGGAGTCGCCGCACCTCTATCGCTGCCGGGTGACCCTCACCAGCCCGGCGGGCCGGACAAGTCTCGATGAGCGTTTTGGGATTCGCCAGATCGAGTTTGTTGAGCATGGGCCGTTCAAATTGAACGGCAAGCGAGTTCTGCTGAGGGGCACTCAGCGTCATGCGGATCATGCAGGGCTGGCTGCCGGAATGAGCGACGACCTGGTGCGTGAAGAGATGCGGCTCATTCGCGAGATGGGCGCAAACTTTATCCGCCTTGCGCACTATCAGCAGGATCGGCTGGTGCTCGACCTGTGCGACGAGCTTGGACTGATGGTGTGGGAAGAGGTTCCGTGGTGTCGCGCTGGGATTGGCAGCAGCGCGTTTCAGCAGAACGCGAAGGACATGCTCACTCACATGATCGACCAGCACTTGAACCACCCCTCCATCATCCTCTGGGGGCTTGGCAATGAGGATGACTGGCCGGATGAGTATCCGAGCGTCGATAAGGATGCCATCCGCGGCTTTATGACCGAGCTGCGCGATCTGGCGCACAGCCTCGACAACTCGCGGCTGACTTCCTTCCGCCGGTGCGACTTCGCGCGCGACATTCCGGATGTTTATTCGCCCTCGATCTGGGCTGGCTGGTACAGCGGAAACTACCGTGAATACGAGCAGAGTCTGCTGACCCAGCGCGAGCGGGTCAAGCGGTTCATTCACATCGAATGGGGTGCCGACAGTCAGGCCGGCCGCCACTCCGAAGATCCAGAGGCGATACTGCGCAAGGTTCCCACCGGGAAGGGAACCGCTGAAGTCGGGCTGGCCTACCTGAAGACTGGCGGAGGCGTGCGGGTATCGAAGGATGGCGACTGGTCCGAGACGTATGCCTGCAATCTCTTCGACTGGCACCTGAAGACCCAGGAGAAGCTCGACTGGCTTACCGGTTCGGCGCAATGGATATTCAAGGACTTCGTCTCCCCTCTGCGCGGCGACAACGACATCCCTCGAATCAATCAAAAGGGCGTCGTCGAGCGGGACCTGACGAAGAAAGAGTCGTACTTTGTCTTCCAGTCGTACTGGACCGAGAAGCCGATGGCGCATATCTACGGCCATAGCTGGCCCGTTCGCTGGGGCAAAGAGGGTGAGAGTCGCGACGTGAATGTCTACTCCAACTGCGATCGCGCCGAGTTGTTTCTCAATGGCAAGTCGCTCGGCACCATGCAACGCGACAGTCAGAACTTCCCCGCGGCCGGACTTCGCTGGAAGGTCGCATTCGCGAGCGGCCCCAACCGTCTCCATGTGATCGCCACCAAGGGAGCAGTCACCGTCACCGACGAGGTCGAACTGATCTACCAGACGGAACCGTGGGGCAAGCCGGCCGAGCTTCGACTGTTGGAGAGAGTTCGCAAGGGCAACGTCATTACGGTCGAAGCAAAGCTATATGACGCAAAAGGAGTCCTCTGTCTCGACTCCAGGAATACTGTTCGCTTCTCGCTCGCAGGAGAGGGAAAACTTTTGGACAATCTCGGAACCTCTCGGGGCTCACGCGAGCTTCAGCTTTACAACGGCCGCGCAGAAATCTCAATTACTCGCAATGGCGGATGCACCGTCGGAGTCGCCTCCGACGGCTTGCCTGCCGCATTCCTCAAACTTTCATAACAGGCTTTCAACCGCACATCAGAGTACGAACGTGTTGCCTGCAATTCAGGAGAATCGCCATGACGCTGAACAATCAAATAGAAAATAGCAATTCAAAATCCAGGTACGCGGCACCCAAGGACATCGCCGTAACGACAACTGAAATACACCAGCGCCGCGGCTGGCAAGCAAAACTATTGATGCACGGCCTGACGCTGGCTGTGGTCTGCGCCCTGCTGCTGGGATTTGCGGGACAGCTTAACGCACAGCTCAGCACGGCCACAATGTATGGCACCGTAACCGACGCAACGGACGCCCTTGTGGGCGGCGCGACGGTCACACTGGTGCAGACGGACACCAACGCCACCCACGTCTCCATCACCAAGAACGATGGTTCCTTTCGCGAGGAGTTTCTTCCGGTAGGTCCGTACAAAGTCACAGTCGCGGCCCCGGGGTTCAAGACGCTTGAGCGCACGGGAGTTGTGCTCTCAGTGATGCAGAACGCCGAGTTGAATCTGAAACTCGAAGTTGGCGCGAACACTGAATCGGTCAACGTCACGGCCGACATCCCTCTCGTCAATCTGGGCAACTCGACTCTCGGTTCTACGGTTGCCAACGTTGAAATCGACAATCTTCCGCTGGTAAATCGCAATGTGGATCGCCTGCTCCAACTTGTGCCCGGCGTGCAGAGTGTTCAGACCAACAACAGTCTCGGCTATCAGGAGATCCATGTACTGGCAAACGGTTCGACAGATAGCTTAGTCGGCCAGGTTTCGTACTACCTTGATGGAGGCCTCAATATGACCGGTCTCCGCAATAGCGGCAACCAGGTTCCCAACCCGGACGCGATCAGCCAATTCAATGTGGCTACCAATAACTACAGCGCGCAGCTTGGGCGCTATTCTTCCGCGGTCGTCAGCATCGTTACCAAGAACGGCACCAATGCCTTTCACGGTTCTGCATTCGAGTTTTTCCGCGACAGAAACTTCAATGCAGTCGCGCACAACGCCGGGTTGAACGCAACCAAGAATCCTTACAACCAGCACCGTTACGGCGCTACTCTCGGCGGGCCAATTCGTCACGACAAAGACTTCTTCTTCGGAAGCTGGGCCAGCTATCGTTTTATCCAGTATGGCGATTACAGCGGCGCCTTGCCGAGTGACGCCCAGATGGCCGGAAATTTCTCCGAGAACCTGCCATCCGACATTACAACCTGCACCCAGGCACCGTCGACAGCCGATAATACCGCTGTCAAATTCCTGGTATGCAATCCGGTGACCAAGACACCCTATCCCAACAACACGCTTCCGTCGGTCGATCCAACCGCGGTCAATATCATCAAGTACCTGAAGGCAAATCTTCCGGCGAAGCAGCCCTTCCGCACTGGAGATACGCAATACACCTATCGCACCCGGTCGCGGCTTCCGGAGCAAAACGACGAGTATTTGATCAAGACTGAGCACCAGCTGACGGCAGCACATCGCCTTACCCTCAGCTACTTCTTGCTGAACTACCAGGTCACATCGAATCTTGGAGGGTTTACACAGGCGTGGACATCCTCCCTATATGAGAACAAGCAGCAGAATGCGAACGTGAGCGACACCTGGACGGTAAGCCCGCGGACCGTCAACCAGTTCTGGGTAAATTACACGCGCCAGAATGGTGGGCGTATCGCGACTCCTGCGAGCACGCTTGCGGACTTCGGTTCCGATTTTGGCGTGGTTGGAATTCCCTCACGTCCCAACATCGCTGTCGGTGGCGTGGAGGCCTTCACGCTCGCCCAGGCCATTACCGGCCCCAAGGCAGGCGCCAATGTCTATGGTCTTCGCGACGTGTTGAGCACGACGCGCGGCAAACACTCACTCTACCTGGGCGGCGAGGCAGGCCTGGAAAAGGACTTTCAACTCACCTCGCTGAATAACTACGGCACCTTCACCTTCTCGACGACCAACGGAGCGTCCGCTGCGCGGACGACCAACGGCTTGTCGGATTTCCTCGCCGGCACTCCGGTGAGCATGAACCAGGACACCAGCGTCTATGCGAATGCAAGCTGGTATTCCTATGGCATATTCGCCCAGGACGACTGGCGCATTCTTCCGAGACTGACTCTCAACCTCGGCGTTCGCTATGACTGGCAGCAGGCGCCCACCGATCCACAGACCATGCAGACGAACTTCTCGCCCGGTGTCCAGTCGCATGCATTTGGGACGGTGAACATCATCGGCAAGACTGGACCGCAACTCGCTCCTATCGGCATGCTCTTCCCGGGTGACCCTGGGGTTCCTGTCGGCGGTGCGTTCACGCCAAAGAATCACTTCTCTCCTCGTTTCGGGTTTGCCTATGATCCCTTCGGCAATGGCAAGACCGTCTTCCATGGCGGCGCCGGCCTCTTCTTCGGCGGCATCTCCGGAAATGAATGGGAGTTCCCCTCTAACTTCGCTCCTTATGCTGTTCGCAACTCGTACACCAAGGTTGTCTCGTTGACTCATCCGTATACCGGGGATCCAACCGAGTTTCCGACTGGGACGAACCCGTATCCGGGCCTGGCCTTCAATCGCGCCAACAACTCGGCCACGTTCCTGCCGCTCAACGCAATCTCGGCCTTCGATCCGAACTACCGCTGGCCCTACTCCATCCAGATCAACTTCGGCTTCCAGCAACAGTTCGGCAAAGGTTTTGCCCTCACTGCCAACTACGTTGGTTCGCTCAACCGCAAAGCACCGCTCTACAACGACCTGAATGGACCGATCTTCAATATCAACCCAACCACTGGACTCTCAGGCCCCAGCTGCTTTACCTCCGGCACCACTCCCGATACGACCAAGGCTTGCGGCTATGCCAACAGCAGTTCCACGATCAATAACCGCCGGCCACTCAACTCGAGCTTTGGTCAGTCGGCAGCGAGCCCCATCTACAGCAACGTCAATATCATTCGCTCCAACCAGAACTCCAATTACAACTCCCTGCAGCTCACATTAGAGCAGCGCATTACTCACCACATCAGCGCCAAGGGCTACTACAGCTGGAGCAAGACGCTGCAAAGCAACACACTCGACGCCACAGGCGCCGTGGCCGGCGTCTTCCAGGACGTCAACTATCCACAACTCGAGACCCGTCAACGCTCGGATCAGGATCGTCGCCACATGATGACGATGTCCTTTGTCTGGAAGCCGGATTACTTCGACAACTCCAACCGAATCGTGAAGACAGCGTTGAACGGCTGGTCGATCAGCGGTATCTGGACGGCAAACAGCGGTCAGCCCTTTACGGTGACCACCGGCAGCGACAACTACTTTGGAGGAGGCACCCAGCGCCCGAGCGTCGCGGCGGGCAAGTTTCCACATTTGATCGACAATGGCCACTCGCGCGTTGCGATGATGAAGCAGTGGTTTGACACTACTGCATATTGCCGCCCCGGGTTCGATGCCGGTTGCCCCGGCGTGGGTCCTTTGGGTCTGCTCGGAAACGTTGGTCCAGCTCAGTTGTCTGATCCGGGATACCGTAACGTCGATGCTTCGCTCTTCCGCGACTTCCACATCTTCGAGCAGGCACGATTCCAGCTTCGCGGCGAGGTTGCGAACGTCTTCAACCTCGTAAACCTCGGCGCCCCGACTGCCTCCACCACGAGCGGTACGTTCGGGCAAATCACCGGAAGCGGCGGATCACAACGCGTCATCCAGGTCGGAGGGCGAATCCTCTTCTAACTAACTCGTTTATGACAGAATCGGGACGGCGCCTCGCGCGTCGTCCCGATTCTGTTTAAAGGTGTGAAGGCTCAAGGGTCCTTCTTCCCACCGTACTTCGCGCGATCCCGCCGCCGGGTTATCGTTCTGCGTCTTCTTCGGGCGTCGCTGGTTTACGCCTGAGGCCTGGGAGTGAGGCGCACGAAGGGTTGCACTTGCGTCTCCCAATTCGCGAGCATGCGCTTGGCGAGACTGCTGGCTGAGCGTCTGGCGTGGACTTCGATCAGCGCCTTCAGGGCATTCTGTGCGTCGGGTTCGACTGCGGCGTAGGGCGTTGCCTCAAGAAACTCCGAGTGATAGCGCAGGTTTGGTATGAACGAGCCATCGTCGTCATAGACCCAGGCCAGGCCGCCCGTCATTCCGGCGCCGAAGTTCATTCCTGCGCGGCCCAGCACGACCACAACGCCGCCCGTCATGTACTCGCAGCCATGGTCGCCTGCGCTCTCAATCACTGCGGTGGCGCCGCAGTTCCGGACCGCAAAGCGCTCGCCGGCGCGTCCTGCTGCATACAGCGAGCCTGCGGTTGCGCCGTAGAGCGCGACGATTGCGGGGACGCCAAATCAGGGTAAAACTCTGCGAGCAGGCGACCTGAGCACATCGCCTTGTAAACGAGCGTCCTGCTGGATAGTCGAGCAAAAGTGCTCTTGGCACGGCTGTCATGAGGCCTACACCGTCGCTGCTCTTGCCATCGGCGGCAACTGCGCCGCGATGGGCGAGCCGGGCGAGTGCGGTGAGAGCGTGTTCGAGGATCAGGTGCGACGAGACCGCATCGATCGACGCAACGAAACCTACGCCGCAGGAGTCGTGATCAAAGCGCTCATCGATAAGCGAAGGCATCGGGACCGGGGACGGCAGAGCTTCGCGAACGAGTAGCGTTGCGGATGCTTCGTGCTCGGAATGTGCGGAAAAGGGTCCATAATTAACTATACGTCGGGGCGATGCGAGAGCGGAGACTCCCGGGTAATTGGACAGAGGCAAATTGTCGCGGTCAGGCCTTGACCAGGCCCATGTATATTTATACACTATATATGTATGTTTATGCAATAGCCGGTTCCGCGAGGACCGCGTCCGGTGAGTTGCGGCGTTTGAAACCGCAAAGTTTTATTCTAGATTGTTACGCTTTTCGTTGCAAAGGTAAAAGCAAGGTCAGTCAGTCGGTCCACTTATGAAGCAGCAGCGCCATACTGCGATTCGCGACGTACTCCACCAGGCATCGGTACCGAGCCAGGATGAGTTGCGTCGCAGGCTTGCGCGCCGTGGATTTCACGTTACCCAGGCCACGCTCTCGCGGGATATTCACGAGCTTCGCCTTTCGAAAGGGCCAGCCGGCTACGCTCTGCCGGGCAATCCGCTCGAAGACGATGAGGACAGCCTGCCCGGAATCCGCGAGGT
>OCZT010008397.1_pt1 | contig 10046 bp, 4 predicted proteins | sample 1539031 | NCBI WGS metagenome assembly OCZT01 (sample SAMEA3539308, study PRJEB22396) | soil metagenome | biome: tundra; feature: field; material: soil | place: USA | collected 2010-05 | depth 0.15 m
ATCGGAATGGCCTGCGCCCCGGCCGCTACGTCGTGACGAAGGACGACCTGGTCGTGCTGGCATCAGAGGCCGGCGTTCTCGATGTTCCCGCCAAAGACGTCCGCAAGAAAGGCCGCCTGCAGCCGGGCCGCATGTTCCTTGTGGACACAGTCGAGAAGCGCATCATCTCCGACGCGGAAATCAAGAAGCAGCTGGCGGGTCGTCAGCCTTATGCGACATGGCTCAAGGAGCAGCAGGTTACGCTCGACGAACTGCCGGAGCCATCGCGCGTGATTGCGTCGAATCCCGAAACTCTTTTGCGTCGCCAGCGCGCTTATGGCTACACGGAAGAGGATCTGCGCATCCTGCTTGGACCGATGGGAGCGCGCGGCGAGGAGCCGATCGGTTCCATGGGCACAGACGTTCCGCTGGCCTGCCTCTCCGACCGCCCGCAGCCGCTGTTCAACTACTTCAAGCAACTCTTTGCGCAGGTGACCAACCCGCCCATCGATCCCATCCGCGAAGAACTGGTGATGTCGCTGATCAGCTACATCGGCACGGAGCGCAACATTCTGGACGAAGCGCCCGAAAACTGCCACACACTGAAATTGCCGCACCCCATCCTGACCAACAGGGATCTCGAAAAGCTGCGCCGCGTGTCCTCTGGAGATTTGCTGGCCACCACGTTGCCCGCGCTCTTTCGTGCCTCGGATGGCGAGACCGGCCTTAAGCATTCTCTCGACGACCTGGGCGCGCGCGCCTCGCTGGCCGTCAACTCCGGCTACACGCTGCTTATCATCTCCGACCGCGGCGTCGATCCTACCTATGCTCCTATTCCCAGCCTGCTGGCCATGGCCGCGGTGCACAACCGGCTGGTCCGCGAGAAGACCCGCACCCAGGTGGCGCTGATCATCGAAAGCGGCGAGCCGCGCGAAGTAATGCACTTTGCTTTGCTGATCGGATACGGCGCGAGCGCCATCAATCCTTACCTCGCGATCGAGACGCTCCACGACCTGAAGCGGCTGGGCCTGCTGCCACACAACGTCACCGCAAACCACGCCGAGAAGAACTTTATCAAGGCCATCAACAAGGGGCTGTTGAAGACCTTTTCGAAGATGGGCATCAGCACGCTGCAAAGCTATCGCGGCGCACAGGTCTTTGAGGCCGTGGGGTTGAACAAGTCGCTGATCGATTCCTACTTTGTCGGAACCGCTTCGCGCATTGAGGGCGTGGGCCTGGGCGTGCTGGCGCGCGAGGCGCAGATGAAGCATGCATACGCCTTCCAGCCGCTTACCGAGTCAGAGACCGAGTTGGTCGTCGGAGGCCACTACCAGTATCGCGAGGGCGGCGAGTACCACCTGCTCAATCCGCTGACTATCAGCAAGGTGCAACACGCCGTGCGCGCGAACAATCCGGCGACGTTCCAGGAGTACACCGACCTGATTGACGGTCAGAACCGCCACCTTTGTACGCTGCGCGGGCTGCTCAAGCTCAAGTATTCTGACAAGCCGATTCCAGTTGAGGAGGTTGAGCCGGCCAAGGAGATCGTCAAGCGATTTACGACCGGCGCGATGAGCTACGGGTCAATCAGCAAAGAAGCGCACGAGACCCTGGCCATTGCGATGAATCGCCTGGGCGGGATGTCAAACACTGGCGAGGGCGGGGAAGACGAAGAGCGCTTCAAGCCCGATGCCAACGGCGATTCACGGCGCTCGGCAGTGAAGCAGGTTGCCAGTGGCCGCTTTGGTGTGACGACGAATTATCTTGTGAACGCCGACGAACTGCAGATCAAGATGGCGCAAGGTGCAAAGCCCGGCGAAGGCGGACAACTGCCCGGACACAAAGTGGACGAGATCATTGCCAAGGTGCGACATTCCATTCCTGGCGTGGGATTGATTTCGCCGCCGCCGCACCATGATATCTATTCCATCGAAGATCTTGCGCAACTGATCTACGACTTGAAGAACGTGAATCCGAAGGCACGCATCGCAGTGAAGTTGGTTTCGGAAGTTGGCGTGGGCACGGTTGCCGCCGGCGTCTCAAAGGCTCATGCTGACGTGGTGCTGATCTCGGGCGACAGCGGCGGCACCGGCGCTTCGCCGCTCAGTTCCATCAAGCACGCCGGGCTGCCCTGGGAACTGGGCCTGGCGGAAACTCAACAAGTTTTGTTGCTCAACGATCTGCGCAGCCGCATCCGAGTGCAGACCGACGGCAAACTGCAGACTGGCCGCGACGTGGTGATTGCGGCGCTGCTGGGAGCCGAAGAGTTCGGTTTTGCGACCATGCCACTCGTCGCAATGGGCTGCATCATGATGCGCAAGTGTCACCTGAACACGTGCTCGGTAGGTATCGCAACGCAAGACCCGGTGCTGCGCGAACGGTTCAAAGGGCAGCCGGAAGACGTAATCAACTTCTTCTTTTTTATCGCCGAGCAGATGCGCCAGCACATGGCCAAGCTCGGCTTCCGTACCGTGGATGAGATGGTGGGCCACGTTGAGAAGCTCGATTCAACGCTGGCCGACTCACATTGGAAGGCGAAGGGCATCGATCTTTCTTCCATTCTCTACGCGCCAACGCTGCCCTCGCGTGTGGCTCGGCGCAAGATGCAGGCGCAGGATCACGGCCTCGAAGCGGCGCTCGATCACGCGCTGATTGCGCAAGCCGCGCCGGCCCTGAAGTCGAAGAAGGCGGTCACCGGCAGCTTTGCCATACGCAATGTGCATCGCACGGTGGGCGCAATGCTGGGCGGTGAAATAGCGCGGCGCTACGGATCGGCAGGATTGCCTGAAGGGACAATTCACTTCAAGTTCCAGGGTTCGGCAGGACAGAGCTTTGGCGCTTTCGTTCCAAACGGCGTGACGCTTGAGCTTGAAGGCGATTCGAACGACTACCTGGGCAAGGGACTCTCCGGCGGGCGCATCATTGCTTATCCGCCGAAGACATCGAGTTTCCTTCCCGAGGAGAGCATCCTGGTGGGCAACGTGGTGCTTTACGGCGCAACCAGCGGCGAAGTTTTCCTCAACGGCATAGCCGGCGAGCGCTTTGCGGTTCGCAACTCAGGCGCGACGGCGGTGGTTGAAGGCGTAGGCGACCACGGCTGCGAATACATGACCAACGGCACCGTTGTTGTGCTGGGTTCCACCGGGCGCAACTTTGCCGCGGGCATGAGCGGCGGTCGCGCTTTTGTCTACGACGACCAGGGCGACTTCTCAACGCGGCGCTGCAACAAGACCAGCGTCGATCTTGAGCCGCTGACTCTTCCTGAAGATGTGGCCGAGGTGCGTGGCCTGCTGGAACGGCACCGTGAACTCACCGGCAGCCCGCGCGCGGCATGGATTCTGGAACGCTGGGAGCAAGCGCAGCCGCTGTTCATCAAGGTCTTCCCGCATGAGTACAAGCGCGTTCTGGGGGTCGAGAGAGTGGAAGCGGTTTATGTTTCCCCGACAAATACGTCGCCTCTGGTGACGGCAACGGCAGAGGTGCAACATGGGTAAGGTCACTGGATTTCTGGAAATCGCGCGCGAACAACCCACTCGCCGACAGGTGGACGAGCGGGTGAAGGATTGGCTGGAGATTTACGAGCCGTTCCCAGAGGAGAAGCAACGCGAACAGGGCGCGCGCTGCATGGATTGCGGCGTGCCTTTTTGCCATACCGGTTGCCCGGTCAACAACCTGATCCCCGACTGGAACGACCTGGTTTACAACAATCGCTGGGAGTATGCCATCCGGCGCTTGCATGCCACCAATAATTTTCCCGAATTCACAGGGCGCATTTGCCCCGCGCCGTGCGAGGCTGCATGCGTTCTGGGAATTGACCAGCCGCCGGTTTCGATCAAGCTGATTGAGCGCAGCATCGTGGAGCGTGCCTGGGACGAGGGCTGGATTCATCCCGAGCCGCCCGAGCAAAATACCGGCAAGCGTGTGGCCGTAGTCGGCAGCGGGCCTTCAGGCCTGGCCGCCGCGCAGCAACTGCGCCGCGCCGGCCACTCCGTGACTGTATATGAGAAGGCCGATCGCATTGGCGGACTCTTGCGCTACGGCATTCCCAACTTCAAGCTCGAGAAGCACATCATCGATCGCCGCATCCAGCAGATGCGCGCCGAGGGCGTAACTTTTGTGACCAACGCGCACGTGGGCGTAAGCGTGCCGATCGAGACGCTGACCGGCCACTACGACGCCATCCTTCTTTGCGGCGGCGCTGAACATCCGCGCGACCTGAGTATTCCCGGGCGCGAGTTGAAGGGCATCCACTACGCCATGGAGTTCCTGCCCCAGCAGAATCACCGCAACGAGGGTGATGTTGTTGACCCTGCCACGGCAATCAGCGCCAAGGGTAAGCGTGTGCTCATCATCGGCGGCGGCGACACCGGGGCAGACTGCCTGGGCACCACCCACCGCCAGGGTCCCAAGAGTGTTCACCAGATTGAGATCATGCCCAAGCCGCCCGAGCAGCGCGCGGCCTCAACGCCATGGCCCTTATGGCCTCTGCAATTGCGAACTGAGGCTGCACACGAAGAGGGCGGCATCCGCGACTGGAGCGTGAACAGCGTTAAATTCACTGGCGACGAGAAGGGCGACGTCAAGCAAGTGCATGGGGTGCGGGTGGGTCCGCCGCCGAAGTTTGAACCAATTGCGGGTTCTGAATTCACGCTGGACGTCGACCTGGTACTGCTCGCAATGGGCTTCCTTGGCCCGGTGCGCAACGGCATGATCGAGCAGCTAGGCGTGGCGTTGGACAATCGCGGCAACATTGCCTGCAATGCCAATTACATGTCCTCGGTGGAGGGAGTGTTTGCCGCCGGCGATATGCGGCGCGGCCAGTCGCTCGTGGTCTGGGCCATCTCCGAGGGACGCAAAGCTGCCGCGGCTGTCGATCAGTATCTCAAAGAGAATTCCGGAAAGCTGACCGAGCGCCACCACGCGCACGCCTAGACCCGAGTCAGATTGCGGCAGAAATTGGAGCGAAGCCACGATTCCTGTGCGCTGAAAGGCTATTTGTGAATGGGCTATCGGCCCGAAAACAGAGTCATTGAGTTAGTTCATGGAATTGTCCGAAAAACTGTTAGAAGTGCTGAAAAAAAGATGGAGTTGTTGCCATCGCCACTCTGGGGACTGACGGTCCACATATGGTGAACACTTGGAACAGCTACATACAGATATCGGAAGATGGCCGTTTATTGATTCCTGCGGGATACTTCACAAGACAGAGGCCAACATCGCGGTCAACAACAAGGTTTTGGTGACCTTGGGCAGCAGCAAGGTACAGGGACTCAACGGTCCGGGTGCGGGCTTCCTGATCAAAGGGACTGCTGCTTTTGTGACCTCTGGTCCTGATTTTGAAGCTATGAAATCAAGGTTTGGATGGGCCCGCGCAACTCTTGCCATCATGATCGATTCTGCAACCCAGACGCTCTAACTCGAATAACTCACGAAGCCTGGCGTAGCGAAGGCTTCGTGGATTATTCCGGTAGAGATGTGGCCATGGTGCATCTATCTCGGTTTTGCTGAAGGTGGCGTGGTTGGAGATGGCTTGCAGAGTACGGCTGTCACGAGTGCGCCGCCGGCGAGGCAAACTGCAATCGTAGCCAGTCCCGCAACGTATGTGTGCGTGGTTTCCCGCAGCCAACCCATCGCAATGGGACTTACGAAACCACCCAGGTTCCCGATGGAGTTGATCACGGCGATGTGCGCTCCAACCATCGGCCCCGCCAGGCGCACCGTTGATGCACTCCAGAAGACCGGCATGGCTGCAAGCACGCCCACAGCGCCGAGTGCAAAGCCGGCAATCGCAATGGGAGCACTGGGCGCGAACGCCGCCAGAACAAACCCTGCTGCGGCGGTCAAGTATGCGCCTGCAAGGTGAAAGCGGCGCTCGCGATGCCGGTCGGAACTGTGGCTCCAAATCACCATGCCGAAGACGGCTGCCAAATAGGGCAACGCAGCCGCCCAGCCCAGGCTCCTGACGCTCATTCCATGCGACACAAGCACCTTCGGAATCCAAAAACCAAGGCCATAAAGCCCAAGCATCAATAGAAAGTAAGCCAGGCTCCAGCCATAGACAGAAGGTTCTGCGGTAAAGGACTGCCAAAAGGAATGCGACTGCGCAGGCTTGGGTGGTTCAGCTTCGCGCAGGTCATTTTGAAGCGTCTGTTTCTCCTCGGCTGTGAGCCAATCAACATCTTCAGGCCGGTCAGCAAGCAGGAAATAGACAAGCCCGCCGAGCAGAATGGCCGGGGCCCCCTCTATCAAAAAAAGCCACTGCCATCCCTTCAGTCCCAACGCGTGATCCATCAGCAAGATCTGCGCCGACACCGGTGCGCCCACCAGGTTCGACAGCGGAACCGCAGTGACGAACATGGCCATCACGCTGGACCGAACCTTGGGCGGCAGCCAAAAGGTTAAATAGAGAATCACGCCAGGATAGAAACCGGCCTCAGCCGAACCGAGCAGGAAACGCAGGATCAGGTAGGCTGTCGACCCCGTGACAAAGGCCGTCGCCACCGATCCCAGTCCCCATGCAATCATGAGGAACATGATCCAGCGACGCGCGCCTACACGGAGCAGCATCAGGTTGCTGGGGACCTGGAAGAAAAGGTAACCCAGAAAAAACATGCCCGCAGCCAGGCCATAGAGTCCTTCGCCGATATTCAGATCGCGGTTCATGGTGAGCGCGGCGAAGCTGATGTTCACCCGGTCAAGGAAAGCGACCAGGTAGAGCACGATCAGGAACGGGACCAGCCGGCGGGAGATCTTCAGGTAAAGAGGATTCATGGCTTACCGGTGCCTGCTTTATTGCAGAGTTGAGACTCCCGGAGTATTGCAGATGCAGCGGGTTCTCGCAATTCGCGAAAGAGCGTGGAGCATTCCACTGGACAACGATCACGCACTGAAACTAAGATCAACTGTCTTCATCAATGGGGTACAAGAGCATTGGCGTTTTTGGCGCTGGACATAGGATCTTCGGAGCTTAAAGTCACCGTCTACGACGTTGACGGGATGTGTTTGCGGACTGCCACGACCGAAGTACAGGGCGCGTTGGTAAGGGGCGACCGCGCAGAGCTTGAGCCTGAAGGATTCTGGAGTTTGGTTTGCGACGCAATCACGCAGATTTGCGGGCCTCTGCGGACGCCGCTCCAGGCGGCGTCCATCTCCAGCCAGGGCGAGAGCTTCCTGCCGCTTGACGCGGACGGCAAGGCGATTGGAAACATCATTCTGAACATCGATTCCAGGGCGGTCACGGAGATGGACGAATTCTCCTCTGCCTTTGGAAAGAGTGCGCTATACGGGCAAACCGGATTGCCGGCCCACCCCATGTATTCATTGCCGAAGATTGCATGGCTAAGGAAGAACGAGCCGGAGGTATTCGCGAAGGCCGAGCGGTTTGTATGCCTGGAAGACTACATCCTGCACAGGCTGGGCATGGAACCGGTAATCAGCAGCCCGTTGGCTTCGCGAACCATGGCTCTCGACATCAACCGGAATCAGTGGGCAGAGGATTTGCTCGAGTTTGCCGGTGTGAACTCGGGGCAGTTTTCGCGCGTCGTGCCATCGGGCACCGCGGTTGGAGAAGCGGCCCGGGCTGTCGCCAGCGAACTGGGGCTTACGCCGGGAATGGTGTGGTCGACTGGCGGCCACGACCAGGTGTGCGCCTCGATCGGCGCCGGAGCGCAGGCCGCAGGCACGGTGGCCGACGGCACCGGCACGTATGAGTGCATCAGCGCGCCTTTGCCGCAGCCCTTACTGTCAGAAGCCAGCCTGGCGGCCAATCTGCCCTGCGAACGCCACGCAATCAGCGGGCAGTTTCTCACCCTGGCATATGGCCCCGGCGGCATTGCGTTGAAATGGCTCCGCGACAACTGCAACCGGGATCAGGCAGCGCAGGCCACCGCGACAGGGAAGTCCGCATACGAGCTTATGCTCTCTCAGGTCCCCGAAGCGCCGACAGGCCTGTTGTTCTTTCCCTATTTCCTGGGTACCGGTACGCCCTGGCTTGATAGCGGCGCGCGTGCCACGATCTTTGGCCTCACCAACTCTACAACCAATGAGGAACTCGTAAAGGCAGCTCTCGAAGGCGTGTGCTACCAAATGCGCTGGAACCTGGAACTGTTCGAAGAGATAGGCATCCATGTTGATCGCATTCTGGCGGTTGGAGGCGGGGCGAAGTCCAATGTGTGGATGCAACTCAAGGCAGACATCTATGAACGCCCGGTGGTGGCAGTCCCGGGCGAGGCCAGTTCGCGGGGGGCGGCGATTTGCGCGGGGATGGGTGTAAACGTATACAGTAACTGGAACGAAGCCATCGCAACTCTCGTCAGCCCGGGCCGCGTCTTCGAGCCCAATCCGGCTAAACAACGGCAGTATCGCGAGTTATTCGAGCAGTACAAAGAACTTGCTGAACGGCTCTATGGCCATCAATCCCGGCCAAGCGGGCCAAAACCAAACTCAGGAGATCAGCCATGAGCACTAATACCATTGGCGTCATTGTAGGAAACAGGGGGATTTTTCCCGACAGCGTGGCTCGCGACGGGCGCGAGGAAATTCTCGCTTTGTTGAAGAGAGAGGGTTTTGACACCATCTGCCTCACACCGGAAGACAGCAAGTTCGGCTCTGTGGAAAGTCTGGCCGATTCGACTGCATGCGGGGAACTGTTCCGCCGCAACGCCGATAAGATCGACGGCATCCTCGTAACTCTGCCTAACTTCGGCGACGAGCGCGGGATCGCCAATGCAATTCGCATGTCAGGGCTGAAAGTTCCGGTGTTAGTGCAGGCCTTTCCTGACAAGTTAGACCGGCTGGCCATGACTTATCGCCGGGACGCATTTTGCGGCAAGTTCTCAGCTTGTTCCAACCTCTCCCAATACAACATTCCCTTCACTCTCACCACCAAGCACACGGTTTCTCCTGACTCGCCGAGCTTCCTTGAGGATCTGCGCAATTTTGGCGCAACCTGCCGGGTGGTCCGGGGCATGAAGGCGGTTCGCTTCGGACAGATTGGCGCACGTCCGGGTCCTTTCAATTCAGTCCGCTACAGCGAGAAGCTGCTTGAGTATTCCGGGATCACCATCGACACGTTTGATATGGCTGACGTGCTGGGCCGGGTAAGCAGGATGAAGGACAGCGACAGCCTGGTGCAGGCCAAGCTCGAGGAAATCCAAAAGTACACCAGCATTGGCCAGGCGCCGCAATCGGCCATTTTGAAAATGGCCAAGGTGGCGATTGTTGTCGAGAAATGGATCGCCGAGAACCAACTGGCCGGTTCTGCCATTCAATGCTGGAGCGCTTTGCAGGACGAACTTGGCATTGTTCCCTGCACCATCATGAGCATGATGAGCAATGGCCTGCTGCCCAGCGCCTGCGAAGTGGATGTGGTGGGCGGCATCGCCATGTATGCTCTGCAACTCGCATCGGGAACGCCCAGCGCTATTGTGGACTGGAATAACAACTATGAGGACGACGAGGATAAATGCGTTATCTTCCACTGCTCCAACTTCCCCAAGCATTTCTACGGCGAGCCAACGGTGATGGATGGACATGAGATGCTCAAGATCAGTTCAGGCCACGAAAACACCTGGGGAACACTGCAAGGCCGGATCAAAACCGGACCGATGACCTTCCTGCGATTGAACACCGACGACGTCATTGGTAAATTGACGGCTTACGTCGCAGTAGGCGAGTCGCTGCCAGACCCCGCTCCAACGTGGGGAGGCATTGGAGTAGTGCGGATCAAAAACCTGCAGAATCTACTCCGCTACATCTGCGAGAAGAACTTCGAGCATCATGTGTCGGTGAGTCTGAGCTCTGTTGGGAAAGGTGTCGTCGAGGCTTTACAGCACTATCTTGGGTGGGAGGTTTATGCGCATGAGATCGGTGGGAACGCGGTTAGGTACTAAGTCCGAATATATAAGTTGTGATTGAGGTTCGTGGTATCCCAGGTCCGAAAATCCGGACCTGGGGCACCCAGCCCTGGAGCGCAAGTGAACGGCGAAAAAATCTAGATGTAGTCTCGAAATAACTCTTCGGATGGGGCGGGAATTACGCCGCGACCTACCAGCATACCGTCTTCGGCG
>OCZT010008398.1_pt1 | contig 10046 bp, 12 predicted proteins | sample 1539031 | NCBI WGS metagenome assembly OCZT01 (sample SAMEA3539308, study PRJEB22396) | soil metagenome | biome: tundra; feature: field; material: soil | place: USA | collected 2010-05 | depth 0.15 m
CGATGGCCTCCTCGAGTGCATCCGCACGCATCGCGAACTGCTCGTCGTGCGCGACGAGGCGCAGGTTGTCGCGACCGAAGCCAGCCAGCAGCGCGGCCTTCTCCACGGAGCTGTGACTGTGCGACGACGCGTAGACGACGAGCGGACTCTCTTCCTGTTGCAAGCCGCCGCGCACGAGGCCGTATGCGGTGGTCCGCTCGCGCGCGCAGAGGAGCGCGACGAGCGTGCTCGTGGACGCGGTATCCTGAATCACGCCGCTCCACGCGTCCGAGAGGCCGACCATCTGTCGCATCCAGTCGGTCATCACTTCCTCGAGCTCGCTCAGCGCGGGACTCGACTGCCACGACAGCCCGATCACGCCGAGCCCCGTGCTCAGATAGTCGCCGAGCACGCTCGCGAGCGACGAGTTCGCCGGGAAGTATCCGAAGAAACTCGGATGCTGCCAATGCGAGATGCCCGGCATGATGATGTCGTCGACGTCGCGCAAGATCGTATCGAAGGTATCGGGCGCGGATGGGGGCGACGCCGGCAGACTCGACTTGATCTGGCCAGGCGTACTCCGCGCCATGACGGGGCGATGGCTGACGGTCGAGCGATAGTCGGCCACCCAATCGACGATCTGATGGCCGAGGCGACGGAATTCCTCTGGTGTCATATAGGAATGGATTTGCCCGCCAGGATGCGAGCCGTCCGCTCCGCCATGAACCGGCGTCGCATGATGGAGAGGAGCACGATGGAGAGCAGGAGGGCCACGAGACCGAGGCGAACCTCGAGCTGGTGAGTGAAGGACAGGAGCGCGATCGCAGCGCTGCCGAAGGCGAGTCCGATATACGCGAAGATGATTGCCCAGAGCCAGCAACTGATGCCGCTCGCGAGAGTGTAGAGTCCGATCGGCAGCTGCGCCGCACCGCAGGCGATTGGGAGCGGGAGACGCAGGCCCCAGGCGAAGCGCACGGCCAGCGAGGCGCGCCAGGGATGGCGGTGCACGATGTCCAGCGCGCCGTCGAGGAGCCTGTGCTTCTCCGGCCAGCGCGCGCGAACCCAGTCAATCCGCCAGCGCCCGACATAGTAGAGTGCGACAGACGCCACCCACGTCCCGAGCGCCACGGCGACCACCACGCCCAGCATTCCGGCGCGCCCGTGGCGAGCCGCGATCCCGCCGAAAATCGGGTTCGCTTCTTCGAAGACGATGCTCGAGGCACCGAGCGCCGTGTATTTCCACAGCTTTTCCAGCAGCGTCATGTGATGAAGCTGACGCATGACCGGTGCAGCGGATTGCAGGATGAGCGCTAGAATACGACCATTCCTCCCTCTCCATGTCGCCGACGTTGGTCCGCTCAATTTACCGATTGTGCGCTGCTTCGTGAGCGGTCTCGCCCGCCACTCCTGTTTCTGATACTCTCGTGATCATCTCGAGGAGCCGCATGTACCCTTCCGTCCGTCTATTCGCTCTCGCCGCACTCCTCACACTGCCATTGAGCCTGCCGGCACAGCGGCCGCTGTTGCTCGTGCCGCAGCCGCGCGAAGGCCGCGTCGAGCGGGACGTCGCGCTGCCGCGCGGAGTGCAGGTGGTGCCTCCTACCGACAGCGGCGACGCATTTGCCGCCCGCGACCTGCGCGACGCGCTCCGCGAGAGCGGCGTGCCCATCGCGAGGGGGAGCGGCAGTGCTCGCGTGGTGCTGCTTCGATCGACTTCTCCCGCGGCAAAGGCGCTCATCGCGCGGACGCACGCGACGTTCGCTCAGGAAATGCGCGACGAAGGCTATCTGCTCGTGCCCGACGGCACGACGCTGAATGTCATTGGCGCGACGGCGCCCGGCGTCTTCTATGGCGCGCAGACGGTGAAGCAGCTCGTGGTGGGCCGTGGCCCAAGCGCGGTGCTTCGCATGGCCACGGTGCGCGACTGGCCGGCCATGCGATATCGCGGACTGCACGACGATCTCTCGCGCGGCCCGGTGCCGACGCTCGATTACATGAAGCGGCAGCTCCGCACCTTTGCCGCGTACAAGATGAACATCTACTCGCCCTACTTCGAGCACACGCTCGAGTACCGTTCCAATCCGCTCATCGGACCGCCGGGTGGAACGATCACTCGCGCCGACGTCGCCGAGATCGTCTCGTACGCTCGGCGCTATCACATCGACGTCATTCCGGAGCAGGAAGCGTTCGGTCATCTGCACCATGTGCTCAAGTACGAGCTGTATGCGCCGCTCGCCGAAACGCCACACGGCCATGTGCTCGCACCGGTGCAGCCGGGCTCCATGTCGCTCATCAAGCAGTGGTTCGCCGAGATCGATTCGATCTTCCCGAGCCGCTACGTGCACCTCGGCGCCGACGAGACCGTCGAGCTCGGTCGTGGACAGACCGCCGAGCGGATCAAGCGCGACAGCATCGGGCCGGTCTATCTCGGCTTCCTGAAGAACATCGTCGAATCGATCAAACGCCCAGGCAAGAAGTATCTGTTCTGGGGCGACGTCGCCGTGAATCACCCCAATCTCGTGGGCTCACTGCCAAAGGAGATGGTCGCCGTCGCGTGGTCCTATGGCGCGTCAAAGAGCTTCGACCGCGAGATCACGCCGTTCACGCAGGCTGGCATCGAAACATGGGTTGCGCCCGGCGTAAGCAGCTGGAATCGCGTGTACCCGAACAACAACATCGCCTTCGTCAACATCCGCAACTTCGTGCGCGACGGGCAGCGCCTTGGCGCCGCGGGATTGCTGAACACGACGTGGGACGACGACGGCGAAGCGCTGTTCAATCAGACGTGGGCTGGTGTGCTCTTCGGCGCGGCGGCGGGATGGCAGCCGGGTGAAAGCAGCATCGAGAGCTTTCAGCAGTCATATGGCCGGGCATTCTATCGCGACACCACCGGCCGAGCGGATGCCGCCGAGCGGTTGCTGATGGTTGCACACGCGACATTGGCGAAGGCGGGGCTCGTCGAGGGAAGCGACGCGCTGTTCTGGCGCGATCCGTTCAGCGCCGACGGCGTCATCGCGGCGGAGAAGATCCGGCCGCTGTCGCACGATCTACGGGTCGCCGCGGAATCGGCGCTGGTGTATGTGGCGCAGCTGCGCGCCGGCGGCCCCGTGCTGAACTCAGATGCGCTCGACGCTGTGGAGCTCGGCGCGCGCCGGCTGGATTTCATCGGGATGAAGTTCCAGTTCGCGGACGATATTCGCCGCTGGTACGCCAATGCGGCCGACACCTCGAGGCGGGATACGAATCGCTCGCTGAGCGACATCTCGTGGGTCAATGGACGGATGCAGGACCTGCGAGATGGCTATTCGCTGACCCGCGATCTGTATCAAGCGGCGTGGTTGCGGGAGAACCGGCCGTACTGGATCGGGAACGTGCTCGTGAAGTACGATCTCGCGATCCAGCTGTGGCAATCGCGCGCCGATCAGTTTGCGGCGGCGCGGTCGGAGTACGGGCGGACGAAGAAGCTGCCGCCGGGCGAGTCGATCGGAATTCCGGCGCCGGTGGTTTCCGCACCTCCGCTTGTTCCATAGCGCGGGGACTATCTTCCCTATCCCTCTGACCTTTCGACCAACCATGTTCGACGAGAGCTATTTCCGCACGACCCTTCTCCGCGACGTGGAGGCAACCGGCGGCCACCCGGTCGTGGAGGTTCAGTTGATCAGTGGTCATGCGCACCGCGTGCGCTCCATCGTCGAGGTCGGCTCAGGCACCGTAACGCTCGAGACCTACCTCACGAAGGGAAATCTCGCGCACGAGCGTCCGAGATTCGGCGAGCCGCAGACCGGTAGCGATGCGAGCGACACCTTTCGCGCGGTGATCGCCTACGAAGGCATCGCGGCGGTGATTCTCGATCCGTCGCCCTCGCAGGTGCGCGCTCGACCCGGCTTCGCCAGCAGTTGAGAGCCGCTCCGGAGGTGGATGACCTCGGCCGCATCGTCGTCGTTGCGGCGGGCTTCGCGCTCTGGAAGGGCGGACGCTGCATCGCCGCGGCGCGCTGGGCAGACATCCGGCGCCTGCGCGCCTATCGCCCCGCAGGCGAGACGACGGACGCCGTGCGCCTCGGCGTCGATCTCGCGGACAGTACGGTGATGGAATTCCACGAGGCCGCTCCTGGCTTCGATCTGTTTCTCGATCGTGCGTCCGCAACTCTGCCGGGGCTGCTTACATTCGCGTCATGGCATCCCGCGCTGTTGCTCGCGCCGCCAGGCGGCGAGGGCACGGTGATCTTCGAGCGACAGCCTCTCAAGCGGCGCTGACGCCTTCTTCTTCTCCAATATTACTTTTCATGATCTACGTTCTCGCTGAGATTCGCCTCCGTTCCGGCGCTCGCGACCGCTTCATCACCGAGTTCCGGCTTCTCGAGCCGCTCGTGCGCGCCGAAGCTGGTTGCATCGAATACGCCGGCGCGATCGATACCGCGACGGCGATCGCCGCTCAGGCACCCGTTCGCGACGATGTCGTGATGGTGATCGAGAAATGGGAGAGCGAGGCAGCGCTCGCGCTGCATCTCGACGCGCCGCACATGCTCGCGTATCGGGAGCGCGTGCGCGATCTCGTGGACCGCACCATCATTCACGTGCTCGAGCCGGTCTGACCGGCACCGCCTTGCCGCTGCACTCGAAACCCCACATGTTCAGTGCCATGACCACCAGACATTTCCTCGCGCTCTTCCTCGCCCTCTCTGCACCCCTCGCTGCGCAGGGCACGCGCCCCGCTCCGGGCGTCGTGGGTGACTACGTGATTCGCGACTTCAAGTTCGCGAGCGGCGAAACACTGCCGGAGTTGAAGCTGCACTACCGCGCCTTCGGCCAGCCTCGGCGCGATGCGAGCGGAGTGGTTCGAAATGCCGTGCTCATCATGCACGGCACGACCGGAGCGGGTACGCAGTTCCTCACGCCGATGTTCGCGAACGAGTTGTATGGCGCCGGCCAGCCGCTCGATACCACGCGATACTACGTCATCCTCCCCGACGGCATCGGCCACGGTCTCTCGAGCAAGCCGAGCGATGGGCTGCACGCGCGGTTTCCACACTACAACTACGATGACATGGTGGACGCCGATCACCGGCTGCTCACCGAAAAGCTCGGCGTGAATCACCTGCGTCTCGTGATGGGCACCTCGATGGGCGGGATGCACAGTTGGGTGTGGGCCGAGCGCTATCCCGACTTCATGGACGCCGCGGTTCCGCTGGCGAGCGTGCCGACGGAGATTGCCGGCCGCAATCGCATGATCCGGAAGATGGCGATGGACGACATCCGCAACGATCCGGCGTGGAAGGGCGGCGAGTACGCGTCGCCGCCGAGCGGGCTGCGCGGCGCGATACAGATGCTGTACATCATGAGCAGCGCGCCGCTCGTGCAGCATCGCGATGCGCCAACGCGCGACTCGGCCGACGCAATCATCACGCGCTTCCTCGACGCGCGCATGCGCAACACGGACGCGAACGATTTTCTCTACGCCTTCGACGCGTCGCGAGACTACAATCCCGAACCCCTGCTGTCGCGGATCAGAGTTCCGGTGCTCGCCATCAACTCGGCCGACGATCAAGTCAATCCGCCGGAGCTTGGCATCATGGAGCGGTTGATCAAGCGCGTGCCCACCGGACGCTTCATCATGATTCCGATTGGTCCGACAACGCGCGGCCATGGGACGCATACCGCTGCCGCGGTGTGGAAGGAGCCATTCGCGAAGTTTCTGGACTCGCTGCCGTCGTTGCCCGCGCTGCACTGACACAGTTCGCGCCCCGATGACTGAGGGGTCAGCGTCGGACGCTATCGTCTCACGGCGCACGTCGCGCATCCTTGCCCGCGAATGGCACGCCGATGATGGGCGCAATGAGACAAACGTTGAACACGCCGGCGAGCAGTGGCACGAGACCGACGACCATCAGGATGATTCCTGTCGTCCGTTCGTGCATAGACCAACCCCACGCCATCAGGGCCAGACCGGCGATAACGCGGATTGAACGTCCTGTGGGTGACGCCATGAACACCGCAAACGCTCTCGCTTTGTCATTCATTGGGCTCCTCATCGTTGGGGTAGAGTTGGGGCTCACGGTCGCCGTCCGGACGCTTTGAAGTGGCGCCGGTACACGAGCTACCTGCTCCCACACGGAATATCAATGAAGCTGTCCCCATACCATTTGATGCGCAGAGGGGTGGAGGCATCTGCCGTAGTCTCCGTGCTGACGTCCCCGCCCGTCCCGTAGTTGATCTGCTCACCCGGTTGTTTGATGACGCCGACAACCATCACCAGCCGGCTCCCCGGCTGGAATTGGCGACTGGTCAGGCGCCCACTGTGAAAGTCGACGCGCTGATGCATACCTGGTACCAGCAAGCGGCGATGAGTGCGGTCGCCTGCGTAGCTTGCGTAGCTTGTGTAGCTTGCGCGCGTCCAATAGTAGGAGAGTTGAACGTATTGCCCGGCGGGAGTCAGTTCGAATAGCGTGACGGTGATTGCGAGGTGCTGCCCGGGACTTCGTGGGTGCCTGTCGGCCAGACGTTTCGACTGTGGATGGTCCAAGGCGGAATCTATGGGTGGCCAGCTGGAAGGGCTGGCTGTCGGGCCCGGAGCTCGAGAAGGCGAACAACCACCTATGCACTCGTCGATCTTCTCCGGCATGACCCAGGAAGTCCCAGCGCAAAGCGGACACTGCACACGTTGACCTTCGCGATCGCCCCCATCGTCCAGGCACCCTCGTCACCCAAGTCCGCGGCAAGGAAAAAGCGGCCAATCAGCAATCGGAGCAAGTAGTCATCCGCGGATGTGCCTGCGCGAATCCCCGCGAAAGAGACATGTCCGCGCGTATCGGACGAGCCCGCCCCTTGCAGAGAGTGGTGACGAATCCTGAGTCGAACCAGTACACGGTGACTGTCATGGCCGATCCTGCGCCCACAACCGAACTCGCCACCCTGGGCGGCGGATGCTTCTGGTGTCTCGATGCCGTCTACCGTGGCCTGCGTGGGGTGATCGACGTCGAAAGCGGATATGCGGGCGGCGCGCAGGCCAATCCGAGTTACGGGCTCGTGTGCACCGGCCGCACCGGACACGCGGAAGTCGTGCGCATCACCTTCGATCCGTCGCAGATTTCCTTCCGTGAGCTGCTCGACGTCTTCTTCGTGATGCACGACCCCACGACGCTTAACCGTCAAGGGGCGGACGTAGGCGCGCAGTATCGGTCGGTGATTTTCTACCATTCTCCGGCCCAGAAGGAAGCGGCGGAGACGATGGTCCGCGAACTCGACGCGAGTGGCCGTCACGACGCGAAGATCATCACGGAGATTACGCCCATGACGACGTATTTCCCCGCCGAGACGTACCACCAGGACTACTTCACGAAGAATCCGGGCGCCGGCTACTGCCAAGCGGTCGTCGCGCCGAAAGTCGCGAAAGCGCGCAAGATATTCATCGAAAAGTACATGCGTCAGTAGCGTCGTTTGTTCGCGCGCGTTCGATGGCTCGATCCGCTCAGACGGCTGCTCCGCGTTCGAATTCAGACGATCGCAATCAGTTGGAGCGCGGACCCACGAGATTGCCCGATTCGCCAGTGGTTTGAGAGGTAGTCGAGACCCGATTTCGCAGCGCCTTGCGCGTCGCTGAATTTGCTGTACATAATTCTATACTCCACGATTTCAAGGTGCGTCGTGCGCCGAACCGTCCTCCTGTCCCTCGCCATCTTCACGGCCGCGTGCGCCCGCACCGCAGTCGGCGCGCTCGCTGTCAGCGAACCGTGCTCCGGCCATGTGTGCCAGGTTGAAGTGATCAACCACTCCAGTTCCGACCTGACGCTGAAATACGCCGACAGTACGGGCCGCCGGGAGCACGTAGGACTAGCGCGTTCCGGAGATGCCAAGGCGTTCAAGGTTCAGTACATCCACTCGGCGGGCATCCGTATTTTCGCGACAAAGGGCGATGGGAGGATCTACGCAGCCGACGTCGGCTTCGAGCCGCTCCGGAGGACCAATGTCCACTTTCCTGATGACTTCAGGGAGGTGGCGGACACCTTGATGCCAGTGCGCCAAAGGTCGTCCAACCACTAAGTCCGGCAGGGACCCTTGTCCTCCTTCGAGCAGCGACCGCGAGGTCTCATGCTCGCGAACGCCAGAAGAGTACTTGCGCGTGTAGCCTCTCGCTCGGAGCGGGCTTCGCTCTTGCCTCATCTGGCGCTCATGGCAATTCAACTCGCTCACGCTCGACGCTCTCGCGCGCCCGCCCTTCTCGCCGCTGCGCTCGCGTCGGCGTGCGTGACGATCGCGGATGGTCAGCCGAAGAAAGCCGACACCGCGCTCGCCTCGCCGACGCCGGTGGATTCGTCACCCATCTCCGACAAGTCGCTGCGTCCACCGCCGGAGGGTGCGGAGCCGGCGATCAAGTTGCGCGGCATGCCACAGCAGGACACCGCCGCGCGGCGCATTGACTCCGCATCGGCCTTCTCGGTCGTCGACTCAGCGCCGGAATCGCGCGCCAGCGAGGTCGATCTGACCGTCCTGCGTCGCGAGCTCACCGTTCCAGTCGCCGGAGTCGCTGCATCGGCGCTTCACGATACGTACAACGAGCTGCGCGCCGGAACGCGTCCGCACGAAGCGCTCGACATCCTCGCGCCCCGCGGAACGCCAGTGCTGTCCGCCGCGAACGGGCGTGTGCTCAAACTGTTCACCAGCAAGCCCGGCGGGTTGATGGTCTACGCGACCGACTCGTCGGAGCGCTTCATCCTGATGTACGGGCACCTCGATGCGTACGCGCCCGGACTCGCCGACGGGCAGACGCTGCGGCAGGGACAGCAGATCGGAGTGGTGGGAACGACGGGGAATGCGCCGGTGACCACGCCGCATCTGCACTTTGCGATTGCGCGAGCGGGAGACGTGATGCAGTGGTGGAAAGGGACGCCGGTCAACCCCTATCCACTGTTGATCCACTAGGCTTTGCGTGTTACGGGGACTCAGTATTGTCCCCGCCGCCCCCCCGCACAGTCATCCTCCCGATCGCATCGAGAAGAGCGAGGCCGAGCACGAGGTGCAGTGTCGCGCGTCGCATCTCGGCACGCTTCGCTGTCGAACCCGTGGCATTCGGTCATCGTTGACGAGCCGGCAGTCGCGACGTATTCTACCCGCACGACAATTATATTCACACTCTTGCCCGTAAGCTCTCACTGGGTGCGTACGGGTGGCCCGTCTATCTCTAGGAATCGTTGGCCGACCGCATTGAAGCATCTGACGTCATGGTCAAGAAGAGATTGAAAGCTCTCGGCCCACCGCACCCGAAGTGGGAGCGGCGCCCGGACGAGCGCCCGAGAGAGATCCTGGATGCGGCGCTCCGTGTCTTCGCGGCACGTGGCTACAGCGCCACCCGACTCGAGGATGTCGCCGCCGCTGCCGGCGTCACGAAGGGGACCATCTACTACTACTTCGAGAACAAGGAGGATCTCCTCTTCAGGTTGGTCGCCAGTCGCGACCGGGAGATCTTCGCCAATCTCGAGGCGCTCATGAGCGACGTCACGGGGCCGGTTTCGTCGAAGCTGCGAATGTTGATGCGCAAGGGCTTCTGTGAGGCGACCGACGAATCGCGGCGGCTATTGTACGTCGTCTTCCAGGAACTGCACGCCTACGCCCCCAAGGTCTTCGCGCGCATCGTCCAGAACAATCTCGTGGAGGGATGGACGCTCATTGCCAAGCTGATCGAGCGCGGCAAGGCGTCAGGCGAGTTCCGGCAGGACGCGGACGCCGAGGTGGCTGCGCGGGTGTTCACCTCCGGGCTCGTCCTCCAGCAGCTGTGGCGCGGCGGCATGGGACTCGACGAGCTGGACCCGTTCGACAAGGACCGGATGGTGGACTCCACCATCGAACTCTTCCTTCACAGCCTTCGCCCGACGGTCAGCGTGCGGGCCGCCGTCGGCAAGCGCAGAGCAACGCACTCGTGAACTCGCCCTACCCAATATCTCTCTCGGTCATGAATCCACATCCGACATACGTGCGCCGTTCCGTACGGGGCGTGTGCTGCATCTCTTTCGCTGCCGCGGTCGCCGCATGCAGTGCCAGCAAGGGCGGAGACGCTGCAAGCGCGTCGCCGAC
>OCZT010008399.1_pt1 | contig 10045 bp, 8 predicted proteins | sample 1539031 | NCBI WGS metagenome assembly OCZT01 (sample SAMEA3539308, study PRJEB22396) | soil metagenome | biome: tundra; feature: field; material: soil | place: USA | collected 2010-05 | depth 0.15 m
AGGAGCGCTATGGCTGAGCATGGACGCGTCGTCATTATCACCGGCGGAGGCGGCGGCATCGGCCCCCGGTACTGTGCGGCGTTCGCGCGGGCCGGCTACCGGGTGGTGGTAGCCGATATCAGGGGCAGCCAGGCGGTGGCCAGCGGCCTCGCCGCGGCCGGTCACGAGGCACTGGCCAGCGCCGCGGTCGGCTTCATCACCGGGCAGGACATCTGGGTCAACGGCGGCCGGATCTTCGGCTGACCGCGCGCTCCCCCGGCGCTATCTCGCGCCCAGGCCGAGCAGCAGGCCGTCGGCGGCGACCGCGGGGGAGCTCGTCACGAACATGGGCACGCCAGCAGTGGGCGCGATGATCGTCTGCAAGATTTCGGCTCCGTCGATGCTGCTGACCGTCCCGAGCAGCTGGCCTTCGGTGACCGTCTCGCCCGGCTGGACCACCGGCTCCCACCAGCCCGCGTCATCGCAGCGCAGCCAGATGAAGCGGCGGAGATGAACCGGCGGCTGATCCAGGCCCGCGCCCGCGCCCCCGGCTGGACCCACGCCCGCGGCTGAGCCAGGCACCATGCCGAGCAGCGCGAGCACCCGGTCCAGCCCGCGGACGTGCGCGTCCACCGCCGCCTGCTGCACGAGGCCGCAGCCGCCCGCCTCGGCGATGATCGCGGGAATGCCGGCACTGGCGGCGGCCGCGCTGGTGGTGCCGCCGACCGCCCGCTCCGGGCCAGGTTCCTGGCGGATGATGTAACCGAGCCCATACGCGATCGCCAGCTCCCTGGCGCTGGCCTCGCCCGGGCCCGCGTCATAGAGCGCGAACGGCTCGAGCGCCTCGACCATGTCGCCGGCGTGCACGTCCACCAGCGCGTCGGAGCCGGCGATGAGCTCGGTGAATGTGGCATGCGCCAGCCGCTCGGCCAGCGTGCCAGCCGGGTCGCCGGGGAAGCACCGGTTGAGGTTCTTACCGTCGTCGGGAACCACGAACGGGCTGCGGGCCCGGAACGCCGGCAGGTTCAGCACCGGCACCGCCACGACGCTGCCCCGTAGCTCACGTTCCGCCAGCCCGCGTGCCCACCGGCGCACCGCCGCCATCGGCGCGTACTCACAGCCATGCACTCCGGCCAGGACGGTGAGCCGGGGGCCGTCCTCGGCGCCGGTCAGCTCAACCACGGGCACCTCAAGGCCGGCCAGCTGGAGTGTGCGGCGGAGCATTGTCGATGGCATGAGGCAGCCTTCCTTCGTTAGGCACGCATCGTGAGCCTGGCTGGGGGCGTGACCAGTTGCTCCGCGGCCGCAGCAACCCGCAGCAGCTCCAGGTCAGCGCCGCGGCGGCCGGCGAGCTGGAGGCCGGCTGGCAGGCCGGCAGCAGGCACGGGAATCGAGACGGCCGGGTGCCCGGTGAGGTTGTACGGCCCGGTGAACCGGCCCTCTCCGGAGTCGTCGCCGACGCCGAACGGGGGATCCTGCTCCGGTGCCTGGTAGCCGACGGTGGGGCCGGCCAGCACATCGACGCCCGCGAGGCTGGCCTCGACCGCAGCCGTGAGCTCGGCCCGCTGCTGGAGCGCACGGGCATACCGCTCGTCGCCGACCGATTCGCCGAACGTGAGCAGCGCCCTGGTGCCCTCGGCGTAGCGGCTCGTGTCCCGCCCCTTGTGGACCAGGCAGGCCTCCCTGGCCACGATCACGGCGAGCATGTCCTCCCAGTGAGCCAGATCATCCAGCCAGGGCGCGGTCAGCTCCCGTATCTGCCAGCCCGCCGCGGCCAGCGCGGCCAGCGCGGCACGGACTGCGTCACGGACCTCCGCCGTGACCGACGGGTCGGTGAGCTGCGCGGCGAGAACACCGACAGTGAACGTCGCTGACCCGGTCCCCCCGGCCATGGCGTCGGCAGATTCCGCGGGCCCGGATTGCGCCAGGCCGGATTCCGCCGGCCCGGATTCGGCCAGCACGGCGTCGGCCAGCACGGGCAGCAGGTCGGCGGCGCCGGACACGCTGGCCGTCAGCGTGCCCGCGTGGTCGCAGCTGGGCGACAACGGGAAGATCCCGCTGGTTGGAACCAGCCCGTAGGTCGGCTTGAGCCCGACAACGCCGCAGTAGGCAGCGGGGATCCGGATCGAGCCGCCGGTATCCGTGCCGATGGCCAGATCGCAGACGCCCGCGGCGACGAGCGCCGCCGAGCCGCCTGATGACCCGCCGGAGGTGCGGGACGGGTCACGGGGATTGCGTGTGTCCCCGATCTCGGGATGCGCGAACCCGGCCGCGTACTCCAGGCACTGGGTCGTGGCGAACACGTCGGCCCCGGCCGCGCGGAGGCGGGACACCAGGGCCGCGTCGTGATCGGCAGGCTCGGGGTCGCTCGCCGGGCTGCCGCACCCGGTGGGCACGCCGGCCACCGCGATGATGTCCTTGACCGCGACCGGGCGCCCGGCCAGCGGCCCGGTTGACGCCCGATCCGGTGCTCCTACCACGGACGCGACCGCGTTGAGCGGCCGGCCGAGCCGGTCCAGCCGCTCGTAGGCAGCCAGCAGGTCGAGGTTCGCCCGCGAACATGAGCGCGCGTTGACCTCGATGGCCTGCACCAGCTCGACGGTCCGGCGCAGCAGGGCGCCGTCCAGGCCGCCGAGGATCGCCGGCACCTCGGTCGGGCGCCGGCGCACCGCCAGGTCCCGGTAGATCCCGGTGTGCGTCTTCGCCGAGCGCCGGTTGAACTGCGCGAGCCGCCCCAGCGAGCCTTCCAGGTCGGCCGGGTCGAAGCCGTCGATGGGCACCGGCGGCACGGGCGCCTGGGCCAGTACCTGCCGGGCGGCCGAGAGCAGCAGCGGCCGGTACCGCGGATCGTCCAGCACGTCGGCGATCGGCAGGTCGCTGACGGCGGTGACGGCCAGCATCGCGCCATACGCTTCCTTGGCCCACAGGTATCCGAGGACGTGCTCGGTGACCTGGGCGTCGGCGATGTCGGCGGCGAGCGCGCGGACCCGGTCGGTGACGCTGCCGTCGACTTCCCCGACGACGAAGGTGGCCCGGTTGCCGCGCAGCACCACGCCCGGCTCCAGCGCGTCGGCGCCGAAGTTGACGCACGCCTCCACGACCCGCCCTGCTCCGACGGCGCCGGCCAGAATCCCTGCGTTCAGGCCGTTCTGCAGTGAGACGACGTACCCGTCCCCCACCAGGCGGCCGGCCAGGACCGCGGCCGCGTCCGCCGTGTGCTGGGCCTTGACCGCGACCAGGACCGGGCAGTCCAGCCTCGGTGGCAGGGCGTCGGGGGCGGTGGCGGGCACCGCGACGGTGAAGTTCTCCACCGGTCCCTCGATCCGCAGCCCGCGCGCGGCGACCGCGTCAACCACGGCCGGGTCGACGTCACTGACCAGGACTTCGTGGCCGTCGCGGACCAGCCCGGCGGCTACGGTGCCACCGATCGCACCGCATCCAAGCACCACGTAACGCATGGCGCGAAACGTTACAACACGCAACGGCCGGCGCGGGATGCCCCAACACGGTGCGTAGCGTTACGGGGCTGTAGACATCTGGTTCCAGGTATCAGCCCGCTATTTACAACCGACCGTTTTGCCATCATCTTGACGTAAACAAAGGTTTGTTCTTCGTGCCCGTCGGCGGTGCCCGACACCGTCTGCGGCCATCCCCGGGCCGCCCGGACACTACAGGGAGCTTCCGTGAGACACCGAACCACCACAGCGCTGGCCTTGCTCACGGTCAGCGCTCTCTCGGTCCTGGCCGGCTGCGGGTCCGGCTCGAGCACGTCGACGTCGGGTGCCAGTGGCGCGCCGGTGCGTGGCGGCAACCTGGTCATCGCCCGGACCGCCGACTCGCAGTCGATGAACAACACCACCGTGTTCGACAACGAGTCGATCTGGGTCTTCGAGCAGATCTTCCAGCCGCTCTACACCGTGTCGAACAACGGCAAGGGCGTGATCCCGTGGCTCGCCACCGGCTACACGGTCTCGGCCAACAAGGAGGCGTACACCTTCACCCTGCGCAAGGGCGTGAAGTTCTCCACTGGCAAGCTCATGACCTCCGCGGACGTCAAGTTCTCGATCGACCAGACCCGCGCGGCGGCCCAGGGCTGGGGCTACATCGACACCGCCATCAAGTCGGTCGAGGCCCCGACACCGTCGACGGTGGTGGTCAACCTCAAGTTCCCGTGGGCTCCGCTGCTCGCGGACCTCTCCCTGTTCGCCAACGACATCATCCCGGCGAACTACGGCGGTGAGACCGAGACCCAGTTCTATACGCACCCGGTCGGGACCGGGCCGTTCAAGTGGGACTACTGGCACAAGGGCTCGGCCCTGAAACTGGTGCGCAACACGAACTACTGGCAGCCGGGCAAGCCCTACCTGAACAGCGTCACCTGGACCGACACGCCTAGTGACAACACCAGGGAACTGCAGATCAAGGGCGGCCAGTCGCAGATCGACGAATTCCCCGCCTGGTCCACGGTGAGCAGCCTGAAGAGCACGCCCAGCGCCGTCATGGACCTGTTCAACTCGACCAGGACCGACTACATCCTCTTCAACGAAAAGCGCAAGCCGTTCCAGGACGTACACGTGCGCCGGGCGATCTCGCTGGCCATCGACAGGAAGGCACTGGTCAAGGCGGTGCTGTTCGGTAACGGCACGCCGGCCAACTCCTTCATGCCACCGCAGGTTCCCTTCTACCAGAAGGCCACCCCGGGCCTGCAGGACAACGTGGCCCAGGCGAAGGCCGAGATGGCGAAGTCCAGCGTGCCTCATGGGTTCACGACGACGCTGCTGGTGCCCTCGGGTACCTCCGACGACGTGACCATCGCGACGATCATGCAGTCGGAGCTCAAGCCGCTCGGCATCAAGGTCGCCATCCAGCAGCTGGACCCGAACACCGTCACCACAGACCAGCAGAACCTTAACTACGACATGAGCTTCTCCTACTGGACGATGGACATTCCCGACCCAGACGAACTGGTCACGTTCTCGGTGGACCCGGCCGCCGGATCCAAGTCGTTCTTCACCGGTTACAACAACCCGCAGGTCGTCACGGACGCGCACATGGCTGAGCAGACCCTGTCCACGCCGGCCAGGCAGACGCTCTACAACTACATCCAGGACCACGCGGCCAGCGATGCGTTCATGGCGTTCCTCTACTACTCGCCCTACGCCTACGCCACCACGTCCACCGTGCACAGCTTCTTCGTCACCCCGCTCGGCAACTACCACATGGAGAACGTCTGGTTGAGCAAGTGATCTCCGGCGGCACGTGCGGGCAGGCTCCGGCGGCGCAGCGTCACGCGCCGCCGGAGCCCGGCCGGGGACGGTGAGCATCGTTGGGGCGAATGGCCTTCGTGGGGCGGCGGCTGCTGATGCTGGTGCCCGTGGCCGTCGGCGTGACGATCATCGTGTTCTTCATGGTCCACCTGATTCCCGGTGACCCGGCGCGGACCATCCTCGGCATACATGCCACGCCCCGCTCGATCGCCCTCCTGCACCGGGAGTGGGGCCTGAACCGGCCGCTGGTCAGCCAGTACTGGCTGTTCATGGACCGTCTCGTGCACGGCGACCTGGGGCAGAGCCTGTTCTACGGGGTTCCGGCGGCCGGCGTAATCCTCGGCCGGCTGCCGCCCACCCTATGGCTGATCGTCTACGCCGCGGTGCTCGGCGTCGCGATCAGCGGGCCGCTGGCGATGATCGCGGCCACCCGCAAGGATGCTGCCCGCGATCACGTCGTCCGCGCGGTGCCCCTGGTCGGCCTGGGCATGCCGCCGTTCTGGCTCGGCTTCCTGCTGATCACGGCGTTCGCGGTCAAGTTTCACCTGTTCCCGGTCAGTGGCTACGGAGCAGGCTTCCTCGGCCATCTGCAGGCCATGTTCCTGCCCGCGCTGACCATCGCGCTGGCGCTGGCGCCGGTGGTCATCCGCAGCCTGCGGGCCAGCATGCTGAACGTGCTGGGCGCCGAGTACATCACCACCGCCAGGTCCAAGGGGGTTCCAGGCCGCCGGCTGTTCCTGCGGCACGTGCTGCGCAATGCCGTCATCCCGGCGGTCACGGTGCTCGGCATCAACATCGGGTTCCTCATCGGCAACACAGTGATCGTCGAGGTTGTCTTCTCGATCCCTGGCATCGGCCAGCTGATGATCAACTCGATCTTCGAGCGGGACTTTCCCGTCGTGCAGGGGGTCACGCTGGTCTTCGGCATCATGGTCGTCCTGGTCAACCTGCTGGCCGACCTGGGCTACGCGGCGCTGGATCCACGAGTTCGGTTCGAGCGATGAGCGCGCTGTCCTTCCCCGAGCACCCAGAGTCGGTGCTGATGCCAGTGCCGGCTGAGCAGTCGCAGCCGCGCCAGGCCCGCCGGTGGTACCGCCAGCCAGCGCTGATGTCTGGGATCGTGATCCTCGGGGTCGTCCTCTTCCTGGCCGCTGCGGCGCCCCTGCTCAGCTCGCAGGACCCGATCGCGCAGAACCTCAGCGCGTCGCTGCTCGGACCGAGTGCTCACCACCTGCTCGGCACCGACCAGCTCGGGCGCGACACCTGGACCCGGCTGCTGTACGGCCTCCGGACGGACCTGCGGATCGCGTTCATCGCGGTGCTGTTCCCGTTCTGCCTGGGCACCGCCGCGGGCAGCGTGGCCGGCTATTTCGGCGGCTGGGTCGACGCGGTCATCATGCGACTGGTCGACATCGTCGTCGCGTTCCCGTTCTACGTGCTGGTCATCGCCCTGGTCTTCGTCCTCGGCCCGGGGGAGCGCAGCATCTACATCGCCATCACCGTGGTGGGCTGGGTTTCCTACGCGCGGATCATCCGCGGCGAGATCCTGGTCGCCAAGCGGCAGGACTACGTGCTCGCGGCCAAGTCAGGCGGCCTGTCGAGCCTCCGTATCATGGGCCGGCACCTGCTGCCCAATGTCATCACGCAGGCGATCATCTACGCGATGTCCGACATCGTGCAGGACATCCTGGCCATCGTGACGCTCGGCTACTTCGGCCTTGGCGTCCCGCCGCCCACGCCGGACCTGGGATCCATGATCAACGACGGCCAGAACTTCCTGTCCACCCACTGGCAGCTCACCACCATTCCCGGTCTCGCCGTCGTGGTTGTCGGCCTGGGACTGTCGCTGATCGGCGACGGGCTCGCCGACCTGATCCGGCCGGGCCAATCATGAGCGAGACGATGCTCGAGGTCCGCGACCTGCACGTGCGGATATCCAGCGGCCGCGGCGTGGTCCGCGCCGTCGACGGTGTGTCGTTCGAGGTGGCGCGGGGGGAGGCACTCGGCCTGGTCGGCGAGTCCGGCTCCGGCAAGAGCATGACACTGCGCGCGATACTTGGCGTGCTGCCGGCCGAGGCGCGGGTGACCTCCGGGCAGATCCTGCTGGACGGCGTGGACCTGGTGCCGCTGGGCAACTCCGCGCTCAACCAGATCCGCGGCCCCAAGATGTCGATGATCTTCCAGGAGCCGATGAGCGCGCTCAACCCGGTGATGCGGGTCGGGCAGCAGATCGCTGAGGGCCCGCAGGTCCACCTGGGCTACGGCCGGCCGCGGGCGATGGAGCGGGCGCTGGAGCTGATGCGCCGGGTAGGCATCCCCGACCCGGAGCGGCGGCTGCGTGGCTACCCGCACGAGTTCTCCGGCGGCATGCGGCAGCGGGTGATGATCGCCATCGCTCTCTCCTGCGATCCCGAGATCATCCTCTGCGACGAGCCGACGACCGCGCTGGACGTCACCATCCAGGACCAGATCCTGCGGCTGCTGTCGGCGCTGTGCCGCGAGTCCGGCGTCAGCCTGGTCTTCGTGACGCACGACCTGCCGGTCGTCGCCCAGATCTGCCAGCGCGTGGCCGTCATGTACGGCGGGCAGCTCGTGGAGCAGGGCGGGGTGCGCGAGGTCCTGCTCGACCCCCGCCATCCCTACACGCTGGGACTGGTCCGCTCGGCACCGGATTTCGAGTACGTCCGCGATTCGCTGGTGCCGATTCCCGGCTCCCCGCCGAGCCTGGTCAGCCCGCCCTCCGGCTGCCGTTTCCATCCGCGGTGTGACTTCGTCGAGGACGACTGCCGGGTGAGCGAGACGCCGCTGCGGCTGCTGCCCGGCGGGCGGGCGACGGCCTGCCTGCACTACGAGCGATGCCTGGAAGCCGTCGCGGCCGATCGGGCCCGGCCATGACCGCCGCGGTGCCTGCCGGCACGGTGCCCGGCGAGCCGCTGCTGACGGCCCGGGGAGTGTCGGTCTCGTTCCCGGTCGGCTCGCAGCTCGCGGCCCGCTTCCGGCACGAGGAACGGCTGCTCCGCGCGGTCGACGGGGTTGACCTCGATATCGGCCGCGGCCAGGCGCTGGCCCTCGTCGGCGAGTCCGGTTCGGGCAAGTCGACCCTGGCCCTGGCGCTGGCCGGGCTGCGCCCGGTCGACCGTGGCGAGATCTGCCTCGACGGGAAGGTCCTGCGGGCCCACCGCTCGCGGGCCGATCAGCGCCGGATCCAGATGGTGTTCCAGGATCCGTACTCGTCGCTGAATCCCCGGCTGACCGTCGGCGCGATGCTGGCCGAGCTGCTGCGGGTGCATCACGTGGTGCCCAGAGGGGACGTGCAGAAGTACAGCCAGGAGCTGCTGACGCTGGTCGGGCTGGGTGAGGACGCCCTGCGCGCCCATCCCAGGCAGTTCTCCGGCGGCCAGCGGCAGCGGGTGGCCATCGCCAGGGCGCTCGCGCTGCGGCCCGACGTGCTGGTCGCCGACGAGCCGGTGTCAGCGCTCGACGTGAGCGTTCAGGCCACGATCCTCAACCTGCTGCGTGACCTGCGGCGCGAACTCGGGCTCTCGCTGCTGCTGATCTCGCACAACCTGGCGGTGGTCCGGCATCTCTGCGACCAGGTGGCGGTCATGTACCTCGGCCGCATCGTCGAGGTCGCTCCGACCGAGCAGCTTTTCAGCACGCCCAGGCACCCGTACACCCGGGCCCTGCTGGCCGCGATCCCCCGGCTGACCGAGAGCGCCGGGGACGCCCGGGCGCCCGCGATCGCCGGTGACCCGCCGAGCCCGCTGCGGATCCCGAGTGGGTGCCGGTTCCGGACCCGGTGCCCGATGGCGCAGCCGCGCTGCGAGCAGGAAGATCCGGCCCTGGCTGCCTCCCCCGATGACCCTGGCCACCAGGCGGCCTGCCACTTCGCGTTCACCCCGGTGCCCGCGCCCGTGGTCGTGACCGCGGCGGACGAGGGTGCGGAGCGGCAGCCATGACGCCGGTACTGGTCGCCAGTGAGCGGGGCGAGGTCGGCCTCGCCGCGGGGATGGCCCTGCTCCGCGCCGGGGCCAGCGCCATGGATGCCGTGGAGGCCGCGATCCGGGTCGTGGAATCCAACGAAGCAGACCATTACGTGGGCGTGGGCGGGCTGCCGAACCTGCTCGGCGAGGTGGAACTGGACGCCTCCGTGATGGACGGCGCGACCCGGCGGGCCGGCGCCGTGGCCGCGGTGACCGGCTTCCCGCACCCGATTTCCATCGCGCGGGCCGTGTGTGACCTGCTGCCGCAGCATCTGCTGCTGGTGGGCGCCGGCGCGGAGCGTTTCGCCGACGAGGCCGGCATCGAGCGCGGGCCGACGCTGACCGCCGACGCACAGCAGATGTGGCGGGACGGCCTCAGCGCTCCCGGCCTCGAAGAGGCCGGGGCACGGTACGGGCCAGGTGAGGTCAGCTACCGCCGGACGGTGCTGGAGCGGATCGCGGTGATGCCGCCGCCGGGCGGCCCCTGGGGCACGGTCAACGTGCTCGCCCTGGATGCCGCGGGCAACCTCGCGGCCGGGGTGAGCACCAGCGGTTACCCTTGGAAGTACCCGGGGCGGGTCAGCGACTCGGCCCTCATCGGGGCCGGCAACTATTGCGACAACCGGGTCGGCGCCGCCGCCTGCACCGGCCGTGGCGAACTGGCGATCCGCGGCGGCACCGCCCGGTCGGTGCTGCATCGCCTGGCGGCGAGAGACGACCCGGCGGCGGCCTGCGCGACGGCACTGGCCGAGACCCTGGACCTGCCCGATGAGTTCCGTACGCCGCTGCAGGCCCTGTGCCTGACCCCGGATGGCC